>Ga0079300_10000900_pt1 | contig 11582 bp, 6 predicted proteins | sample Wag4_2014_7_11_FD_74799 | JGI IMG/M metagenome (GOLD analysis project Ga0079300, IMG submission 74799) | Fresh water microbial communities from Ohio, USA - Utica-2 Time Series HT 2014_7_11 | ecosystem: Environmental > Aquatic > Freshwater > Water tank | place: USA: Ohio | collected 2014-07-11
ACACAGCATCAGGAAGGCCGCATCGAGATCGCTCGCCTCCATGAGGCGTCGGCGCGGGAACAGCTTGAGCTGCTTCTGTCCGCCCTCAGTACCCCACCAGAAACCGTTGATGTCAGTCTCGATATAGCCCGGGCAGAGGGCGTTCACGGCGATCCCCTTGCGGCTCCATTCCCGCGCCAGGCTGCGGGTCAGCATGGCAACCGAAGCCTTAGAGGCATTGTAGGCCGACAGGCCCGGAAGCACGGTGTGGCTGGCGATGGACGCGATGTTGACGATGCGCGCATCCGCGCGATCGGCGGTGCCGTTGGCCAGCATGATCCTGGCTGCAGCCTGGGCGGCGAAAAAGACACCCCGGACGTTGACGTCGAAGGTCTGGTCCCAGGTCTCGACAGTTAGATCCAGAGCCTGCCCTTCCCCGCCAACGCCAGCATTGTTGATCAGGATCGACACCGGTCCCAGGGCCGTTTCGATCTCGTCAAAGATGGCGGGGATCGACCCGGCATCCGCGACGTCGAGCTTAAGGGCCATGGCCCGACCGCCGGCTCCGGCGATCTCGCCCGCGAGGGTCTCAACCTTGTCGAGCCGCCGGGCGGTCAAGGCGACGGCGGCACCCTCGGCGGCCAGAAGGCGCGCAAAATGGCCGCCCAGTCCGCCAGAAGCGCCGGTGATGATCGCGGTCTGTCCCTCAAGCGCTCCAGCCAATTCCCTGTTCCTCAAAACGGACTGTCCAGATCGCCCGATTCAACACTATCTATCGCCACGGGCCGCGGCGTGTCGCCTGGCAATTTCGGAGCCGGTTTCAATGGTGCCTCAGGCCCGCCTCCTGATTGCGGCCCGGACAGACGGCATGGCTGGCCCCCTCTCTGAAGGCATGGACCAGCTCGGCTGGCGCACCATCACCGCGAGGGGCCCCTATGCCGCCGAAGCGGCGCTGCAGGATCTTGGCGTGCAGGCCGTAGTCGTCGACCTCTCCGACGGGATCGAGGAGGCTGAGGGCCTGGCCCGCAAGCTCAGGCTGCTTGCCGCTCCGCGCCGGATCCCGGTGCTGGCCATCGGTGGCGGAAGCGGCGCCAAGGCCTCGGAGGCTTTCGACCTGCGCCTCGCGGATCCTGTCTATCCCGCCCAGGTGGCCATGCGGTTGGAGAGCCTCGTCCGGACCTGTGTGGCCGAGGAGGAATATCGGCTCCGCCAGGAAACCTTTGGACTGATGGGGGTCGGGCTGGACGATCCCGAGCCCAGCCTGGCGCCGCTGCGTCTTCTGGCCGTCGGCGATCCCACGCCCCAGTTTCTGGGGCTGTCAAATTGCCTGGAAGCCGCCGGCGCGGAAGTGGTCGGGGCCTTTACCAGCTACACGGCCTTCGACTTCCTCCATGAATCCGACTTCGACACCGTGGTGCTCTGGGGGGGAGACGCCGCCGACAGCGCCATGGCGATAGCAGGCGGCATGCGGCGTAACAGCCGGCTCTATCACATTCCCTGCCTGCTCTACATGAAGACCCTGGGCGGCATGACGTCTGCCGAGGCCTACGCGCGGGGCATTTCGGATGTCGCCTCTCCGGAGACCCCGGAACCCGAAACGGCCTGGCGCGCCCTGGAGCTGGCACGGAGCTACCGCCGGCAGGCCGCGATCCGGGCGGCTCTGGAGACCGCCCGGACCCTCAGGTTCATGGACCCTGAAACTGGACTTTTCACCCGTGAGCTGTTCAGCCAGCATCTGGGAAGGCTCGCCAGCGCGGCACCCGCCAGGAACCGTCCCCTCTCTCTCTGTGTGCTCAGGGTGCGCGAGACTGAGGAGGTTGCGGAAGCGCGTCGATCTGGCTGGCTCGACAAGGCCTTCCCGCAGCTGGGTTCGATGGTGTCCCGGTTGATCCGTGTTGAGGACACCGCCGCCCGCCTGGGTCCCGAGCATTTCGCCATCGCCCTGCCTGCGACCCCCGAGGCGGCCGCCCGTGTTGCTGCGGATCGGATCGCCGCCGTGATCAGCCGGACGGCGTTCGATGGAGGTGATGGACGCCGCCCCTTCATCCTCGAGTTCGACATAGGGGCTGTCGAGGTCGGACATCCTGCCCATCTCGACGCGGCCCTGGAGGCTGCTGCTGAGATGGCCCGATCCGGGGGTTAGGCGGCCAGGGTCAGGCCGCGAGGTCGGACAGGGCCTTCAGGATCATGTCCGCAGCGTTCAACCTCTGGGCGGGGCTTTCCCATTCGCCCTTCACCACCACCTTGTTGTCTGGGCGGAGGCGCCAGGTGACGGCGTTCTTCTGGATGTGCTGGACCAGGCCAGCGGGGTTGCCGAAGACCTCATTGCGGAAGCTGATCACTGCCCCCTTGGGACCGACATCGATCTTGGCGACATTGGCCTCCCGGCACATTCCCTTGATGCCGACCACCTTGAGCAACTGGGCGGCCTCGGGCGGAAGCGGTCCGAAACGGTCTATCAGCTCTGCGGCAAGGGCCTCCCGGTCCGAGGCCTGCTCGGCGTCGGAGAGGCGACGGTAGAGAGCGAGGCGTACGTTCAGGTCCGGAACATAGGCCTCCGGGATCAGTACGGCGGCACCGGTGTTGATCTGTGGGCTCCACCCGCGGTCTGGTACGGGAGCGTCCTCGCCCCTGGCCTTCAGCTCCGAGACCTCATCCTCGAGCATCTGCTGGTAGAGCTCGACGCCAACCTCCCGGATATGGCCGGACTGCTCTTCCCCCAGGAGATTGCCGCCACCTCTCTGGTCCAGGTCGTGACTGGCCAGCTGGAAGCCAGCCCCCAGGCTGTCGAGGGACTGCAGGACCTTGAGCCGGCGCTCAGCGGACAGGGTGATTGGGCGCTCGGATGGGGTGGTCAGGTAGGCGTAGGCGCGGGCCTTGGAACGTCCGACACGACCCCTCAGCTGGTAGAGCTGGGACAGGCCGAACATATCTGAACGATGGATGATCAGGGTGTTGGCGGTCGGAACATCGAGGCCGCTCTCGACGATGGTAGTGGACAACAGCACGTCGTAATTGCCGTCGTAGAAGGCGCTCATGACAGTCTCGAGCTGGGTCGGCGGCATCTGTCCGTGACCGACAGCGAAACGGACCTCAGGAACCTGCTCTCGCAGAAAACGCTCGATGTCGGTCAGGTCGGAAATGCGCGGGACCACATAGTAGGCCTGGCCACCCCGGAACTTCTCCCGGAGCAGGGCCTCGCGCAGGGCTACGGGATCGAACGGGGTCACGTAGGTCCGCACGGCGAGCCGGTCCACAGGTGGTGTGGCGATGATGGACATCTCGCGGATCCCTGACAGCGCCATTTGCAGTGTCCGGGGAATGGGGGTCGCCGTGAGGGTGAGCATGTGGACGTCCGCCCGGAGCTCCTTGAGCTTCTCCTTGTGCTTGACGCCGAAGTGCTGCTCCTCATCCACGATGACCAGGCCGAGATGCGAGAACCCGACCTGCTTGGACAGCACCGCATGGGTGCCGATCACCACTTCGATCTCGCCCTTCTTGAGACCCTCGCGCGCTTCCGCCGCCTCGCGGGCCGGGGTCAGCCGGGACAACCTCGCCACCCGGATGGGCCAGCCCTGGAAGCGCTCGCTGAAGGTCTTGAAGTGCTGTCGGGCCAAGAGGGTCGTTGGAGCCACCACCGCGACCTGCAGGCCGCTCATGGCCGCGACGAAGGCGGCGCGGAGGGCGACCTCGGTCTTGCCGAAACCGACGTCTCCACAGATGAGTCGATCCATCGGATGGCCTGAGGCAAAGTCCTCCAGAACGTCCTCGATCGCCGTAAGCTGGTCTTCCGTCTCCTCGAAGGGGAAACGCGCGCAGAATTCCTCGAAGACGCCATGGGGCGGCAGAAGGGCATCCGTCGAGCGCAGGGCCCGTTCAGCGGCGATCCGGATAAGGCCCTCCGCCATGTCGCGCAGCCGGGCCTTGGCGCGCGCCTTCCGGGATTGCCAGGCCGCGCCGCCCAGGCGGTCGAGCTGGACCCCGTCCCCCTCCGCGCCATACCGGGTCAGCAGGTCGATGTTTTCAACCGGCAGGTAGAGTTTGGCCTCCCCGCCGTACTGCAGCTCCAGGCAGTCATGGGGCGCACCCTGCACATCCAGGGTGCGAAGGCCCTCGTAACGCCCGATCCCGTGGTCGATGTGGACAACCAGGTCTCCGGGCGTCAGGGCCGAGGCCTCCGCCAGGAAGTTTGAGGCCCTTCGGCGGCGTCCCGGCCGTGCCAGGCGGTCGCCGAGGATGTCTGTCTCGGCGATGACGGCCAGGTCTGGCGTCTCGAACCCGGCTTCCAGGGGCAGGACGATCCGCTGCGGCTGGCGGGGATCATTGGCCCGGGCGGCGTCCCAGTAAGGTGCCAGGGCAGCCTGGCCCAGTCCATGGTCGGCCAGCATCAGGCCCAGGCGTTCGGACGAGCCCTCCGTCCAGGAGGCAAAGAGTACCCGCTTGCCGGCGTCTGTCAGGGCGCGGGCGTGGGCAACCGTTGCCTCGAAGAGGTTGACGGAGTCCTGGCGGCGCTCTGCGGCGAAGGATCTTCCACTCCGCGCGCCCATGTCGACAGCGATGCTTCCGGGCTCTCCGGACAGCCCGCTGAAGCGCCTGACACTGCGGACGGCCAGGGCGCCGGCGAAGGCCTCCGGGGACAGGTAGAGGGCGTCGGGGGACAGGGGCCGGTACTGGCTGCGGCGATCCGCCTGATCGCGCGCCTCGAAGGCGTCTGCGACCTGGGCGAAGCGTTCTGCGAGCGCGGACTCCACCAAGGCGTCCATGCCCACCAGGAGTCCCTCCGGAAGGTAATCGAAAAGGGTTTCTAGGGCACCGTAGAACAGGGGTAGCCAGTGCTCCATGCCGGCGCGGCGTCCCCCCCCGCTGACGGTGTCGTAGAGCGGATCTCCACCAGGGGCTCCGAACGCCTCCACATAACCTCGGCGGAAACTTGAGACGGCAGCGGCGTCGAGGAGGATCTCGCTGACCGGCAGGAGGGAGACCTCTGAGAGTTGCCGCGTGGACCTCTGGGTTTCGGGATCGAAAGCCCGGATCGACTCCAGGGTGTCGCCAAAAAGGTCCAGTCTTACAGGCTCGCTTGAGGCGGTCGGAAAGACGTCAATGACGCCGCCCCGGATCGCGAATTCGCCCTTCTCCGAAACCGTCGAGGCCCGATGATAGCCATTGACCGCGAAGTACCGCTCGAGGTCCGCGACATCGACCGTATTGCCGATCCGGGCGGCGTAGCCTGCCCCTGCGACGGCCTCGCGTGGGGGCAGCCTTTGGCTGGCGGCGGCAATGGTCGTCGCGATGAGGACGGCGTCCCCCTGGACTGAGCCAGAAGCCAGACGGGCAAGCGCAGCCATCCGTCGTGCGGACACGCCCCCAGACGGTCCGGAGCGGTCGTAGGGCAGGCAGTCCCAGGAGGGTATCTCGAGGACCTCGATCCCCTGGCCGAAGAACCGGAAAGCATCGACGAACGCCGACATGCGCGCGCTGTCTCTGGCGATGAACAGGGCGGGAGCCTTCCTGCGGCGGATCAGGTCGGCCATGACGAGGGCGTCGAAACCCTCTGGCGCACCGGTGACATCGAGACGCCCAGGATCTTCCGTAAGGCGCCGAAGGTCCGCCGGGCCGGGTCCGGCCCCGACGTCAGCTCCCACGCACGGCTCCTGGGAGCTGGTGTACAGAGTCCCGGAAAGCCTGGATCCGCCCAAGGATCGCCACGTCCACTTCTGCCGGCGGAGGCTCCCGCTGGATGATCCAGCCGTAGAGGTCCTGGTCAGGGTAGGCCAACAGGGACTCCAGGGCGTCGAGTTCCTCAGGGCTGAGATCGCGGGCATGCGCGTCCACGAACGGGCCGAGGATAAGGTCGGCCTCGCGGAACCCGCGCCTCCAGGCGCGGAAGGACAGCCTCTTCAGGCGCGTTTCATCATGGATAGACATGTGACGGCGCGGGTATAGTGCGCGATGGCCGTCTTGGCCAGCGGCGCCCGGAAAAGGACCCATGCGGCCTGAGATCCTCTTCCCCCTCTTTGCGCCGATCACCAGCCTGAAGGGCGTGGGGGCCCGGATAGCGCCGGCCCTGGAGCGCATATCGGGACCTCTGGTCCGGGACCTTCTCTTCCTGGCCCCTCATGGCCTGGTCCAGCGTCCAATCCTGGCCATCGCTGAGGTGCGCCCTGAGGAGGTGGCAACTCTTCGCGTCACCGTCACGGAACACCTGCGCCCCCGAAGCCCCCAGCAGCCCCTGCGGATTCGGGCCGAGGACGAGACCGGCCGGATCGACCTTGTCTGGTTCGGCAACGCCTCCCGAGGGATCGAGGGCCGCCTGCCGGTCGGTGCCCGACGCCTGGTCTCGGGGCGGGTCGAACGTTTCGGCCTCGACCTCCAGATGGTCCACCCTGACTATGTGGTTGAGGAGGCCCGGTCGGGCGAGATCCCTGAGCATGAAACGGTCTATCCGGCAGGCGGAGGCCTGGCACCGAGGCAGGTTCGCAGGTTCGCACTGGCCGCCCTGGAACGCGCTCCGGACCTGCCCGAATGGCAGGACCCGGCCTGGCAGGCCGGGCGGGGGTTTCCGTCCTGGCTGGACGCCCTACGCCTCCTTCATGCGCCGTCATCAGAAGCCGACCTGTCCCCGGCGTCCGCGGCCCGTAGCCGGCTCGCCTACGATGAACTCCTCGCCCACCAGCTGGCCATGGCCCAGAGACGCTCGCACAGGCGTTCGGGCGCTGCGCCGAGCCTGCCCAGGTCCGCCCTGGCCGGGCGCATCGAGGCCGCCCTCCCCTTTCGCCTGACGCCCGATCAGAACTCGGCCTTGGGCGAGGTCCGCTCGGACCTCGGCGGCGGGGTGAGGATGAGCCGCCTGCTCCAGGGCGACGTCGGGTCGGGCAAGACGGTCGTGGCCATGCTGGCCCTGGCTGACGCTGCAGCGGCCGGTGCCCAGGGGGTGCTGATGGCACCCACGGAGATCCTTGCACGCCAGCACTTCGAGACCCTGGCGGCCCCGATGGAGGCCCAGGGGATCGGCGTCGTACTGCTCACTGGCCGGGACCGGGGGCCAGGGCGCCGTGAGAAGCTTCAGAGGCTCGCTGACGGCTCTGCCGCGGTTGCCGTCGGCACCCACGCCCTCTTCCAGGACGAGGTAAGGTTCGCTCGCCTGGCCCTGGCCGTGATTGATGAACAGCACCGCTTTGGGGTCGGGGAACGCCAGCGCCTCCTCGACAAGGGCGAGGGTGTCCATCTGTTGTCGATGTCGGCGACGCCCATCCCGAGGACCCTGGAGCTCGCAGCCTACGGGGACCTCGATGTCAGCCGGATCGTCGGCAAGCCCCCGGGGCGCACACCCGTCGCCACCCGGGCCGCCCCCATGACGCGTGTGGCGGAGGTCGAGGACCGCCTTGTCGCCGCCGTACTTGGCGGTGCCCAGGCCTTCTGGATCTGTCCCCTGGTGTCCGAGTCGGAGCTTGTGGACCTCAAGGCTGCGGAACAGAGGGCGTTGGAGCTACAGGGGCGTCTTGGAAGCCATGTGGGCCTGGTCCACGGCAAGCTTGCCCCCGCCGAGAAGGACGCCGTGATGGCGGACTTCGCCACCGGCAGGGTGCGGGTGCTTGTCGCCACAACCGTCGTGGAGGTGGGTGTGAACGTGCCCAATGCCACCATCATGGTGATCGAGCAGGCCGAACGCTTCGGCCTGGCCCAGCTGCACCAGTTGCGAGGGCGGGTGGGCCGAGGCCGTGCCGAGAGCGCCTGCGTCCTGCTCTATGATCCGCCCCTGTCCGATACTGCCCAGAGGCGTCTGGACATCCTGCGTCGTTCGGACGACGGCTTTGCCATTGCAGAGACCGACCTCGAGCTTCGCGGGGGCGGCGACGCCCTTGGCCTGCGTCAATCGGGCTTCCCCGACTATGTGTTCGTTGACCCCTTCATCCATAGGGACCTGATCCTGGCTGCGGGAGACGACGCCCGGCTGGTCCTGGCCAGGGACCCGGACTTCTCAAGCCCCCGCGGACAGGCGCTCAGGGTCCTGCAGGCCCTGTTTGACTGGCGCCCGGAGACGGGGATGAAGGGCGCCTAGCGGTGAGGAAGGCCCTGAGGCGAGCCTGCGCGTCGGCCTCAATGTCCGCGTAGAAGAGATTGAAACCCGGGGTTCTCAGGCGGTCTTCCCAGGAGCCGAAGGGGCGGAGCATCCGCGCCTCTGGGCGGGACACCCGTAGAATTCCGTTGATGCAACGGGCGCTGACCTGCCGGGTGACGAAGGGCGGTCTGGCGCCCCATTCAAGACCGGTCGCATTCGTGGCGCCCTTTGCGAGGCGCGACGGTGCCTCGCTGTCCGTCGTCGCCTGGAGCAGCGGATTGTAGCAGAGCGGCCTGCGCTTTCCGATGTTCACGAGGTTGTCTCCGTCCCAGACCAGGGCGCGATCCTGAAGATCCCGTGCCTTGCTGTCGTCGCCCTCATAGGCCCATGCCCAGGCGATAAGGCAGGCGACCTGACCTGACGTCTTGCAGGGCTCCAGGGGCGGTGCATCGAAAGGAACTACAGTGTCGATGAGCCAGGCTCCAACGAGCCGTTTGCGTACAGCGGGCGTCGATCCGGCCTCGGCCAGGATCCGGGCGGCAAGCTCGCCTCCCTGCTCCACCCCGACAATGAGGATCGGACGATCCGGGCCGGTGCGGGCGAGAAAGTTCAGGAAGGCTGAGTCGGCGTCCACATAGGCAAAACGGCGGGCCTCGCGGGCGTCCTCGCGAAGGGTCGTGAAGGAATAGAGGCCGGCCTGCCGATACCTCGGCGCATAAACCTGTCCCGCCGGTGCGAAGGGACCGGCGTGGTTGGGTGCCATGACCCTTCGAAACACATCGGCGGAGGCTGGATCCTCGATCGGACCGTTCCAGTGCTCGGAGCCCGAATAGGAGGTCGGCCCCAGAAAGAAGATCGCGGCCTCGCCGGTTCTCCCCGGCCTGTCCGGCAGGAGCGCCCAGGCCTCAGGACGGTCATAATCCGGCGCGGACGGCGGCGTTGAGACCTGGAAGGGCTTGGCTGGATCCATGGCTGCCAGCCGGATGTCATCCCGGCGAACCCAGGCGAAGAGACCCAACAGAAGCACCACGACAAGGCCAACCCAAAGGCCCAGTCGGGGAGGACGCTTCCGAAGCGGCGTATCCGTCATTCCCGGTGACCTAACGATAGGGATGGTCGGTCGCGAGGTAGCTTCTGACGTAGTCCGCGACACCGTCCTCGAGCGAGGTGAAGGCCCCCGAATACCCAGCGGTCGCCAGCCGCTCCATCCGTGCCTCGGTAAAGTACTGGTAATGGTCGCGGATCGCGGATGGCATGGGAATATAGTCGATCTGAGCAGGCTGTCCGACGGCAGCAAACACCGCCCGGGCCAGGTCCTCGAAGCTTCGGGCCTGTCCAGAACCGAGGTTGAAGACCCCGTTCACCTGGGGGGCCGCGAGCAGCCAGGCCACGACCTCGGCGACGTCCCTTACATAGACGAAGTCCCGCTTCTGGCCGCCGTCAGGGATACCTTCACGGTAGGAGCGGAAGAGCTGAACGCTCTGCCCGTCGCGAACGGAGGGCCAGACCTGTGCGGCGACAGACTTCATCGCCCCCTTGTGACCCTCATTCGGGCCGTAGACGTTAAAGAACTTGAGGCCGGCCCACTGGGGTGGGGCGTACTCCCTTGCAGCCTGCCGGACGGCGAAGACATCGAACAGGGCCTTTGACCAACCATAGGCATTCAGAGGCCGCAGGGCGGCAAGGCTCTCGAAGTCATCCCGGTCTTCGAAACCTTGCGCGCCGTCGCCGTAGGTGGCCGCCGATGAGGCGTAGATGAGCCGCCTCTGCCGGTCCGCACACCATCGGAACAGGTCGCGGCTGAGCCCGAAGTTGGTCTGGATGATGCGGTCGGCGTCGGGCTCGGTGGTGGCGGAGATGGCACCCATGTGGATGACCGCCTCGACGTCGCGCCAGCGTTTCTCAAGCCAGTCGAACATGTCTTCAGGGGCCACAAAGTCGCCGATGGGGTGGCGGGACAGGTTACGCCACTTACCCAGGTCGGCCTGGCGCAGGCGATCGCAGACCACCACGTCCAGGCTCCGGTCCTCAGCGAGGCGGGCGACGATGTTCGAGCCGATGAATCCGGCGCCGCCGGTGACGAAGACGATCCTGCGGGTCACGCTTCCCCCTCCCCGGCCATCCGGCGGATGGCGGCGGTTGTTGAATAGCCCTCGACCAGGGGCGCGAGCCGGATCTCACCGCCCCAGCCCCGGACCAGATCGCCGCCGACCACCTCGGACTCGGCGTAGTCGGCACCCTTGACCAGGACGTCAGGACGGGCCGCCCGGATCAGCTCGAGGGGCGTGTCCTCGTCGAAGGGCGCGACAAGGTCGACGCTGGCCAGCCCGGCCAGGACGAGGGCCCGGCTCTCCAGGTCGTTCACGGGCCGTCCCTCGCCCTTGAGGGCGCGGACGGACCGGTCGGAATTCACGCCGACGATCAGCCGGTCGCACCAGCTCCGCGCCTGCGCCAGGTAGGCCACATGACCGCGATGCAGGATGTCGAAACAGCCATTGGTGAAGCCTATGCGCAGGCCCCGGGCCCGCCACCTGGCAATCTCTTCGACCATCCGGGGCCCCGTCGCCACCTTGGCCTCGGCGACGGCCATGTGGGCCGCCAGGGTCGCCTCGACGAGCTCGTCCGGCGAGACCGTGGCCGTACCGACCTTGCCCACAGCCACGCCGGAGGCCAGGAGCGCCAAGGCGATGGCTTCCTCGAGGGGTCGCCCGGCGGCGAGACCCGTCCCGAGGGCTGCGATGGCGGTATCGCCCGCTCCGGAAACGTCGAAAACCTCCCGGGGAGACCCAGGAAAGTGTCGTACAGGCTGGCCGCGTACCGCCAGCGACATGCCCTGGGCTGCCCGGGTGACCAGGATGGAGCGGGCCTCACAGAGCTCAAGGGCCCGGGCCAGGGCGGCCTCGACCTCGGCGTCGGTTCCGGTGGGCAGGCCGGAGGCGCGGGCAAGCTCGGAGGCGTTGGGCTTGATGACCTCTACCGGGCCGTAACGCTGGAAGGAACGGGCCTTGGAATCGACGAGAACCGGCAGGCCTGTATTCCTGCAAGCGGCGATGACCTCGTCCGTGACGACCCCCTTGCCGTAGTCGGACAGGATGATCACCCCGGCGCCCGGCGCGACGTCGCGAACCGCGCGGACCAAGCGTCCAGAGGTGTCGGGCGAGACCGGATCTGTGTCCTCGACGTCCACACGAAGGAGCTGGTGTCCGCCGGAGACGAAACGCGTCTTCAGTGTGGTCGGGCGGGCCGTATCGGTGACCAGTGCGCCTTCGATCCGCCCGTCTCCACCAACCAGCCGCAGGGCCTCTCGACCCTCGATGTCGGAGCCGATCACGCCCACCAGTGCAACCTGCCCACCCAATGCCGAGACATTGCGCGCCACGTTGCCGGCGGCCCCCAGCATGACCAGCTCGCGGCGCCAGGCGAGGACCGGTATCGGCGCTTCGGCAGACATCCGCGTCACCTCGCCATAGACGAAGCGGTCAACCATCACATCGCCGACGCAGAGGACGCGCACCCCCGGGAAGCTACGGATCAGGTCCTGGAG
>Ga0079300_10000905_pt1 | contig 11545 bp, 11 predicted proteins | sample Wag4_2014_7_11_FD_74799 | JGI IMG/M metagenome (GOLD analysis project Ga0079300, IMG submission 74799) | Fresh water microbial communities from Ohio, USA - Utica-2 Time Series HT 2014_7_11 | ecosystem: Environmental > Aquatic > Freshwater > Water tank | place: USA: Ohio | collected 2014-07-11
TAAAAGACCCTCGCGTGATGAAGTACGCTAAACGCACCAAAGGCTTTGATGGAAATATTGGTAAGTACACAAGTCTTGCCTACCTAGAAGCAGAAAAGGAAGCTTTTTAAGCTTCCTTTTTTTGTTTTTCTGATTCTTTTATTGTTTTAGTTTTAGTTTTAGTTTCTATTGATGACTTATTTGCCTAGACCGGGCAATAAGTCATTTTTAATGTCTTCGATGTTTTCAAGGCCGACTGCAATTCTCACCAAGCTATCAGTGATACCTGCTGCAGCACGAGCCTCTGGTGAGACACGCACATGAGTGGTTGTGGCTGGATGGGTGATGGTAGTTCTAGTGTCACCCAAGTTCGCTGTGATCGATAAAAGCTTGGTGCCATCAATGACTTTCCAAGCAGCTTCTTTGCCGCCCTTCAGTACGAATGACAAAATAGGTCCACCCATTCTTTGTTGCTTCTTGGCCAATTCAAACTGTGGGTGTGAGGCCAAGCCTGGGTGATACACGCGCTCAACCGCAGGATGCTTTTCTAACCAAGTTGCTAATTCAAGGGCTGATTGACTTTGCTTTTCTAATCTCAAATTGAGTGTCTCTAAGCCCTTCAATAAAACCCAAGCATTGAAAGCTGACAACGTTGGTCCAGCAGTTCTCACATAGGGGAAGACTTTGCCAAGCACAAACTCTTCTGTGCCCACAATCGCCCCACCTAAGACACGACCCTGACCATCCAAGTACTTGGTGGCCGAATGAATGATCACATCAGCGCCGAGCTCTAATGGCTTTTGAAGTGCTGGTGTGCAAAAGCAGTTATCCACCACATAGAGTGCATTGGCGGCTTTAGCGATTTTTGCAATGGCAGCAATATCACCAACTTCTGTCAATGGATTAGAAGGTGTCTCTAAATAGAATAATTTGGTGTTCGGCTTGACCGCGGCTTTCCAAGAATCCAGGTTGGCCATGTCCACGTAAGTTGTTTCAATACCAAACTTACCCAAAATACTATTGAACAGCTGAATGGTGGCACCAAACACAGAACGTGAGCAGATCACATGATCACCCGCCTGCAAATGTGACATTGCCACCGTCATGATGGCTGACATGCCAGAGGATGTGGCAATACATGCCTCACCACCCTCGAGTGCTGCCAAGCGATCTTGGAACATCGCAACCGTTGGGTTGGTGAAACGAGAATAAATAAAACCTTTTTCCGCATTCGCAAAACCATGGGCAGCATCTGCCGCACTGTCAAAGCAAAAACTGGAGGTTAAAAACATCGCCTCAGAGTGTTCGTTGAACTCAGTACGACGCACGCCTGCACGCACACCCAAAGTATCGGTGTGCAGGTTTTTAATGTCCAAAGGTGGTCGTTTTTTATCGCTCATGACTCAATACTACTCTTGAGAAGCCAAATGTAAATGTAATTGTGAACGCGCTAAGTCAGTGGATTCGCCCTGCTGACGATCCGCCAATGCCTTAGGAGTGTTTCTAGAAGCCTCTAGAGCATCCAAATAAGACTCGGTGATGTCACCCGTGATGTACTTGCCGTCAAAGCAAGATGCATCAAAATTAGTGATCGCAGGGTTGATGTCTCTGACAGCTTTCTTGAGATCTTCAACGTCTTGATAAATGAGCTCATCCGCACCAATCATCTTGGTGATCTCTTCATGGGTTCGACCATAGGCCACCAACTCACTGCGTGTTGGCATGTCAATGCCATAGACGTTTGGAAAACGCACAGGAGGCGCAGCTGAAGCAAAGATCACTTTCTTGGCACCAGCATCACGCGCCATTTGCACGATCTCATACGACGTTGTGCCGCGCACGATCGAGTCATCCACAATCAGCACGTTTTTATCTTTGAACTCTAAGCGCATGGCATTGAGTTTTTGGCGCACTGATTTTTTACGCATTGCTTGGCCAGGCATGATGAAGGTACGACCGACATAGCGGTTCTTGAAGAAACCTTCACGGTATGGCACGCCCAAGAGCTTGGCCACTTGCATCGCTGCAGGTCGGCTTGAATCAGGGATTGGCATCACCACATCAATTTGCGATACATCTGTTTCTTGGGCAATTTTTTTTGCCAAATAATTACCCATCAATAGACGCACGTCATAAACGGTCACGCCATCGATGCATGAGTCAGGTCTTGCCAAGTAAACGTATTCGAAAATACATGGGTTGAGCGTGGCGTTTTCTGAGCAAAGCTTGCTTTGGAATTGGCCATCAAGACCAATGAAAATCGCTTCGCCAGGTGCAACATCTCTGACAAACTTGAAGCCCAAACCTTCTAAAGTCACAGACTCAGAAGCGATCAACCATTCAGGGCCATTGGGTGTGTCCATGCGGCCAATACACAAAGGACGAATCCCGAAAGGATCGCGGAATGCCAATAAACCATAACCAGCAATCAAGGCAACCACTGCATAAGAACCTTTTAAACGTTTTTGCACCTGAGTCACTGCGGCGAATGCTGAGGCAGCATCCAAGGCAATGCTGTCTGTGGCGCGCTGCAACTCATCAGCCAAAACGTTCAGCAAAACTTCTGTGTCTGAATTGGTATTGATGTGACGGCGATCACGGTAGAACATCTCATCGCGCAAAGCAGGCGCATTGGTGAGGTTACCGTTATGAGCCAGGATCAAACCAAATGGTGCGTTCACATAAAATGGTTGAGCTTCTTCTTCACTGCTTGCTGATCCAGCTGTTGGGTAACGAACCTGACCAATACCAGCATTACCTGGCAAGCTGCGCATATTGCGTGTTCTGAAAACATCACGCACCATGCCGTTGGCTTTATGCATGCTAAATGAACTGCCGTTCATCGTAGCTATACCGGCAGCATCCTGACCGCGATGTTGCAAAAGCAACAATGCGTCATAGAGCAACTGATTCACTGGACTATTGCCAACCGCCCCGACAATTCCACACATAAAGACCTCTATCTTTTTAAAACTACTTCTTTAACTGCCCAGACACCTGAGCAGCCCATTCATCCGGTAACCAAGCTTGAGTCATGCCAGTGAGCAATTCAATTGCTGGCAAAGTCCAAGCTTTACGCCATTCGCTTGTTTGCGTCGCTCCAGTCAATGACAAGAGGCTGCTCAACACAACGATGATCAACAAACCTCTTAGGAGACCAAAAGCAAAACCTAAAAAACGATCCATCGGACTCAATCCAGCTTGCTGCATGAGCTTGGCCAAAAACCGTCCAATCAACGCACAAATGATCATCGTCACAATGAACAAAATCACAAAGCCAAGAGCTAGTTGAGTCATCTCGCCACCCGGCACACCACTCAACCACTCTTTGGCCAACCAAGTGGCATAGTGATAAGAAATCCAAGCAGCAGCAACCCAAGCAATCAAAGCAAAAACTTCTCTGATCAAACCACGCCAAATGCCCAAGAGTGCTGAGATCACGAGTACTGCAAAAAACGCTATATCAACGACAGTGAAGTGAAGGTTCATGGCTGTTCAGATCCTGTTATCACTGTGGTTTTTGCTCAATAATCTTTGGACTTAAACCAACATACTTGATTTTTTTCTCAGCAGCTTCAGCGCTGGCTTTATCTGTATAAGGACCAGACCTCAAAAGATGAAGCTTGACACCTTCTTTATTGGTTTTGATTTCAACATAGCTGCTGACTTTTTGTTCTGTTAGCTTCTTTTGCCAATTCTTCACGCGCTCTTCTGAGGAGAAGGCGCCAATTTGAACAATGAACTTGCCGTTCGGATTCACATTTGCATTGGGGGCGGCAGGAGTTGCGGGGGAACGATTTTCAAGGATGGATAAAACCTCTTCGCCTTTATCCAATGATTTAGCAACCGGAGTGGACTTGTCAGTTTTAGCTTCTTCTTTTTTTGCTTCTTTAGATTCCTTGGAATCTTTCGTGTCTTTGTTTTCTGTTGATGTCACAGGTGCCGATGGCGTGGCTGAATCAACTGCCTTAGCATCCTTAGGCTCTTCAACCTTTTTCTCGTCTTTTGATCCAGGCTGAATGATCTGGATTGCAATGTCGTTGTTATATTGTTTTGGCTTGGAGTCAAAAATAATAGGGAGACCTGCAACAGCAACGGTGACCAAGAAAACTGCACCAATCAATCGGTGTCTGGCTTTTTGACGCTCCGGGTCTTCTGTTAGACCATCCTCAACGGGCGTGTTGTTTTTACTACTTGGGCGGTTAAGGAACGGTAGGCGCATCAGCTAAGTTATAGGTTCAAAGTTGTGTCATGGTTAATGAGCTTTTGCATTTCGGTAGGCTATCACACCAGCAACGGTATAAAAGGATCCGAATACCGATATTCTATCACCCTCACCCGCCTTTTTTAAGGCTGATTCGTAGGCTAAAGCAGGACTTGAGAAAACCTCTATCCCCGAGTCAGCCCCCTCTTTGAAGCCCAGGGATCTTAAGCGTGACGCCAGAGATTCTGCAGAGGCCGCACGAGCGGTCGGCAAATCACAAAAATACCAAAAATCAATCTTATCCATCATGGGTTTTAAGACCCCATCGATGTCTTTGTCGGCCATGGCACCGAACACTGCGATCGTATAGGGGTGGTAGGCCATGTTTTCGAGGTTTTGTGCAAGAGCAGCACTGGCGTGAGGGTTGTGGGCCACATCCAAAATGATGGTTGGCTGCCCAGGCAGCACCTGAAAACGCCCTGGCAATTCAACCCAAGCCATGCCATTCCTGATTTCTTGAGCCCCTACTGGCAAACGGTCTCTGACAGCGATCAAAGCCGCAATCACAGCGCTTGCATTGAGCAATTGATTGGCGCCCCGCAGTGCTGGATAACCCAGTCCTGAAAAACGTTTGCCTCGCCCTGCCCAACCCCACTGTTGTTTATCACCCTGAAAGTTATAGTCTTTACCCATTAACCACAGATCAGCACCGATCGATGCTGCATGGTCAATCAAGGATTGCGGTGGCACAGGGTCTGCACAGATGGCAGGTTTGTCAGAGCGAAAAATACCAGCTTTTTCAAAAGCAATTTTTTCTCGGGTATCCCCAAGGTATTCCATGTGATCCAAATCAATGCTGGTGACAATCGCACAATCCGTGTCGATCATGTTCACTGCATCTAAGCGACCACCCAAACCAACTTCCAGAATGACCGCATCCAAATCAGCCCTTGCAAATAAATGCATGATGGCCAAGGTGGTGAACTCAAAATATGTCAGGGTTGGTGGATTGGGCAAAGATGCTCGGGCCAATTCCACGGCGTTGAAGTGCTCAAGCAAAAGAGCATCACTCACGTTTTCGCCGTTCACACGAGCGCGTTCATTGAATGAGAGTAAATGAGGAGATGTGTGGCAACCGACTTTATAAGAGGCCGCCAACAAGACGCTTTCTAATAAAGCGCAAGTAGAACCTTTGCCATTGGTGCCACCAACAGTGAAGACGACTGCTTGGAAATTGAGTTGAAGAGCTTCTTTGACGCGTGTGATGCGCTCCAAGCCCATATCAATCCCAACAGGGTGGGCTGTCTCTAAGTGCTGGAGCCAATCATCTAAATTGTCAAACGTGGCAGGCAAGTGAAGCTTGGATCTTAAGCAACAGAATCTGTTGGTAACTTCAACAACAGCGCCAACAAATCAGCAATCTCTTTGCGCATTTGGCGACGATCAACAATCATGTCGATACCACCCTTTTGCATCAAGAACTCTGAACGCTGGAAGCCTTCAGGAAGTTTTTCGCGAACCGTTTGTTCAATCACGCGCGGACCAGCAAAACCAATCAAGGCTTTTGGCTCAGCCATCACCACATCGCCCATGAAAGCAAAACTGGCAGAGATACCACCCATAGTTGGGTCTGTTAGAACACTGATGTAAGGAAGTTTGGCATGAGCCAACTTGACCAACATCGCATTGGTTTTAGCCATTTGCATCAATGACAATAAACTCTCTTGCATACGAGCACCACCTGTGGCGCTGATGCAAATGAACGGTACCTTTTGCTCCAAGGCCATTTGTGCGCCGCGCACAAAACGCTCACCGACCACAGAGCCCATCGAACCACCCATGAATTCAAATTCAAAACAGGCCACCACCACAGGGATGGTGTGAATTGATCCAGCCATGACCACCATGGCATCGGTTTCGCCTGTTGAATCCATCGCATCTTTGATGCGATCTGGGTATTTCTTCGTGTCTTTGAATTTCAGAGCATCAATAGGCAATACTTCTTGACCAATCTCATGACGACCTTCTGAATCTAGTAATTTATCTAAACGCTCACGTGCATTGATGCGCATGTGATGATCACATTTAGGGCACACATGCATGTTTGACTCTAGGTCATTGCGGTATAAAACGGCTTCGCAGGACGGGCACTTGATCCACAACCCTTCAGGAACGCTTTTGCGCTGCGCAGGGTCAGTGTGTTGAATGCTTGGGGGGAGAAGTTTATCAATCCAGCTCATATTTATTGATCCAAAGCCTTACGGATATCCTTTAGAAAGTCTTCCAGTGATTGTACTCTCTGTGCCGGGGCAGCTTCTTCTAAAAGCTGAACGATGCGGCTGCCAATCACGACCGCATCCGCCGTCTTGCCAATAGCCACAGCTGACTGGGCATCCCTGATACCAAAACCAACCGCGATCGGTACTGAGGATGCAGCCCTGATTTGCGGAATAATGCCTGCGACTGCTTGAGTATCCAAGTTGGCCGCTCCCGTGACTCCCTTGAGAGAAACGTAATAAATGTAACCTGCTGCCACTTTACCGACTTGATCAATGCGCTCTTGAGATGAGGTCGGTGCCAACAAGAAAATAGGATCAATGCCAGCTGTTTTACATTGCTTGGCAAAATCTTCGCACTCTTCTGGTGGGTAGTCCACCACCAAAATGCCATCAACCCCCGCATCCTTCGCAGTTCTGACAAAAGTTTCGGTGCCCATGTGTTCAATAGGATTGGCATACCCCATCAAGACCACCGGGGTGTGATCATTGGTTTGGCGGAATTGTTTGACCAATTCGATGCAGTGCTTGAGTGTGGTGCCGTGAGACAAAGCTCTTTCTGAAGCTCTCTGAATCACAGGACCATCAGCCATTGGGTCTGAGAACGGTACTCCCAATTCAATGACATCAGCGCCACCACGCACCAAGGCGTGCATTAATTCAAGGGTGATACCTGGTTCAGGATCACCAGCTGTGATAAAGGGCACAAGACCTTTGCGGCCCTGTGCTTTTAATTCAGCAAATACTTTTGCAATCTTTGACATCTATATTCCTAAAACTTCAAACCTGATTCTTGAGCAACGGTGTGCATGTCTTTGTCCCCTCTTCCCGATAGATTGATCAAGATCGATTTATCTTTCGGTAAAGTTGGAGCCAATTTACAAGCGTAAGCGATGGCGTGACTGCTTTCTAAAGCAGGAATGATGCCTTCAATTTGGCAACAGTCATGGAAGGCCTTGAGTGCTTCATCATCCGTTACAGCGACATATTCAGCACGCTTAGAATCTTTTAACCAAGCATGCTCAGGACCAACACCTGGGTAGTCCATACCTGCTGATACTGAATGCGTCTCAGCGATTTGGCCGTTTTCATCTTGCAACAAATAAGTGCGGTTGCCATGCAAGACGCCTGGTGAACCAGCCACCAATGCTGCTGAGTGCGCCTTGGTGTTCAAGCCATGACCCGCAGCCTCAACGCCAACCAGTTTCACATTTGGCACATCGATGTAAGGATAGAAAATGCCCATGGCGTTTGAACCACCACCCACGCAAGCCATCACGTAATCAGGTTGACGGCCAATCATTTCCGGCATTTGTACTTTGCACTCTTCACCAATCACGCTTTGGAAATCTCTGACCATCATTGGGTATGGATGAGGACCTGCCACTGTGCCGATGATGTAGAAAGTGCTTTCCACATTGGTCACCCAATCACGCATCGCTTCATTCAAAGCATCTTTGAGTGTTTTAGTTCCTGATTCAACTGGTACCACTGTGGCGCCCAAGAGTTTCATGCGATAAACGTTTTGCGCTTGGCGAGCCACATCAATAGAACCTTGGTAAACAATGCACTCCAAACCCATGCGTGCGCAGATCGTGGCTGTTGCCACGCCGTGTTGCCCAGCACCTGTTTCAGCAATGATGCGTTTTTTACCCATGCGCTTGGCCAACATCGCCTGACCAATCACGTTGTTAATTTTATGAGCGCCCGTGTGGTTCAAATCTTCTCGCTTGAGATAAATTTGCGCGCCACCCAACATCTCACTCCAACGTTTGGCGTGATAAACCGGTGAAGGACGACCCACAAAGTGCTTTAACTCTGAATGGAATTCAGCTAAAAATTCTGGATCATGTTGATACTTGGCGTACGTCTCCTTGAGCTCAGTCAAGGCATACATCAAAGTTTCAGAAACAAAGACACCACCATAGGGGCCGAAATGACCTCTGACGTCTGGAAAATCATACATAGTGTTACCTCTACACGAATGAGATGCCTTGATCGGCATCCCGGACTGCTTGAATAAACGCCTTCATTAGTTCAGGGCTTTTTTGACCTTTTGCCACTTCAATGCCACTCGACACATCCACAGCACAAGGTTTAAGGTGTGCAATACCCTCGCCCACGTTGTGCGTGTTCAATCCACCACTCAAAACGACCCGATGCGCGTTTTCTTTTGTCCATGTGTCCGGTATCAATGACCAATCAAATACATGCCCACCCCCACCATAGCCTTCAACGAAGGCATCCAGTAAAAAGCCGGCTGCATCTGCGTATTGTAGAGAAAATTCGGATAAGTTGAAGCCCGCCTTGATTCTGGCGGCTTTGAGCCATGGCATGCCCTGAGCGATCTCTTTACAGCGTTCTGGGGTCTCATCTCCATGAAACTGCCACAAAGTCGTGGGAACGCGCTCCTGGATCCTCAAAACCTCTTCATCCGTGGGGTTGACGACCAAAGCCACGGCATCTACCCCGCCTGGCATGCGAGAAATCAAGGCAGCTGCCATTTCTGGGCTGACATACCGAGGGCTGGGCTCATAAAAGACAAATCCCAAGGCATCGACCCCCAAAGAGACGGCCGCATCCACATCGCTTGAACGAGTAAACCCACAGAATTTAATTCTGGTTTTTCCAGCGGTTTGTTTGAGTAGCCCCATCAGTGCCTTACTGCCCTAAAAGATTGATTGGTAGAAAACCATTGGCCAAATTTGGCTCAGGAATATCAAATTGTTCTGGGTATCCTACCCTAAGAAGATAAAGTCCATCCGCCATGAAGGTGGCACCCGCCAATTGGCGATTTTTTGCCGCCAGCAGCGTGCTCATCCAGGTCACTGGCTCTTTACCAGTTCCAATCAAAAGCAAACTTCCCACCAAATTACGAACCATGTGGTGCAAGAAGGCATTGCCCCTGAAAACAAAGTAAACCCAAGGGCCGTTTTCAATCACTGACACTTGGTACAAAGTCTTGACCGGTGTTTTGCTTTGGCACTCAGAAGATCTGAATGAGCTGAAGTCGTGTTCACCCACCAACACCTGTGCTGCCTCATGCATGGCTGGCACATTCAAGGTTTTACCCTTCGGCAGATTCAGAAAACCTGCTTTACCTTGTACCAGCGGGGATGGCGTTGGGCCAGTGAGCAAGGCATAGCAGTAGCTTCGCTCAAAAGCCATGTAACGGGCATCAAAATGTTCAGGCACTGGTTTGACCCACTGCACGCTGATGCTTGGTGGCAAGAAGGCATTGACTCCTTTGACCCAAGCAAGGTCTGGTCGCACCACTTCGGTATCAAAATGAACCACCTGACCCAAGGCGTGCACCCCGGTGTCGGTTCTTCCTGCTGTGATGGTTTTAACAGGCTCATTGGATTCGCCAATGAAGCGACTCAGGGCTAGCTCTAGTTGATCTTGAACGGTTTGACCGTTACTTTGGGTTTGCCAGCCAGAGAAAGCAGACCCGTCATACTGCAAACCCAGCGCAAGACGCATGCTATTTGGATGACAGTTGGTTGACTTCAGCCATCAATGATTTGGCTTGAATGGTTAACTCAGGATCAACCTGATTACTCACTGCCAATACTTCTTGGATGGCTTCTCTTGCAGCAGCAAAATCTTCAATGGTGATATAGGCTCTGATGAGATTCAACTTGACGCGAAGATTTTCAGGACTTGGTAGCGCAGCGCCAGTTGTTTGCGTTCCTGATGTTTGGGTTACAGGCCCAAGATTCAAATCAAGCGAAGCGAATAATTTAGCTGCTTGCTCAGGAACTAGATTTGACTGAGCAAGCGCGCTATCAGCTTGTCGAGTTTTGCTCACTTCACCCTTAGAGAGTTTCAATAAAACCAAAATGGCTAAGAACACAAATACAGCGATGGCCAATGGCCCTGTTTGATTTTTCCAATCAATCGCTACGGCACTTGTTTGACCTGAGCCTTGGTTTTGCATCAACTTCTTAAGATCTGCAATGTTCTTTTCTAATTCAACAATTCTTTGCTTGGCTTCAGACAAAGCTTTTTCTTGAACCAATAATTCTTCCATGCGACGCTTGGCTTCACCTTCTAAACCTGCAGCAGGTCCCACCTTTAGTCGATCACCCACAGTTGTTGCAGCCTTGTCTTTGCCTGATGGCAAAGTGCTCAATGGCAAGTCGCCCTTGCCTGAACGATACGCAACGTCTGCGGACTGAGCAATTTCTTTGGCTTCTTGCTTTGGCACGCTCTGGATCATGGCTTGGCTAGGCATCTTTAATTCAGCGCCCGCCATCAAGCGATGAATACTGCCGCCAGCGAATGCCTGAGGATTAGCTCTGTACAAAGAAATCAAGGCTTGATCAAGGCTGGCTTCATCAAAATTGGCCACGAGCTTGCTGGCGATTTCGGTCAGAGTTTCTCCAGCTTTGACTTGAACGCTGGCTTGATCAGCCACCATCAATGTGTACACACGACGCACCAGACCTGAAGACCAACGAAGTTCTACCAAAGCATCCAAGAATATTTCATTGGTGGCTAATTTTAATACTTCATCAGACGTGATCTTGATGGCAATAGGTTCTTCTTTTGAACCTTTTATGACGGAGACTTTTAATTGAGCTTGAGTAGCTGATGAAGTGATGCCCAAACGTTGGTACATCTCAGGGCTTGCCAAAGCCGCTTGAATATCTTTGATAGATGAAAGCTCTGCAGGATCAATTTGAATCGATATTTGCGCTTGTAGTGGTTCGCCAACTTTTGATTGAATGCTCAAGTTGCCTAAGTTCAAGGCAAGCACTTGCCCAGCAAAAACTGCTGAAACTAATCCAAGTGCTATACGTGAGAAAGTTGCGAACCGCGCAAAATACAAATCAACGCTCCAACAAAATGCGTAACATGCGACGCAATGGCTCAGCAGCACCCCATAACAACTGGTCACCCACTGTGAATGCGCCTAAATAATCAGGGCCCATGGCTAATTTATGCAAACGTCCCACAGGCACAGTCAAAGTACCAGTCACGGCTGCAGGCGTTAAATCTCTTTCGGTGGTTTCGCGATCGTTCGGGACCACTTTGACCCAATCGTTAGCACCAGCCAAAATACCTTCGATGTCGCTCAAAG
>Ga0079300_10000907_pt1 | contig 11543 bp, 17 predicted proteins | sample Wag4_2014_7_11_FD_74799 | JGI IMG/M metagenome (GOLD analysis project Ga0079300, IMG submission 74799) | Fresh water microbial communities from Ohio, USA - Utica-2 Time Series HT 2014_7_11 | ecosystem: Environmental > Aquatic > Freshwater > Water tank | place: USA: Ohio | collected 2014-07-11
AAAGGTGACGCTGTTATTCAAAAAGGTGGTCAACTCTACGTTCAAAAAGTTGATGATGAAGGTAAGGTAAGTTTAGAGCCTTATAAGAAGAGTACTCATGGTGCGTTTGAAACCAAGTCTGAATACTCAGGGGCTGGGGCTGGTGGTGGTGTCATAACTAAACCAGTATACAACCCCGGTGGTATTGTTATCGGATACGACATTCTTGATAAAAACGGTACGTTCTTACGAAGAGAATTATTTAAAGACCGTGGTGGTAAAAGCGAAGCAGCACCAACTACACCTGCTCCTACTCCTTCTAAAAAAGAAAGACCTAGCATAGGCTCAGCTTTGTTTCCTTCTAGAGGACAATAATGGCAGTCGCTAATATCTTAGCAGCTAAACGTGCAGGATATTCAGACCAAGAGATTGCTCAGTATCTTTCTGAACAAGCTGGAGCTGATTATCAAAGCGCAATATCAGCTGGCTACAATGACAAAGAGATAATATCTCATTTAAATAAACAAGATCTTTCCTTTGGCGAAGCTTTCATGGCTGGCGCTAAAGCAGAGGCTTTGTCTGAGGTTACTGGCGCTAAGCAGATAGTAACTGGAGAAGTTAGCCCGGAGCAAGTAGAAAAAGAAAATTTAGCTCGTCAAGCATTTCAAGAGCGTCCTATTGCTACTGGCTTGGGTATGGTGGCTGGAGGATTAATCAATCCGTCTACACTAATCCCCGGCTCTTTGCTATTTAAAGGAGCTAAAGGACTAGCTACTGGAGGCGCTGTAGCTGGAGGCGTTTCTGGAGCTGTCCGTCCTATCTACACAGAAGAGGATATGGGACGTGGTACTGGCGCTGTCGTAGGCGCTGCTGCGGGAGGAGCTTTAGGCTTTGGTCTAGGCAAAGCAGTAGAACGCTTTGGGTCTAAGGCTGGCAAAGTAGAAGCTGATAACATTCCTACTCCTAAAACTAGAGAAGAGATTGAGGCAGAACTTCCTGCAATTACACCCTCTGATCAGCAAGCTTCCCTGCTTTCTAGGCTCCCAGATGCAGACCAAGCTGCAATTGACAAGGTTCTTTCTAGGTACGAGGACGTAGACCTACTCCCCAAGAAAGCTTTCGATGAAATTGCAGATGCCGTGCAAAGTACAAACCCAGAAGCTGCTGCCTTATTCAGAGGGGCTAAGGAGCTTCCAGAGGCTAAGACCGTAGAAGGCCAAGCGGCTTTATTAAAGGCCGATGTAGCAGACCCTATTGCACAGCAGCAAGCTGCAGTAGTTAAAGCTAGCTTTGATCAGAAGGCTGCAGTTAAAACTGCTAAGGTATCTGAAGACCCAATTGCTGAGTCCTCTGCTTATCAAAAGGCAGAACAGACTGGTGACTATAGGGATTTCCTAACTGACCCTATCCGTAACTATCCACTGTCTCCGACTCAGTTTGCTAAGATGATTGCTCCTGAGAATCCCTTCAAAGGACAGAATCTTAAGACAGCCTTAACCACTGACGATAAGATGACTGATGCTTTACAGCAACTTATTGGACCTACCTTTGGTAGATTTAATAGAGAGAAAGCATCAAAGACATGGCAACAGGTAGAGATTAAAGGCGAGTCTGTGCCTTATGAAACAGCTGTGTCAGCTTTTGTTAATCGTAAACAAGAGGAAGTCTTAGGTGCTGAGTTAACTTCTAGAATATCTAAGGCACTAGCGTCTGAGCTAAACCAGCTTGATCAGCTCAAAGAAGTAGCTAGGCTAGCTAAAGAACAAAACAATGAGGAGATGTACGCATACATTGCACAACAGTTCTCCAAAGTAAATGCGTTGGCTTCTTCGTTAGATGGTAACATTAGTAATCTAGGAAGAGCACTGGCATATACTAAACAAGTTAAACAAATGATTAATGCAAACGGTACACTACCGCCGTATCTTGGAGGGCTTAAGTGTTAAAAAACCAAGACGCTTGTAAGAAAGCTATTGATGCATACTTTGATGCTATTCGTAGTATTGATAACTTAAACCTAGACGAAGGTACAAAGACAGCGATGAAGGCAAAGGCTACTAAGGAAGTAGCTACTTCTCCCGGCTTTCGTCAGCGTATGTCAGAGATTGTAATCAATTCTTTTATTTCATCTATAGGCACTCCGTTAGTTAACCTATACTCTACTGTCTTTAAAGCTCCATTCATTATTGCAGAACGTGCTCTTCTTGGTTTGATGCCGGGAAACAAAGTTAAACTTGGAGAGACTACTGCTATGATGCGTGGCTTCTTTGATGGTTTAGCAGAAGGAATTGCTTTCTTAAGGCAAGGGTGGTCAGAGGGAATGCCATTAGATAAAACAGTGGTAGATGCTACGTCTGCCTTTGGTAGGTCTGTGTCCTCTGGTCCAATTGAAAAGGCCGTTGCTCCTATTGTAACTGCACCTACTAAAGCTGCTGTTGCAGTGGATGAATTCTCAAAAGCAATCTTTCGTAGAATGCAACTAAATGCTAAAGCATATCGTATCTCTCGCACAATTCCTGAGAATAAACTCAATGGTAAAACACGAGATGAGTTATACAACTCTATTCGTACAATTGATATTGGTGACCCAACTAAGATAGGTACTAATAGGGTTTGGCAAGAACAACTAAAGAACGTATCTCCAGACTTAGCTGACGAGTTAATTAACTTTTCTAAGATTCAAACCTTTCAGCAAGATTTAGGTGAGATTGGTAACATGATGCTCAGAGCTAAAGCTAAAGTTCCTGAGCTTGTGTTTATTGCACCGTTCATTAAGACACCTATTAACATCCTCAAGGACGCTCTGTCTTACACCCCTGCTAGTCTCTTTATGAAATCATTTAAAGGACGCAGAGATGAGGCAGCTGCTCGTTTGCTTATTGGTGTTGGGCTTGCAGGTATGACAGCAAAGGCAGTAATCGATGGTTCGTTAACTGGTAGCTACCCTAAAGAAGCTGGACGCAGGGAGGCAATGATTGCTGCTGGTATCCCTGAGTACTCTATGAAGATAGGTGACCGTTGGTATTCATACTCACGTATCGAGCCTTTAGCTACTGTGTTAGGTGTAGTTGCTGATGCTACTGAAACAGGGATTGATTACCTACGCTTACCAGACAAAGATAGAAAGACAGAGAAAGTAGCAGTAGACGCTGTTCTTGCTGTTACTAAAAACCTTACATCTAAAACTTTCTTAGAAGGAATTACTGGGTTCCTGCAGGCAGTGCATGATCCTGATAGATACGGTGGTTCTTATATTAATAGCTTTGCTAGTATTCTAGTTCCCGGAGCTGTGGCTCAGTTTGCTAGAGGCACTGACCCAGTTGTTAGGGAAGTCAATAACTTTGCAGATGCGCTGCAAAATAGAATACCCGGATTGCGTACTTCTTTACCAACTAAGTATGATATCCTTGGTGAAGCTAGAGAGAACCCTGCATATGGTGTTGGTGGTACGCTTGGTATAGCTACCAAAGAAGCAGAGCAAACACCATTACAAAAAGTAATTCAAGAAACTGGATTTACTTACACAAAACCAGAGAAGAAGATTCGTGGTGTTGAGCTAGATGAAACAACTTACGAGAAGTACTCTAAGTTATCTGGCGAGATGGTCAGAGAAGAGCTAAATAATCTTATTGCTGACCCAGAGTTTAATACCTACACACGGGCACAAAAGAACTTCTTACTTAAGAGAGTAGCTGAGCGTGTCAGAACTGCAGCAACTAATATGATCTTTAGTGAGAAGATGGAAACTGACCCAGAGTTTGAACAAGAATTTGTTCGTCAACGCTATAAGAGCAAAGGTGAAGAGGTTGAACAGGAATGACCGAACCAGTCACCCAAGTAGCGAAGACTGCTGTTGCTGGGATTCGAGAAGCCCTAGCTGTAGGCAAAGAACTTGAATCGGTCACTAAAGACATACAAGAGTTAGGTAAAGCAGACCTTCAAGCAAGAGCTGCTTATCGCCGTAAACAAAAACAAAGACCAAAGGATACGGCTGTCTTCTCAGCTGTAGAAGAGTGGCGTGGAGTCTACGAAATTAAAAAGATAGAAGAAGAACTAAAGCAAGACATCATTGCTAAGCATGGTCAAACTGCTTGGGATGAGGTAATGATTATTAAAGATAGAATCCTGAAAGACAACAAGGATTTGACTGACGAGTATGGCAGAGATCTCCACAAGCTAGCCATGCTCAAGTGGTACTGCTTTATAACTGCCTTTGTCTTAGTTAGTTTTTTCTACGTGCTTGGCTACAAACCTTAAGGACTACTATGATTACCCTGCTTTCTACCCTTGTCTCCTTCTTAGCTGGTGGGCTGCCTAAGTTCCTAGACTTTTTCCAAGATAAGTCTGATAAAAAACACGAATTAGAGCTAGCCAAATTGCAGATGGCTAGGGAATTGGAGATGGCAGAGAAGGGGTTCCTAGCTCAGGCTAGGGTAGAGGAGATAAGGACTGACCAAATTGCAATGCAGACTGCAGTTCAGGAGAGAGAAGCCCTATATGCTCACGACATTGCCATAGGACAAGGAGCCAGTAGGTGGGTCATAAACCTAAGAGCCAGCGTCAGACCAGTTATAACCTACGGTATGTTCTTTATGCTGGTGATGGTCAATGTGTTTGGGTTCTTCTACGCTTGGAAGCAGAACGTCCCATTTGACCAAGCCTTGAACCTACTTTGGGATGAAGACTCAGCCATTATTTTCTCATCTATCATAGCATTCTGGTTTGGGTCACAGACTTTCAATAAGAAATGAAAGTATCTAAAGAATGCATCGAGATGATCAAGCACCACGAGGGCGTAAGAACACGCAGCTACAGGTGTCCAGCTTTGCTGTGGACAGTTGGGGTAGGTCATGTCATAGACCCCAATCATATCAGGGTTCCTTTTGAGGAACGTAAAAACCTCGCAATACCCAGTGGATGGGATAGAGTCCTGTCTATGGCTGAAGTCAACGACATCCTCGCCAAAGACTTGGTCACGTTTGAAAGAGGTGTACTACGACTGTGTCCTACTGGTCTTACTCAGTCTAGGTTTGATGCACTCGTCAGCTTTAGTTTTAATGTGGGACTTGGTAACCTCCAGCGTAGCACCATAAGACAGCGACATAACCGTGGAGACTTTGAAGGAACTGCAGAAGCTTTTATGGACTGGACGAAAGCTGGGGGAAAGGTCCTCCCCGGACTTGTTAAGCGCAGGAAGGACGAAGCAGCATTATATCTAAAAGCTGACAAGCAATCTTAAGAATGCAAAGTCTATTACAACATACCTCTCCTCTTCTATAGTTTCTACATACTCAAAACCAAACATCAATCCAGATATAAAAATTAAGTCTATAGTCATATTAGATCTCGCAATGTCCAGCTACACAGGCTAGTGTCTGAGCACCTTCAACATTGTCATCCTCTTCCTTAAGATTATCCCAATCAATTGTCTCAGGCATCTCAGCCTTTAACTCCTCATACTGTTCTTTAGTACACTCCTCGTAAGGAGCTTGTCGATAAGAGCCTCCATCCCAAGGCAGGAAAGAGATACCACTAATCTCATCGAAGTTCCTCCACACCCACGCTCCTACATCCATCCACTCATCTTCCTTAACAGAGATAGTGACAGAGGGTTTGTGCTCACACCAGTGGCGCTGATACATAAGCCACAGATCTAGGTGCTGCATAGCCGTTAAGTGCTCACGAGTACGAGAAGACTCTGGTGCTTTCACTGGGAAAGAAAACACAGCAGTGCTGTCTGGCCTCATGACACAGTCCTCTGTAGGGATGCCTGAGTCTGTTAGAAATTTCGTGAGAGGATCTTTCTTATCTCCACGCACACGGCGAACATAATACTCACTATGTCTAGTATGAATACCAGAGGCAGAGTTAACAAGTTGAGACACAGTGCCACTAGGTTTGACACAAGTAATCGCAGCAGACACAGGAATTCCCAAGCGTGTTGCAAACTCATTGTTGGTAGTAATGGAGACATCACGTAAGTATTCAAGAGATTGCGTAGTGCTTTCACAGACCCTCCCCATCCAAGGATTATCTAAGATACCAGTTAATGATACACCCAAGAGGCGCTCCTCCTCAGTGTTCTTCTGCCAAATCTTACGAAGATATGGGAAGTGCGTCAGAGTGCTCTGGAACGTGCCTAAGATTGTGGCGATGCGTACTTTGTTAGCCAAGTCTGCAACGGTATCTTCGGCCCGTACGACAACTTCTGTGAGGTTACAGAACTGATATGGGCGAAGGATGATTTCTGAGCAGGGGTTAGTACCAAAGTCGTAATCTGAATCACGTCTCCCATTCTTTGTAGCCTGAGTTTTACTTGCTGCTCGTGAGAAGATTCCTCGCTCTCCAGAGTGACTGTTATAGAGGCTAGTCCACTCTTGGAGAAACTGTCCGATATCGGGTTTACTAATGTAAGAAGCTGAGTTGTTAGCCAAAGCTCGTTGTGCGTTGTGTTCCCACCAGTTTCCACTCTTTGCGCTCCTCATGCGGTCATCTTCGAGATCAGACAGACTGATCATTGCACTCCTTCGTACTCCACCGACAACAACAACTTCCCCGATTTTACAGAGAAGATCATGACATTCGATTGATGTAAGTTTTCTACCCACTGCTCCTCTGAACTTGGCGATAGTGAACTTAAAAAGCTCATCCAAAGGTCCGGGACCAGAGGCACGTCCTCCAAAAGTTTTGAGTCTGGCTCCTGCAGGTCGAATTCTATTAAGATCGTATTTTGCAACTTCCCCAGAATATAGTAAAGCGATGAGTTGGCGTAGTGCTTTGGCCCATCCTTCTTTTGAATCCGCAACCGAAATAGTAGTCTGAGAATCAAACAACTGATCCGGGACTTCAGGCAATTGATCGACATATTTATGCTCCACAGAAAAGCCTACACCTGTTCCACACAGGAGAATATACATAGCCTCATCGAATGCTTTAGGGTCATCGATAGGCAGATAACTGCAGTTATAACCAGCCGTGTTGTCACGGTCTAGTGCCTTACCTGCAGTCATGATAGCCCTCATGGATGGCATAACATCTAGGTTCTTGACAGCATTGATAAGCTCTAGGCGTAGGTCATTGTTAGGAGAGAACTTGTACTTCTCTTCCAAGTGGTTAAACATAAAAATAAAGTATCGGTCTACTGACTCTTCCCAATGCTCACGGCGATTCTTCTCAGGTAGAAACCTGCTGTAACGACTCTTTGCAATAAACTGCTGATAGTAATCCATATTTATTATTCTTCCCAGTTAACTAAGTTTTGTAATCTGTCTGCTTGGTCTTCTATTATATCATCAAATCTTTCTACTATATCTTCAGACCTTAACGCTAGCTCCTCTACCAAGGTTAGCTCATCCCACCTCTTCAGCCTTTCTTTAATCTCTTCTAATGTTAGGGTCATATATTATATCACACTTTGTAATACTTGTCACCAACTTTATCGTAGTTATCTATCAAGAACTCAAGATAATGCTTAGCCTTCTCAAGGTCTTGCTTGCCTGCTTTCTTGCGATGACGGGCAACATACTTGATTACATTACAAGCCCAAGGGTCTAAGCCCCAGTCAAGGAATACGTCCCAAGGTTCGATGTTAGACTTGTAATGATCGCCGCCAATCTGTTTAGACTTGATGTAGTCACCTAATGTTTTAACATCTATACTAGTAGCTTTGTCAAACGCTTGGTCTACATTATGTAGATTTATTGGCTCAAGTTGCTGAACCCTATACCAGTCTGAAGGAGTTGCGTTATCAATGCTCATACTTCTTCCTTAAATAGTTTAGAGATACTGGCATCTCATCAAAGCTACCATTGTTAACCTCATGCAGCATCCAGATACCACGCCAGTACTTGTTACCCTGACTACCTAGATAGTCCTCGTCATGCAGGTAGCAACAACCACTAAACAACCCAGTAATCTGTGAACCATCAGCACGATTGGCATAAGCTATCTGTCTATTCTGCACATGACCCATAACTGCAGACATATGCTTCTTAGATAGTAGCGCAGCAGCAGAAGTTACAGCACGCCCCATAACGCCAGAAGTAAAATAATGAGCGTACACAACCCCATCAATGACAATAGGTTCAAGGTATGGTATAACTTCCCAACCACAATGTTCGTAGTTAAGGTCGCTGAGACCAATAGTTCCATCAAGTTTAGGGTCTCCTTCGATAGCTCTGGAAATTCTTTCTTCATGGTTTCCAAGGGTGAGCACCATTCTTGGTTTGTATTGTTTCTCTTTGTTTCTCTTTGCTCGTTCATTGTATTCCTTAATTGGTGCTAACAACATCTCCATTGCTTTGTTAGTAACATCGATGTCTGTTTTATAACGCCTGCCCTCAAAGCATTTGCGTCCTACGTCATAGCTAGACAGACTAGGCATATCTGCAAAATCACCAATCTGTACAATTACATCAGGCTTCTTCTCTGCTAGATACTTACCAACCCATGTTAGGTAGCTAAGGTCAACACCGTCCTTGACTTGGCAGTCTGGGATTATGGCATGAACAGTCATTAGTTAGCATCCTTATCTTCGTTGTCTAAAGGTTCTACCTTTTCCATAAATTCATCTGTTGCAATGTACTGGTTAGGTCCAATAGTTTCAAACAAACCATCTCTCTCCATGTTATAAGGATCTTTTAGAACCACACGCTCCATCACACCGTTGTAACCAGTAGCCTCCAAGAACTTACAGAACTCGTGTAGAATCGTAGGCCATGCAGTGAAGTCTGCGAAGTAGTGACGTACCTTAACAGTCGAAGCCTCTGGGTATGTCGTAGGCTCTTCAGTGTCAAACTCAGAATCATAAATGAATCGATAAACTTTACTCATGCTTGCTCCTTAATAATTCAAAAAAGTAATCTGCATCTACCACAGCCAAGGGCTTATCTCTGTTTTGTTTGATGATGCAAACAGGTTCGTATCCTCCTGCGTTTCCTCTGGCTTGTTCGTAATAACCGTATACTGAGATAGCTGCTCTGGACTTGCATTCCAAACTAATTGGCAAGACCCGTCTGGCTGCTGGACTGAGTAACAGGTCCTCCCCGGAGACACCCATACTAACTGAGCGAACATCGTCTGCCTCCAGATTGAACTTGGCTAGTATTAGATCTCTTACCCACTTTTGCAGGTGTCTTCCTTTGGACTTGGCGCTGCTCGGTTTCAAGTGTTATGTCCTTTCTTACTTTAATCCACTGCTTAGGTAGATGCATACGGGCATTGCTGTTGTCCATAGATACTGTATTAGCGATGCATAGTGCGTCATCTGTCTCGTCAATAATCCAACCAATGCTGTGACAGAGGTGAACTTCCGCTTTAACATCTTCTTGCCATTCCACATCTGCTACTGCGTCAACCCATTGGATGTACTGCAAAGGGCAGGTGACCAAATCTGGTTTTCGTTTCTTCGTATCCATAACAATTGTCCATTCTCCAAGACTCTAGTTTCATCGTTGTCGTATGCTTCTAATACTGCTTTGTACATATCGGCTTCGGTAATACAGTCCTCTAGAATCTTTGCTGCCTTCTTTGGACCTATGCCTTTTAGACCAACAATATTATCAACCCTATCGCCAGTAAGTATCTGCGTATAAAAATGTTTGATAGCTTCTTGGTCATCAATCAAATACTTCTTATCCTTAATAAAGTTATAGTGCCAACCACGAATCATATCAAGGTCCTTATCTATAGACATGATGATATATTCTTCGATGTCTCCAATCTCATAAGCCTTGATACCAATAGCGTCATCAGCTTCCTGTCCTTCTACAACCTCACACGCCCATGCTTTATGTAAGTACTCTCGAATAAGCTCATAGTGTTTTGGTTTGGCTGATACTCGATTTCCTTTGTATGGTGCTGTTACTGCTATGTCTTTTCTGTAGTTGTTGGAACCAGTGAGATAACCTTGATAATCCCTCACCCAAGGTTTCATCACTAGCTCCTCCATAAACTCAGCACACCGTGCCAAGCATAGCTTGTCGTTAACATCTTCGGAAGCGAATCCAATTCTGTAACAGACGATGTCGGCATCGATGAGTGCTAACATTACTTCTTCAGAAACGTAGCCATAGCTTCGAGTGCCTGTGCTGCCTGCTTCTTACTAGAGAACTCGTTGTCATTGATAGTAACAGAACCATCTGAGGACACAGAGAATTTGAAGCATTCTCCTCCCCAGAATGAGGCAGGCAATCCATCAACCTCTACTTCAAACACAGACTCTACTGGTGATACCTTCACATTAAACTTAGGTGTTGGCGCTGTTAATTTCTTTGTTGTCATCTTCTTTCCTTTAGCTAATTATCTATTTACAGAACGTCATCATCAGTAGTAACGCCATCAGCACCTACGTATTCAATAAGCTTTGTTACTGTGAGCTTGTTGATACCAGCACTAACACCGCTCTTACCATTCTTGTTGTAAGCATAGGGCTTAATCAAAGCAACGCCTCGTGAACCGTTGGCTACCTTGCACGTCACTCGATTACCTTCTGAATCAACAGTGGTGATAGGATAGTTCTTAGACTTAGCAGTAATGAAAAAACCTTTTTCTTCTTTATTGCGAACTGATATACCAATCTCTTCTAGTGCCTTAATTGCTGGCTTGGAGAGATTGCAAAGATCTACTTGATACTTACCCGACATCTGGTTTGGAGTATCAAGAAATGCCCACATGATATCAGCTTCAATCTTAAGAGGTTTCAAATCCATAATAATGTTCTCCTGAACAAGTTAAGTTAAAAAATACAGCTACCATAATAGTATACCACATCAGTGTAGTTTGTCAATATCCTCCTGTTTCACCTTATGAAATGTTGCCATCATTAGGGCAGTGCTAAAGATGGACTGAAGTTCGTCCATGTCTCTGACAGATGTCTTCATGTTAATTCTTTTGTCTTTCTTAACACAAATGAACACAACATCTTCCATATCCTCCCAAAACTCATCGTCCTTATCTAGTGGGTGTGTGCCCATGATTGTCCTTTCTTGTATTCCCCATCAAGTGGGCAACGTAACTTCAACACTGTACCTGCTTCCCTAATACTCTCTACTGCTAGAGTTCCTACCTTGTCAGCTTGATCAGCTAAACATTCTATCTGCCACTCGTCATGCACATTAGCTACAAACTTAGCTGACAGCTTAGCCTTTCGTAGCTTGTCGTACAGTAAGACAAGAGCCTGCTTCATTACTATTGCACCAGCACTTTGAAGCAATGTGTTGAGTGCGCTGTGCTGGGAACGTATCTGTAGCTTGCGTCCATCAAGACCCTCAAGCGTCCCTCCCTCTGATAACCTTTCAACCTTTGCCCTAAGCTTTTGTAAGCTAGGAGTGTTCCGAAGAAAAGCACTCGTGAGTTCCTTGCCTTCTTTTGCTCCACCACCAACAATCGTCCCGATCTTGGCAGGTCCTGCGCCATATAGTAGGGCATAGATAAACGTCTTGGCCTGCGCCCTTGTAGCAAGTCCTGCAGCTCTCTGGTTCTTCGTGTGGACATCAGTTCCCAACTCTTGCGATCCCTCTGTGACTGTCTTGACATAGTCTTGATCCTTCATATAGTGAGCAAGC
>Ga0079300_10000923_pt1 | contig 11461 bp, 10 predicted proteins | sample Wag4_2014_7_11_FD_74799 | JGI IMG/M metagenome (GOLD analysis project Ga0079300, IMG submission 74799) | Fresh water microbial communities from Ohio, USA - Utica-2 Time Series HT 2014_7_11 | ecosystem: Environmental > Aquatic > Freshwater > Water tank | place: USA: Ohio | collected 2014-07-11
GAGCTGGACTCCGCCGATCCGCTTCGTGAAGTCGTCATGACTGAAGGTGACATGGAGGCCCGAAGCCTTGCTGGCGGCCGACAGGGGCGCAAGCTCCCGGGGCCGGTCAGCGGAGATGTCGGCGGCGGCGCGGGCGGCGGCAGACATGCGCGCCTCCAGGGGGGCAAGTCCCGCGACAATGCGCCCGCGGAACCCAAGCTCGAACCGAAGGGGCCGCCCCTCGGCCCGGCCGGCAACCAGCCAGTGGAGGAAGGGATCCATGCCTGACGCGGCGACGTCCGGGTTCACCTCGAGATAGTCGGCCGCCTTGAAACCGGGCCGCGGGTCGCGGCCCTCCCAGTGGCCGGCCAGCAGATAGTGCTCAAGGGGGTCCTGGCCGGCGGCGGCGACATCGGGATAGGCCGAGAGATAGAAGGCGGGGTCAAAACCGGCGGCGATGAGTTCACGGGCGGCCTCGCGGGTCAGGCCCGCAGGCAGGTCCGGGTCGGCCTCGACGGGAACGCTGGGCAAGCTTGGTAAGGACGCCAAGGGCTCCGGAATCTCCGGTTCCGGGTCGGGGAGGACCGGCTTGGCGGAGGTGGGCCTGCGGGGACCTCCGATCCGTTCGAGGAAGCGCTCGCGGTGCCGGGAGGGCGAGGGTTCGCACCCTTCGCTCCAGCCCCGCTCGAGGTAGTGCGCGAAGGGATCGCCTCCGCCGGCTTCCGGGTGCCGCTCGAGATAGGCCGACACCGAGAACCAGGGGGCGGGATCGCGCCCCTCCCGCCAGCCGGTCTCGACATAGTGACGGAACGGATCCGCGCCGACCCGGGCGATGTCATCGTAGACCGTGCGGTAGAAGACCGGGTCAAAGGCCGTCGCCAGGGCGCGGCGCTTGCGTTCCGGGACGTCGCCCTGGCCCATGCGGAAATTCCTGTTCGGTGGCGGGCCTGTGTGCAACAGAAGGCGGCCACGATCAACTGATCCGCCATGACCGACAAGCCCAGCGACAGCCCTCCTCATCAGATCCGGACAGCCTATCTCGTGCTGGGCATGCACCGCTCGGGCACGAGCGCCCTTGCCAACCTTTTGGCTCTGGCGGGCGCAGACCTGCCGCGCGACGTCATGCCCGCCGACGAGCACAACGCCCGCGGCTATTTCGAACCCTGGCGCATCGCCGTCTTCAACGACCGCCGCCTGGCGGCCGCGGGCAGCGCCTGGGACGATCCCTTCGCCGCCCTGGCCCCGCCCCCGGCGGACGAGGACGCCTGGCGCGAGGAGGCCCGCGGCCTCTTCCGGACCCAGTTCGGACGCCGGCGGCGGCCGCTCCTGAAGGACCCCCGGGTCTCGGTCCTGGCGGGTCTCTGGCGAAGCGTCCTGGAGGCCGAGGGCCTGGCGCTAAGAGTTCTGATCCCCATCCGGCACCCCCTGGCCGTAGCCGGCTCCCTGGCCAAACGCGACGGCTTTTCGGCGCGCAAGTCTGTAATGGTCTGGTGCGCCTACATGCTGGCCGCAGAGGCGGCGAGCCGGGACCTGCCCCGGGCCTTCGTGGACTATGACGCCCTGCTGGAGGACTGGCGCCCGCAGATCGCCGCTGCCGAGGCCCAGCTGGGCGAGCCCCTGCCCGCCCTGACCGCCGCCGCCGGACGGAAGATCGACGCCTTCCTGTCGACGGAGCTGAGGCGCAACGCAACCGGCGGCGATCTTTCGGCCCTGGGCCCGGCTGGCGACATGGCTGCAGGGGTCCTCGACTGGCTGAACGCTGCCGCCCGGAGCGAGTCGCCTGACCGGGCACCCCTGGACCGGGCCGCCGCCTGGCTTGCGGAACAGAAGGCCCTCTACGGCGACCTCGTCTCGCCGGTCTCGGCCGACAGGGCCCTGGCCCGCACCGCCCTGGCCGATGCCGAGGGCCGGGCAGCCTTCCTGGAGAAGACCGTGGAGGAGACCCGGCAAGAGGGAGAGCTCCGCGCTGCCTTCCTTGAGAAGACCGTGGAGGAGACACGGCAGGAGGGCGAGCTCCGCGCCTCCTTCCTGGAACAGACCATCGAGGAGACGCGGCAGGAGGGCGAACTCCGCGCCGCCTTCCTGGAGAAGACCGTTGAGGAGACACGGCAGGAGGGCGAGCTCCGCGCCGCATTCCTGGAGAAGACCGTCGAGGAGACACGGCAAGAGGGCGAGCTCCGCGCCGCCTTCCTGGAAAAGACCGTCGAGGAGACACGGCAAGAGGGCGAGCTCCGCGCCGCCTTCCTGGAAAAGACCGTCGAGGAGACACGGCAAGAGGGCGAGCTCCGCGCCGCCCTCCTGGAGCAGACCCTGATGGAGACGCGGGAGATCGTCGCGACCCTCGAGGCACGAATCCAGTCCCTCTACGACACGATCGGCGAGATGAAGGATCATATCGATTCGATGAAGGATCATGTCGATTCACTGACCCGGACCTGCGAGGACCTGCGCACCCACGCCGGGAGCCTGGAGACCCAGCTCAAGGCTTCCCAGGCGGCGGTGCGGGAGGCCGCCGGACGGCTCGAAGAGCTGATGGAACCCGGCTGAAAGCTCGGGTGCGGGGACGAAGTCTCTTGCTCCCGGCGGGAGGCGCGGCTTACACCCCGGCTGAGGGGGCGGCCTTTGGGCGCCGTCGCCAGGAAGCCGCTCGGAAGCCATGTCCCGGGATAACACCCTCTGGTTCGTGATCGCCGCCTTCAATGAAGGCCCCATGATCGCGGAGGTCGTGCGCGGCGTCACGCCCCACGCCCAGGTCGTCGTCGTCGATGATGGATCGGCGGACGATACCGGCGACCAGGCCCTGGCCGGCGGTGCCTGCGTGGCGACCCACCTGGTCAACCGGGGTCAGGGCGCGGCCCTGCAGACAGGCATCGACTTCGCCCTGGCCCAAGGTGCCGCCCATCTGGTGACCTTCGACGCCGACGGCCAGCATGACGTGGGCGAGGCCCTCGACATGGTCGCTCGCTGCCGCGCCGAGGGCCTGGACGCGGTGCTGGGCTCGCGCTTCCTGGGCGCGACCGTGAATATGCCGTTCTCGCGGCGCCTGGTGATCAAGGCGGCGGTGGTCTTTACCCGCCTGACTACCGGCCTGAATCTGACCGACGCCCACAATGGCCTAAGGGTCCTGTCCCGAGAGGCTGCCCGGAAGATCCGCATCCGGCAGGACCGCATGGCCCACGCCTCGGAAATCCTGTCTCAGATCGCGCGCCTTCGCCTGAACTGGCGGGAGCATCCGGTGACCATCACCTATTCCGAGTACTCCCTGGCCAAGGGCCAGAAGATCTCGAACTCGGTCCGTATCCTCGAGGACATGCTGTTCGGGGCGCGGTCATGATTGTCTCCCTGATCGCCACAGGTCTTTTCCTCTTCGTCCTGTTCGTGGCTGCGGTCCGGAAGTTCACCTTCCTCGGCCTCAAGGTCTCCGTGATGCTGTTCGCGGCCGCGGGCATCTACTTCGTCTGGAATCCGGACCAGATGACCCGCCTGGCCCAAATGGTCGGCGTGGGCCGCGGCGCAGACCTGATCACCTACGCCACCACGGTCATCCTCTTCCTGACCGTGGTTGGGGCGATCATCCGCGAGCGCCGGTCTGGGGACGTCCTGACCCTTCTGGTGCGCCGACTCGCCATCCAGCAGGCGCGGTTCCCGGAGGGGGAGGGCGGTGGTGGGTAAGCCCGGCTCCGCCGGGGGGGTCCTGGTCACCGGCGGTGCAGGCTTCATCGGCCGGCGACTGACGGCACGGCTGGTCGGCGCAGGTCTGAAAGTCCGTGTCCTGGACGATCTTTCGACGGGCGACGCCAGGCGACTCCACCCCGATGTAGAGCTGAGAATCGGCTCGATCCTCGACCCGGGGGCGCTGGAAGAAGCCGTCGAGGGCGTCGAGGCCGTCTATCACCTGGCCGCCATCGCCTCGGTGGCCCGCTGCAACGAGGACATCTTTGCCTCCCACCAGGTAAATCTCGGCGGTTTCGTCTCGCTCATCGAGACTGTTCTGCGCCAACCCTGCAAGCCGGCCCTCGTCTTCGCTTCGTCCGCGGCGGTGTATGGCGACACCCCCGACTTCCCCCTTGGAGAGGGGTCTGCGACCTCCCCGCTATCGCCCTATGGGGCGGACAAGCTGGGCTGCGAACTCCACGCCCGGGCAGCGGCGCGGGTCCATGGCCTGAAGTCGACCGGCCTGAGGTTCTTCAACGTCTATGGCCCAGGACAGGACCCCGGCTCGCCCTATTCCGGCGTGATCTCACGGTTCGCCCGACTCACAAGCGACGGTTCCGAGATCACCGTCTTCGGCGACGGCGGTCAGACCCGGGACTTCATCTTCGTGGATGACGTGGTCGACGCCCTCATGGCGGCAGCCGCCCGCACCGGCGGCGAGCTGTTCGAGGCGCTCAACGTCTGTACGGGCCAGGAAACCTCGATCCTGGATCTCGCCCGGAGGTTGGCCGAGATCCGCGGGGCGGAGCCGCTGATATCGCACCATGCAGAGCGGCCCGGCGATATCCGGCGGTCCCTGGGCAGCCCGGAGAGGCTGGCCGGGGTGTTGGGCCTGACCCCCTCGGGGGACCTCGACCGTGGTCTGCGGGCCCTTCTGTCGGAGACCGATGCATGAGTGACGACCGGAAGCGCGACTTCGGGGGCCTCTACCGGGGGATCGTCATGACGGGGCTGGTCATCATCCTCGCGGTCAACCTGCCTGGCCACATGACCACCGACTCCGTCATCCAGCTCGCGGAGGGCCGGGCGGATGCGCAAAGGTCGTTCAATCCCGTCTTCATGTCCTGGCTACTCGGGCGGTTGGACAGCTTGCTGGAAGGGACCTCGCTATTCGTGGCCATGAACGCCGGGGTCTTTTTCGCTAGCCTCATCGCGCTCAGCAGGCTCGCGCCCCGGGCGCATTGGCTAGCGGTCGTCCTCGTCCTCCTCGCCCTTCTGACCCCCCAGCTCCTGATCTACCAAGGCGTGGTCTGGAAGGACGTGATGTTCGCCAACTTCGCCATCGCCGGCACGGTTTGCCTGGCCTTCGCCGCCGAGCGGTGGAGCCAGGTCCGGAGTCGCTACGCCCTTCTTGCCGGCGGTGTCATCCTGCTGGCGATCGCGGCACTGGTCCGGCAAAACGGCGTTCTGGCCCTGCTGGCTGGAGCGGCGGGGCTCATCCTGGCCCTCCGTAGCCGCAGCGGATGGAAGACGTGCCTGTTGACGGGGCTGGGCGTCGTCGCCGCCGGATCCGCTGTGATCCTGCTTCTCAGCGCGACCCTGCACCGCGCCCTACCCCAGGCGGACCCTTCCACTTCCGACGCGGGGCTCCGGATCGTCCAGCACTTCGATATCATCGGCGTGCTGGCGAGAGACCGGCAGGCGTCTCTCGAGCCTCTGGAGTCGATCGCGCCCATGGCCGCCGACGCCCTGCGCGACGCCACCGCGTTCTACAGTCCCGAGCGTATAGACACCCTCGACCAGGCGAAGGGCTTGGGGGGGCACATCTGGTCGACGCCAGAGGGCGTCGTACCGGCGACCTGGGCGAACCTGGTGATGCATGAGTTCCCGGACTATACCTCCCACCGTCTCGAGGTGTTCCGGCAGATCTTCCTGACCCCCGATGTCCTGGCCTGCCTGCCGGTGACGACCGGGGTCCAGGGGCCGGTAGACGTCCTTGCCGAACTGGCCCTGCCAGCTCGCCAGGATCGTCGGGATAACCAGCTCATCAACTATGCGACCTGGCTCTATGGCACGCCAATCTTGTCCCATCTGACCTATGCCCTGGTTTCCCTGGCGACGATGGGCCTCCTTCTGCTTCGCGGCCGCCCCTCCGACTTCGTCATGGCGGGCCTGCAGGCGGGCGCCCTCGCCTTCGCGGGAAGCTTTCTGGTGATCGCCCTCGCCTGCGACTATCGTTATCTTTACTTCCTTGATCTTGCCGCTATCACGGGCCTCATTCACCTCGCCCTCGACCCCTCCGGCCTTGGCCGTCGATTCTGGAGAAGCTCGCCATGACTCTCAGGGTTCCCCCCCGGGTTCTTCGTCCCCTCGCTATCCTCCTTGCGGGATCGGCCCTTGCTCTGGCCTCTTGTGACCAGCCCAAGCAGGCGACGCCGGCCGCGCCCGAGGCCCCTGCAGGAAAGGTACGGCCTGCCCGGACCGCTGAACCGATCAGCTGGGACCCGGCGGGCAAGGCCTTTGTCCTCAACGGACAGGCCCTGAAGCCCGTGTCTCTCTGGACCTTCGATGCCGGAACGGATGGGTTTGAGGGTGCCGGTGCCACCCTTTCGGCCCGCCCCGATGGCGGTATGGATGTGAAGGGGAACGTATTCGACTCCATCGTCCGCTTCCCCAAGGGGCTGTCGATCAAGGGTGCCGAGGCCAATACCGTCCTGGTGCGCGTCACCCGGAACCAGGACACGGCGCGCTGGGACGGCGCCCTCTTCTGGACGACGGCCCAGCACGGCGAGGCGGCCGCCTTCGCCACCAAGCCGGTCCGCGGCGCCGATCCCGCAGTCGGGGAGACCACGGTGATGGTCTATGACATGGCTAATCCCCGGAAGGGCGGGGATGACTGGGTCAAGTCGGTGATCACAGGCCTGCGCCTGGACCTGGACGACGATGCCGGCGGGGCCTTCACCCTCCACCAGGTCGCGATCGTCAACATCCCCGGCGGTGCCGCCCCCGAAGCTCAACCCGCGCCCACGCCGCCCGCCGCGCCGTGAATCGGGCGCTGGGGGGCCTGGACCTCGCCCTTTGCCTGGCCTTCTCCCTGGCCCTCCCGGCGGGGCAGGTGCTGTTCAAGCTGGGGGCGGAGCAAACCCGCCGGATTGATGGCGGCCTAGTCGCCAAGGTCATGCTCAATCTGCCCCTTATGGGTGCCTTCGCCTGGTATGGACTTACCTCCCTGCTCTGGGTCTACATCCTGACCCGGGCCCCCCTGAGCGTCGTCTATCCCTTCTCCATCCTCGGGGCGGGCCTGACTCCGGTGCTCGCCATGCTCCTGTTCCGCGAGACCCTGAGCCTCCAGGGGTGGCTGGGGTACGGGGTGATGCTGGCTGGCTTCGTCCTGGTGACCCGCTCGACGGCCTGACCGGCCGCCGGTTGCGCCACCGAATCCGACCTGTTACCTCGGGCGGCCTCGCCGGGAGCGACGATGGAAATCACCGAACATATGCTGCGTACGGGTTCCCGGGGTTTCCGGGACGATCTGGCGCGGGCGGTCGAGGACCTGCGGCGCTCCGGACAGGGCCTCGGCCTAGCCTGGTCCCTGGCCTGGCACGACGTGGTCTCTCGGTACCGCGGATCCATCCTCGGGCCCTTCTGGATCACCCTGTCCATGGCCGTGATGGTGCTGGGGATCGGATTTCTCTACGCCGAGCTGCAGAACATCCCCCTGGCCACTACCCTGCCCTTCGTGGCCCTGGGCATCGTCTTCTGGGGATTGATCTCGCAGACCATCATCGAGGGGTGCGAGTCCTTCGTCCAGGCCTCCGGCATGCTGAGCCAGACCGCCCTGCCCATGCTGACCTTCGTCTGGCGGACCGTGCTGCGGAACCTGGCGGCCCTGCTGCACCACCTGGTGATCGTGGTGGCGGTGATCATCGGCTTCGGCCTCTGGCGGACCCTGAACCTGCCCCTGGCCCTGGCTGGCCTGGCCCTGGTCCTGATCAACATCTCCTGGATGTGCCTGCTGACCGCCATCATCTCGGCAAGGTTCCGGGACATCCCCCAGATCGTCATGTCGATCATGCAGTTCTCAATGTTCATGACCCCGGTGTTCTGGCAGCCGGGCGAGCGGGTCGGGCTGATGGACGCCGTGCTGACCTGGAACCCCTTCTTCCACATGCTCGACGCCATCCGGGCCCCGCTGATGGGCCTGGCGCCGGAAACCTCTACCTTCCCGGTACTGATCGGCATGGCTCTGATCGGCTGGGCGGTCGCCTTCGGCCTCTTTACGGTTACCCGTCGCCGGATCGTGCATTACCTATGAGCCTTGGCGTCAAGTCCCCGACAGCGCCGCCCCGGCCCGACCAGGCCTTCATCAGCGTGCGCGACCTGACCCTGCGCTTCCCGGTCTATGGCTACGACGCCAAGTCCCTGAAGAAACACCTGGCGAGGGTGGCCGTGGGTGGCCAGCTGGACCAGGCGCGGCACGGCTCCACCACCGTGACCGCCATCACCGGCCTGGACCTGGAGCTGAGGGCCGGGGACCGGCTGGGCCTGATCGGCCACAATGGCTCGGGCAAGACCACCCTCCTGCGGGCCCTGTCCGGCGCCTACGAACCCGACGAGGGGCAGATTGAGGTGCGCGGCAAGATCGCCCCCCTGCTGGACCTGTCCCTGGGCATTGACCCCACCGCCACGGGCCTGGAGAACATCCGCCTGCGGGGCCGCATCGCCGGCCTGTCCGCCCGGCAGGTCGATGAGAAGCTGGACGAGATCGCCGCCTTCACGGGCCTGGGCCCCTTCCTGGCCATGCCGCTCAAGACCTACTCGTCGGGCATGCAGGCGCGGCTGGCCTTTGCCGTGGCCACGGCCGTCGACGCCGACGTGCTCTTGATGGACGAGTGGATCGCCGTGGGCGACGCCGACTTCCAGAAGATCGCCCACCAGCGCCTGCTGGGCCTGGTAGAGCGGGCGGGCATTCTGGTCCTGGCCTCGCACGACCTCGACCTGATCCGGCTCTACTGCAACAAGGTGATGCGGATGGACGCCGGGGTCGGGTCGGAGGTGGTCTCCGTCAAGGCCCTGGACGAACTCCTGGCGAGGCCGTCAGTTCGCTGAAGACCAGGTCGCGGACGTTCGCGCTGCGGGCAGACCGGGACAGGGACAGGACCTCGCCGGTCTCGAAGGCCGCGACCAGGGCCGCCTCGTCCACCACAACCCTCCCGCCAAGCCCGGCTGAGATCTGGGCAGCGATGTTGCCGCTGTCCGGTCCTGTCAGGACGGCGGCACCGGCTGCGGCCGCTTCCAGGGCCGTGAAGCCGAAGGTCTCGACACAGAGGGACCAGGTCAGGGCGACATCGACCCCTTCGCGCACAAGGGCGTCGCGCATGGCGTGGGGCGAGGCGGCGCTGACCGAGGCCTCGACAAAGCCCATTCCGGCATAGCCCGCCCCCTGGGACCCGAACTGCAGGAAGGCGTAGCGCGGATCGCCGGCGAAGCGCTGGACGAGGTCACAGAAGACCTCCCAGCCCTTGTGCGGGACCGGCGCGCCGAGGAAGGCCACGCGCAGGACGCCGTCGGATGCCGGAGACGCAGGCGCGTCCTTGGCGGGCCCGCCGAGGGTGGCGTGGGGCAACACCCGGGCGGAGACGTCCCCGAGGCCCGAGGCCCGTTGCCAGAGGTCCAGGGCCACCTGCGAGGGCGACAGGACCGTCAGGTCGAAGGCCTCGAAGAGACGACGGTGGCCCCCGGCGTGAAGGGCCCGGCGCGGACCGTAGAGGCAGACCCCGCAGGCGGCGCTGTCGGCGGGCGGCGCGCCGCAGTCCGCCAGGTCGTCGCGCATGAGGTGGACCCCGGCACAGAGGCTGGCGAAGTCATGCAGCCAGAAGACGCCCCGGCCGAAACCGCCGGCGCGCAGGACCGCCTCTATGGCGGCGGGATCGTGCCCCAGAAGGCTGTGCAGGGCAAAGCTGCGGCGTCCGCTCGGGGGCAAGACCGAGGCGAGGGCAGCGGCCAGGTCCTGCGCGCTCCAGACCCCCAAGGCCTCACCGCCCAGGGCCAGGCCCAGGGGGCCGCCGCCGTCCTGGCGCAGGGTGGGCCAGGTGTCGACCGGATGGAGGTGCAGGCCGGTCACGCCCTGGCAGGCAAAGGCGGCGTGCTCGCGCTGGACGCAGAGCTGGAGGCCACCGACATTGCGGAAGGCGTCGTCGTGGCTCACCGTCAGGTGGAGATCCGACAGGGCCGGGCCGAGGGCGGTGAGCCGCCGGACGAGGTCGTCCCGGGAGGCTGGCCGGACCCGCGGCCAGCGGGCGGCGGCGCGGTCGAGGCGGACCTGCAGGGGCTCCAGCAGTCCGGCGGCCCGGGCCGCACGGCCCACCTCCCGGCGGGGCAGGCGGCCCTCGGCCTTCCCCGCCTTCAGCCAGTGGAGGAAGGGGTTGATCCCGGCTTCGGCGATGTCGGGGTAGAGCTCGAGATAGTCGCGGACGCTGAAGGCGGCGACGGGGTCACGGCCCTCCCGCCAGCCGTGCCGCAGGAAGTGGTCGACGGGATCGGCACCCGCGGCGACCAGGTCCGGGTTCATGGCCCGGTACCAGTCCGGATCCATGGCGTCGGCGACGAGAGCCTCGTCCGGGGTCCGCACGGCCGAGCGGGCGCGCGCCGCCAGTCCGGGCAGGCGGCCGAGTAGGCTTCGGGCGAAGGTTCGCAAGGGGCTGTCGGTCACGCCGGTCTCCACCTCCAGACCTAGAACCCTTCGGCGACAACGGGAAGGGGTCGCCGGAGGGCGCGAGGCGGCTGTAGAAGGAGGCATGTCCTTCGCCCCGCCACCCCGACCGAAAGCCGGACCCGCCGCTGCCCTGCGCCGGCTGGCCACCCGGGCCCTGGGAGTGGTGCGGTCGGTCCCGGTCCTGCACAGGCCGGTGCACGCCCTGGCTGAGCGCATCGCCCGGCATCCGGCGGGAGCGCGACTGATCCGCAGTGTGCTGGAGCCCCATGCCCTGGACCCCGCCGCCTACGCCCGGTGGATCGCTAGATGCGATAGGCTGACACCGGCGGACCTGGCGGCGGCCCGGGACCTGGCCGACCAGCTGGCGGCGAAGGGCCCCTTGATCTCGGTGGTGATCCCGGTCTTTGACCCGGACCCCGCGCACCTGGAGGCTGCCATTGCCTCTGTGCAGGCCCAGATATGGCCGAAGTGGGAGCTGTGCCTGGCCGACGACGCCTCGCCGGGCGGGGCGACCTGGGCGCGGCTGCAGGCCGCCGCGGCCACAGACCCGCGGGTCCGTATTGTCCGGCGCGGGACCAACGGCCACATCAGTGCGGCGACCAACTCAGCCCTGGCCCTGGCGAGCGGGGACTTCATCGCCTTCATGGACCAGGACGACCTGATCCCGCCCCACGCCCTGCTGGAGGTGGCGGCCGAACTGGTACGCCACCCGGAGACAGACCTGATCTACACCGACGAGGACAAGATCGACGGGCGGGGGCAGCGGGTCGAGCCGCACTTCAAGACCGCCTGGGACCCCGAGATCCTGCTGTCGCAGAACATGGCCAGCCACCTGACGGTGATCCGCCACAGCCGGGTGCTTGAGGCCGGCGGCCTGCGCGAGGGACTGGAGGGCGCCCAGGACTGGGACCTGATGCTGCGGGTCGCCCGGGCGGCGGGGCCGGAGCGCATCCGGCATATCCCGGCCGTGCTCTACCATTGGCGGCAGGCGGGGCGGGCGTCCTTCTCGGAAACGGCCATGGCCCGGTGCCGGGCAGCGGCGGCGCGGGCCGTGAACGACCACCTGGCGGCGAGCGGCCAGGCGGCGACGGCGCGGGCGGTAGAGGGCGGCCC
>Ga0079300_10000925_pt1 | contig 11452 bp, 4 predicted proteins | sample Wag4_2014_7_11_FD_74799 | JGI IMG/M metagenome (GOLD analysis project Ga0079300, IMG submission 74799) | Fresh water microbial communities from Ohio, USA - Utica-2 Time Series HT 2014_7_11 | ecosystem: Environmental > Aquatic > Freshwater > Water tank | place: USA: Ohio | collected 2014-07-11
ACATCTGCCATGCCTTTTACGGCAAATTTAAAAACTGGTTGCCCATCCTGAAAAGCATAATGCTCTCTTGCCATTACAGTCTCCACTGTGGCTGGCTTTAAACTACCACCTGCTTTAATATGCAAGTACTCTCTTCCTATACCATCACTTTTCAAGATGGCATCCTGATATCCATCCTCATCTGCGCTTGGCTCTAACAATACTGCACCAGCGCCATCTCCAAAAATAATACAGGTCGCTCTATCTGTATAATCAATGATTGAACTCATTTTATCTACGCCTACTACAATCACTTTTTTATACCTCCCAGCTTCAATAAAACTTGCACCAGTTGTTAAGGCAAATAAGAAACCGCTACATGCTGCACCAAGGTCAAATCCAAATGCATTTTTTGCACCAATTTTATCACCAATGATATTTGCTGTAGCTGGGAATACCATGTCTGGAGTGACTGTGGCACATATAATACAATCAATCTCTAAAGGGTCTAAATTCTTTTTTCTCAAAATCTCTTCGATCGCTTTTACAGCCATATCAGAACTTGCTTTACCCGGCTCTCTTAAAATTCTTCGCTCAGAAATACCTGTTCTAGTTCTGATCCACTCATCGTTGGTATCTACTAATTTTTCTAAGTCAAAATTGGTCAATTTGGTCTCTGGGACATAGCCTCCAACCGAGGTGATTGCTGCTTTCAGCTTTTGGGACATAGTTTCTTAGTTTGTTTGGGCTACAAATATCTTAAAAAATGCTTAAGAATGACCTAAAATGCCCATTTTTCATTGCTTAAGTGTTATTTTTGAAACCATTATGATTGCATTTTTACAAGGGAATTTTGTCCAATTGACCCCAGCGAAACTAATTGTGGATGTTGGAGGCGTAGGCTATGAAGTGAACATCAGTTTGAACACTTATGAATCCATCTCTGGTAAAGAGAAGGGGTTACTACATACCTATCTACATCTAACTGAAAATTCACAAGTACTTTTTGGTTTTTTTGGTCAGGATGAAAAAGAACTTTTTATGCATCTCATAAGTGTATCAGGGGTAGGAGCGAGTACTGCAAGGATGATGTTATCGGGGATGCGACCGGACGAGATCATTCGAGCAATTGTGCAAGGAGATGCACGTCAATTAGAACAAATTAAGGGGATCGGCAAAAAATCAGCAGAGCGCTTGGTCTTGGAGTTAAAAGATAAATTGGCAAAATTGCCTATGCAGCAATCAGGTGGTTCCACATTTAGTAAGTCCACACCGCATCAAGACGCTGTTCAAGCATTAGTTTCATTAGGGATTCAAAAAGCAGTTGCAGAAAAAGCAATTGATAAGGTGATACAATCAGAGGGGTCGGATGTTTCTCTAGAAATTTTGATCAAACAGGCCCTTAAAAATTGTTAATCTTTCATTTTTAATGCTTTATTCTTGAGATTTTTTCACACTGTCATGTTATTGTCTGGACTTCTTTTAATGAAGCAGACTAGTCATGCCCAAGATACAAGTCAATTAAAACCGCCATTTAAAGACACAATAGCAAAAAAAACTGCTGATACATTAGTGGGGAAATTAAGGTATCCAATTGCGGATAGACGTAGTGATTTTTTAACCCAGCCTAGTATTAATCCATTTGATATAAGAGATTCAAGTTTGCTTAAAAGAAAAGTAGACTATGATCCGTCAACAAAGCAATACTACATTACGGAAAAATTAGGTGCTGGATACAATCGTTTTCCTTCAACATTGAGTTTTGACGAGTTCTGGAAATTAAAAACACGTAAGGATGAACAAGCTTATTTTATGCAACGTGCCAATTCGCTTGGTGTATTAAATAGAAAAACTACAAGACCTAAAACAAAAGTATTTGATAGCTATTTTGATCGTTTATTTGGGAAGACAGGATCGAATTTAAAAATTGATATTAAACCTGTTGGAGAAATAAATATTAGGGCAGGGTATCAAGGACAAAATGTAAGGAATCCAACCTTGCCTGAACGCGCTAGAAAAAACGGTGGATTTGATTTTGATGCCAACACCAATTTTAGTTTGAATGCAAGTATTGGTGATAAGCTAAAGTTCCCCATCAATTTAAATTCATTGTCTAATCTAGGATTCGATAACCAGATTAAATTAAACTACCAGGGCAAGAAAGATGAAGTGGTTAAGTTTATCGAAGCAGGAAATATTAATTATGTTTCCAGAAGCACTTTGATACCAAGTACGCAAAATTTATTTGGTGTTAAGGCTCAAATACAATTGGGTAAATTATTTGTTACAGGTGCGATTGCCAATCAAAAATCTCAACGTCAGTCTTTGGCCTTGCAGGGCGGGTCGTCTACTCAGCGATTCCAAAAAAGATTAGACGATTATGAAGAAAATAGACACTTTTTATTAGCACAGTATTTTAGAAATAATTACAATAAGGCAATGAGTACCTTGCCGGTGATTAATTCTCAAATCCAGATTAAGCGTATAGAAGTTTGGGTGACCAATCGAAATGGTCAAACAACGAATGCAAGAGATGTGGTTGGTTTAACAGATATCGGTGAGCCAGTGTTAAGAACTGAAAGAAAAACTTTAGAAAGCAATCCTAATAATCCATTCCCAGACAATAGTGCCAATAAATTATATACAAAAATAATTAACAATCCCAATGCAAGAAATCCAGCTGGGGTATCTGCTGTATTAGCTCAGGAAGGATTTAGGTCTGCAGAAGATTATGAAAGAACTTTCGCTAGAAAATTAACTGAGAATGAATATTTTTTCAATGGACAAGTTGGTTTCTTATCATTAAATATTCCACTTCAAGCAGATGAAGTATTGGCTGTAGCCTTTCAATATACCTACAATGGAAAATTGTACCAAGTGGGTGAATTCTCCGAAGGCGTTGCATTAGATCCAAATAAAGGTGTACAACAAATTTTATTTTTAAAATTATTAAAAGCAACTACTCAAAGAACAGATTTACCTATCTGGGATTTGATGATGAAAAACGTATACTCATTGGATTTATTTGGAGCTATTCAACAACAAGATTTTCAGTTGAATGTATTATATGAAGAGCCAAGTGCTGGACTAAAAAGATATCTACCTGTAACCAATAAAGCAAATGAAGGATTATCATTGATTAAAATTTTACAATTAGACCGGTTGAATAATCGCAATGACCCACAACCAGATGGATTATTTGATTATGTCGAAGGCTATACGGTCTTATCTAGTATGGGTAGGATTGTTTTTCCTTTATTAGAACCTTTTGGTAAAGACTTACAAAACATTGCATTTGCCGGTGTTGACACAAATGTCTCTAAAAAATATATTTACAATCAGTTATATCGTAATATCAAGGCAGAAGCACAAACATATGCTAACCTGAATCGTTTTGTGATGGAAGGGCAGGTTAAAGGAAGTGCAGGTGGCTCCGAGATTAGTTTAAACGCATTTAATGTACCACAAGGTTCTGTGAGCGTTCGTGCCGGTGGACAGATCTTAAAAGAAGGATTGGATTATATGGTTGACTATGGGTCAGGTACAGTAAGAATTATCAATCCTGGTATTTTAAGTTCTAATATTCCAGTGAATGTATCATTTGAAAACAATTTAGGTTTTGGATTTCAGGAGCGAGGTTTTAGAGCATTGCGGATTGATTATTTAGCGAGTAAGAATTTCAATTTTGGATTATCGACTTCTCGTTTAAATGAGCGACCATTTTTTACGAAGACCAATTTTGGTTCTGATCCAATTAAAAATACCATGTATGGTTTTGATTTCAATTATAAAAAAGAACTACCTGGTTTAACAAGACTCTTGGATAAGCTTCCGTTTTATAGTACTAAAGCAAAATCATCTATTATAGCCTATGGAGAAGCTGCAATTTTAAAACCAGGTCATGCGCAACAAATTGGTAAAGGGGCTGCAGGTTTGATTTATTTAGATGATTTTGAAGCTACAAGAACCAATATAGATTTGAGGTTTCCATTTAATGCTTGGACACTTGCTTCTACACCATTGGCTCGTTTTCCAGAAGGCGCATTAGTAGATTCCATTGACTATAATAAAAACAGAGCAAGATTATCTTGGTATACCATTGAGCCTAATTTACAAGATCGAAATAGTGCTAATAATCCATTGGCAAATAATGTGGTTGCATTAAGTGATCCAAGAATTCGTCAGGTATTTACCAATGAATTGTTCCCTCAAAGAACAACTAATATTACCGACGTACAATTACCAACTTTTGATTTAAGTTATTTTCCAAAAGACCGAGGGCCATATAATTACAATTATAAAGATTTAGATATAAACGGAAGGGTAAAAAATCCTTCTGATAAATGGGGAGGCATTATGCGTGCTTTGGATCAAACAGATTTTGAAACTGGCATCATAGAATATGTTGAATTTTGGGTGCAGGATCCCTTCATTAGATCTGCGGCGACTAGAGGTAAATTAATTTTAAACTTAGGAAATATAAGTGAAGACATTTTAAAAGACGGAAGACGTTTTTATGAAAACGGTATGCCTACACCTACTATTCCTGCAAGTATAGATAGTTCTACCTGGGGAAGGGTGCCAGTGAATCCTATTCAAATCACCAATGCGTTTAGTAATAATCCAGAAGACAGAAAATTTCAGGATATTGGATTCGATGGATTAGGTGACGAGGATGAACGATCAAAGAAGGCCTATTTGATTAATCAAATTGGTAATAGTACTGTCGCACAACAATTTACGAAAGATCCTTCTGCAGATAATTATGTTTGGTATCGAGATGCAAGTTATGATGCAGCTGGTGCAAATATTTTAAGTAGGTATAAATTTTTCAATAATCCTCAAGGCAATTCTGCCTTGGCTGGAAATAGTCAGTTTAGTAGTGCAGCTACTTTATTGCCTGACAATGAAGATTTAAATAGAGATAATACTTTAAATGAAACAGAAGCATATTTTGAATATGAGATTGATTTACAAAAAGGCAAGGTGAATACCACTAATTATGTTACAGATTCAAAAACAATCAATGTGACTTTGGCGGATGGGTCTAAGTCTATTGAAAACTGGTATTTATTTAGAGTACCAATTAGATCCTTCACCGATAAAATAGGAGGCATTCGTGATTTCAAATCGATTCGTTTTTTAAGAATGTACCTCACAGGCTTTGAGGATTCAATCACCCTTCGTTTTGCAAGACTTGATTTAGTTCGTAACCAATGGAGACAGTTTGCTTATGAAGTAGATAATTCAGGGGAATATAAATTAATTACGCCCGAAAATAATACAGCCGTGGTGAATACCATTGCAGTGGGTTTAGAGGAAAATGGAAGTAGAACACCTGTGAACTATTTGGTCCCTCCCGGCATTGAGCGAGTGCAATTATTAAGTAATAATGGAGTTAATTTATTACAAAATGAACAAGCATTAAGTGTTCAGTTGAATAGATTGCAGAAAAATACAAGTCCAAGAGGGGTCTTTAAAACGATGAATATTGATATTCGACGTTACGGAAGTCTATCTATGTTCTTACATGCCGAAAATAAAAATCGTCCAGATGTAATTGAGAAGGGTGTGATTACAGCAGTACTTCGTATTGGTCAGGACTTCCAAAATAACTTTTATGAAATCCGTATCCCACTAACTACGACTAAACGAAAAACTTATTCCATTTCAGAAGTAAGAGATGTATGGCCTTTGGAAAATGAGATGAATTTGAGTTTAATTGATTTGGTTAAACTTAAAATTGATAGAGATAATCAAAATTTTGATTTCAATAAAAAATTTGAAAGGCCACAAGCAAATAACCATACTTATTCGGTGATGGGAAATCCAAATTTAGGAGAAGTACGTGGTATTTTAATTGCTTTTGAAAATTCTTCTGGTCAACCTTTTATAGACGCTGAAGTATGGGTTAATGAATTAAGACTCTCTAATTTAGATGAACGAGGATCCTGGGCAGCATTGGGTCGTATGGATATAGTTATGGCAGACCTAGGAACAGTAGCAGTGTCTGTCAATAATAGAACGACTGGTTTTGGAAGCATTGAACAAAGAATGAATGAACGCGCAAAAACAGGGTTTACCCAGTTGGATATTGCTACTAATATTGATGCAGGCAAATTATTGCCTAAGCAAGTAAAAATTTCATTGCCTGTATTTGCAGGTATCAATAAAACACAAGAAAATCCGGAGTTTGATCCATTCAATAAAGACATTTTGTATACAGACAAAATAAAATCTGTTTCGGGTGCAATCAGAGATTCAATTAAAAGAGCGTCAATTGACGAAACTACCATTAAGACCTTGAATTTCACTAATGTAAGGGTTATGCCTGGTTCTAGAAATACGATGTTGAGCATTAGTAATTTAGATCTTAGTTATTCCTATTCGCAACTTCAACAAACTAGTCCTTTAATTGAATTGAATCAGGTGGTAAAGCATCGTGGTTCAATTGGCTATACTTTTAATAATAAAGGAAAAACGTATCAGCCATTTGCAAAGTTGATTAAAACTAAGTCCTCTTGGTTCTCTTTAATAAAAGATATTAATTTTTCTCCTACTCCAAGTTTAATTAGCTATCGCACCATATTTGATCGTCAATTTGGGGAGTATACCCCTCGCATTGTGAATTCATTTGATGGTACAACAGAAAAAGTGGAAACGACTTATGACAAATATTTCACCATGGGACGCATCTTTAATCTTCGTTGGCCTGTTACAAGATCAATGAGCCTAGACATGGTAGCAAATTTGAATTCAAGAATAGATGAGCCAGATGGACGTATTGATACAAAAGAGAAAAAAGATTCCTTAACTAGGATGTTGATTAGAGGGGGACGTAATACTCTGTACAATCAACGTTTTACAATACGTTATGATTTACCTACTAGTAAATTTCCATTGACAGATTGGATATTGGCAAGTTATAATCTATCCACCAATTATAATTGGATTGGTGCAAGCAGATTGTTTACATCATTTGGTAATACTATTGAGAATACCCTTTCACAACAAGTGAATGCACAATTTAATTTAAATGGTTTTTACAATAAATCAAAATTCATTCGATCTGCATTATCTAATGCTAAACCTACTTCAAGTCAATCTAATCCTTTAACGAATCAATTAGTCATTAAAAAGCAAGATGCATTAAATGGACTAACAGGTAAGGCAAGAGATTCGGCATTTAAAATATGGAAGGAGGCAAGAAAGCAGGAACGCATTGCGTTGAGGGTGCTTAAAGCAAATGAAGTATTAAATATACCAAAGCCAATTAAGTCTCTAGTTGGGTTATTGACAATGGTTCAAAATGCATCCTTGGATTATGCAGAAAATTACAATAGTCGTTTACCGGGCTTTATGTCAGGCGTTCAGTTTATAGATAAGGACTTTAATGGATTTGCACCTGGGTTTGACTATGCCATGGGTAGGCAACCAGACAGTAATTGGCTGAATGCGCAAGAAAGAAAAGGCTTACTCACTAAGGATGCAAACTTCAACATGTTATTCCGTCAAGGTTTTGACCAAAGATTGAGTGCAAGGGTCATGATTGAGCCAATTAAAAATTTGATCATTGACTTAAAGTTTGATAAAACATTTACAAAGGAATATTCTGAATTGTATAAGGATACAACTCTAAACATGAATGGTTATCGATCACATAATAATCCATTATCTGCAGGCGGATTCAATATTAGTTATGTTGCTTTAAGAACATTCTTTGATAATCATGATCCAAATATGATTTCTAAGCAGTTTATTCAATTCCAAAAATATAGAACAACGATTTCTAATAGGGTAGCAACTTTGAATCCTTATTGGAATCAAAAAAATGATCCTAATGGTTATGCAATTGGATATGGCAAGTATGCTCAGGATGTATTGATTCCATCATTTATTGCTGCTTACACTGGGAAGGATCCCGAAAAAGTTGCCTTGCTAAATCAAAATAATTCAAGTATACGTTCCAATCCATTCTCGGGAATGTTACCTATGCCAAACTGGAATTTATTGTACAATGGACTAGCGAATATACCTGGCCTGTCTAATATATTTTCCAATATCGCATTGACACATGGTTACAATGGAAGCTTATCTATGAATAGTTTCAATAGTTCATTATTATATGCGGATATCAATCGCTTAAGTGCGCCGTCTTTCTTGGATACAGTAAGTGGCAATTTCGTACCTTATTTCTTAATTCCAAATGTGACGATCAGTGAAAGAATGGAGCCATTGATAGGATTGAATGTCACAACAGTTTCACAATGGTCAATCCGTTTTGAATACAAAAAGAGTCGTCTATTGGCACTGAGCTTAGTAGATTATCAACTGAGTGAAAATAACAGTACGGAGTGGGTAATAGGAACAAGCTATCGTAAAAGAGGGTTGAAATTACCATTCAATATCCCAGGTTTGAATAATAATAAATTAGCCAATGACTTGACTTTTAGGTTAGATGTGGCTGTGCGTGATGTTTATAATACCAATAGCAGATTAGATCAAACTAATGCATATGGTACAGGTGGACAAAAGGAAATTACATTGCAGCCATCCGTAGATTATGTATTGAATAGTAAGATCAATTTGAAGTTCTTTTTTGATCAAAGAAAAGCGACACCATATATCTCTTCCGCACCTCCAATTACTAATACAAGGGCAGGGGTGAATATCCGTATTGCACTTTAATCTACGATTTTGCGAATGCCCATTTGATCATTTCCTTCCAGGTGACTTTTTTGCCATACATTAAAATACCGGTTCTGTAAATTTTAGCACTTAACCAAGTCGTTAATAAGAATCCACCAATTAATGTAACCATACTCAATGCCAATTCCCAATAAGGGACCGTTGTTGGTACACCGTAGGAAACTCTTGCCATCATGACCATTGGAGAACTAAATGGAATCACACTTGCCCAAAATGCCATTGGTGTATTTGGATTTTGTATGACTACATTGGTAATAATATAAGAGAAGATAATCGGCATGGTGATTGGGAACATTAAACTTTGTGCATCCTGTGGGTCTTCATTGACAACACTTCCAACAGCTGCAAACAAAGAAGCATAAAATAAGAAACCACCAAGAAAATAAAACAAAAAGAGCCCAATGATCAATGGCCAATTGGTAGTAGATAACACATGTTGGAAAGCGTAAATATTTTTTGCAGACTCACTCGCTTGTGCCATTCCTGCCGCACCCATCTGTCCACCAGATTGTTGTAATTGTTGTAATTGATTTTGCATATCTGCTGGTAATAAACTCATGCCAACACCAGTCAAAGTAACCACTACAATAATCCACATTAAAAACTGCGTCAATCCAACCGCACCAATACCAATAATTTTACCAAGCATGAGTTCAAATGGTTTCACACTACTTACAATCACTTCGGCAATACGACTTGTTTTTTCTTCCATCACACCACGCAATACCATGGTGCCATAAATAAACATCGTAATATAAATTAATAAACCGCTTGCATATCCAATACCCATTGCCAATGCTGCATTGCTTTCTTTGCTATTTTTACCTTCATCTTCATATGCCTTTAATTCTGCTATTTGTGCAGATTGATGAATTGAATCTAAAATATTTTGCTGTATGCCCGCTTTTTCCAACATTTGATCTTCAATAGCTGCATTGATTTTTCTACTGATGCTTTCTTGTAAACTAAATCCCATCGATTTTTTAGATCTTAAGATATAATCTGCTTTTTTTCCTTCTTCAAATAAAGGCATGAGTAAAATATCAGAGTAACCTTTTGCTTGATAGTTGCTAGTATCAATATCTTTTGGGAATTCAAATTTAAGTTGATTACTATTTTTTAGTTTATCCTTAAAAAAACCATTTGGGTCGACTACTGCAATTTTGCGTTCTTCGGTGCCTTTAAACGAAAAATAGGCAGACCCAACAATCAATCCTACCATTAATAATGGCACTAAAAAAGTAACCATTAAAAAACGTTTATTTTTTACTCTTGTAGTGTATTCTCTTTGTATGATGAGCCAAATCTTATGCATAAAATATTTTTAAGTATGAATTATGTTTAAATGTTTTGAAAAGCCCTTGCTTTTGCATGGGTATCTTCAACCAATTGTATGAAAATATCATTCAAGCTAGGAAGTACTTCATTATAGCTTATGATAGGAATTTGTTGCTCAATTAAGTACTTTAAAACTTCATTGGATGCAACGGCTTGGCTAAGTTTAACTAAAATCTTGTTTGGATTCTTATCTGCTCTTTCAATAATGCTGAATAATGGATTGTCTTTGATCAATTCCGGGTGACTTGTTTCAATCGCAAAAATGTATTCTTTAAATTGTTGCTTAATTTCAGCTACAGATCCGTCTAGCACCTTTTTACCCAAGTTCACAAGTACAATATGATCGCAAATTTCTTCTACCTGTTCCATACGATGTGTACTAAAAATAATCGTCGAACCTTTTTTTGCTAAATTATAAATTTCATCCTTAATTAAGTTCGCATTCAACGGATCCAATCCACTAAAAGGTTCGTCTAAAATTATTAATTTAGGTTCGTGTAGTACGGTAATTACAAATTGTAATTTCTGGCTCATTCCCTTACTTAAATCTTCTACTTTTTTATTCCACCAGCTTTGCATTTCAAATTTCTCGAACCAGTATTTGATTTTTTCCATCGCATCCGCTTTGGATAAACCTCTAAGTTGGGCCAAGTACAAAGCTTGTTCTCCAATTTTCATTTTTTTATAAAGTCCTCTTTCTTCGGGCATATAACCAATCTCACGGATATCCAATAATGGGTCAAAATGTTTGCCATCTAATTTAATCTCTCCGCCATCTGGGTAAAAGATGCCCGTGATCATTCTTAGCAAGGTTGTTTTACCTGCACCATTGGGCCCGAGTAGGCCAAAAATGCTGCCTTTTTGAATGTCGAAACTAATATCATCCACCGCTTTTTGTGTGGCATAATGTTTTACCAAATGGGATAAAGTTAATAATGGCTCCATGGAATTTAATTTGATGTAAAGTTATATTGAATTTAGAAATTCCTAGGGCTCATTTATTACGAACGGGCAAATGGGGGAGTTAAGCGAATGTATGCTCGGGTTATTGGGTTATATTTGCATAAATACTTAGATTATGTACTCAAAAAAATCGGTGCTCAATGTTTTTTTATTGGTGGCTTTAGTTGGTCTTTCAAGTTGGGGATTCCTAGTACACCGTACGATCCACCAAATTGCAGTCTATAATTTACCAGAACCAATGCGTAGTTTTTTCTATGCGGATATGGACAATTTAGTGGAAAATGCACCACGTCCAGACATTAGAAGAAATAAAGATAAAACAGAGGATACAAAACACTTTATTGACTTAGAAGCATTTGGTCCAAATGCGGCAAATGAAATGCCAGTTGAATGGGACGCAGCTGTAAAAAAATATGGTAAGGATAGTTTAATCAAATGGGGATGGGGTCCTTACAATGCGATG
>Ga0079300_10000927_pt1 | contig 11442 bp, 16 predicted proteins | sample Wag4_2014_7_11_FD_74799 | JGI IMG/M metagenome (GOLD analysis project Ga0079300, IMG submission 74799) | Fresh water microbial communities from Ohio, USA - Utica-2 Time Series HT 2014_7_11 | ecosystem: Environmental > Aquatic > Freshwater > Water tank | place: USA: Ohio | collected 2014-07-11
TCCAGGCTCTTGAGGAACATCTCCACCGCGCCGTCCTTGGCGGTGCGCTCCTCCTCACTCAGCAGATCCCAGCCCACCTCGGGATAGAAGCGGCTGCGGTTGGCCAGGATCTGCTCCTCTCCGAGCTGGCCGGGCTCCCGCAGCCAGCGGTCGGTGTTGGCGTCGAAACGGCGCCAGTAGAGAAAGGGATTGAGGTAGATCGTCTTGCCGGCCAGCTGGATGCTGTCCTGCTGGAGCCGACGCTGCAGATCAGTCTCGCTGGAGGGCGCAGGAGCGGCGGTCACGGCGCGGCAGTTACGGGGCCCCGACGGTAACGGAGTCCCCCGGGCATGGCCACAGGCAGACAGACCGCCGCGCCCTCACTCCCACTCGATCGTGCCCGGCGGTTTGCTGGTGATGTCGAGCACCACCCGGTTCACGCCCTTCACCTCGTTGACGATCCGGTTGGAGATCGTCTCCAGCAGGTCGTAGGGCAGACGCGACCAGTCGGCGGTCATGCCGTCTTCCGAGGAGACGCAGCGCAGCACCACCGGGAAGGCATAGGTGCGCTTGTCGCCCATCACCCCCACGCTGCGCACCGGCAGCAGCACGGCGAAGGCCTGCCAGATCTCGTGATACAGGCCGGCATCGCGGATCTCCTCGCGCACGATCAGATCGGCATCGCGGAGGATGTCGAGCTTCTCATCGGTGACCTCGCCGAGGATGCGGATCGCCAGACCCGGGCCCGGGAAGGGATGGCGGCCCACAATCTCCTCCGGCAGCCCGAGGCTGCGGCCCACCTTGCGCACCTCGTCCTTGAACAGCCTGCGCAGAGGCTCCACCAGCTTGAACTGCAGATCCTTGGGCAGGCCACCCACGTTGTGGTGGCTCTTGATCTTCACCGCCACCCGCTCGCCGGTCTTGGGGTCGAGATTGGTGCCGGCGCTCTCGATCACATCCGGGTAGAGCGTGCCCTGGGCGAGGTAATCAAACGGCCCGAGGCGCTTGCTCTCCTCTTCGAACACGCGGATGAATTCCGTGCCGATCAGCTTGCGCTTCTCCTCCGGATCCGTCACGCCGGCGAGCTTGCCGATGAAGCGCTCACGCGCATTGATGTATTCCACATTGATGTGGAACTTCTTGTCGAAGAAGTCGGTGAGAAACTCGGGCTCACCTTTGCGCATGAAGCCCTGGTCGATGAACATGCAGGTGAGCTGATCACCGATCGCACGGTGCAGCAGGAAGGCGAGCGTGGAGGAATCCACCCCGCCGGAGAGGGCCAGCAGCACGCGCCGGTCGCCCACCTGGGCGCGCACATCGGCGATCGCCTCCTCGATGAAGGCGGCGGTGGTCCAGTCGGCCTCACAGCCGCAGATGTGATAGACGAAATTGCGGATCAGGGCCATCCCGCAGGTGGAGTGCACCACCTCCGGGTGAAACTGCACGCCGTAGAGACGGCGCTGATGATCGGCCACCGCCGCCTCGGGCGTGTTGTCGGTATGGGCCAGGCGCAGGAAGCCCGCCGGCAGACGCTCCACCGAATCCCCGTGGCTCATCCACATCGTGGAACCGGATTCCACGTTGGTGAGCAGATCGACCGGGTCATCCACCCGCAACGGCGCCTTGCCGTATTCGGCCTTGCCCGCCGCCACCACGGCTCCGCCCAGCTGCTGCACCATCAGCTGCATGCCGTAGCAGACCCCCAGCACAGGGATGCCCAGTTCCCAGATGCCCGGATCGCACACCGGCGCACCGGGTTCGTAGACCGAGCTGGGGCCTCCGCTGAGGATGATGCCCCTGGGAGCCAGCTCGCGCAGTTCCTCAGCGGTGGTGGTGTAGGCCATCACCAGGGAGAACACCTCGGTCTCGCGCACCCGGCGGGCGATCAGCTCGGAATACTGGGAACCGAAATCCAGGATCACGATCGCCGGATGGCGGGACGACTGCGAAGCGGCATCAAGGACGGGCATGGCGCAGGCCGGTCGGCCCCGGAGTCATTCGGACCAGACTAGAAGTCGCCCCCGACAGGCCCTGCGGCGCCGACATCGCTGCGCCGCTCCCGCAGCAGCAGGGCACCGACCGGCCCCTCGGCGCAGATCCGCCGGCTGCGGTCGAACAGCACCGCCCCCACCGCCATGGTGTGCGGACCGGCCGGCAGACCGTGGCGCTCCAGGTAGAGGTCGCTGCGCCGCTCGATTTCGGCGGCGATCCGCCCCCGCAGGCGGTCGGCCAGGAGCGGTTGCCGGCGGCTGAGATCGGCCATGGCCTCCTCCACGGTGGCAGCGCGGTGCAGCGCCTCCAGGGCGGATCCCGTGAGCCCTTCCAGGGCCGCCAGGGCCGTGAGCACCTCGGCGCGGCCATCCGCCAGATGGTGATGGGTGTGGAAGATCCCAGCGGCCAGCTTGATCAACTTGCCCTGATAGCCGAACAGCAGCAGACGCCGGACCCCCGCCTCGGCCGCCGCCACCAGCAGCGGCCCGATCCAGTTGCCGGCCTTGAGCAGCAGCTCCTTCGGCAGGCCCAGGCGAGGGGCCAGATCCAGGCCGTTCTCGCCGATCACCAGCACCAGGTCGCCACCGAAGTCCGGCGTGGCAGCCCGCTGGCGCAGCTCGGCAAGGGCCTCCTCCAGCCGGTCGGGAGCGGCACTGCGCTGCACCGCAGCCTGGGTGCCGATCAGGGCCAGCCCCTCCACCACACCGAAGGCGGCGTTGCTGGTGCGGGCGGCCAGGCGGGCGCCCTCCGGAATCAGGAGCTGCAGCTCCAGGCGACGGCCCGGAAGCAGCCAGGGCCGGAGATTCCAGGTCAGCAGGTCATGGGCGTAGGCCGAGAGGCAGGGCGCGCCGCTGTCGAGCAGACGTCCCACCCCCGCGCCCGCCACCAGTTCCAGCCACGGGCCCGGCCCATCCAGCCAGCCCACCTGGGCCCACACCAGAAGGCCGCGGGTGAGATCCAGCACCCCCTCCCCGGGATCACAGCGGGCCATCGCCAGGGCCCGGTCCGGGGCGAGGGGAGCGACGGCCTCGATCGGCACCGGGCGAGGCGCCTCCCCGGCCGCCAGCTGCAGGGGCTGGCAGCGCTCCACCGACTCGCCGCGCAGACAGAGCAGGGCAGCCCGGGCGGCGGCGGCCGCCCACACCGGCAGGATCAGTCCGGACTGGGCAGCGGAGCCTTCAGCCTCGGCCGACTGGGGTCTGGCGCTCACAGAACGGTCCGCAGCTGTCGATTTTTTATGGTGGTCGATTGCGCTGCACGGCGACAGCCCGGTTCAACGCCCAGTACCACGCCCACCGCCTCCCCCCACCCATGCAGGACAAGCTCACCCTGATGATTCCCGGCCCCACGCCGGTGCCGGAAACCGTTCTTCAGGCGATGGGTCGTCACCCGGTCGGCCACCGCAGCGCCGACTTCCAGAAGATCGTGCGTCGCACCACCGAACAGCTGCAGTGGCTGCATCAGACCGGCAACGACGTGCTGGTGATCACCGGCAGCGGCACCGCCGCCATGGAGGCGGGCATCATCAACGTGCTGAGCAAGGGCGACAAGGTGCTCTGCGGCGACAACGGCAAGTTCGGTGAGCGCTGGGTGAAGGTGGCCCAGGCCTACGGCCTGGACGTGCAGGTGATCCAGGCCGAGTGGGGCCAGCCCCTCGATCCCGAGGCCTTCCGCGCCGCCCTGGAGGCCGACACGGCCAAGGCGATCAAAGCGGTGATCCTCACCCACTCGGAAACCTCCACCGGGGTGATCAACGATCTGGAGGCGATCGCCCGCCACGTGAAGGCCCACGGCACCGCCCTCACCATCGCCGACTGTGTGACCAGCCTGGGTGCCTGCAACGTGCCGATGGACGCCTGGGGGATCGACGTGATCGGCTCCGGCTCCCAGAAGGGCTACATGATGCCGCCTGGCCTGGCCTTCGTGGCCATGAGCGAGCGGGCCTGGGCGGCCCATGAGCGCTCCGACCTGCCGAAGTTCTATCTGGATCTGGGCAAGTACCGCAAATCGGCCAAGGCCGACAGCAATCCCTTCACCCCCGCCATCAACCTCTACTTCGCGCTTGAGGCGGCCCTGAAGATGATGCAGCAGGAGGGCCTGGAGGCGATCTTCGCCCGCCATGCCCGCCACCGCGCCGCCGCCCAGGCCGGCATGAAGGCGATCGGCCTGCCCCTGTATGCCGCCGAGGGCCACGGCAGCCCGGCGATCACGGCCGTGGCCCCCGAGGGCATCGACGCCGAAGCGATGCGCAAGGCCGTGAAGGAGAAGTTCGACATCCTGCTGGCGGGCGGCCAGGACCACCTCAAGGGCAAGGTGTTCCGGATCGGCCACCTGGGCTTCGTCTGCGACCGCGACGTGCTCACCGCCGTGGCAGCGATCGAGGCCACCCTGGTGGAACTGGGTCTGCACCGGGGATCGATGGGGGCGGGCGTGGCCGCCGCTGCAGCGGAACTGAACCACTGACAGGGGATGGCAGAACGGCGCAGGGTTCTTACTGTTCGCCATGAACAGACTCCGGAGCCATGCGCCGCTCTCTGATTGCCCTTTCCTGCCTCGTGGCCCTGGCCGCTGCCGGCTGCCAGAACCAGGATCTCGCCAGGAAGGAAGCCAAGACCGAGGCCAGGATCTGCACCCAGTTGACTGCGGTGGGCCAGGCCCTTGATCAGGTGGCGGCCCTCAAGCCCACCTCCACGGTGGGTGAGGCCACGGCCGCCGACAGGGCCCTGGCGACCGCTCTCTCCGGTCTCGAGACAGCTGAGCAGTCACTGGAGAAGCTGCGTCTGCAGAATTTCCAGAACCAGCTCAAGGCCTTCAAGGGTGAGGTGGCCGCGGTCGCCAGCAACAGGAACCAGACCCTTGAGCAGGCGGCTCTGACGCTGAAGGCCAAGTCGGCGCCGGTGATCGCCGCCCGCCGGCAGCTCTCGGCCGCGGTGAAGTGTGAAGAGCCCGCCGCCGCCAAACCCTGAGCGTCAACGTTTCGCCTGGCCCGCCCCGGACCAGTGGTTCAGGGGGTGGGCTCTGGCGTGCTAATTTGATAAGTATGCGGGTGTAATTCAGTGGTAGAATGTCAGCTTCCCAAGCTGAACGTCGCCGGTTCGAGTCCGGTCACCCGCTTCTAGTCCAGGCCTGAGAATCGCTGAAGATCAAGCGTACGGCCGTTCTCGCATCGACTGGCAGAAAGCCAGAGGGAACCAGGCGATGACAGGCAATGCCAGGGAGTGGCAGCGACCTTCTCACAAACTTCTCTCACGACTGCGCCATTGATTCGTCAGGCATTCACCTGCGCGGGGTGAACGCATGGGCCGTCGAGCCCTGGATGGTCTCCAGAATCGCTCTGTATCGGCTGGGCCAGGACCGCAGACGGCTGAAGCGGATCAACCAGCTGATCCAGGCCTGTCTGCGCCACGCGTTTGTGGGGATCGGCTCATCGCAGAGTCACCACCCCCTCAAACTGGGCGAAGGCCGGATCGGTGCTGGCCAGAACGAGGTCGTCAGCCATGGCCTGGGCCGCTAGCAGGCGATCAAAGGGATCTCGGTGCGGCACATCCCAGAGGCCGGCCCGCCGAGCCACGGCACCGCTGATCGGCAGATCGACCACCGCCAGACGATGAAGGGCCATGGCGTAATTCTCGACGACGGATCGGGCGTGTTGCAATTTTCCCAGCCTCCACTTGGTCGCGATCTCCCAGGCGGTGGCGGCGCTGACGACGAGCGTGTTGTCGCTGTCCTCCAGGGAGTTGCGCAACTCCAAGGAGAGCTTCTGTGGTTCCAGCAGAGCCCAGAGCAGAACATGGGTGTCAAGCAGCAGCCTCATGAGCCCCAGCGCTCCAGCTCGTCGTCGGGCAGGGGGTCGAAGAACGCCTCATCCACGCTTCCCTTCAGGAAGCCGAGCTGCCGGCGCGGGCTGGGATCCAGGGGCACCAGCTGGGCGATGGGCTTGCCATGACGGGCCAGCACGATGCGCTCACCGGCCTCGACCCTGGCCAACAGGGCCGAGAGGTGGGTCTTGGCCTCCTGAACGTTGACGGAGCGTGGGGCAGCGGCTCCCGACGAAGCGGCATAGGGGGCGCCCTGAAAGGAAGCCATGATCTGGTCTGGTTGGTCTGACCAGACTAGGGGGTGGTGCCTGCGAAGGTGCTGCTGGAGGTGCCGGAGCCTGGTGGCCTTGCTGATGTGGCCATGCTGATGCCTTGCTCTATCCCCGGCTCAAGCCCCTGAGGAGGCAGGCCATCCGCGAAATCAAGCCCGCAGCAGGGCCGAGGCATCGCGAACGGCCGCCTCGATCTGATTCAGCGGTTCTGCGGTCACAGTCGCTGCGGAGATCTGGGGCGGACTGGTTTTCTGGACAGGTCCCATCGTTAACCTCTGAGGCGGGGTACTGCCCCTGAAAGGGGCTCCCACTCATGAGCAAGCGCCGCACCCACAGCCCCGAGTTCAAGGCCAGGGTCGCCATGGAAGTGATCAGTGGCCGCAAGACCATCCAGGTGAGTCAGTGGAAGCGGCAGCTGTTGGACGGCGCCAGCGAACTGTTCACCAGGGGCGTACGCCCCTGGAGGCAGCTCAACTGGGAATTGCAGCATGACTACAACCACCCACTCTCATAAGGCCTGGACCGATAGGAGGTCACGTCACCAGACCCGCTGGCGAGATCACGAGGTCCACATGAATATCGGCAATAGAGGCAATAAAGGCTGACCCTGGGGTGAACCAGAGAGCGCAGCTTCAACCGGCTAGCTGTGCTCCTTAATGCCGAAGTGTTCGATCGCAGCATGAATGCAACAGTCGTACTGATGGCGCTCAGCAACATCCAGCCTACCGCTGAGATTCAGCGGCAGATCATTGAGCGACTTGTAGGTTCTACCGTTGAGCTGCCTGGTGAATTCAGCCTTGACAGCCTGAAGTAATGAAGCGTTGCTGAGCATATCCAGTGCGGTCGCGGCCATCACCTTGGCGGCCTGATGGGTAGCCTTGCGGCCGATGCTCATCCCATGGCAAGCCGTGCAGCCCCACTGGTGCGGCGGAATATGCAGGGGCCAGGCGCTGTAGAGAGCACCCATGGTCGGAATAAGCCAGCTCACATCGCCGACATCGGATGAACCGCCCACCTCAACACCAGTAGGCACGGGCATCACGGTGGTGGCGAGCCCATCCTCGGGCTTGCCCATCTCTCTCTGGATTGAACGAGCAAAGGCCTGCTCCTCATCAGACCATTGAATGGGGAAGTAACGATTCATATGACTGGTCATACATTCGGCCAGCACGTCATTGGGGAGACAATCGTAGATACCGCCAAGGTTTGTGACAACCTCTTTTGTCTGGGTGCACAGGGCTGCCCCTCGAGCGATATCAAGCAACCATTTCTTGTGCTTCATCACATCATCAGCACTGGGTCCGCGATAGCGAACCAGCACCTTTGCATGATCAGGAATCACATTCACAGCCATGCCACCATCAAGAACCTGATAGTGCAAGCGCGCCTGTGGCAGCATCTGCTCTCGCATCATATTGACTGCCACAAGGAAGATCTCCATGGCATGAAGAGCGCTGCGACCCTCCCATGGAGCAACACCGGCATGAGCGCTAAGACCATGCCACTCGACCCAGAGATCAATGGAAGCAGTGGAGTGAAAGTTCCAGACCGTATTCACCATGGCCGGATGATTGTGCAGGCAGACATCGACGCCAGAAAAGGCACCAGCGGAAGCCATGTAGTTCTTGCCATTCAGCAATTCCTCGGCAGGACACCCGAAGACTTTGATCGTGCCTGGTATCCGGGATTTGTCGATCAGGTTCTTGAGAGCGATCGCTGCCCCAAGGGAAGAGGAAGCAATCAGGTTGTGGCCACAGCCATGGCCATCGGAATGACCACTTGCGGCTGCCGCCTTGCGCGGCACAGTGTCATTACCGAGGCCGGGCAGGGCATCAAACTCCACGAGGAAGCCAAGGCACGGCCCGCCATCGCCGCTGGTTGCAATCCAGGAGGTTTCAAGCCCACCGATGCCTCGGTCAGAGATCGCAAATCCCTGTTGCTCAAGGGCTTCGGAGACATAAGCGGAACTTCTATATTCTTTATATCCCAGTTCCGCATACTCCCAAACATGCGAAGCAACATCCCAGATCAAATCCGCCAGCGCGTCAACCTCTTGCTCAAGCCGCCCGTAATCGTTCATGTTTATGTGACGAGAGATTCCATGTTGCCAGAATAGCAGAATACCAACCCACAGCAGCATTCCCTCAGGATTGGAGCCTGGCTCTGGACCATCAACGAGGATCAACAACTGGGGCTAGAACTCTTCCTATTCATTGAGGATCCGCAGGGTACGCGGTGCGCGTTCAGTCTCTGTCAATGACGTGCGGCAATCTGAACCAGTCGGGAACTCTGAGCTGCCAGTGAATGGCGGTGGCGCGGAAGCCGAAAATGAAGCCCATGCAGATCGAAGCAACAAGATTCGGCTGGATTGACGTTGTCGACATCAAAACGGCATAGAGGAGACAGCCAAGGCTGACCGGGATGGCGTAGAGCTCACGTTTCATCAGCAGATTGTCGCGCCCTGCCAGCACATCGCGAATCAGGCCACCGCCGATCGCCGTGATGATCCCCAGAATGATCGGAGCCAACGGCAGACCAAATCCCAGCATCCAGGCCTTCGCCGTACCCTGAATGGCGAAGAGAGCGATCCCCAGCGCATCAAGATAGAGCAACACACCCAGAATGCTGCGCCTGGAAATCAGGCGATAGCCCACAAACGTGAGCGCACTGGCCAGTAGTGAGATCCAGAGATACGACAGATCATCTGCCCAGAACACCGGCTGGCGCAGGATCAGATCTCGCACCGTTCCGCCTCCGATGGCCGTCATCAGGCCCATCACCAGGGCCGTGAGCAGATCCACCCGAAACGGCGCCATGGCCAGCACGGCTGTGGCAGCGAACGCCACAGTTCCGGCCAGTGAAGCGATCTGGCTCAGTTCATTCGTGGGCATGGCCTCAGGCGAGGTCGGGTGTGGGGGCGAGTTCAGGCCCGCTCGCGGCGAAGCAACGGATGCCGCTCAACAGCTGGGGCAGCTCAACACAAGCTGCCAGCTTCAGCAGGCGAGCTCAGGTGCGCGGCTTGATCAGTTGCAGAACCTGGGGACCGACCCCGGCCAGTCGGCGTTCACAATCAAGAATGGCAAGAACAGCACGGGCTGCCTGGTCGAGTTCACCGGCAGAGGCTGCCTGCCTGGCCTCCTCCTCGAACAGAGCCTTCTCAGCCTCCAGGCGCGGCTTGTTGACGGCCTGAGGACCGGCCGGACTCGGCAACGGCTTCACAGAGAGGGAGTGACGCGCTGTGACAGTCATGAGGACGGGGCTGAACAATCAATCAGCGGTGACAACAACAGGCCGGAAAGGAGGGTGCCGGAACCGAATGCATGGGAGGGGCGCAGAATTGGTTGCACCGACTCGATCATGGAACCCGGTAATGGAACCGGCAATCCTGATCAATCCTTTCAATCTTAACCATTCACCAGCTTGGTTGATCACACATCCATCCAACCTTCCGCCCCGATCCCACGCCGGGAAAGATCACCGCAGACCGGATGGGTGCCGGCCTGGGTGTCACCTTCAGGTGCCGGGTTCCTCAGCGTTGCCACCCAGGGCATCAATCTGATCGCGCAGGTGCTGCACCCGGGTCAGATCCTTGCGGCTGAGGGCAACGGCAAGGGCAAACTCCAGTTTTTCGAGCCGATGCTCACCCTCGCTGCAGCGAAACCGGCTGGAAGGGGAGAGGCCACCTGCGGCGGGCGTGGCCTGGCTGCGGGCCGGAGGAGGCACGGCGCCTGTCGGCCCGCGAGAGGGAGCGCCGGCGGCTGAACCGGAGCTGAAGCTGGAGCTATGGGCGGAAGACGGGAAAGCCATGGCTGACTTTCTTTTCATTGTGCCACTGCTGACCAGTCCCCGAGGTGTGCAGGACCACCGGAGGCCCTTGCGGCGGATCAGGCCGCTTCAGCAAGCTCGGCATCGGCAGCTGACGGGGTGAACCCGGACTCCTCGTCCAGTCCCAGCAGGGAGCGGCAGTCCTGCATCAGGCGTTCCACCGTCTCGAGGCTGTCGTGCTGCTCCGGTTCGCGGTTCTCGGCCGAATCCTGGATCTTCAGCAGCTCGAGCTCGAGGGATTCCAGCCGCTGCTCGAGGCTCACCAGACGCTGGGACAGGGCATGGGTGGTCTGTGCCAGGTCCTCCGCGCTGCGGGTGATGCGGAAGGAGAGCGAGTCGGGGGCCATGGTGGCGGCGGCGATGATGCCGATGACAGCACAGAAAACCGGACCGGCCAAGCCAGGGTGGGCCCGGAAGCACGGATGATGAGGGAATGACTGCGATCGGGTCGCTGCTGCTCGCCATGCTCGCCGGCACGCTCGGTGGGTTGCTGGCACTGCGCACCGGCATCCCGGCCGCCCCACTGGCCGGGGCGCTGCTCGGCGCCGGGCTGGTGAGTCTCACGGGCCGACTCGAAACGTTCAGCTGGCCGCCCGGCACCCGCACCGCCCTGGAGATCGGCATCGGCACGGTCATCGGCACCGGCATCACGGCCGCGGCCCTGAATGATCTACGGCAGCTCTGGCGACCGGCCCTGCTGATCACGCTCACCCTGGTGATCACGGGACTGGTGGTGGCCCTGGTCTGCAGCCGCCTGCTCGGGCTCGATCCGGTGGTGGCCCTGCTCGGAGCCGCGCCGGGCGGGATCAGCGGCATGAGCCTGGTGGGCGCTGAATTCGGCGTGGGGGCGTCGGTGGCGGCCCTGCACGCCATCCGCTTGATCACCGTGCTGATCGTGCTGCCCCTGGTGGTGCGGCTGGTGCTGCCCTCAGCGGGACCGCCCGGATGATTCACCGGGCCTCGACGGCGATCGGCTCGATCGATAGGTTGGGCCCTGCTTCCAAACCTGAAGCCATGGTCATGGCCCTGCGCCGATCCCCGTCCACCCTTCGCAGCGCCGCGGCGGCACTGCCGCTCGCCCTGCTCGCCGGCCTGATCGCCGGCGCGCCGGTGCTGGCCCAGGAGCGGGGAGCCGCCAGCAAGGGAGCTCAGATCTACTGCTTCATGCGCAACAGCGGCAACAGCCACCAGGTGAGCTGGGACGCCGCCTACGCCGTGATCAAGCGGCAGGGTGACGGTCCGTTCAAGACCTCCCCCCAGCACGCCGCCGTGCTGATCACGGAGACCGTGGTGCAGAACCCAGGCGATTACCCGGATTGCGGGCGCTTTCTGGGCGATCTGTTCCGCCAGCCGGAAGCGGCACCGGCCGGCACCGCCACCCCGAAAGCCGGCACCAGCCGCGGTGAGCGCTACGGCTCCTGAGATGGGCGGTCGGGCTCCGCTGCTGGCGCTGCTGGTGGCGATCGGCCTGGGTGGCTGGGGCTGCGCCGAACAACCGCTGCCCGAGCAGACCATCCGACGCGATGACTGCCTGCGGGAACTGACCCTGGCCAGGC
>Ga0079300_10000928_pt1 | contig 11442 bp, 9 predicted proteins | sample Wag4_2014_7_11_FD_74799 | JGI IMG/M metagenome (GOLD analysis project Ga0079300, IMG submission 74799) | Fresh water microbial communities from Ohio, USA - Utica-2 Time Series HT 2014_7_11 | ecosystem: Environmental > Aquatic > Freshwater > Water tank | place: USA: Ohio | collected 2014-07-11
GAGCAAAATGCTCAAGAAATTATTTCAGCTGATTTTTCAGAAGCTATGATTGCAAAAGCAGCTGAAAAAATTAAGTCATCTAAGGTTCAATTTAAAATTGCAGATATTAATAAACCCTGGAATTTTACCAATGAACAATTTGATATAGCCTGTTTTAGTTTAATTCTTGAACATATTGAAAACATAGATGAGATATTCAACAAATCAAATAAGGTAGTTCAAACTGGAGGATATGTATACATTGGCGAGTTTCATCCATTTAAACAATATGCTGGCTCAAAAGCCAGATATACTACAACAGAAGGTGAACAAATTGTTACATGCTTTACGCATAATGTATCGGATTTCATTAAAGCAGCAAATAAATACAACTTTAGTTTAATGGACTTGGAAGAATGGTTTGATGATAATGATCGAACACAAATTCCAAGAATTTTGACTTTGCTTTTTAAGAAGAACTAAGTTTATTGCTTCAAATTTTCTTTAACCCTAAATGCAACTATTTTTTTTATCAGTCCCAAAGGCATTGGTTCGTCTATTGGAAATTGTACTGAACCTTTACCCTGTTTATATATAGAAAGTTCTTTTGCAAATTTTGCATGGCCATTAGGCGTTGCATAAAATCCAATATGATTTGCATATCCCGCAAAATACACCAAGGGCTTTTTATTTAATTTATAAGCTGGCATACCATAACTAATAAGCTCTTCTGCTTGTGGAGCAACTTCTTTAATAACAATTCTTAGTTGATTTAAAATAACCTGTGTTGATTTGGGAAATGATTTAATGTATTCGCTAACTGTTGTTGCCTTCTTGTCCATTCTTTTCAATTTAACTACTTAAAATTAAAAAATTAAGATATAAAATCTTTATAAAAGTTTAAGTAACTTAGATGATCTAAAAATATAAGAATGAGATTGTATATATGTTGTGTTATCACCTTATCCATCCTTTTTGTTGCTTGTAAACAAGAGCCAGATATTCCCTCAGTCAAAATTGGAGAGAATACCTGGATGGTGAAGAATCTAGATGTAAGTAGATTTAGAAATGGAGATTCTATTCCAGAAGCAAAGACTAAATTACAATGGGCTGCCTATGGCATGTCTAAAAAAGCTGCTTGGTCTCATTATAATAATGATCTTGGAGAGGGCGCGAACTATGGCAAACTATACAATTGGTATGCAGTGAATGATCCAAGAGGTTTGGCGCCTGAAGGTTGGCACATACCCACCGATGTAGAATGGGGATTATTGGTATTGGAATTAGGCGGTGATAAAAAAGCTGGAGAAGCATTAAAGTATACTTACGGATGGGCTAATACGAATACTGGTTCAGGCAATGGAACCAATAGCAGTGGTTTTGAGGGATTAGCTGGTGGATTAAGAAATGGATTGGGCGCTTTTGGTTATAAAGGGCAAGGAGCTGGATGGTGGTCTTCTACTCCTATTGATACAGCTAAATCTTGGTATAGATTTATACTATACGCGAGCCCAATGGTATATAAAGATGCTTACGGAAATAGAAATGGATTAGCAGTTAGATGCGTAAAAGATAAATAATGAAAAAGACTATTCAATATGGTGTCTTCTTTTTAAGCGCATGCATTTTTTTTATAGCATGTGGTACTAAAAAAGAAAATATAGTTTTTGATGCAAACAATGGCGGCTTATTTTTGCCAGATGGTTTTGGGGCAGTAGTAGTAGCGGATAGTATTGGACCATCAAGACATTTAGCAGTAAAAGAGAACGGAGATATTTATGTGAAATTAAAAATCACTTCTGACGCTCCAGGATCCGTTGCACTGAGAGACGAAGATGGTGATGGGAAAGCGGATATCATTCAGCCTTTTGGCAAATATGTGAACGATGGCATTTTTGCTACTGGCATGCGCATACATAATGGATACTTATATTATAGCACAGAAAAAGTAGTTTACAGACAAAAAATAGATAACGATTTAGTGCCTACATCCAAACAAGAAATTGTTTTGATGGACGAAAGTGATCAATGGCATATTGCTAAACCTATTGCTTTTGATAAGGAAGGAAATATGTATGTACCTTATAGTGCACCCTCTAATGCTTGCGCTAGTTTTATCAATACCAATGGCACTTCTGTTCAACAAGCGGGGCAATATCCTTGTCCTGAATTGGTGAATCACGGAGGTATTTGGAAGTTCAAAGCAAACGCTATTAATCAAACCCAAAAAGACGGAGTTCAAATTGGTACTGGCTTAAGAAGTATTGTTGCGATGAACTTTAATACAAGTAACAATAAATTATACGCAGTACAACATGGTCGCGATGATTTACATTTATTATGGCCAAACCTATATACTGCTTGGCAAAATGCAGTTACCCCAGCAGAAGAGTTTTTTGAAATAAAAGAAGGAAATAATTATGGTTGGCCTTATTCGTATTTTGATCCACTAACAAAACAAAAAATGCAAGCACCAGAATATGGTGGTGATGGAAAAAAAGTTGCTACTGATCATTCATTCATACAGCCTCTTGCAGCATTTCCAGCACATTGGGCACCGAACGATTTATTGTTTTATCAAGGTGATCAATTCCCTGCAAGATATAAAAATGGCGCGTTCATTGCTTTTCATGGCTCTACCAATAGAGGTCCTTATCCTCAAGCAGGTTATATTGTTGCCTTTATCCCTTTCAACAATGGCAAGCCTTCTGGAGAATGGGAGGTATTTGCAGATGGATTTGCAGGAGTAGATACCATTGTGAATGTAAGCGACGCAAAATACAGACCCATGGGATTGGCGGAAGGCCCTGATGGTTCTTTGTATATTAGTGATTCTAGAAAAGGTAAAATCTGGAGAATTCTTTACAAAGAAGATAAAACCAAATTCAATCATACTGCCTTAGCTGCAATGGAGCAAAGAAAAAATACTGCTACAAATATTAAAACACCTGATCCTATCAAAGATATCATTGAAATTAAATTTAGTAAAGCTGGTCAAACTATTTATCAAACCAATTGCACTAATTGTCATCAAGCTAATTTAAAAGGAGACGGGAATAGGTATCCTTCGTTGATTAAATCCAATTATCTAAATGATAAGTCTAGTTTTAGAAATTTGATCTATAATGGCAAAGGGAATATGCCAGGTTTTAAGCAATTAAACTCCAAAGAAATCGATGCATTAGAAACCTATATTCAATCGGTGATGAGTAAACAATAGCACTTAATTGTTAACTAATTGAGACTGGCTTAAATATTGATGGGTTGGTGCATATACAAATAAACAAGAAGCGCCTTTGATAGTATTAATAATTTGAGTCACCTGATTGTTTGGTACAGCAGGGCATCCTAAACTTCTACCAATATATCCTTGTTGTTGGATCAATTGATTGCTTACATAATCTGCACCATGAATCACAATAGCCCTTTCTTTTGCTTGATCATTAATCCCTTTTTCTACTCCCTCTAATATTAATGATGCTCCATGCTTTCCCTTATAAATACCTCCAGTAATATAAAATCCTAAACTACTTTGAAAAGAAGCGTATTGATTAGAAAATTGATTGGCCATTTTTTTACCTGAATTACGACCATGTGCCACCAAGCTTTTTACTACTACTTGCATGATATTCATATCAATAACAAATAAACGTTCTTCATTACTAGGTTTACTAAAATCGGCTATGGTTAAATATTGCACATTGGCTAGCTTACCTAAGCTACGCAATTTCTGATACCCAATTAATGCCATTTGAACTGCTTGTTGATTGATATTAAATTGAGTAGAGATATACCTCACCTGATCAGCAGCCACATTATTGTTAATGACTTTGCTGTTATGACTAAAGCCTGTGAAAGCACTTGCCACGATGAATAATATAGATAATACCAATTGCTTCATAAAGGTGAAGCTGCAAAGGTACGACTAATTCAAGGGCTTATTGTAGATATTGCGATAATAGATGATCTTAGAACGATCATCAAAGTCTATTAAATGATACCAAACAATTACATTAACTTTTTCGGTCATTTGTATATTGATGGGCTTAGGGTTCTTATAACAATTTTCAAAATCAATACTATCTAAAGCAGCTTTATTATTTTTTAACAAATACTTGGCCATTTCAATGGGCTTTTCCATTCTCATACAGCCATGACTAAAAAATCTGTTATTGAATGTAAATAATTCTTTTTGTGGTGTATCGTGTAAATAAATGCCATAAGGATTATCAAAATCTAATTTAATAATCCCCAAAGAATTATCACAACCTGTACTTTGTCTTATATAAAAAGGAAAATGAACGGTGTCAATATCATACCAGTTTACTTTGAAGGGATTCATTTTTTTATAATTTAAATCTCTTACTTCTAAATGGTTTCTATCTAAATAAGCAATATCATTTTTTATGGAGGGAAGCATTTCTCTCACCATAATACTTCTTGGAACATTCCAATAGGGATTAATCACCACTTGTTGTACAACTGATGTAAGGGTGCCACTTGGGGTAGCTGGCTTCCCTACAATCAACTTCATATGTAATACTTGCTTTCCATTTTCCCAGACCCTTAATTTAGTAGAAGGCAAATTGACTAAAATAATTTTATTGTTTTTTTGTATAGCATATAACCATCTATAATCATTAATCGCTTTAGTAACTATTTGAATAGAACGATTGGGCCTTGGAGTTGAATCTTGTAATTTTTTTAATTCCTTAAGCAAAATCACCACTTCACTGGATCTTGTATTATACCATGTTACTAGCGAAGGCAATGCATTATCAGATACTGCTTTAATAACCAATTGTTCAACTGTATCTTTATTTAGCTTGAATTGAACTCCATAATAACCAATTGCAGGCAGGGCATTTCCATATGCCAGGTCGGTAAAAAAGTGTACAACAGCTTTGTGTATAGATGCGTCATTGGTTTTATTGAATACATAGTCATTTACACGCAAGCCATACTGTTTACTTTGGTGAATTAAACTATCCATTGTTTGTAATGCTCGAGGGTATCTGGACCATTCAAAAGAAGTTGAAGTATTTTGTGCGCTAGATGCTATATATAGCAGAAAGCTACACACTATAAAAATCAGTTTTTTGAAATGAGTCATACAGCATAAAGGTAAATCTATTAAATTTACACAAGCAGTTTAATTATGAAATCCTCTACACTTCTTTTATTGATTATTGCAATATTAACGTGCAATATCTCCAATAGTCAATCTATTCAAAAGGGCTTTACCATTATTCCACTAGGAGTAAAAGGTGGGTTAGATGAATCCAACCTGTCTGCCTACTTAGTAAAAGCCAATGGAGCAGAGCAGTATATTTGTTTGGATGCTGGGACTATTTATGCAGGACTAGAAAAAGCGGCAATATCCAATTATTTCTCCCCTTTGAAAGACGCTACAGAGATTCAGAAAAAATTTATCAATAGTTATTTTATTTCTCATGGTCATTTAGATCATACCGCTGGTTTGGTAATGAATTCACCTGCTGATAGTTTTAAGAAAAATATTTACGCGATTCCTTCTGTGATTGATGTGTTGAAATCTAGCCAGTTTAGCTCCAAGTCATGGTCTAATTTTGCCAATGAAGGCGACAAACCAATTATTGGAAAATACCAATACCAATACTTAGTACCCGAAAAAGAAATAGAAGTAAGTGCTTCGGGAGTTTCCCTTACACCCTTTGTTTTAAGTCATGTAAAGCCTTATGAGAGCAGTGCTTTTTTGGTGCGTAACCAATCTGATTATTTATTGTACTTAGGTGATACAGGGCCGGATGAAGTAGAGCATTCAAATCAACTGGCAAACCTTTGGAATCACATTGCTCCATTAATTCAGAAAAAGCAATTAAAATCTATTTTCATTGAAGTCTCTTTTAGTAATAAGGTGGCAGATGGTTCTTTGTATGGTCACTTAACACCTAATTGGTTAATGAAAGAAATGAGCAAGCTTTATCAATTAGCTGGAGACCGTTTAAAAGAAGTAAGTATCATGGTGACGCACATTAAACCATGTGATCATTGCGAAACCACTATTATAGATGAGTTACAAAAAGCAAATACGCTTGGTTTAAAACTTTCTTTCCCAAAACAAGGAGCCATAATTTATCAATAAAAAAAGAGTCCCCGTTGGGGGACTCTTTTTTTATTTTACAAAGTATCGTACAATATAATATACTATCGCAGCCAATACACCACTTACTGGAATGGTTAATATCCATGCCCACAATAAGTTGGTAGTTACGCCCCACCTTACAGCACTTAAACGCTTTGTAGCACCAACACCAATAATAGATCCAGTAATCGTATGAGTAGTTGAAACAGGAATACCCATTTGGCCGGTAAAGAATAAAGTAAATGCGCCTGCTGTTTCCGCTGCAACCCCTTCTAATGGAGTTACTTTGGTAATTTTTGATCCCATGGTTTTTACAATCTTCCAGCCTCCACTCATCGTTCCTAAGCCAATGGCTAAATAACAAGCGACAGGCACCCAGTTAGGTAATAAACTAAAATCTTGAATACTTCCGTTAGCAATTAAAGCAGCACCAATAATACCCATAACTTTTTGTGCATCATTCCCACCATGTCCAATACTAAATGCAGCAGAACTAAATAATTGTAATTTCTTAAACATATTAGCTACAGTGTATGCCGTAGGCGTTTTAAACTTCTCTACATATAAATAAATTAACATAAATAAGATAGATGCGCCAATAATCCCGTTCACAATTACTTTATTATCCGCTTTATCTAATTCACTTGCAAAAGATTTTTGAATATTGAAACTTACAATTTTTGCTTTTACTTTATCGAAATTTTTAGGTTCAATTGGATAAATAGCATTTAAAGCGATCATAGTAGAGTCTATACTTATGCTACCCGCTAGATACAATTTCAATGGCTCTTTGTATTCTTCTGTTTTTACTTTTTGTATATCATAAATAGCTTTAGCCTCTTTGCTTTCTGTAGATTTAGCTTCATATACTAAAAAGTCATTTGCATTTCTTGCAGCATCTTTAATTTTACTAATTGCAGGTACAGTAAGTAGACCTTTCTGCGCTACTATTGATGCAATTTTATCATACCCCAGCTTATCATAATCTTCTAGTAGCGGTTGTATTTGATCAACACTTGCTTGCGCAGCTTCCAATTTTGCTTTATTGGTGCTGATTTTTTTCAATAAGATGGTATCTCCCTTATGCTCTTCTAATTCTGCAGTTAAGATTTTAATTTCTTTATTATACTTATCTACTCCAAAAAATTTCTCAACATTCTCCGTCAATTTTGAATGTTCAAATTGATCAAACATTAATACTGTTGCAAATGTAACTAAGGATATGATCAACAATCTCCACCATACATTTCGCATAATGGTGACTACGGTAATAAATATAGAAATAACAATCCCAATCAATGGAGCTAAGAAAATAAATAAAATTGTCTTGATAATGGTATCTGCATCAACAATTTTAGCCCAAGAATAATCATAACCCTTAGTCATTAATCCATGAGTGATGGCAGCTCCAGCAAATCCACCAATTAAAGTATGTGAACTAGAAGATGGAATACCATACCACCATGTTAACAAGTTCCAAAATATGGCAGCCAATAAACCTGAGAAAATTACAGGTAAAGTAATGAAGTCTTTATAAACTGTTTTACTAATAGAGTTGGCTACTGCATGATCTTTAAAAATCCAAAATGCTACTGAATTAAATAATGCTGCCCATAATACGGCCTGGAAAGGGGTTAATACCTTAGTAGAAACCACAGTGGCAATAGAGTTGGCCGCATCATGGAAACCATTGATATAATCAAATATGAGCGCAAGCGCTATAATAACTATTAATAGAGTCATTGTAAATTAAATTAAGCGTACTTGATAATAATAGTTTCAATTACATTTGAAACGTCTTCAATTTTATCAGTAGCGATCTCTAATACTTGATAAATTTCTCTTTTTTTGATGATCACTTTAAAATCATTTTCTTGTTCAAATAATTTTTCAATGCTCATGTCAAATACATCATCTGCTTGATTCTCGATGCTATTCACTTTAATCATCGCATCAGTCATTGCCTTAATATTTTTCATATTGCGCAAACCCAATACGGCTGTTTTAGATTCTAATGTACCTTGTAAGATTAATTCAGTTAATTTATGAATGCCTGTATCGTTTGGGTTAATCTTGTAAAAATTAATCTTCTTTGCTGAAGCATAAATATAATCAGCTACATCATCTAAAGAAGTAGCCAAATAGTGAATATCTTCTCTATCAAAAGGAGTGATAAAGTTTCTACCTAATTCAGTGAAAATGTTATGCGTTAAATCGTCATTGATATGTTCTAAATTTTCAATCTGCGCTAAAAGGTTAGCTCTCTTATCTTCATCTGGTTCGTTTACCATTTCCTTTAATTTCACACCCATTTCATAAACATGCTCTGCCACTTCTTCAAACAATTGAAAAAATACACGGTCCTTTGGTAAGAAAACTTTAAAGATTGAATTGAAGTCCATACAATGATTTTTATTGGTTTTTAAAATGCACAGCAAATTTCCCCCTTTAACCACAATTAAAAGAGTCTCAATATTACCAAATTGTTAAGAAATGGATTTTTCTTAACTAACTGATTTATAAATAGTTGCATATAAATTGATTGTCAAATGCTAGTAAAATGAATAGAAATTGTTTTTATAACCAACATTTAGGATCAAAATCTTTAAATTGTATTTCAGAAAAACAAATAACCCAGCTAATATGAAAAAGACATTCTTGCTTGCTGCAATAATCCTATTTACAGGAATTTTTACCCTACAAGCCCAATCTCATGGTGCGGATACCGCTTATCCAACTAAAGTTTTAGGAAGATGGGATATTGTCATACAAAAAGATGGTAAAGAATTACCCTCTTGGCTAGAAGTTAGACACTCCGGCAGAGAGACAATGGTAGGTAGATTTGTGTATGAATTTGGAAGCGCAAGACCAGTTGCACATGTTAAATATGCCAATGGTAAATTCAATTTCTCCATCCCGCCACAATATGAACCAGGGTTACGTTACCAAGATTTTGAATTTAGTTTAACTGGTGATGACCAATTAAAAGGCACCATGGTATATACGGATGGCAAGACATATAACTGGACTGCAGTGAGAGCACCCAAATTAAAAAGAACTACTGCTCCTATTTGGGGACCAGCAATTAAATTAATCAACGGAAATGATACCAAAGGCTGGCATGCTAATGGAGTAAATCAATGGGTGGTTGAAAATGGCATTTTAAGAAGTCCAAAATCTGGCTCTAATATTATTACAGATCAAACATTCAACGATTTTAAATTACATATCGAATTTAAATATCCAAAAGGAAGTAATAGTGGCGTGTATTTAAGAGGTAGATATGAAGTACAGATTGAAGACAATAAAGGTAAAGAGCCATTGAGTACTTATTTAGGAGGCTTGTATGGATTTTTGCCTCCATCAGAAATGGTTGCGAAAGATGCAGGTGAATGGCAGAGTTATGATATTACTTTGATTGGTAGAATGGTAACCATAGTATGCAATGGTGTAACCGTTATTTCAAATCAAGAAATTCCAGGCATCACTGGTGGTGCATTAGATAGCAGAGAAGGGGAAGCAGGTCCAATTTATTTACAAGGAGATCATGGTCCAGTAGAATTTAGGAATATTATTATTACGCCTGCGAAATAGTTATATTGCGAATGCGACATAAAAAAAGAGTCTCCAAAAGAGACTCTTTTTTTATGCTTTAAATTACCAGAACCTAATATACATGGCTACAACAAAACCAAGTACAAGCACAATCATTGCAATACTTGCTTTAGATAATTGATATTTAGTATTGTCTTCGATTAAATCATTGGAGTGTGTTTGACCTTTTACATCCAATAAGCTAATGACAATAATAACTAATGTAGTAAAAACAAATACCCAACCCATTTGTATTAAATAAGGAATTTCAAAACTTCCAGATGAAGTTGGATATGCAGTATATAAAAAAGTTTCGTTTCCTAACATGCTAGGCAAGAACTTATCAAATAAAATAGATAAAATTACCCCAACCATTATTCCTGAGATTGCAGCTCTTGATGTAGTTTTCTTCCAGAAAAAACCTAATAAGAAAACAGGAAAGATTGCAGGAGAGATATAACCCGTATACTTTTGAATAAATTCAAACCCACCTTTACCTCCAATACCTAAGGTATCATTCCAATTAATAATGATAGCAATAATTAAAGAAACAAGAATCATGATACGACCAGTAGAAACAGTTTTTGTATCACTCGCATCTTTATTAATATATTTTTTATAAATGTCTAATGAGTAAATAGTAGATATACTATTTGCCTTGCCAGCCAATGATGCAACAATTGCTGCTGTTAATGCAGCCATGGACAATCCTTTCAATCCAACAGGTAAAAAGCTTACTACTGAAGAATATGCATTGTCTTGATTCAATACACCACCTGTCAACATTTGGTTTTGCAATGCTCCATTTTGATACAATACATAAGCAGCAATACCTGGAACCACCACCAATAAAGGCATCAATAATTTTAATAAAGCAGCAAATAAAATTCCAGTTCTTGCAGTTTTTAAATCAGCACCTAATGCTCTTTGAGTGATATACTGATTGCATCCCCAATAATTTAAGTTGGCCACCCACATACCTGCTAACATCATGGCAATGCCTGGTAAACTTGAATAATCTTCAATTTGTTTCTGTGTAGAATTGGCAGTAGGCTTATCAAAAATCATATCGAAATGATCTGGTGCAGCTTTCACTAAATGTTGCAATCCAGCCAAGGCATTATTTCCATACCCAAATTTTTCAGCCACCACAGTTAAAGCAATGTAAGAGGTAATTAAACCTCCAATGGTTAAAACCAATACTTGGATTACATCAGTATAGCCAATTACTTTCATGCCCCCCAATGTAATGAACAAAGCAAAAACAGCTAAGCCAATCATAATTAAATGAAAATGTGCGCCACCTGTTAAGTTATTGATGGCAATAGCTCCTAGATATAAAATAGAAGTAAGATTTACAAATATGTATAAGAATAACCAAAAGATGGCCATGATCATGGCTACTGTTTCGTTATACCTTGTTTTCAAAAACTGAGGCATGGTATAAATCCTGTTTTTTAAATAAACAGGCATAAAAAATACTGCCACCACTACCAAGGAAATAGCAGCCAACCATTCATAAGCAGATATCGCAAGGCCTAATCTAAATCCATTTCCACTCATTCCAATAAACTGTTCAGCAGAAATATTAGATGCAATTAAAGAAGCCCCAATTGCCCACCAAGTCAATTGGCCTTCTGCTAAGAAGAAATCTTGTGTATTAGCATTGACAGTTTGCTTTTTCTTATATATCCAAAAGCCATAACTAGAAATCAAAACAAAATACAAGACAAATACTAAGTAAT
>Ga0079300_10000929_pt1 | contig 11437 bp, 8 predicted proteins | sample Wag4_2014_7_11_FD_74799 | JGI IMG/M metagenome (GOLD analysis project Ga0079300, IMG submission 74799) | Fresh water microbial communities from Ohio, USA - Utica-2 Time Series HT 2014_7_11 | ecosystem: Environmental > Aquatic > Freshwater > Water tank | place: USA: Ohio | collected 2014-07-11
GGAGCACGCCGGTCCATCCCGACGCGCGCAGCAGCGCGAATCCGCTCCCCAAGACCACGAGCGCCGCGTCGCCGGCGACCCCGCGCGCGCATGCGCCGCGCATCGCGCCGTCGCCCGCACCGCAGGCTCCCGCGCCGAGCGCCGCGGCCGCGACCCCGCCCGCCGCGACGCCGCCCGCCGCGACGCCCGACCCCGCCGCGACCTTCGGCGCGCTCTACCGCGGACCGAGCGACGCACGCCCGCAGACCAACTACGAGTCGCGCCTCGCCGCGCAGGGACGCCACGGCGGCGCGCACGCGCATGGACACAGCCACGCCACCACCCACGGCAAGCGCAAGCCCGCCTCCCGCGCGGCGCACGTGCTCATCGTCGACGGCTCCCCCGACGCCGCGCGTGAGCTCAGCGAGGAACTCCGCAAGCTCGGCCTCGACACCGCCGTCGCCAAGACGCTCGCCGAGGCGCGCCAGCTGATCTCGCAGTGCCGACCCGACCTGATCGTCGCCGACCGCAAGCTCCCCGACGGATCGGGACTTGAGTTCCACGACATCGCCTCGGGCACCCGGCTCGTGATCTCCAGCACCAATCCCGATCCGAACGAGTTCCCGCCGGGCACGCGCATCCTCGCCAAGCCCGTCAACGAGCGCTCGGTGCAGGAAATGGTCCGCGTGTCGCTCAACCGCACGATCGCGTTCCCGACCTGACGGCGCTCCTTGCTACCATCCGCAACCGCTCCGCACCGGACCGCGCGAACGCTTCGGCGAACGCCGGGACCGTCGGCCGCGGGCCACGGGTGACCCAGCATGCGCATCGCGATCGTCAGCGACATCCACGCCAATCTGGCCGCCTTCGAGGCCGTCATCGCCCATGCGCGCACGCAGGGCCACGACTCGATGATCTGCCTCGGCGACGTCGTCGGCTACGGTCCCGATCCGCTCGAGTGCGTCGACCTCGTCCGCTCGACCTGCGCCTGGTCGCTGCTCGGCAACCACGACTTCGCCGCGCTCTACGAGCCCACGAACTTCAACCCGGTCGCCCGCAACGCCGCCTTCTGGACGCGCGCGCAGGTGTTCGGCGCGACCAGCCCCGCGCACATCGAGAAGTCGGTCGCCGCGCTCGACGCACGGCGCGCCGCCGGTGAGATCGACGCCGCCGACTTCGAGCGCCGCGCTGCGATGCTGCGCGATCCCAAGTCGCGCGTCGACTACCTGTTCAGCATCTCGCCGCGCCACGTGATGCTCGACCGCTACATCTGCGTGCACGGCTCGCCCACCCGGCCCGTGAACGAGTACCTCTTCCCCACCGACGCCGAGCAGAACGCGCACCGCATCGAGCGGAGCTTCCGCATGCTCACGCTGCCCTCGCCGACCGGCGTGCCGCAGCGCGTGAGCGCGTTCGTTGGACACACCCACGTGCCGGGCTTCTTCCTCGAGGACCGCGAGTTCGGAGACGCGTCGTCGTCGGCGCGCAGCGGCAGCACCGGCACGCGCAGCCGCAACGAGGCGTCGGTCGAGTGGGTCGGAGTGCCCGCCGACGCCACCAGCTGGACTCCCGGCGAGAACGAGATGCCGCGCGGCATGCGCTTCATCCTGAACCCGGGCTCGGTCGGCCAGCCGCGCGACCGCGATCCGCGGGCGAGCTACGCCATCCTCGAGACCGGCGACTCCGGTGAACCCGATCGCTTCACCTTCCACCGCGTCGAGTACGACATCGCGCGCACGCAGAGGAAGCTCCACGACCTGCGCGCCGCCGGCGCCGACCTCGATCCGTGGCTCGCCGAGCGCCTCGAACTGGGTCAATAAGCACGCGCGCGCGCCTCCTCGGCGCCGCTCCGACGCCGCTCCGACGCCACTCCGACATCGAATCCGCGCCTTCGGTACGCTCTGCGCCCTGCCCGGCGGTCCGCTGGGCGCTTTCGGTGCCCAACACATGTCACCCACCCTGAAGAAGTTCCTCATCACGAGCGGATTCGCTGCGCTCGTCGTCAGCATCGGCATCATCGTCAGCGGCGGCCAGGGTCCCAAGACCCCGTCGGCGCAGACCCCCGCGGACGGCGCCGCGAGCCCCGCCGCCACCGCCGAGTCGGGCAAGACCGCCGACGCGCCGGCTCCCGGGACGACGCCCGCCGACGCGGCGACCGGTGCCGCCAACAACGCGTCCACCGGTGGCGCCGCCGCCGCCGCGAATCCCGCCGCGCTCACCGCGCGCGTCCCCGCCGGCCTCGCCGCGCCCGACGCCGCCGGCACGCTCGGCTCGCTCGATCCCGCGCAGGCGCCGTACCTCATCGAGTTCGCGCCCACCGGCGCGGGCATCTCGCGCATCGTCTTCGCCGACTTCTGGAAGACCGTCGACGCGTCGATCGCCGCCAAGCGCTCACGCGCGGCGAACGACCCCGCGCTCATGCCGGCCGACGGCGAGCGCTACGTGCTCACCGAGTCGCGCCGGCTGCAGCAGTTCGACGTGCCCGCGCTCGCCATGCGCGCGGTCGAGGTCGACGGCGCGCTGGTCAGCCTCTTCTCCAAGGTGTGGGCGAGCGATCCGTCGCGGCCCGGCGTGTTCCAGACCGAGATCGTCGACGCGGCGGGCACGCCCGTCCTGCGCCTCACCCGCGTCTACACCGGGCTCGGCGTCGATCCCGAGAACAAGTACCTCCTCGGCGTGGTCGACACCATCGAGAACCTCGACGGCACGCCGCACGCGGTGCGCCTCGTGCAGTACGGCCCGGGCGACTCGGAGCGCGACCCCAACACGCTGACCGAGGCGCGGCGCTACCACTTCGGCTACCTCTATCCGCCCGAGCGCGATCCCTCGCAGTCGTTCGTGACCGCGAACGGCCAGATGTTCGAGCGCGGCGACGTCCTCAAGCGCATCGCCGCCAACGACCTCACGCTCTGGCCGAACACCGCCTCGACCGAGGGCCGCTTCGGCCTCGTGTGGTACGGCATCACCGACCGCTACTTCTCGTTCACCGTGCACTCGAACGCGTCGGACAGCAAGCTGCTGTCGTCGGTCGCCGAGGTGCGCGTGATCTCGAACGGCGAGCCGACGCCGAACGACGTGGTGTTCGCGACGCTGTGGAGCCCGGTCGTCACCGTCGAGGCCGCGTCGCGCACCAGCCTCTCGATGGGCGTCTACGCCGGCCCGCTCGACCCGAAGGTGCTCGAGGGCATGCAGCCCTACGAGAGCCTCGGCATGGGCGACCTGATCGTGTACCTCATGGCGGGCTGCTGCTCGTGGTGCACCTTCAGCTGGCTCGCCGACTTCCTGCTCTGGTTCCTCACCTTCATCCACGACTACCTCGTGTTCGACTGGGGCCTGGCCATCATCGCGCTCGTGGTGGTCGTGCGCCTGATCCTGCACCCGGTGCAGAAGAAGTCGCAGATCTCGATGCAGCGCTTCTCGCGCGCGATGACCGCGATGAAGCCCGAGCTCGACGCGCTGCAGAAGAAGTTCAAGGACGACCCGTCGCGCATGCAGCAGGAGCAGATGCGCCTCTTCCGCGAGAAGGGCGTGAGCCCCGCGGGCTGCGTCGGCGGACTGCTGCCGACCTTCGCGCAGATGCCCATCTGGATGGCGCTCTACGCGGTGCTCTACTTCGCGTTTCCGCTGCGCCACCAGGCGCCGTTCTTCGGGCTGTTCCAGAGCTTCGGCGACTGGAGCTTCCTCGCCGACCTCTCGGCGCAGGACAACTTCATCAAGTTCGGCGCGCCGATCGACCTGTTCGTCTTCTCGCTCTCGTCGATCAACCTGCTGCCGATCCTGATGGGCATCGTGTTCTGGTTCCAGCAGCAGTACATGACGCCTCCGACGCCGAACATGAGCGAGGAGCAGATCGCCCAGCAGAAGATGATGAAGTGGATGATGGTGCTGATGTTCCCCATCATGATGTACGTGGTGCCCAGCGGCCTCACGCTCTACATCCTGACCTCGACCTGCATCGGCATCGTCGAGGGCCGCATCATCAAGAAGCAGGTCGACGCGATGGACCTCACCGTCAAGCCGGCGGCGCGCAAGAAGAAGGACTTCCTCGGGCGCATGTACGAGCAGGCGCTCGAGCGCGCGAAGTCGCGCGAGCAGCAGAAGAAGTTCAAGGAGCGCTGAGCGCGTGGCCGCGCCGGCGCGGGCAACCATCGTCGCGGTCGCCTCGCCCCCGGGGCGCGGCGTGCGCGCGCTGGTGCGGGCGTCGGGCCCGGGTGCGCGCGCTGCGGCGCGGGCGGTGCTCGGCGTCGAGCCGCAGGCGCGCGCCGTGCTGCGCGCGCGGGCGCGGCTCGATGGTTTCGGATGCAGCGGTGTCGGCCTCGACGCGGCGGACATCGCCGGCGCCGGCATGTCGTGCCCCGTGATCGCGATGTGGATGGAGTCGGGCGCGAGCTTCACCGGCGAGGACGCGCTCGAGATCTCCTGCGTGGGCGCGCCCGCGCTGGCGGCGCTCGTGGCCGAGGCGCTCGTCGCGGGCGCGCGGCGCGCCGGCTTCGAGGCGCGGCTCGCGCGGCCCGGCGAGTTCGCGTTCCGCGCGCATCTCGCGGGTCGGCTCACGATCGACGAGGCCGAGGCGATCGCCGCCCGCATCGCCGCGACCAGCGACGCCGAGATCGCCGCCGCCGACGAACTCGCGGGCGGCGCGACCGGCACCCGCGCGGCCGAGCTGCTCGCGGGCACCGCCGAACTGCTCGCCCTCGTCGAGGCGGGCATCGACTTCACCGACCAGGAGGATGTGGTGGCCATCGCGCCTGCCGTCCTCGCCGCGCGCGCGACGGGACTCGCCGACGCATGTGCGGCGCTCCGCGGTGCGCAGGCCTCGTCCCACGCGCACGCGGTGCCGCTGGTCGTGCTCGCGGGCGCGCCCAACGCGGGCAAGAGCACGCTCTTCAACGCGCTCCTCGGTCGCCCGCGCACCATCGCGAGCGATTTCGCGGGCACCACGCGCGACGCGATCGTCGAGCGACTCCTGCTCGGCGCGGGACTCGAGGCGGATCTCGCGGATCTCGCCGGGCTCGAACGCGTCGGCCACGGCGAGCAGGGGGCATCGGAGGATCGCGACGCGGCGCACACGGCCGTGGCGGGCGCATCGACGCACGCAGGCGCATCGTCCCGCGCGGTCGCATCGACCCACGCGGTCGTATCGACATCGCCCGGCGGCACCATCGCCGCCGACATGCAGCGGCGCGCGCACGAGATGCTCGCCGCCGCCGACGTCATCGTCCGTTGCACGCCGAGCGGCGCGCTGCCCATCGCGATCACGGGAACCGTTGCCGGCTCCCGCGAACCCGACGGCGCGCCTCAGCCGGACCTCGTCGAGGTGGCGACCATGTCGGACCTTGGCGCCGCCGCGCACGCCCGTGCGCACGCGCCCACCCTCTCCGTGAGCGCCCGCACCGGCGACGGCATCGACGCGCTGAGGGCCGAGCTCGCCGTCCGCATCCGCCGCGACCGCGCGCTCCGACGGGCGCGCCTCGCCGACATCCTTCCCCGGCACGACGCAGCCTTTGCCGCCGCCGAGTCCGCGCTGCGCGAGACCGCGGTGCGTGCGGGCGCGGCCATCGTGCGTCCCGGCGCCTCCGCCCCGCGCCTCGGCGATGTCGAGCTGGTGGCCAGCCTGCTCCGCGCCGCGCTCGATGCACTCGGCGAGGTCGCCGGACCGATGCACCCCGACGATGTGCTCGGCCTCGTCTTCTCCCGCTTCTGCATCGGCAAGTGAACGCCGGGTCGACGCGGGGCCGAAGCATCCTGTCGCGACCCCGACCTCCGTCTCTCCCTGTCCAGCACGCCTGTCCAGCACACCTGTCCCGCCGTCGCATCCCACCGTCACCGAGCCCCGCATGACCGACCAGACCCCGCACTCGTCCGGCACCGAACCCCACGCGTCGAGCGCAGCGACCCGACGCAGCGCGGGCTCTGCCTCCACCGAGCGTCCGCCGCTGTCGACCCACTCGACCGAGATCCGCGCGCGCTACCCCGAGTGCGACCCGATGGGTGTGGTCCATCACTCCGTGTATCCGGTCTACTTCGAGATCGGCCGCACCGAGATGCTCCGAGCGACCGGCGGCAACTACCGAGCGCTCGAGGAGGCGGGGGTGTTCCTCGCGGTCGTGCGCCTCGAGGTGCGCTACCGCCGGCCCGCCCGCTACGACGACCTGATGCGCCTCGAGACCCGCCTGCTCGTCGCGGGGCCGGTCAAGATCGAGCACGCATACAGCCTCTTCCGTGGTGAGGAACTGCTCGTCGAGGGGCAGACGACCCTGGCGTGTCTCGACCGCGACGGCCGCGCCCGCCCGATCCCGGCGGAGCTCGCCCTCGGCTGAGGCGTCCTCGCCGACGGCGGCGGGCGCCCGCCCTAAAGCCATCTGGGAGAACCACTTGTCTTCCACCGTCGACCAGGGACGCACGGACAATCCCGCCCGCGGCTGCCAGCCTCCCGCGCCGTTTTCGCGATTTCGCGATCCGCTTGCGCAGAGTCCCACGCCCGCGAGTCTCTTCTCATGCGTCAGGGTTGACCTTCTCCCCTCCCAACTCCCCCCCTTTAAGGGTTGGCTCTGACGAAACAGGATCACGAAAGTGACCTGTAGGGGCCGCGTACCTTAAACGCGACCCGTCGGACCGCGCTTGCGTGGCGCATCCGACGGTCCCCTCGAGCTTGCGGCTGTTTGGATTCCCGTCCGCGCCGCAGACCGAATTCCACGTTTGCATCGTCGGCGCCCCAGAGTATCTGAGGCGCCGACGATGTTTTTGTCGACACTCTTTCCGCGAGGCACGCGCGCAACGCGCGTCCACCCGCACGCACCTTGCACGAACCGACGTTGCGCGCGCCGCAGCCGCGGTGCATCGCTAGGATGCGTCCCATATGCGTTCCCCGGAGGCGTGCGCCGTCGGGGATCACTCGCTCAGGCTCACAAGCAGTTCCCTCCAGGCGGTGCCCACGATGATGTTCCCCAAGTCCGGCTCCCTTTCCGCGTGTCTCGCCCTCGCCGCTGTGCCCGCGCTGCTCCTCACGGGGTGCGCGGCGGTCTCGACCTATCCGCCCGTCGCCGGCCGGCCGGTGAACACGCCGAGCGTGTCGCCCGGACCCGAGGTCATGGCGGGCGCGATCAAGGAAGCGCACCGCGTGACCGCGCCCGGCACCGACATCGTCTTCAACCTGCCCGCGGGTCTTCCCGAGAACACCTGGAACCGCGTCGCCTACCTGCTGCCCGACAGCGCGCGCGCGATGGAGCCCGGCGACGAGAACGTCTACTCGGTCAAGCAGCTGCGCATCTCCGGCGGCAGCGCCGAGGTGGACGTGGTGTATCCCGAGGGCGGCGTCTATCAGCTCATGACGGTGAAGTTCAACGGCGGACCGCTCGCCTCGTGGACCGTGGCGTGGCACTACCGCTGGCTCATCCCCACCGAGAAGCCGGTCATGAACGACCCGCTGCAGCTCGCCGAAGCCGCGCAGCTCGCGGAGACCGCGGACGCCCCGTCCGAGTCGGCCCCGTCCCGCGCCGCCGCCGAAGACAACATGAAGTAAGCGGTCGCGGACGCAGCCCCGTCCACCGGACTCCGGACGATGCGAGTGCCCGTGGATGGAGTCGCGTCCGCAGGACGAGACGGAATCCGCGGAACGGATGACGCCGGGAGTCGACTCCCGCGTCCGGTGCTCCGCGGACTTCGTCCACGGGCACTCGCGACATCCGCGATCCGATCGGAGTTTCAGTAGGACTTCGCAAACACCGCGCGCCGCGCGCTCGGCTTGCCACTGAAGATGCAGGCGCCTGGCTCGGCATCGCCCTCGACGGGAATGCAGCGGCAGGTCACCGCGAACTTCGCCTTGAGCTCGTCCTCGAGCTTCGGGTCGGGCGAGTAGTGGACGAGCGCGAAGCCGCCCTTCACCGCACCGCCGGAACCCTCGTCGCCCTCGGCCTCGTTCTTCGCGCCGAAGAACGCCTCGAACTCGGCGCGCGAGTCGAAGCGCTTCATGTTCGCGTCGCGGTGCGCCTTGGCGCGCGCGAAGAGGCCCGACTGCATGTCCTCGAGGATGGTCGTGATCGTGGCCACGAACTCGTCGCGCTTGAGGCTCTGCTTGTCCTTGTGCGCGCGGTCGCGGCGCGCCATGAACACCGAGTCCTGCTCCATGTCGCGCGGACCGACCTCGACGCGCAGCGGGATGCCCTTCTTGATCCACTGCCACGCCTTGTCGCCGCCGCGGATGTCGCGCGCGTCGACCTCGACGTCGACCGTGCGGCCCGCGTAGGGGATCTTGCGGAGATCCGCCGCGAGCTTGTTGCAGAAGTCGAGCACCGCCTGCGCGGTCTCGGGCTTGTGCGTCACGGGAATGATGACCACATGCGACGGCGCCAGCCGCGGCGGCAGCACCATGCCGTCGTCGTCGGCGTGGGTCATGATCATGCCGCCGATCAGGCGCGTCGACACGCCCCACGAGGTCGTCCACGCGAACGAGATCTTGCCCTCGGCGTCGCTGAACCTGATGTCGCTCGCATGCGCGAAGTTCTGGCCGAGGAAGTGCGACGTGCCCGCCTGCAGCGCCTTGCGGTCCTGCATCATCGCCTCGATGCAGTAGGTGTTCACGGCGCCGGGGAAGCGCTCGCCCTCGGTCTTCTCGCCCTTGATGACCGGCATCGCCATCCAGTTCTCCGCGAAATCCGCGTAGACCTCGAGCATCTTGAGGGTCTCCTCCATCGCCTCCTTCTCGGTGGCGTGCGCGGTGTGGCCTTCCTGCCAGAGGAACTCGGCCGTGCGCAGGAAGAGCCGCGTGCGCATCTCCCAGCGCACGACGTTCGCCCACTGGTTGATGAGGAGCGGCAGGTCGCGGTAGCTCTGCACCCACTTGGCGAAGCTCGCGCCGATGATCGTCTCCGAGGTCGGGCGCACGACGAGCGGCTCCTGCAGCTCGCCGTCGGGGATCAGGCCTTCCTTGCCGTCGGCCTTCACGCCCGGCTTCAGGCGGTGGTGGGTGACGACCGCGCACTCCTTCGCGAAGCCCTCGACGTGCTCGGCCTCCTTCTCGAAGTACGACAGCGGGATGAACAGCGGGAAGTACGCGTTCTTGTGCCCCGTGTCCTTGAACATCTTGTCGAGCGAGCGCTGGATGTTCTCCCACAGCGCGTAGCCCCAGGGCTTGATGACCATGCAGCCGCGCACATCGCTGTTCTCGGCGAGGTCGGCCGCGCGCACAACCTGCTGGTACCACTCGGGGTAGTTCTCCGCGCGGGTCGGGGTGATCGCGGTCTGGGGCGCGGCGGACGGCTTCTGGCTCTGGGAGTTCTTCTCGTTCGACATGGTGGGCTCGCGTTCGGGCGCGGGAAGGCGCCGTTCCTGCTGCGGATGCGCAGGACCGAGAAGGTAGCACGAACGGCAAAATGCGGAGATCCGCGGGGAAAACGCGGGGTGCACGGGTACAGTCGCCCCGTGGACTTCACGGCGAAACCCAGCGAGGAAGGCGGCGTCGACGGCGCACGCGCGGCGACGCGCCCGGCGGACGGCGGTGCGCCCCTCGACGCGGGCGCGCGTCTCGTCTCGGCGCTGCGCGCCGCGGTCCTGCTCGCCGACGCGTCGCTCGAGTCGGTCGACGCGCCGGCCGCGCGCCGCGAGGCCGTCCGCAGCGCGCGCCGCGAGCTCAAGGCGGTCCGCGCCATCGCGCCGCTCTGCCGCTGCGGGCGTGAGGAGCCGGACGCTGCGCACGACCGCGCGCACGCCCACGCCGCCGACGACCGCACCCGCCGCGAGCATCGCGAGCACGGCGACGCCCGCAACGACGCGATCGACGGCGTCCTCGAGTTCAGCGCCAAGGCGAATCAGGTCCTCGGCACGCTGCGCGACCGCGACGCGCTCACGCGCTCGATCCAGCGGCTTTCCGAGCGGTTCGCCAACCACGAGGCGCGCCGCGTGGTGCGCACGGTGCTGCTGGCGACGCTCATCCTCGGCGAGTCCGACAAGCGCGACGAGGCGGCCTTCGCGGCCGCGTCGATCGAGCGCGCCCGCCGCTCGCTGCGCGCCGCGCGCGCCGCGCTCTCGGCGATGGACGATCCCCGCGCGCTCGGTGCGGGCTTCGATGCCGGGCACGCGTCGTCGCTGCTCGTCCGCAGCTTCAACGGATGCCGCGGCGAGCTCGAGGTCGCGCTGCGCGACGGCGACCTCGCGCGCCTCCACGAATGCCGGAAGAAAGCGTCGTTCCTCGCCCTCGCGCTGCGCCCGTTCGAGGACGAGGTCCCCGCGCCGGTGCGCCGCCTGCGCTCGCGCGCCAAGCGCCTCGCGTCGGCGCTCGGCGAGGACCGCGACCTCGCGCTGCTCGACGTCGAGATGCGCGTCGCGCGCGCGCAGCTGGCCGGATCGCCGCTCGCGAGCGCGATCGACGGGGCGCTGCGGCTCGCCCGGCTCGAGGCGGGCGCGCGCGTCGAGGACGCGGCCGGCGACTTCCTGCGCCTCGGCGGCGGCCGCGTGAAGCGTGCGATCCGCGGTCTCTTCGGCGTCGCCTGAGCGGACGCGCGCGCGGGAACCGTGCTCTATCCTGCGCATCCGATGCCGAGCCCAACGCTGCCGAGCCCGCACGCCGCGCCGCACCACCCGTTCCGTCCGACCATCGGCATCGCCGGCGGCATCGGCGGAGGCAAGAGCGCGGTGGCGCGCCTGCTCGCCGGACTCGGCTGCGAGGTGTGCATCTCCGACGACGCGGCGCGCGCCGTGCTTGACTCGCCCGAGGTGCGCGAGGCGATCGTCGCCCGCGTCGGCGCAGGGGTCCGCGCGCCCGACGGCGCGATCGACCGCGCGGCGCTCGGACGCGCGATCTTCGCCGACCCCGCCGTGCGCGGGGACGTCGAGCGCATCATGCATCCCCGGATCGAGGCGCGCCGCCGCGCGCAGTTCGCGGCCGCGCCGGTCGCGACCCGCGCCTTCGTGATCGACGCGCCGCTCCTCTTCGAGGTCGGCCTCGAGCGCGAGTGCGACGCCGTGATCTTCGTCGACGCGCCGCGCGAGCTCCGCCTCGCCCGCGTGCACGCGACCCGCGGCTGGGACGACGCCGAGCTCGCCCGCCGCGAGGCCTCGCAGCTGCCGCTCGACGAGAAGCGCCGCCGCAGCACCGACGTGGTGGCGAACACGGGCGATCCCGCGGCCCTGCGCGGCGAGGTCGAGCGCGTCCTCGCAGGGATCATCGCCCGCGGCGCACCCGCGCGCGGATGATCGCCGCTGCCCGACGCACCCAACCCGCCGCCACGCTTGACCTTTCGGCGCCGTTCGGTCAAGATCCCTCGGTCGCGAAAGCGGCGGTCGGGTGCGCGAGGCGTCGCGCGCCCCGGAAGACGCGGTTCTCCGCGGTTCCGTCGAGCGCCCCAGGACCCGCAGGACCAACCGTCCCGCAGGCCCCCGGGTCCGCCCGATCCACTCGCCATCCCTCTCGCCATCCTTCTTCACAGAGCAGATCCGACCAGGATTGATCCGCCCGGCAGCA
>Ga0079300_10000933_pt1 | contig 11408 bp, 6 predicted proteins | sample Wag4_2014_7_11_FD_74799 | JGI IMG/M metagenome (GOLD analysis project Ga0079300, IMG submission 74799) | Fresh water microbial communities from Ohio, USA - Utica-2 Time Series HT 2014_7_11 | ecosystem: Environmental > Aquatic > Freshwater > Water tank | place: USA: Ohio | collected 2014-07-11
TAATCGTCTATAATTTTTAAATGAATCTGAATACTTTCTTCATTGCGACCTGTAAAATCTGTCCAGAAGCAAATTTTATACAAAGCTTCCTGATTATTGGGGTCGTACTCCAGAATTAGGGAAAGGCAGTCAAACAGCTTTTCGAATGCCTCGTAATCATCATAAACATCGGCAAGTTCAAAAAGAAGGTCAATTCTTTCATCCCCTTCAAACCTTTTAATGGCCAATTCAAGCAGTTCAACGGCCATTTCCTGCTTATCCAATGCCAGATAGGCATCAGTGCGCAATATGTAAATATCTATCTCGTTGGGGTCAAGTATTTCGGCCATTTCCAAATCATCCAATGCTTGCTGGTACTGACGATCAGCTATTAATAAGTCTGCCTTTTTAAGTAATAGTGAAGAAGAGTATGGATATTGCAGAACACCCATTTTTGCTGCCTCCATGGCTTTGGAGAGTGAATCTGCTTCATCAAAATGGTCAATGATACGTTCAAATGACTCTTCACTCAAAAAAGCTGTACCTTTTCCGGAACGAATCCGCTCATAAACCATCAATAGTTCCTGCAAATCATCATTATCGGGTAAACGGGGCTCGCCATTCATATCAGGAAGATTAATGTAATCTAACGATTTATACTGATTTTTTATTCGTTACATAACAAAATACTTAATGAAACGTTATGTAATAGTAAAAAAAGAATGAAGTGGAGTTGTATATTTCATAAAAAATGTTAATTTTGAATAGGTATGATTAACCATAACACAAAATCGAGCCCATTGTCAGCCAAAATAACAACCACAGTGTTGTTCTTTGTGATAGCTACAGCAGTTTTTGCAGTAGATGGTATTGTCATACGCAGCAAATCATCAAAAGCTTCTTTTTCTAACATGAAAAAGAATATCACCCTCAGCTTACATGCAGGGTTCTCATATAGAGACAACAAATCTTTTGGGTTCAAAAAAACCGGAGCAACAAATTCTTTCAATTCAGTTATTACCTACCAGAAAGGAAACGTGAAATACGTAATTCCTTACAAGCACAGGTCGATTCTCGACAAATTTAAGACTCCACAAAAGCCTCAGTAATCATCACTATTTACTTTAGCTTACTATCCTGAAATTTTAGTACCCGGTATCCGTTTCTAGGTATATCATAATTTTGAACTTGTACGGGGTCGTAGCTTATGCTTTGGGCGCTATAAATTACTTTTTGCTCCCCCTTTCTCATTTCAATCATCAGTGGCAGTCCATTAATATTAGTTAGTGGAAAATTTATTTCTTTTATTTCAGGAAGGATATCTTCTGTGTACCAGATTATGAGAAATGAACCATCAGCCATTTCACCATTAAGCTTTAAACAACGGTAATCAAGTATGGTGGTATCACCTGGTGCAGCAGCATAATTCATGTTCCGGAATTCGCCAGTGATTTCATTCCAGTTACTCCGATTTACTGGAATAAGGATACGTTGCCCGCCAAATTCTCTTATAACAGCACCCATTCCCTCCCGTAGGTCATATATGTATATACTTCTACCCAATGTACTACTGAGTTCTGTTCGAAGATTAGCACCCCTGACTTTTAGAAGGTAATGCGCCGAATCAATCTCGCTTTTGTCGTTGGATTGGATTTCCACTGAATAAATAACTGTACCCTCAGAAAAGAGCTTCTGCGCATGTGTGTGCAAGGCAATCAAAACTGTAAAACAGAGGAAAGCCTTTTTCATAAGGTCTATTTTTTTCCGGAGGTCTTGTCTTTTAACGCATTTACTTTTCTCTGAGAATCCTGCACTTTTTTCTGTGCCTCCTGCATTTGCTCCATCCGTTCTTGCCACTTTGATTTCTCTTTGGGCTTCTTCTTGTTGGACTCAATATCGGCTAAAATTTTGTTATGATCTATGATATATGTTTGTATTACAAACTGCATACCCAGGGTAATAACGTTAGAAACTGTGTAATACCACGTTAATGCTGATGGCAAGCCATTGAAAATACCCAGAAGCATAATTGGAAATATATATGGCATGTACTTCAAAACGGGATTATTCTGATCTGGCGTCATGCTCATACTGTATATAGAAATAAGCAAGCTTGTCACTACAGCAAGCAGCGTAAAAAGTGACAAGTGGCTGCCAATTCCGGGGATATTGAAACCCCAGGTGAGGATAGCATCGTAAGCCGATAAATCCTCAGACCACCAAAAAGGAACTCCTCTTAATGTGATATTGGAATTAAAAAAGCTATAAAGGGCAAAGAAGATGGGAATCTGAAGCAGGGCTGGAATACAACCACCTAGTGGATTAACTCCGGCAGAACGGAATAGCTTCATTTGTTCCATACTGTAGGCCTGCTGGTCATCTTTATACTTCTCTTTCAATACATCCAGCTCTGGTTTCAATGCACGGGTTTTGGCTCCACTAACGTAGGAAGAATAAATCAGCGGTGATGTAAGCAATCTGATGAAAAAAGTCAGAAGTGCAATGGCGAGTCCCATACTCGGGAAATATTGAACAAAAAGTCCAAATACCGGCAACACAATCCAGCGGTTGATATATTTGACAAAAGCATAAACTCCTTGTCCAAGGTTTACCATATCTTCCATGTCCATTTTGTATTCCTTAAGAATCGCGTAATCGTTAGGACCTACATAAAACTTGTATTTCAAGCTAACATTTCGTGATGCTGGGAAAACTGAACGCAGGTTGGCAACTGTTTGTGCCACAACCTTTAAGGAATCGTCTGGAACCTTACAATTAATATCTGCGAAGCTGAACCCATTTTCAGCTATGATTGTAGTGTTAAAAAACTTTTGTTTGACACCCAACCATTTCACACCATTTTCCCAGCTCTCATTCAACCCGTCAGACATGGTGAAATAATCAAATCCGTCTTGCGTCATAAGACCCAGTTGGGTTTCTCTTTTCTCAGACTGTATATCTCGTTCTTGCTGATCTGCCTGAACCTGCCACACCATATTGATGGTATTGTTTGTAAACAACTGATCAGCGCCATTTGCAGACACTTGCCAATCGAACATGTAATCACTGTCTTTCAGGCTATATTTGTGTTCAAGGGTGCGACCAGATGAATCTGCGAGGCGATAAATAAGAGATGAACTTCCTCCAGTTTCAATAACTGGTTCGGATGCTGTAAAATATAAATCCCCGGTTGAAGCAGTTTGGTTGGCACCCGTGTTGATCAGGTAAGATATATTATTAAATGTTGAGGCGAGCAATTGCACTTGGCTACTGTCTGAACCTGCATACTTTTTGAGCTCAACACTGACCGGACGTCCCCCTTTGTTTGAAAAAACTACTTTTACCAGTTTATTTTCAAGTGTAGTAAATATTTCGGTTATTTGTCCGACCGGATTAAATGTTCCCGGATTGCCTTTTACAAAGAATGCTGTATCAGACACAAGTGGTGAAAGCGATGTATCCTTCATGTCTGGCTGGAGGGCAGCCAGAGAATCTGCAACTGCTTTTTGCTTTGCTTGCAGTTCAAGCTGCCCGACACGGGTAAAATAAAAATATCCGATAAATAACAGGGCCAATAATGAAACTCCGATAACCGAATTCTTATCAAACTTCATGATGAAATTTTATTGAAAGTCAAAAGTAAGGATATAGCTTGAAGGCAGCGTGATCAGATTAACTCATTCTGTAAAGATTCTCCAGCCATACTGTCTTTTCTGGCTGCAAATCCTTTTGCTGCTTTTATAAAATGAACAAATAAAGGATGTGGATTTTCAACGGTACTTTTCAGTTCGGGATGATACTGAACACCAATAAAGAAAGGATGACCTGGAATTTCCACAATTTCAACCAGATTGGTTTCAGGATTGGTACCACTTGCTTTGAGTCCAGCTTGCTGCAATGCATCGAGGTATTTATTATTCAATTCCCAGCGGTGGCGGTGACGCTCAGAGATGAATTCGGTGCCGTAAATTTCATAAGCAAGGGTTCCCCTTTGAATCTTGCATGGGTAAGCTCCTAACCGCATGGTCCCTCCCTTACTTGTAACAGACTTTTGTCCTTCCATAAGGTCAATAACCGGATCCTGTGTAGTGGCATCCATTTCAGTTGAATGGGCATTGGACAATTTCAAGACATTACGGGCATATTCAATAACGGACATCTGCATGCCCAGACAAATTCCAAAGAAAGGCAACCCTTTTTCCCGCGCGTATTGTACAGCAAGAATTTTACCATCGATTCCACGCAGTCCAAATCCTGGTGCTACAAGCAAGCCATCAAGACCTTCCAGTTTCTCATCCACATTATCAGGGGTAATGAACTCGCTGTGAACATCCTGTACGATAACCTTACATTCATTCATTGCTCCTGCATGAATAAATGCTTCCAAGATTGATTTATACGCATCCTGAAGTTCTATGTACTTGCCAATCAATCCGATTGTTACAGTAGATTTAGGGTGAAGCAACTTAGCGAGGAATCCTTTCCAGACAGAAAGATCAGGCTCAGGAAACCACGTAATATTCAGCTTTTTCAGAACAATTACATCCAGTTGTTCTTCCTGCATCAGCAAGGGCACTTCATAAATACTTCTTGCATCAGCAGCTTCAATCACTGCCTCAGGTTTGACATTACAAAACAGGGCAATCTTAGATTTGAGCTCTTTTGACAAGGGTTGTTCAGTTCTGCAAACAATGATATCCGGGTGAACCCCGTTCTCGCTCATCATCTTAACACTGTGCTGTGTTGGCTTTGTTTTGAGTTCCTTAGCGGCTTTAAGGTATGGCACAAGCGTTAAGTGCACAACAATACAATCTCCATCAGGCATCTCCCACTGCAATTGGCGAACAGCCTCAATAAATGGGAGGCTCTCGATATCACCCACAGTTCCACCAATTTCCGTGATAATGATGTCATATCCGAAAGTAGATAATAGCTGCATCCTGCGCTTTATCTCGTCCGTAATGTGTGGGATAACCTGAACTGTTTTCCCAAGGAAAGCACCTTCCCTTTCCTTGTTAATAACCGACTGATAAATTCTGCCAGTGGTAACATTATTTGCCTGTGTAGTGAAAATATTGAGAAAACGTTCGTAGTGTCCGAGGTCCAGATCTGTTTCGGCACCATCTTCCGTAACATAACATTCCCCATGTTCATAGGGGTTGAGCGTACCCGGATCTACATTAATATAGGGATCAAATTTCTGAATGGTCACTTTGAAACCACGGGCTTGCAGCAGTTTTGCCAATGAAGCTGATACAATACCTTTACCCAATGAAGAAGTTACCCCTCCAGTCACAAAAATATACTTGGTCATAATCAAAGACCATCAGAAAGGGGATGATAAAAAACTTTCGGAGGTCGCACAAAGTTACCACAATTTTACCGCTTGAGAAAACGATGTTAAGTCATGTGGATAATTTAAATATGTCTTTAACCATCCCTGCCTGAGTATTGTATGCCAGCAGGATGATCTCACTGCATCAAATCACCAATTTTATTATCATACGGTTGCTGCCACGATTTAAGATTCCCCCATTGTTGTCCGCCTATCACAACAGCATCCCCGGAGACCACCCCCAATTTATTGGTGGCAACAGATGTTCCAGCAAATGTTTGAAGAAAATCTGATTCTTTTGAAGGGTTAACAGAAACAACTACCCTGCCCTGACCCTCACCAAACCAATAAGCGTCTGCTCTTATGGATTGGTCATGTTGTGTAACGGCAAAGCCTAAACTTCCTGCAAACCCACTTTCCAGCAGGGTTATAAATAGTCCGCCTTCACTGACATCGTGGGCAGAAACAACAAGCTTATCTGCAATGACTGCCGAAACAGCTTTCTGCAATTCCACTTCTTCAGCAATATCAAAATGAGGTGCGGGAGAATGTTCTACCCCACATATTTTATGCAGGTATTCTGAAGAACAGATATCGTTTGTGGCATTACCAATCAAATAAATGAGATCTCCTTCATTCCGAAAACCAAGTGTCATTTTATTCTCAGGTGAATCCAAAACACCCACCATGCCAATTGTTGGCGTTGGGTAAACGGCACCATCCGGATTTTGGTTGTAAAAGCTGACGTTACCTCCTGTTACCGGCGTATCAAAACGGAGGCAAGCCTCACCCATTCCTTTTATGGCTTGAACAAACTGGTAATAAATTTCAGGATCATAAGGATTGCCGAAATTAAGACAGTTAGTAACCCCAATCGGAGTGCCCCCACTGCAAACAATGTTTCGGGCAGCTTCACTGACCGCAATCATGGCCCCCTTGTAAGGATCGGCATAAACATAGCGGCTGTTACAATCTGTTGTAACGGCCAGCGCTTTACCTGTTTCCTTCACCAGTACTACTGGCGCATCACTCGGTCCGTTGGTCTGGGTATTACCCGTACCCACCATACTGTCGTACTGGGTATAGATCCATCTTTTGCTGGCAATGTTCGGAATTTCACAAAGCTCCCTGGCAACAACTTGAAGGTCAGCCGGAACCGGTATAGTTTGAGGATTGAAATCCCTAATTGAAGCAAAGTAGGCTGGTTCCTTGTATTCCCGTTCATAAACTGGTGCTCCACCCCCCAGAACCAGACTCTCTGCAGGCATTTCCGCTTCCAGTTGACCATGCATGTAAAAACGAAGCATGCCATCTGAAGTAACATGTCCTATTTCCGAACATGGCAAATCCCATTTATCAAAAACCTCAAGCACTTCAGCCTCTCTTCCTTTCTCAACAATCATCAGCATACGTTCCTGACTTTCACTCATCAGCAATTCCCATGCTTTCATATTTTGCTGACGCATAGGCACCTTGTCAAGCTCAATGTGCATACCCACCCCACCTTTAGCACTGGTTTCTGCTGTTGAACAAATAATACCAGCAGCTCCCATATCCTGCATCCCAACAAGGGCTCCCTTAGGAATCAGCTCCAGACAGGCTTCCAGCAATTTCTTTTCCTGGAAAGGGTCACCAACCTGAACGGCAGGAAGCTCCTGTGTGCTTTCTTCTGTAATGTCTGCAGAAGCAAAAGAAGCACCGCCAATGCCATCCTTACCTGTTGCAGATCCAACAATGAATACGGGATTTCCTTCACCTTCAGCTGTAGCGCTCACTGTTTTTCCAACTTTAACAATACCCACACTCATTGCATTGACAAGGGGGTTTGTATGATAGCATGACTCAAAATAAACTTCTCCTCCAACTGTGGGCACACCAAAACAATTGCCATAATGGCCGATTCCAGCTACAACTCCTTTGAGGAGGTGACGTGTTTGCGGATCCTGTATATTGCCAAAACGAAGAGAATTCAATGCAGCAATGGGTCTTGCTCCCATGGTAAAGATATCCCTGTGTATTCCTCCCACGCCTGTAGCAGCTCCCTGAAATGGCTCGATGGCTGAAGGGTGGTTGTGGGACTCTATCTTGAAAACAACACCATATCCATCTCCTATATCAGCAAGACCCGCATTTTCTTCTCCGGCCTTTACGAGCAACCTGCTACCGTCTCTCGGAAGCGTTTTGAGCCATTTGATTGAATTCTTGTAGGAGCAATGCTCACTCCACATGACAGAATATGCTGCCAGTTCATTGAAATTGGGCGTTCTTCCCAGAATTTTTTTAATGCTTTCAAATTCTTCGGGGAGCAACCTGAGTTGCCTGGCTGTTTCTACTGTTGTTTCCATGATAATAATAAGAAATGCAAAGTTACTTAAAAGGCATAAAGACGCAAAAGCAATTGGCGTTTAATCCCTCAGCGGCATTGAACAAGATGGGCACTCACAATCAAAAATAAAAAAGTGCGAACTTCGTAATATAAACTACCCTTTTAAGCTGTGTTTTTTTGAAAACAATTGCAGAAACAATTGAATTTGCAGACTTTTGCAGTTCAATTAGAAACATATGCAATCTTTACGGTTTAAAGCCATTGATAACCTCACTGCTGTTAATGACGAGGTTAAAGTGAATAGTCCTGCTAAAATCACAGCCATTTTCGGGGAGCATGTTTTTACGCTGAAAACAGCGAGGGAATACCTGAGCGATGATGCGTTTAAAAGTTTGAACAATTCAATTAAATCCGGACAAAAAATCGATAGAAACATAGCCAATCATATTGCTGCAGGCATGCGCCACTGGGCCCAGAGCAAAGGTGTTACGCATTATACACACTGGTTCCAACCTCTAACTGGCTCATCCGCAGAGAAACATGATTCATTTTTCACATTAAAACCTGACGGATCAGCTATAGAGGAGTTTGACGGCAATGCGTTAACACAGCAGGAGCCAGATGCTTCATCATTTCCAAGCGGCGGCATCAGGGCTACTTTTGAAGCAAGAGGCTATACCGCATGGGACCCCACTTCGCCTGCATTCATCATGAATATTGGCCATGGCATGACACTTTGCATTCCTACCATTTTCGTTTCTTACACGGGAGAATGCCTTGATTACAAAGCGCCGCTGATAAAATCGATTGAAGCACTAAACAAAGCTGCTGTTGATGTTTGTCATTATTTCGATAAAAATGTGGGAAAAGTAACTGCAACATTGGGATGGGAACAGGAATATTTTCTGATTGATGAGGGACTGGCCAACGCAAGACCAGACCTTCTGATGACCGGTAGAACAGTATTCGGACATGCCCCTGCAAAGGGACAGCAGCTGGAAGATCATTATTTTGGATCTATACCAGAACGGGTGTATGATTTCATGCGTGACTTTGAATACGAATCATATCGCCTGGGCATCCCGCTTAGAACCAGGCACAATGAAGTTGCTCCAGCTCAATTTGAATGTGCACCGATATTCGAAGAACTCAACCTGGCAGTTGACCATAACACCCTATTGATGGATGTTATGGCCAGGGTAGCCAAGAGACACAAACTGCGCGTCCTGCTGCATGAAAAACCTTTTGCCGGCATCAACGGGAGTGGCAAGCACAACAACTGGAGCATGGCTACCGATACCGGTGTCAATCTCCTCGCGCCAGGAAAAACTCCCAAAACCAATTTCATGTTTTTGGCATTTTTTGTCAACACCATAAAAGCCGTTCACGATCACGCAGATATTCTCAGGGCTGCAATTGCCTCTGCCGGCAACGACCACAGACTGGGTGCGAATGAGGCGCCGCCTGCTATCATTTCTGCTTACATTGGGCGATACCTTACTAAGGTATTGGATGAAGTTGAGAGCCGGGTAAGTGAAAAATTTGACGAACAGGATGAAGTGATGCTGAAACTTGACATCCATAAAAATATTCCGGAACTTCTGCTTGACAACACAGACAGAAACCGAACCTCGCCATTTGCATTCACTGGCAACAAATTTGAATTCAGGGCAGTTGGGTCTTCCGCAAATTGTGGCTACAACATGACTGTACTCAACACAATCATGGCTGAAACCTTAACAAGGTTCAAAATAGAAGTTGATGCACACATTGAAAGAGGCGAGAAAAAAGAAGTTGCCATCATGCATGTGCTGAAATCCTATATAAAAACTGCTAAAAATGTACTATTCGAGGGTGATGGTTATAGCCAGGAATGGCAGGAGGAAGCAGCTCGACGTGGACTTCCCAATTTCAAGACCACCCCGTTAGCATTAGATGCATTGGTGACAGACAAAGCGAAACAGCTTTTCAAGAAACACAAGGTCCTGTCCCACACAGAACTTGAGGCAAGACATGAAATTGAGCTTGAAAAATACATCAAACATGTCCAGATTGAAGGACGGGTGATGGGCGATCTCGCAGGCAATCACATTCTCCCTGCTGCTATAAGGTACCAGAACATCCTCATTGCCAATATAAGCGGACTCAAAAACATAGGATTACCGGACTCGGCCTATGCGGCCCAGATTAAGATATTGGCTGAAATTTCTGAGCACATCAACAAGGTTCTGGTTCTTGTAGAAGAGATGACTGAAGCCAGAAAATCAGCCAATACACTTTCCTCTTCAAGGGAAAAAGCCCTTGCCTATTGTGATAAGGTAAAACCTTATTTTGAAGATATCCGTTACGCAGTGGATAAGCTTGAATTACTGGTCGATGATTCTGAATGGGAACTGCCGAAATACAGGGAAATGCTTTTCCTGAGGTAATCACCCCTGGTAAGTACTCACGGTAAACAAATAGAAAAGCCCCGGTTTAAAAACAGGGGCTTTTCAGCTTTACAAGATAGACTAATTAATGCATTTTAAATGTATCCAGAAACTTGGTGGTAAAGTTTCCTTTTATGAAGTCTTCATTCCTCATCAGTTGCTGATGGAATGGAATTGTTGTTTTAATACCTTCAATAACATACTCACTCAAGGCCCTGCTCATGGTGTCAATAGCTTCCTTTCTTGTCCTTGCCACTGCAATTATCTTGGCAATCATGGAATCATAGAAAGGAGGGATAACATAACCTGCATAAACATGCGAATCTATACGGATACCATGTCCACCTGGTTGGTGAAGTACGGTAATCTTACCCGGACTAGGACGGAAATCCATGTAAGGATCTTCTGCATTGATGCGACATTCTATGGCATGCATTTCAGGGAAGTAATGCCTGCCCGATATAGGTTCTCCTGCAGCGATTTTAATTTGCTCTTTAATCAGATCAAAATTGGTTACCTCTTCTGTTACACAGTGTTCAACCTGAATCCTCGTATTCATTTCCATGAAATAAAAATTCCTGTGTTTATCCACCAGAAACTCAATGGTACCAACACTTTCATAGCCTATGGCTTCCGCTGCTTTAACGGCGGCAGCACCCATCCGATCGCGCAGCTCGTCTGTCATGAAAGGCGATGGGGATTCTTCTACCAATTTTTGGTGACGACGTTGGATTGAGCAGTCGCGTTCGCTCATGTGGCAGACTTTACCATATCGGTCTCCTGCTACCTGAATTTCAATATGCCGAGGCTCCTCAACAAATTTCTCCATGTAAACCCCGTCATTCTTGAAGGAGGCTGCTGCTTCCGTTTTGGCCGCATTGTAGGCTTTTTCTATTTCACTTTCCTCCCATACCACACGCATCCCTTTACCACCACCACCTGCAGTAGCTTTTAAAATGACAGGATAGCCAATTTCTTTTGCAATACTCTTAGCTTCATCAACACTATCCAGCAATCCCCCACTCCCGGGAACAACAGGAACACCGGCTTTTATCATGGTCTCCTTAGCAGTAATTTTATCCCCCATAGACCTAATCTGATCAGGTGTTGGTCCGATGAATTTAATTCCATGTTCACCGCAGATTTCCGCAAATCTTGCATTTTCTGCCAAAAAACCATAACCAGGATGAACAGCATCTGCATTGGTGATCTCCATGGCTGCCATGAGGTGTGGAATATTGAGATATGAGTCCGCACTTGCAGGCCTGCCAATACATACTGCTTCATCCGCAAACTTTACGTGTAAGCTGTCTTTGTCTGCTGTGGAATAAACAGCAAC
>Ga0079300_10000936_pt1 | contig 11386 bp, 20 predicted proteins | sample Wag4_2014_7_11_FD_74799 | JGI IMG/M metagenome (GOLD analysis project Ga0079300, IMG submission 74799) | Fresh water microbial communities from Ohio, USA - Utica-2 Time Series HT 2014_7_11 | ecosystem: Environmental > Aquatic > Freshwater > Water tank | place: USA: Ohio | collected 2014-07-11
CATCGAGATTGAGCGCACGCGTGACCGCGTCCGGGTGGACATCCACTCGGCTCGCCCCGGAATTGTCATCGGCCGTCGTGGTGCGGAGGCTGAGCGTATTCGCGCTGACCTCGAGGACATGACCAAGAAGCAGATCCAGCTGAACATTCTCGAGGTCAAGAACCCCGAGAACGAAGCCCAGCTGGTTGCTCAGGGAATTGCTGAGCAGCTGAGCGCTCGCGTGGCATTCCGCCGCGCGATGCGCAAGGGCCTTCAGGGCGCACAGCGCGCTGGTGCCAAGGGTATTCGTATCCAGGTGTCTGGCCGTCTGGGTGGCGCTGAAATGAGCCGTTCCGAGTTCTACCGCGAGGGTCGGGTTCCACTGCACACTCTGCGCGCGAACATCGACTACGGCTTCTATGAGGCCCGCACGACTTTTGGTCGCATTGGCGTCAAGGTCTGGATTTACAAGGGTGACATCACCAACAAGGAACTCGCCCGCGAGCAGGCAAATGCCCGCTCACAGCGGCCTGACCGCCCTGCTGCTGGTGCTCGCCGTGGGCCGGCTGCTGTTGCAGCTGCTGAGGCAGCGCCCGTTGCTGCAGGGGGAGCTGAGTAAGCATGTTGATTCCTCGCAAAGTCAAGTTCCGTAAGCAGCACCACCCCAAGCGTGGCGGCCACGCCACCGGTGGTACCACGGTTGCTTTTGGTGAGTTTGGTATCCAAGCCACCACCAGCGCTTACGTCACCAACCGTCAGATTGAAGCAGCGCGTATCGCGATGACTCGTCACATCAAGCGTGGTGGAAAAGTGTGGATCAACATTTACCCCGACCGCCCGTTGACCAAGAAGCCCGCGGAAACCCGCATGGGTAGTGGTAAAGGTTCGCCGGAGTGGTGGATTGCCAACGTCAAGCCAGGCCGCGTCCTCTTTGAGGTCGCCGGTGTGAGTGAAGAACTCGCCCGCGAAGCCATGACTCGTGCGATTCACAAGCTTCCGTTGAAGGCACGCATCATCAAGCGCGAGGAGGGCATGTAATGGCTGTGGGAACGAAAGAACTTACACCTGCTGATCTCGACACGTTCGAGGATGAGCGTCTCTTGGACGAGCTTCGCCGCTCTAAGGAAGAGCTGTTCAACCTGCGGTTCCAGTCGGCCACCGGCCAGCTGGACAACCACGGACGCGTCCGCGCTGTGAAGCGCGACATTGCTCGTCTGTACACCGTGATTCGCGAACGCGAGCTCGGTATCCGCGCCGCACCGGCTCCCATTGAGAAGCCAGTCAAGAAGTCTGCAAAGAAGAGCGAAAGCTCCGAGCCTGAAGCTACTGAGGAGAGTGCATAATGGCCACCGATGTGAAGCAGGGCCACGAGTCCGCAGCGCGCGACGTCCGCGACAAGGACGCCCGTGGTTACCGCAAGGTTCGCCGCGGTTATGTGACCAGCGACAAGATGGACAAGACCATCGTCGTCGAGGTTGAAGACCGCGTGAAGCACCCCCTCTATGGCAAAGTTGTGCGCCGGTCCTCCAAGATCAAGGCACACGACGAGCTGAACACCGCAGGGATTGGCGACTTGGTGGTCATCACCGAGACCCGCCCGCTCTCTGCAACTAAGCGTTGGCGTCTAGTCGAAATCGTTGAGAAGGCGAAGTAACCCATGATTCAGCAAGAGTCTCGTTTGAAAGTGGCCGACAACACCGGAGCCAAGGAACTATTGGCGATTCGTGTTCTCGGTGGATCAGGACGTCGCTATGCAGGCCTCGGTGACATCATCGTCGCCACGGTTAAGGACGCAATTCCTGGTGGCAACGTGAAGAAGGGTGAGGTCGTCAAGGCCGTCATCGTTCGCACCGTCAAGGAGACCCGTCGTGGAGACGGTTCGTACATCAAGTTTGACGAAAATGCCGCAGTCATCATCAAGAACAAAGAGGGCGACCCTCGCGGAACCCGTATTTTCGGACCGGTTGGCCGCGAACTCCGCGACAAGCGCTTCATGAAGATCATTTCGTTGGCCCCGGAGGTTATCTAACAATGGCAAAGATTAAAAAAGGTGACCTGGTTCAGGTCATCTCTGGCGCAAGCGAAGCCCGTGGCGGTGACCGCGGTAAGCAGGGTCGCGTCATTGAGGTGCTCGCTGAGCAGAATCGCGTCCTCGTCGAGGGTGTCAACTACGTCAAGAAGCACATCCGAGTTGGCCAGAGCAACCGTGGCTCTAAGACCGGCGGCATTGAGACTCACGAAGCCCCTATTCACATTTCGAATGTGGCACTCGTGGACCCCAAGTCCAAGAAGCCCACTCGCGTGGGATACCAGACCAAGACCGTGACCAAGAACGGCGCCACCAAGCAGGTTCGCGTCCGCGTTGCGAAGAAGTCAGGAGAAGAGCTCTAATGGCCGCGTCAACCGCCGAGGCAAAGGCACCTGTGGTGCCCCGCCTCAAAGCTATTTACCGCAAGGACATCGTTCCTGCTTTGACCGAAGCCTTCAGTTACACCAACCCTCACCAGGTCCCAGGCCTCGTGAAGGTCGTCGTGAACACCGGTGTTGGCGAAGCAGCCCGCGATTCCAAGGTGATTGAGGGCGCCCTGCGCGACCTCACCCAGATCACCGGCCAGAAGCCCGTCGTGACCTTGGCTCGCAAGTCCATCGCTCAGTTCAAGTTGCGCGAGGGCATGCCCATTGGTGCTCACGTGACGCTTCGTGGAAACCGGGCATGGGAGTTCGTTGACCGTCTGGTCAACCTCGCTCTTCCTCGCATCCGTGACTTCCGTGGGCTCAGTGACCGTCAGTTCGATGGCAACGGAAACTACACCTTTGGTATCACCGAGCAGTCGGTGTTCCACGAGATCAACCAGGACACCATTGACCGCGTTCGTGGATTCGACATCACCATTGTGACGACCGCGAAGACGGACGATGAAGGCCGCGCCCTTTTGCTGGCTTTGGGATTCCCCTTCGCTCAGCGGAACACTACCGAGGCCTAAAGGCCCCTAACTGACAAGGTCGGCCCGGGTGTCCCCGGAGTCGAAACCAGCCAGAGAAAAGAGAAGCACCATGACCATGACAGATCCGGTCGCAGACATGCTGACCAGGCTGCGCAACGCCAACTCGGCGCACCACGATTCCGTGTCGATGCCAAGTTCGAAGTTGAAGACCCACCTCGCTGACATTCTCAAGCGCGAGGGTTACATCGCTTCGTGGAAGACCGAAGATGCCAGGGTTGGCAAAGCTTTGACCCTTGAGCTCAAGTATGGACAGAACCGCGAACGCTCCATTGTGGGTATTAAGCGTGTTTCCAAGCCCGGTCTTCGCGTGTATGCAAAGTCGACCGAAATCCCCAAGGTCCACGGTGGTTTGGGCATCGCAATCTTGTCGACCTCGTCTGGTCTGTTGACCGACAAGGAAGCCAACAAGAAAGGCGTGGGTGGGGAAGTCCTCGCCTACGTGTGGTGATCGCTGATGTCACGTATTGGCCGCTTACCTATTGAGATTCCCTCGGGCGTGGATATCACGATCGATGGACAGCACGTCGCCGTCAAAGGCCCCAAGGGCGAACTTGCTCTCACCGTGAAGGAGCCCATTGAGGCTCGCAAGGTTGAGAACCAGGTCATCGTCACGCGTCCCGATGACGAGCGTTCCTCTCGCTCCTTGCACGGTTTGAGCAGGACCCTGATTAACAACCTGATTATTGGTGTGACCCAGGGTTACCAGAAAGAGCTCGAAATCGTCGGAACGGGTTACCGTATCGCCTCTCAGGGTCAGGGCGTCGAGTTCCAACTCGGTTACTCCCACCCCATCACGGTGCAGCCTCCAGAGGGCATCACCTTTACCGTGGAGGGCAACACCAAGCTGGTGGTCAGCGGTATCGACAAGCAAGCTGTTGGTGAGGTTGCCGCGAATATTCGTAAACTGCGCAAGCCAGAGCCTTACAAGGGCAAGGGTGTTCGCTACGCCGGCGAGAACGTTCGCCGCAAGGCTGGAAAGGCTGGTAAGTAATCATGGCTTTCTCGAGAGGAAAGAGCCGTTCGGCTGCGAGAGATCGCCGTCACACGCGCTTGCGCAAGAAGGTTGTGGGCACCGCAGAGAAGCCACGTTTAGTCGTGACTCGCTCTGCCCGCCACGTATTCGTCCAGGTAGTCGACGACCAGAAGGGCCACACCGTGGCTTCTGCCTCGACCATGGAAGCGGATTTCCGCTCCTTCGCTGGAGACAAGACTGCCAAGGCCAAGCGCATTGGTGAAGTCATTGCTGAGCGTGCAAAGAAGGCCGGCGTTGCCTCGGTCGTCTTTGACCGCGGAGGTAACCGCTACGCCGGCCGAGTCGCAGCAATCGCTGAAGGCGCACGAGAGAGTGGATTGGAACTGTGAGCGAAGAAGTTAAGGACGAAGCAGTGGCGGAAGAAACTCCGGTTGCTCCTGTGGTAGCTGAAGAGGACACCTCGTCGGAGCCTCGCGAGGCCCGTCGCGGAAGTCGCGAGCGTAACCCCAACGCGCGTGAGCGCGGTGCCCGCGACACCGAGAAGAGCCAGTTCTTGGAGCGTGTTGTCACCATCAACCGTGTGTCCAAGGTCGTCAAGGGTGGTCGTCGCTTTAGCTTCACCGCGCTTGTCGTCGTTGGTGACGGGAATGGCATGGTCGGCGTTGGCTACGGTAAGGCCCGCGAGGTCCCCACCGCCATTTCCAAGGGCGTCGAGGACGCGAAGAAGAACTTCTTCCGCGTTCCCCGCGTTGCCCAGACCATTCCTCACCCCGTTCAGGGCGAGGCAGCTGCTGGTGTGGTGCTCTTGCGCCCCGCGACCCCTGGTACCGGTGTTATCGCCGGTGGCCCAGTTCGCGCCGTGCTGGAGTGCGCTGGTATTCACGATGTATTGAGCAAGTCGTTGGGTTCTTCCAACACCCTCAACATCGTGCACGCCACTGTTGCAGCTTTGAAGATGCTCGAAGAGCCACGCGCTGTTGCCGCTAGGCGCAACGCTGAGTTCGATGAGATTGCCCCCGCGCACTTCATCCGTGCTGAAAAAGAAGCTGCTGCGGCAGCGAAGGCTGGTGCCTAATGGCAAAGAAACTCAAAGTAACCCAGATCAAGTCGATCATTAGCGAGAAGCCCAACATGGCTCCCACGCTTCGCAGCCTTGGCTTGCGCAAGATCGGCCAGTCCGTTGTCCGTGAAGATAACCCCGTGAACCGCGGGTATGTGCGCACCGTCGCACACCTGGTGAAGGTCGAGGAGATTGACTAATGGCTGAAGAGAAGAAGCCAGCAGAAAAGAAGCCCGCAGCAAAGAAGCCAGTAGCAGCGAAGCCTGCTACTGCGAAGCCCGCTGCCGCAAAGAAGCCTGCCGCTAAGGCACCTGCTGCTAAAGCTGCGCCCGCCAAATCTGCTGCAAAGCCTGTTGCCGCCAAGCCTGCTGCGAAAGCAGCTGCTAAGCCTGTAGCTGCGAAGCCTGCGGCTAAGGCACCTGCAGCTAAGGCACCTGCAGCTAAGGCTGCTCCGGCAAAAGCCGCTGCTAAGCCTGCTGCGGCTAAGCCTGCAGCTGCCAAGGCACCTGCTGCCGAGGCCGCTCCAGCGAAAGCTGCTGCTAAGCCCGCTACCGAGGAGAAGAAGGCGGCCCCTGCAAAGAAGGCTGCTCCTTCCAAGAAGGCCGCAAAGCCCGCAGTTGACGCTCGTCCCGGTGTTGTGAAGCTTCACCACTTGCGTCCCGCTGTTGGAGCCAAGAAAGCCAAGACCCGTGTTGGTCGTGGTGAGGGTTCCAAGGGTAAGACTGCTGGCCGCGGTACCAAGGGTACAAAGGCTCGTTACCAGGTTCGCCCTGGTTTCCAGGGTGGTCAGCTGACGTCGGTCATGCGCGCTCCCAAGCTGCGTGGATTCAAGAACCCTTTCCGCGTTGAGTACCAGGTAGTGAACGTCGGTCGTCTCGCTGAGCTCTACCCCAAGGGTGGAGACGTCACGATTGCCGATCTCGTTGCCAAGGGTGCGGTTCGTAAGAACCAGAAGGTCAAGGTTCTCGCCGAGGGTGACCTGAGCGTTGCTTTGAGCGTTACTGTCGACAAGGTCTCCAAGCAGGCCGCCGACAAGATCGCCAAAGCCGGCGGTTCCATCAGCGAATAGGTCCTGAAGGGTGGTTACAGGAAGCACTCGCCTTCTGTAACCGCACTTCAACCCGGTAAGCTCAAAACCGCGTGCTGTAGGGCACCTGGCAGGAGGATGATGTGTTTAGCGCTCTAGGGAGAATCTTCAAGACTCCCGACTTGAGGCAGAAGATTGCGTTCACCCTGGTCATGGTCGGGCTCTTCCGCATGGGCTCCTTCATCCCCGCACCATTTGTCGACTATCGCAACGTGCAGCAGTGTCTTGCTGGTACCAGTGGAACCGCCGGCCTGTATGAGCTCGTCAACCTCTTTAGCGGTGGCGCACTGCTCCAGCTCTCGATTTTTGCGCTTGGCATCATGCCTTACATCACCGCAGCAATCATCACGCAGTTGCTTCGCGTGGTCATCCCTCACTTTGAATCTCTCCACAAGGAGGGCCAGGCCGGTCAGGGCAAGCTCACTCAGTACACCCGCTACATGACCATTGGTCTGGCACTTCTCCAGTCGACCACCCTCATTACGGTTGCTCGAAGTGGCGCGCTCTTCGGTGCTAACTCTGGAGTCCCTGCCTGTAATCAGCTGCTCTCGAACGACGCCTGGTACGCCATCATGCTGATGGTCATCACCATGACCGCTGGAACCGGCCTCATCATGTGGTTTGGCGAGATGATCACCGAGCGCGGTGTGGGTAACGGAATGTCGCTGTTGATCTTTGTCTCGATTGCCGCCACTTTCCCATCGTCCCTCTGGGCTATCGCCCAGGCTGAGGGATTCGAAATCTTCATCATCGTTCTCGCGGTGGGTCTGGTAATCCTTGGCCTCGTCGTGTTCGTCGAGCAGTCGCAGCGTCGGGTGCCGGTCCAGTATGCAAAGCGCATGGTTGGTCGTCGCACCTTTGGTGGTTCCAACACCTACATCCCGATCAAGGTCAATATGGCCGGTGTTATTCCGGTCATTTTTGCCTCGTCGCTGCTGTATTTGCCGGCCCTCCTCGCCCAGTTCAACCAGCCCGGTCTTGGCAGTGAGGTTCCGGAGTGGGTTGTGTGGATTCAGAACAACTTCACCTCGGGTGACAACCCCCTCTATATGGCGGTCTATTTCCTCCTGATTGTCGGCTTCACCTACTTCTATGTGGCCATCATCTTCAACCCCGAAGAAGTCGCTGACAACATGAAGCGCTACGGCGGGTTTATTCCGGGTATTCGTGCTGGTCGTCCGACCGCCGAATACCTCGACTACGTTTTGACCAGAATCACCCTCCCCGGTTCGCTGTATTTGGGTTTCGTGGCGTTGATTCCTTTGATTGCGTTGGCCACGGTGAATGCCAATCAGAACTTCCCGTTTGGTGGCGCCAGCATCCTGATCATCGTGGGTGTCGGTTTGGACACCATCAAGCAGATTGACTCTCAGCTCCAGCAACGCCACTACGAGGGTCTTCTGAAGTGATGGCCGAGGGCACCAGGATTCTCCTGATTGGTCCCCCTGGAGCTGGCAAGGGCACCCAGGCGCTCGAGCTCTCGAGCGCCTTCTCGATTCCCGCGATTTCGACGGGCGATATTTTCCGTGAGAATGTCCGCAACGCTACCCCGCTAGGGCTTCAGGCGAAGAGCTTTATGGACGCAGGCAACAACGTTCCTGATTCGTTGACGAACGATCTCATTACCGACCGCTTGGCGTCCCCGGACTGTGTCGGAGGTTTTCTTCTCGATGGCTACCCCCGCACCACCGACCAGGTCCGTCACTTGGACGACTTCTTGGCTGATCACCACACCAAACTGGATGTGGTGGTTCAGCTCGTGGCAGAGCCCGACATTGTTGTGGAGCGCCTGCGTAAGCGCGCTGTGGATCAGGGGCGCACGGACGACGACGAGGCAGTGGTTCGCCACCGCCTCGATGTCTATGCGGAACAGACCGCCCCGCTGATCGATGTGTATTCGGTGCGTGGCCTTGTTGCTGCCATCGATGGGATTGGCGACATTTCTGAGGTCACCCAGCGAATCACCGATGCCCTGCACGCCAGGGGCATTACGCCCTAAATTGTCTGCTATCTAGGACTTGTGCGAGATAGCGCACCGGTCTAAGATAGAGATTTGGTGTGAAAAAGGCTTTCGAGACTTTTCTGCTCCAACGCATGACCAGCAGTACTTCACCAGTTAACAAGATACGAGGCTATGGCCAACAAAGACGGCGTCATCGAAATCGAAGGTTCGGTAGTCGAAGCCCTTCCTAACGCGATGTTCCGAGTCGAGTTGACCAACGGTCACAAGGTTCTTGCTCACATTTCGGGGAAAATGCGTCAGCACTACATCCGGATTTTGCCCGAAGACAAGGTAATTGTTGAGTTGAGTCCCTACGACCTGACACGTGGCCGCATTGTTTATCGGTACAAGTAACCACTGGATAAGGAACGGCCCGGGAATCCGCTCGGGCACGAGGCCAGCGAGAACAAGGAAAAGATCATGAAGGTAAGCGCCAGCGTCAAGCCGATGTGTGACAAGTGCAAGGTGATTCGTCGCCATGGCAACGTCATGGTGATTTGCGAGAACCCGCGTCACAAGCAGCGTCAAGGCTAAATAACTCACTATCTAAAGGCAGAGTCGAGAACCCGCTTCGGTGGGGGACTCCTCGGGTGGAGGCCCGGGCACAGATTCTGTCGCAGACCTCCACATGCAGCAGGAGAAAGTAATGGCACGTCTTGCCGGAGTAGATATTCCCCGTGATAAGCGGGTTGAAATTGCCCTAACCTACATCTACGGTGTTGGCCGTACTCGCTCACAGCAGACGCTTGCTGCCACGGGTATTGACCCCAACATTCGCGTCAAAGATCTCACCGACGACCAGCTCTTGATTCTTCGTGAACACATCGAAGGACAGTTCAAGGTGGAGGGTGACCTCCGTCGTGAAGTTGCCGCTGACATTCGCCGCAAGGTGGAAATCGGCAGCTATCAGGGTATTCGCCACCGTCGCGGTCTCCCCGTTCATGGCCAGCGCACCAAGACCAACGCTCGCACCCGCAAGGGCCCCAAGCGCACCGTCGCAGGTAAGAAGAAAGCCGCCTAGGCCTCACATTTTGGTAATGGACCACACGATCTAGAGTCACGGAGAACACACACATGGCAGCACCCAAGTCCGCCGTCCGCAAGCCGCGGCGTAAGACCAAGAAGAATGTCGCTGTGGGCCAGGCCCACATCAAGTCGACGTTCAATAACACCATCGTTTCGATCACGGACCCCAGTGGCGCCGTTATTTCCTGGGCGTCCTCCGGTGGCGTGGGCTTCAAGGGCTCTCGGAAGTCGACCCCGTTTGCCGCGCAGTTGGCCGCCGAGTCTGCAGCTCGCCAGGCACAAGAGCACGGCATGAAGAAGGTTGACGTGTTCGTCAAGGGACCGGGTTCCGGTCGCGAGACGGCTATTCGTTCTCTCCAGGCCGCCGGCCTGGAGGTTGGCTCGATCACCGACGTGACGCCTCAGGCTCACAACGGTTGCCGTCCGCCCAAGCGTCGTCGCGTCTAGTCCAGGTTGGCGAATCTGAAGCCAGAATCGCCACCAACCAAGCCCCCACAAACAAACAGGTAGACACGGTTTAGGCCGTAATCCTCAACCGAGTGTCATATAGCGGACACTTTGCCGAAAGGAAACCACAGTGCTCATTGCACAACGCCCCACCCTCACAGAAGAAAAAATCTCCGAGTTCCGCTCAGCCTTCATCATTGAGCCCTTGGAGCCCGGCTTCGGTTACACGCTGGGTAACTCCATGCGCAGGACCCTGTTGTCCTCGATTCCTGGAGCAGCTGTAACCAGCATCCGGCTGGATGGAGTCCTCCACGAGTTCTCGACCATTGCTGGCGTGAAAGAAGACGTCACCGAGATCATTTTGAACATCAAGAACCTCGTCGTCTCGAGCGAGCACGACGAGCCCATCACCGCATACCTGCGCAAGCAGGGTGGCGGTGTTGTCACTGCTGCTGACATCCAGGCTCCCGCGGGTGTCGAGGTGCACAACCCTGAACTCCACATCGCGACCCTGAACGACAAGGCTGGCTTCGAACTCGAGCTCACCATTGAGCGCGGTCGTGGTTATGTCTCCTCGGTCCAGAACCGCAACGAGTATGCAGAGGCTGGACAAATTCCCATCGACTCGATCTACTCTCCTGTCCTCAAGGTCACCTACCGCGTGGAAGCAACCCGTGCCGGCGAGCGCACCGACTTCGACCGGCTCGTAGTGGACGTTGAGACCAAGCCTTCGATGAGCCCCAAGGATGCCGTTGCATCCTCTGGGCGCACCCTCGTCGAGCTCTTCGGTCTGGCCAGGGACTTGAACGCCGAAGCTGAAGGTATCGAAATCGGACCGGCTCCTGTTGAGGCGGTTCTCTCCAGCGAAATGGCAATGCCCATTGAAAGCCTTGACCTGTCTGTGCGCAGCTACAACTGCCTCAAGCGTGAAGGCATCAACACGGTCAGCGAATTGGTTGCTCTCTCCGAGCACCAGCTGATGAACATTCGCAACTTCGGACAGAAGTCCGTTGACGAAGTTCGCGACAAGTTGGTCGAAATGGGCCTGTCGTTGAAAGACCCCATGCCCGGATTCGATGGTGCAGCGTTCTACAGCGGCCTCGAAACAGAAGAAGAGTACTAAATCGGTGGTTTTCCACCGCCCAGCGTGACACACGGAAGAGAACACAACAATGCCTAAGCCCACTAAAGGACCCCGCCTCGGAGGCGGACCTGCCCACGAGCGCTTGATGCTGGCGAACCTGGCTACTGCCCTGTTCACCCACGGACGCATCCAGACCACCGAGACGAAGGCCAAGCGCCTTCGTCCCCTGGCTGAGCGCATGGTCACCTTCGCAAAGCGTGGTGACCTGCACGCCAGGCGCCGCGTGATGACGATCATTCGTGACAAGTCGGCTGTGCACAAACTCTTCATGGAGATCGCTCCTCTGGTTGACAAGCGCGAAGGTGGCTACACCCGCATCGTCAAGACCGGCTACCGCAAGGGTGACAACGCCCCCATGGCAGTGATTGAGCTCGTCCTTGAGCCCGTCAACCCCAAGCCAAAGACCAAGAAGGCGAAGCCTGAGCCCGAGAAGCCCACTGTTGTTGCCGCTGAGGCAGCCCCTGAGGTTGTGGAAGATCTCGGCACGGTTGAGGGCGCTGAGGAGAGCACGGAATCTGTGGAGGTAGCGGTGGAAGAAACCACTGAAGCCCCTGCAGACGACGTTGTTGAGGAAGCTTCTGCAGCCGACGAGGCGCCAGCCGAGGAACCAGCAGCCGAGGCAGCCGATGAGGCTCCTGCAGAAGAAGAGACCAAGTAGTTCAG
>Ga0079300_10000938_pt1 | contig 11376 bp, 9 predicted proteins | sample Wag4_2014_7_11_FD_74799 | JGI IMG/M metagenome (GOLD analysis project Ga0079300, IMG submission 74799) | Fresh water microbial communities from Ohio, USA - Utica-2 Time Series HT 2014_7_11 | ecosystem: Environmental > Aquatic > Freshwater > Water tank | place: USA: Ohio | collected 2014-07-11
GTCAGGCCCAGTTTTAGAGCAAACTCTTTTGCCTTCATATCTTTCTCCCGATCCCGGCCGCTCCCAAAAGAATCCCCCGTCCGTCCGTTCCCCCCATCTCGGCCTCACAACACCGCTCGGGATGCGGCATCATTCCCAAAACATTTCTCCCTGCGTTGCAAATCCCCGCAATGTTGTGACTCGATCCGTTCGGATTAGCCTCAGACACCACCTGTCCCTCCGCATTGCAGTAACGGAAAAGCACCCTCTGATGGGCTTCCAGTTCCTGTAAAATTTCCGGACTGGCTCGGTAACACCCCTCCCCGTGCGCGATCGGAATGGTCAGCATCTCCCCGGTGACATAGTGGGAGGTGAAACGGGATGCTGGAGTCTCCACCCGCAAAAACGCCTTTTCACATCGGAAATGAAGGCCCTCGTTCCGAGTCAATGCACCCGGCAACAGCCCCGCCTCGCACAAAATCTGAAACCCATTACAAATCCCGACCACCACCTGCCCACGCCCAGCCGCCGCTTTGACCGCTGGCATGATCGGAGAAAATCGAGCGATCGCCCCACACCGCAAATAGTCCCCGTAGGAAAACCCCCCGGGCAAAATCACCCCTTCCTCCGGATCAATCTTGGTTTCCTGATGCCAGACCAGACGCGCCTCCTGCCCCAAAACCTGCAATGCGTGAACGCAATCCTGGTCACAGTTCGACCCAGGAAATTGGATAACCGCGAACCTCATCCGCCGGCCCGCAGATCCAGATGAAAGTTTTCCATCACCGGATTGCTCAACAACTCTTTCGAAATCTCCTCCAACTTAGCCCGCAATGCCTTCTCCTCTCCCCCCTCGATCTCCAGTTCGATATGCTTTCCAATCCGGACCGACTGCACCCCTTTGACTCCCATGTTTTGCAGGGCATGCGCCACCGCTTCCCCCTGCGGATCAAGAATCGACGGTTTCAATGTGACGGTGACGATCGCTTTCATCTTCATGTGACTTGCTCCTTTTTAAAGTCCGCACCTGCGATGAATCAGTTTTTCGTGCCGGAGATGCCGCAAGGCATTGCACGCCTCCCGCAATCCCTTCTTTCCGATTTTTTTTCCTAACTCGGGATCTGACTCCAGCCGAGTTGTAAAATCCGCTCCACCTTCCAGCCAAGTCGCCATTGCATGCTTCTGCACCGCCTCGTACGCCTCTCTCCTGGCCAATCCCGCACGGGTCAACGCAAGCAGCGCCCCTTGGGAAGCCCACAGTCCGCGTGAAGATCCCAAATTCGCCAACATTCTCTTCCCATCTGCCTTATGTCCCCTCACCAATCCCTCCAGATCATTCAAAATAAAATCCAGCAGGATCGTGGCATCGGGAAAAAGAATCCGCTCGGCCGAGCTGTGGGAGATATCGCGCTCGTGCCACAAAGCCACATTCTCCAGTGCAGCAACCGCATGCCCACGGACAATTCGAGCCAGCCCGCAGATCCGCTCCCCGTTCACTGGATTCCGTTTATGGGGCATCGCACTACTCCCCTTCTGTCCCTTGGCAAAAGGCTCCTCCACTTCGCCAACCTCAGTGCGCTGTAGATGACGAAACTCCGTCGCCCACCGCTCCGCACTGGCCGCCACCAGCGAGAGAGCCAATGCAAAGGCCGCATGTCGGTCGCGCGGAACCACCTGAGTGGCCGCACCGGGTTTCAGTTTCAGTTTTTTACAGACGAACGCTTCGATCGAAGGATCCAAGTGCGCGTAGGTCCCTACCGCACCGGAAAGTTTGCCGACCGCAATCTCGTCCCGAGCAGCCACCAGTCTATCTTCCGCTCGGCAAAATTCATCATGCAAAAGTGCCATCCGGATTCCGTGACTCGTTGGCTCGGCATGAATTCCATGGGTCCGCCCGATCGTCAACATCCCTCGGTGTTTGCGGGCCCGCATGGCCGCTGCGGCTTTCACTTTTCTCACTCCCGCAATCAGGAGGTCGGCCGCATCCCGCAACTGCCAAGCCAATGTGGTGTCGAGAATATCGGAGGAGGTCAGTCCTTGATGAATCCAGCGCCCAGCCGGGCCAACGTGAGACGCCACATCCTCTAGGAACGCCAAAACATCGTGACGCGTCCGCTCTTCGTTTTTGTGAACCTGCCGAATATTGAACTTCGCTTTGCGCCGAATCGTCCGGGCATCTTTCCGGGGAATGATTCGCCGCTTGGCCATAGCCTCGCAAGCAAGGATCTCGATCTCCAACCAGCGCGAAAGTTTGGCTTCCTCGGACCACAGAGACGTCATTTCGGGGCGGGAATATCGGGGAATCATGAAGCTGATAAAGTGCTGAAGCGGAACGCATCCCACAAGCGCCAACCCAAACTTATTAACGGAGATTTTTTAATTACGGGCTCGTAGGTTCCACTCCCCACCGACCGAAAAAAGCTTTCAAAATTTCCGGCCGTCGGGAAACAGGCCCCTCCATGAAGACGGTAACTGCCTTATCCGGTCCATATCCTGTCATCCAAAGACACCCCCCATAGGAGCCGGTCTTGCTCCGCAAGAGAACCTTCTCCCCTTTCCAGACCAAGGCATCCTGCAACTTTTTACCCGCCTCTCCATTCCATGGGCTGGTACTACGCATCCACGCCACCGCCATAGAATGTTCCCTTCGTAGGGTTGTTTTCAAATCCGCCGCGTGGGCTGCTTCTTGGCCTCCCGCCTTCATCCAGCCCTTCGGAATCTCTCCCTCGATCAGACCGCTCCGCTTGGCATATTCCCCCAAAACCTGTCCACCCAACTTTTCCGCTAAAATGGCAAAGGGCGGATTGATTGATTTTTGGAGCGACTGCCTCAACCCCAACCCCTCTGCTCCCTCGATAGGTGTCTCTACATCTTTGACCAAACCCCGATCCAGCGCCGCCCAGGCAATCACCACCTTGAAAGTCGAGGCCGGTTCTCGAGCTTCATCCATCTCAGCTTTGCTTCCGCTAACGACCAGCATTTCCCCGCTCCTCGGCGTCTCCAAAATCGTCATCCCATCAGGGTACTTTTCCTCGGCTAATGCGACCGACCAGATACCCATCAATCCTATGAGGAGTGCCCCTTTCATACTCCGAACCTATCCCGAATCTCAAAAACGATCGAGAATCCCTCTAATAGTCCCGAACAACCGCCTGACCGCTATGTGAATAACTTTGGAAGAACATCAGGGCTTTATATATTTAGGCCCTATCCATCATGGATTTATAATAAGAATGTATATCTTGATAACTCTTTACCAACAAGTCGCCGAATGGGGTCAGAGGTCCTAGCTGAAAAACCCCATTTTAACTTGTTGAACTGCAATGACTTGTATGGGGTCAGAGGTCTTGCAAGATGCTGATCTGCAATGGCTTGTGAGGCGATTTTTAAATTGTGGGGTCAGAGGTCGAAAATGACTAGATCTTAACGACTTTGACCGACGTAATATCCTTATCGGCCAGCATCTCTTTCAAAACCTCTTCCCCAGGGGCCGAATCCAGATTCAACACGCTCAACGCCTTCGATCCAGGCGCACTTCGACTCAGAGTCATGCTGGCAATGTTCACCTTATGCTTGCCCAGCAGTGTCCCGATCCAACCCACAATCCCTGGACGATCCTTGTTTTCCATCAACAAAAGGAATCCCTCAGGCCGAGCCTCCATCCACTGATCATTGATCCGGACGATGTGAGGACTGGTCCCAAAGAACGTCCCGCTCACCTCCGCCTCATTCGAACCCTGACCCGCCCTCACGGAAATCAGCTCCGCATACTCCCCAGGCTCCGCCTGCTTTGTTTCGCTCAACTTAAGCCCCAGATTTGCCGCCATCTTAGGAGCATTCACCTCGTTCACATCGCCCCCACCCGCTCCAAAAAGAAACCCCTTCAAAATACTCCTCGTAATCGGAGTCGTATCCTCCTCTCCAATCTTTCCCGCATAACTAATCGTCAACCGATCGCAACGACTTGGCGCAATCTGCGATAACAATCTTCCTAACCGAAATCCAAACTCAATCTGCGGCCGCAACTTGGCCATCGTCCTCGCGTCCACACTCGGAATGTTCACCGCATTTCGCACCGCTCCCTCAGTCAGATAATCCCGGATCGCCTCAGCGATCTCGATCCCCACACTCTCCTGCGCCTCGGCGGTCGATGCCCCTAAGTGAGGAGTTAAAATCACCTTCTTGTTCTTCCTCAGCGGATGATCCGCCGTCAGCGGCTCTTCCTCAAAAACGTCCAGCGCGGCTCCACCCACCTGACCCGCTTCAATCGCCTTTAACAACACCGCCTCCCCCACCAACCCGCCCCTCGCACAGTTCACAATCTTCACTCCCTTGCGGCAAAGTTTCAGCCTCTCCTCACTCAAAATTCCCTTCGTCTCATCTGTCATCGGCAGATGCATCGTGATGAAATCCACCTGTGGCAACAGATCCTCCACCCGATCAATCAGCTCCACCTGCAAACTCCTTGCCTTCCCAGCCGACAGATACGGATCGAATGCCATCACTCGCATCCCAAAGGCGATCGCCCTTCGCGCCACCTCTCCCCCGATCCGACCCATTCCCAAAATTCCCAGCGTCTTTCCATTCAGCTCCGTTCCTTGAAAACTTTTGCGGTCCCACTGACCTGCCGACATCGAGGCATGGGCTTGGGGCAAATGCCGTGCCAGCCCTAAAAGAAGGGTGAACGCCTGCTCTGCCGTGCTCACCGTGTTTCCTGCAGGAGTATTCATCACCACCACACCCTTTTCGGTGGCCGCATCCACATCCACATTGTCCACACCTACTCCAGCCCGACCTACTGCCCGAATCGTAGGACACCCCTGCAAGACTGCTTTGCTGACCTGTGTTTGGCTGCGCACAACCAGTGCATCGCAACCCTTCAACTTCTCGAGAAGCTCCTTCTCCTTCAGGGTCGGACTTTCAATCACCTCGATCTGCGGACACGCCTTCAGCACATCCACTCCGCTGGGGGAAACCCCGTCTGTGACAAAAACCTTATACTTGGCTGGCATTAAAAAGTTCTAGCAGAGACACACCGAAGGGCAACGCTGTCCCTCGGTAGCTAGGTAGGGCGAGCAATTCCCCCGCGTGAGCGGAAAATGACTCCTTCGCGGAGCGACTAACACGAATGGGCGGGGGCAGGTTCTAGGGGGCCAATTCCCTTCGTCGCCTCGCTCAATGCTCAAACCCTCAATGCCTAGGTAGGGCCGCCTCTACGCAGGCGGCCGCCGTTGTCAGTTTCCACAACCCTCATCTCGCAACTGCGGCCGGGTCATAGACCCAGCCCTACCTAAATCTTCAACACTCTCCCCATCTTCATACTTCCTCCGCCTCTCCGTAGGCGGCCGCCGTTGTTCGCTCTTAACTCAAAGCTTTAACAAACTTCCATAAATTCTTTTAAATCAACTCCTGCATCACGCAGGGCGCCCTTCAAAGTGTATCGGTCTACCTCAGGATGAAATGGAAAAACAAGTCGACGCCCGTCTGCGTGCTCCATCTTGACGTGACTTCCCCTCCTATGTATCTCCCGAAACCCCAATCGCACCAAAGCAGACAGAACCTCTTTTCCAGAAAGAAGAGGAACTTTCACACGCTCAATTCAACAACCTCTTTAGAACTGTGAGCCGAGACCTCTCCCTCGGTCGGTTCCAGATACAGACCAATCGCCTCGCGAATTCCCTGCAAGGCATCCTCCCGTGTCTTGCCCTGGGACCAGCAACTTTTTAGCGATAAACATCTGGCCACGAAAAATCCATCTTCCCCCTTCTCCACCACAACTTTTAAGTTCATCTACCTATCTTAATCTTCACAATCCCGCCGTCAAACCGCGTCATGGCCCGATTGAAACATCAGCGGCTTGCAACCCTCAATGTTTAGGTAGGGCGAGCAATTCCCCCGCGTGAGCGGAAAATAACTACTTCGCGGAGCGACTAACACGAATGGGCGGGGGCCATTGCGCGGGTGCGCAAGCACCCAAACCCCAGTTCCCGGAGGGGAAACCGCAAAGGTCGGGGGAGGTGTATGGGGACCAATGGGCGGGGAAGGTCTTAGGGGGCCAATCCCAAATCCGAAGTTACGACGCCCTCGCCCCAACGGGGCGAAACACCTCAACCAAGGGCGAAGCCCTGGAAACCAGTAAAAAGAGCCCTAGCCCTGTAAGGGCGACATAAGTTTTTACCGCCGAGACGCCGAGATCGCGGAGATGGTTTCTGCTTTTCGAATTCCGCTTTCTCCTTCCCGAATTTTAAAATCCCCTTTCCGACCTTAGCGCCCTTTGCGTGAGCAATCCCCTTCCCCAAAAACGAAAGGGCCCCGAGACTTCCGCCTCGGGGCCCTTTGAAACAACATCCTAAACCAACTACTCCTGGACCGCTTCCACTCTCAGGAACTTCTTAGCTCCACTCACTGGAACGCTGGCTGTCTTCTGCTGAACGCTCACTCCGTTCACTGTGGTGGCAGTCCCGACATTGTCGACAGTAACACCGTCTGTCACCCACCCGCTTGAGCCTGCCGCTAGATCAGCACTCGTTTTCGGAGTCACCGTCAACCCGACGGTGTTCTGCCTCACATAATAGGTCAACACAAGAGTTGCCGTATCTCCACCGGCCCCACCGGCTGGAGGTACAATCGCAACAGACGGCTTCAGGCCCGGATCCAACGTCCCTGGGGTCGCCGCGCCAAAGACATAATCCAAGAACGCCGCATCAGATTCAACTGCTCCATTCAACCAACCGCTGTAGGTCGTTCCCTCCACCACATCCGTCACCGTGATCGTGAACACCTTCTCAAAGGTGTTGTTGGCCGAATCCGTGGTTCGGACGCGAACCGAGTAACTACTCTTCGTCTCAAAGTCGAAGGCCACGCCCGCCCGCAAGGAGGCCCCGTTGATGTTGAATGAGGCGTTATCCGCGTCTCCTGTGCCAGAAACCAAGGTGTAGATTGAGCTGTCACCCACATCCGAGTCGGTTGTCGAAAGCGTACCCACCTCGGCATTCACCGCATTGTTCTCCGCAATTGTATTCGCTGAAAGCGTGATGTCCGTCGGGGCAAAGTTAGGAGCGCTGGTGGACACCCGCACGTCGGTCAAACCGATGCGGCGTGAATTGCCACTGGACTGCCCACGATCCGATTCCCAATTTACGGTAAATTCCGCCCCGTCAGAGATGGATAGTCCCATGATCTGGGTGCTCTTCAGTTCATCTACCCCGCTGGCTGTGGAATATTCCAATTCCGCCACTGTGGCTCCATTCACCTTGACTGTCCAAATTGGAATACGGGTGTTACTGGTAGCCTCAACCCTTCCCTTGTAGGAAACATAGAGGGATGTAAGTTCGCCCCCGGTGCCATTAATCAGGGTCAGTTTGTTGTTAACTACACCCGTTGAGGAAGTGTGCAGATACCCCAGAACTCCCGGGGAGTCAGTTGTGCCATAAAATCCGCCAGTCGAACTGCCCGAGTTGAATTCACCCACATAGTTATTGACCCCAGCACTGGATAGCGCGGACCACCCTGCTGGCAGGGTCGTCATACTAGTGAAGCCGGTGAAGTCTTGCGTATAAGTCCCACTGAACGTTGGCGGCGTAGGCAACGTCGCAAACGTCACCAGCGAACTGTAGCTCGTCCCTTGGCCATTGATCGCGTAGGCCTTCAGGCTATACCCCGTATTCGCGGTCAGTCCATTAAGAGCTGCGCTGAAGGACCCAGTTCCTCCGGAAGCATCCGCCACCTTGTTCACATCCGTGCCCCCCACTAGGGGATCGGAGTTCGCGGAAGTCGCAGCATAGACAAAACCGCGTTCCGTCACCTCAACTCCACCATCCCCGGTGACCGATCCCGAGACACTAGCAGTGGTCTGCGCCAAGGTCCCCGCATCGACCGAGGCAAGCCCTAATATCGGCGTGGTTAAATTGGCACCTAAAAGAACATTTACTTCACTGATCCCGATCTGCCGAGATGATCCTGAGCTTAAGCCACGATCAGAACTCCAGCTGATCGTGATGGTCTTGTTAGGCTGGATATCCAAGCCAGTGATCACGGTAGACTTCAGTTTCAGATCTCCCTCCGCCGTGCTGTAAGCCAAAGCACTGTTGGCGGTCCCGTTGACCGTGACAGTGTAGATTGGGATGCGCGTTTCGGTCAGTCGAGTTGCTCTTCCTTTGTAGCTGATCGTCAGAGCAGTGATCGCCTCGGTTCCGGTGTTTTTCAGCACCAAAGTCTTAATCAGGGTGCCGGTACTGCCGGTATGCTGATATCCAAGCACGCTACCGTTGCCTCGCAGTCCCGCACCCGTCCCCGAACCCCAATCGACGTCTGTTAGAACCCCGCTGGAGTTGGTTGAGGTGTTAAAGGTGGTGACCGGTCCACTCACCGACCACCCGGTCGGCAAGGTCGGCGTGGATTGGGCAAAACCCGCAAAGTCCTGCGTATAACCAGAGGAACCCAAGCTGGCGCTGGGCAAATCCAAGTTTTTAACATTCACCGTAGTGGTACCAATCTCGTAACTGTCATCCAAGACCGAGGCCGTCAGCGTCACCGTCTGATCTGTGTCAATTTCATCGTCCGCCAAGGTATCGATAAAGAAACTTGCGGAGGTCGATCCAGCCGGAATGGTCACCGTGGTCGTGGCCGCGGGGGTTCCGGTGCCGTCCACCAGCAGCTCCGTTGCATCGCTGCTGGCTACCGTAACATCCAAGTTGGTCTCAAGCGCCACCGGAATCGACACCGTTCCCGTGGTACCCAAAACCCCTTCATTGATCGTCGCTGGAGCGGTAATTAGCAAGGCCGGCTTCAGAGCATTTTGGACTGTCACATCATCCACCTGCCAAAGACCGCTAGCTCCGGAGGTAGTGCCCCCGGCCTGATAGTGCCAAGCGACATACACGTTATTCTGGTTGGCTGCACCCGTCAGGGCCACTTGGCCGGAGGCTGTCTTCGTGATCGTGTTCGCCACTGGCACATTATACGTCAGCGTGGTCCAGGTTGCGCCATCCGGGCTTCCGGTGCCGGTGTAGTCGGTGGAGACTTTCAGGGTCAGCTCATTGACTGCATTATTGGCAAAACGCGTCAAAGTGTTGAAGGTAACCACCGGATTGTTGGCCGCCGACGCGTCGATTGGACCTAGGATTAACCAGTCATTTGAAGCCACATCCCCACCAAAACCATTCACCTCCATTGCCTTGTTCGGCGGGGCCGTGGTCACACCCCCGCCTAGGGTACTGTTAATTACATAGGACCAATCCTTGTTCCCAGCCACGCTGTAGGTGTAAAACTGCCCTTGGCTCGTTTCGAAAGTCTCAGGCCCATAAGGCAAAGCCACCGGCCCACTGACAAATCCACTCACCGCCACACTCCCACTGGCCGTTGTACTGGCCAACGTCACATTGCCCGAAATCGCACCGGCCGACGCACTGGCAGCTACCCGCACCGAAACTGTACCGCTGGCCGACCCCCCGCTCTGCGTGATTGTCGCGGTGCCGCCAAAGTTCGTCCCATCGCTGGCTACCTCAAAATCAGCCGGCGCCGTGACTGTGATGTCGGCCGTCAGATTTGAGCCCGTAACGCTGAACGTCTGCGCCGCCGATGCAGTCCCCGCCGTCGCCGTGAACGAATTCAATGTGCCGGTGGTAGTGATGGATGGACCAGAGGCAGCCCCGACCGTAAACGACCCACGAGTCCATGTGTAAACCGTGCTATCGTCCCGTGTCCAATTGGCATTGTTGTTTATCGCTGCGAGTAACTCCTCTTTGGTACCACTCAATGTTCCGTTATAGATCGCGTTATCGATCTCGTTTAACGCCACGGCGGTTGTGCCGTTGACAAGGTTTTGGGGAAGCGCCGAAGTGCTCGCGCTGGTCGCATCGGCCTGCCACACGCCTGTGCCCTCATTATTGAGGGCAGCAATCATCGTCGAGTCGCCTTGATACGCGATGATTTGGTCACCGCCTGTTGAAAAAGTGGGGCCACTACTAAGTGACACCGTCACGACCGACCCCTTGCTGACGCCCCCAGCCGGAGCCGTGTATGTGAAGATGCCCTCCGAAGCTCGCCATGTATTCGAAGACGTCCATCCATTGTCCGTGAACTTGATCTCTTCGCCCGCTGAAATAGCGACCAACGCCACGAACGCAATGGTGTCCGGAGTGGCGTCCGCGTTGTACATGACAAACGCAATATCCCCCGCACTCAAAGCCGCTCTAGAGACCGGAGCCGCAAATGTCATGAACGCCGCAAACACCATCCCCGCGCGCAACCCTCCGAAGCTCCTGTTGAGCCTGCGAGGTTCGGAGCGAAGGAGGGCCATCCTCATAATCCGATTCTTGAATCCGAAGTTGGATTTGCGGAGGATGTTTTTCATATTTTTATCTCCTGGGACAAGGCGTCCGCACCGCAGGATTGGCAGACGCAACCCGCGCAGTACACACGCTCTGTCTTTGCTTAGGCACACCCACAACCTGCTCCTCAATGGCTCAAAAGCTAGGTATATTTTGTGACAATATGATGGCACTTATTTTGGGATAAAAATACAAATTATAGCTTATCCATCAACGCTTTATGAGCATTTTTTGTGCAATATATTTATTGTCGCCCTAGAAAATAATTCACATAGTTTGCCTGCTTTTCCACGCATCCACCGATTTTCCTTTTTTCCCTGGCGTCATTTGCGCGCGTCAGCGCGTCCTACCCTCTGTCCTCTGTCCTCTGTCTTCCGTCCTCCGCCCTCCCTCATCAGAAATTAAAAATTAAAAATCCGAAATTAAAAATCTCCCGCGCATGCGGGATCCCGCGAACGCGGGGCAAAATCGCCCGCCCCGGGCGCCCTTCGTAGCTCCTCCGCGAAGCGGTTTAGGAGCGTAGTAGGGCCTTAACCCCTTAACTCCTTAATCCCTTAACCCCTTAATCCCTTAACCCCTTAACCCCTTAATCCCTTAGCCACCTCACCCCGCTTGACCTCCTGACCATTGATCTTAGATTTACCTTATGGATTCGATCGCTCTGGCCGCTACCGTCATCGTAAATCCAGAAATCCTTGGAGGCACCCCATGCTTTGCTGGCACCCGTGTCCCCGTCCAAGCCCTCCTCGATCATTTGGAAAATAATTCTACTTTGGACCAGTTTCTTCAAGGGTTTCCCTCCGTGACACGAAAACAAGCCATCTCCTACCTCGAGCTTTCTAAAAATCATCTGCTCGAATGCGTGTCCTCCTAGACGAGTGTGTTCACGCTGGGCTAAAAAAGGCCTTCCCCCGCCACAAGATCCTCACGGTGTCCGACATGGGTTGGAACGGGATTACCAACGGACGACTCCTCCAACTCATCTCGGGCCAGTTTAATCTTTTCATCACGGTCGACACCAAGATGCCCCATCAGCAAAATCTAAAAGGGTTGCCCTTCGCCATTT
>Ga0079300_10000943_pt1 | contig 11358 bp, 9 predicted proteins | sample Wag4_2014_7_11_FD_74799 | JGI IMG/M metagenome (GOLD analysis project Ga0079300, IMG submission 74799) | Fresh water microbial communities from Ohio, USA - Utica-2 Time Series HT 2014_7_11 | ecosystem: Environmental > Aquatic > Freshwater > Water tank | place: USA: Ohio | collected 2014-07-11
AATCTGGCCCGGCTTTACCCCCGATTTGATTTCGATTGCATTGGTCACTGCCACCCAAGCCAGAGGCACTGTTTTGATTCATCAAAAAATGTTTGAGAGTCGCTTGTTCTTTGTCGACAACCTAATCGATATGGGGGCGCAAATCATTTTGTGCGATCCTCACCGCGCCACCGTCATTGGTTTAGACCGACGTACCCAATTGAAGGGCATCACTATGAGTTCTCCCGATATTCGTGCTGGGGTTGCTTTGCTGATTGCGGCCATGAGTGCCAAAGGCAAAAGCATCATCAAGAACATCGAACAAATTGATCGGGGTTATGAGCGCATAGAAGAGCGTCTGAATGCACTTGGGGCGAAAATCACCCGCGTGGAAACGGCGTCTGCTTAACTTAGTGCTTTTTGAACTTCCCAATCGAAGTACTCAAACCCAAATACATATTCACCCCTTTGATGTTGTTGAGCATCAAATTGGAGACGAAATTGTCTGACCCTACAAACAGCGGACCTACGCGAACGTAAGCGCCGATGTTTCCTTTGCGATAATCTTGGGTCAATCCCACGGGCATTGCCACCTCCAACCATTTCATTTCAATCCTGGGTGTCACCAACAGCGATGATGGTTGTCGAAATCCCATCGTTTGGGCAGATACCAGCGATTGTTGCCAAACGAAAGAGGCATAAACGCGACTCATCAAACGAAAATCACCTTGCAATAGCAATTGGGTAGGCATGGCTATCCGCTGTGTTCTAGCGCCCTGGCTATAGTTCATATTGTCTCGGGCAAACTGCTCCAAATAGGCAAACCCTTCCGTGCTACCTTGGGCAAAAGCACTCATCAAGGCAGAGTCCATCTTCAAGGTTACAGGATTCGCATTGCTCATATGGAAGGTATTGAGTCGATTCTTGTAGCTAACATGTCCCCAATCCATCAAAGACGCCGCCAATCGCCATTGGTAGTTTCTCACGGTTGGATCGCCCAGCCATCGCTCTTTGAACTGCACCACCGAACCCCCTTTTCCACCTTCAACAGATACGCCCAAATCCATCCCAAAGCCATTGCCCATTATTTCACTGAGCGATGGCAAACCACCTGTTATCACCCCCTGCATCAACCGTTGAAACAATTTGGAATCAGAATAGGCAATATCGAACATACTGTGATTGATAACGATCGAATCACGGCCATAGGCCTGCAACTGCATTCCTTCAGACAGTACCGATGCATGTCCCAACCCCATCAAATATTTGGCAGTAACACCCGCGGAAACCTTCAACTTTTTTGCATCAACGATAGCATAGGCCAAAGAAGCCCCAATTTCTTGATAGGCATTGGCTTGTAACGATAGCGGACTTGTAGCGGTCTGTAACAGTTGAAGTCCCCCCGCCTGTTTAAACCCACTATCGAGAAACTCTCTGGCGTAGGCCAAGGTGGCATCAGATACGTTTTTCATGGACACATTGGCCCGAGTTCTCACGTGGGTAGCCCAAACCGTGCGTTGACCGATGCGCTTTGCGTAGGCAGGTCCGCGCCACTCTACCCCCATTTGCGCCCATCCCTGGGTTCCTACGGGATAGCTTTGCAGGTAATCATTACTCCACTGTACTTTTCCTTTGTTGTTGAGGTAAGCCGCTGGCACATTTCCCGTGATGGCTTGCCAAAGGGTAAATGGCGCGGTGAGCGATACCAAATTGGTATTCACATCAAACCCCATGGAAGTTACATTGGCATGTCGCTTATAAGCCATAGAAGTTAACAAGGCCGGATTGCTATATACACTGTGCACACCGGCGAAATTGCTATTTTGTAATCCTGAGAACGATTGTGCTTTTGCGGATTGAAAAACCATCCCTAAAAAGGCACAACAAACCACCTGAAATGTACGTTTCATGTGCTTGACATAGCAAATCTCGTGCTAATGTTGATTTGGGACAAAAAAAAAGAGCCGGGCAAGCCCGGCTCTTCCTATATAATTATTGTTGGAATTAGTTCACAGTCAATTTGCTGCTCATGCGACCCAAGTTGCTCTCAACGGTAACCATGTAGATACCTTTTGACAAACCTTGAGTGCTTACAGAGATAGCGTTCTGACCAGCGATGCAGTTAACTGAAGTTGAAGTGCTCACTACACGACCGTTCAAGTCAGTAACCACTGCCTTCACAGTTGCAGGAGCTGTCAAGTCGAAAACCACATCAGCAGTTGCGTTACTTGCAACAGGGTTAGGATAAACCTGAACACCAGTCAAGCCAGTTGCTACGTTTTTGGTAGACAAGTTAGGCGTGGTGATATGAACGAAGCTAGGGAAGAAAATGGTGTTTCCGAATACAGTACCAGGCAAGTAAGACTTCAAGAAACCAAACAAGGTTTGGCCATAACGCACTTGGAAGTTGGTTACAAACATGTTGTTGATTTTATTGCTTGAAGTGATCAACTGATCATGGCCATCCAAAGAACCCAAACGCACACCGTACATGTTGTATTTTTTGAATACGGTAGAACCGTTGTAAGCCAACCCAGTATCACCCAAAGCCGCTTTGATCATAGGGCGATACAATACGCTGTATGCAAACAAAGTGGTAGTTCCATCAGAACCGTTGGTTGATTTGGTAGTTACGTTAGGGGTAGAGACGAAAGTACGACCGATGAAAGACTTAGGCGTACCGTTCTCAAGAATCAAGCTATCAGCCCATTCCTTGGTCAACAACAAGGTGTCGGTTTTCACCGCGCCGCTGTTCAACAAAGAAGTGTAAGACAATTTGTCGGTTGCAGGTGTTGCGTAACGGTAAGTTACACCGGGTGCACTCTGCAAAGTATAACCACCTGGCTTGATACCGGTGATGTTGAAATACTGGATATAAACAGTATCAACAACGTCAACCATGTTACCACCGATGTCCACTTTGTCAACCTGACGGATATAGAACTGAGTGAAAGCCAATGAATCCACAGTGTATGGATTGTAGCGAGTTAACACTTCTGCCTTGTTCAAGAAAGAAGAATCCTTTGGATCGAAAGTAGTACCTACAATGTGGAAGCCCAATTTCGACTTGGCACCATCACTGTATACCATGCACAAGTTGGTATCTGGCTGAATGAAGTTTACAAAACCACTCAAAGTCTGTCCCAACAATTCATTTTCCTCATAAGCACCCACAAAGTTGTACCAGTTGCTATAGCTTTCGGCACGACGACTAGGTACCAAGCTCTTGTTTTTCAACACATAGCTTGTTCCGTTAGTTTTAATGTTCTTTTGCTCTTTTGGCACATCAAAAGAAGGCGTTTGAGCGATAGCTGCTGAGGTCAACCCCAACAAAGCCACCAATGAAAGTAATGATTTTTTCATCTTTGTTAAATCTATTAACGCAAATATAAGAAAAAAGGCACATATCGCCTAGGCAAATCGCCCATGACAATAAAATGTCAATTCGTCAAAATCAGCCAAACACTTAGATATCGCCCAACAAAGGTCTAAGCAATACCTCTTCCATCACAGTGTGCTCGTTGATGGTAAAAGCGGCGTAAATGGCTTCGGCCACATCGCTCGGATCCATGAAGCGATCTTTGGGTAAATCCACACCCGCCCAACTATCTGTCAAGGTAGCACCAGGCAAAACTGCACTCACACGGATTCCTACTGGCATACCCTCAAGACGCAGCGATTTGGAGAATCCCATCAACGCGAATTTGGCTACGGAATAACTCCCACCGGCCGCATAAGCAGTAATACTGGCGATGCTACACATATTAAACACGTGTGCGCGGGGCACTTGCTGCATGCTGGCCCACAAACCGCGGGTCATTTCGTAAGCGGAAACCACATTGGTATTCAACAAATGCGCAAACTGTCCCTCTGGCTCCCCCATCATCGTCCCACCCAAAAACAAGCCTGCATTATTCACCAACACATGGACTTGGGGAAACAGTGATTTTATTTGGTCGATGGCTTGGTTGCGATCTGATTGTAGCGACAAATCAGCCACTACGGTATGAACCGATGCTGCACCTGCTTCAGACAATCGTTGTTGGGCGCTGGCCAAATCTTTGGCATTGCGCGCTACGATGGCCAAATGATGTCCTTCTTTGGCAAAGCGATGCGCCACAGCAAACCCAATTCCTCTGCTAGCACCGGTTACAACTACCTGTAATTTCATGTACCAAAGATACTAACTAAGCCAGGGGATTCCCAAGACTAGCTTAAGAGATACGGAACTTCCAGTTTAAACGCGGGTACGGTCACTTCAAACAAAGCACCATCGACCAAACGCTCAAATGTGTAGGTTCCGCGCATCACCCCAAATGGGGTACTCAACAGGCAAGAACTTGAATATTCATGTTGTTCTTGCGGCGGAATACTGGGCTGAACCCCTACTACCCCCTCACCCTCTACCTGTCGCTCCGAACCATGTGCATCCACAATGATCCATTTCCTTCGCAACAACTGCATAGAAAACTCACCTAAGTTCTCGATGCTGATGTGGTAAAAAAACACGAATTGGTTTTGCAGCGGCTGGCTGTGAGGACTACTGAACACGCACTCCACAGAAACTTTGATGTTGTGCGTAATTTCAGAAACCAACATGGGAAATTGAATTAATCTTCGTCTTCCATCGACGATTTGCGAGGATCTTCTTCTTCTTCTTCCTCCTCTTCCTCGGCTTCCTCTTCTTCGTCAACGTCTTTCGACTTGGTGGATGTGCGAATCAACGCATCCAAATCCTCTTCTGTAAGGATTTCTTTGGCACGGGTGCTCAACTTTACCAGATAACTAATCTCATCTGTTTCCAAACGCACTGCGGTTACGATTTCCCCTTTTGAGTTGGGATAGCGCACCGTTTTACCCGTTACTCCGGTGGGATACGTCTCATCAAACAGATCCAATAGTTCTGCTGACAACTTACTGTACTCAATGACAACTTTTGGCTTGTCCATCTCTCTAATTATTTATCCAAAAAAACAACAGAATTCCCTTGGTTGTGCATGGGTTTTACACATTTTTTTCTACATGTTTCCAATTTCAGGACACCCGCAGAAAACCAACCCAAACATAACCAACAAAACGCTATGATTCAACTACTTAATCAACATTTACAAACACAAAAAGTTCAACTACCCTAACACATGGCAAGTAGTCAAGCCCTAATTCTTTGAACTTTTACACCACCATAGCGGGTGCTGTAGAACACAAAGACAGCGGGAAATACAGATTTGCGGCGAATTATCGATTCATGCTAACCAAAAACTCGTTGTTGTCTTTGGTGTTTTGCATGTACTTCAAGAAGGTATTCATGGCCTCTTCTGGGTTCATGTCGGCCAGGTGATTTCTCAACACCCACATCCGTTGGTTGGTCACTTTATCCACCAACAAATCATCGCGACGTGTGCTTGAACTCAAAATATCGATGGCAGGAAAAATGCGTTTGTTCGACAATTTGCGATCCAACTGCAATTCCATGTTACCGGTTCCTTTGAATTCTTCGAAGATCACTTCATCCATTTTCGAACCAGTATCAGTCAATGCCGTGGCAATGATGGTCAACGAACCGCCGCCTTCAATGTTACGGGCAGCACCGAAGAATCGCTTGGGTTTGTGCAGGGCATTGGCATCTACACCGCCCGATAAAATCTTTCCAGAGGCGGGCTGAACCGTGTTAAATGCACGTGCCAAACGGGTAATTGAATCGAGCAGAATCACTACATCATGCCCACATTCTACCAGGCGCTTGGCTTTTTCCAACACCATATTGGTCAATTTCACGTGCTTGTCGGCTGGCTCATCAAACGTAGATGCAACAACCTCAGCACGCACACTGCGGGCCATGTCGGTTACTTCTTCCGGACGTTCATCGATCAGCAAAATAATCATATACACTTCCGGGTGATTCTTGGCGATGGCGTTGGCGATGCCTTTCAACAACCAAGTTTTACCGGTTTTGGGCTGCGCCACGATCAAACCACGCTGTCCTTTTCCGATGGGTGATATCAAATCGATGATGCGGTTGGGATAGTTGCTCGCGCTATCGCAAAGGTTCAATTTTTCATCAGGGAAAAGCGGAGTCAGGTGCTCAAAGGCCACGCGATCGCGCACTTCCTCTGGGGTTCTGCCATTGACACTTTCAATTTTCACCAAGCAGAAATACTTCTCATTTTCTTTGGGCGGACGGATACTTCCGCGCACAGTATCACCTGTTTTCAGACCATTTTGTTTAATCATGAAACCTGGGATATACACATCATCGGGCGATGCTACATAATTATAGTCGGGAGAGCGCAAGAAACCATAGCCATCGGGCACTGTTTCTAGCACACCTTGGGTGGTAACTACCCCTTCCATTTCTGTGAAAAGGGCTAGGGCTTCGCGACGTTTTTTCTCTTCTGGAGACAACACAGGTTCTGCTTTTTGAACGGGTGCTGTTTCTTTTCCCTCTGTCACTTCGCGATTTTCGCGGGGCTCGCGATTTTCACGCGGTTCGCGGTTCTCTCTGGGTTCGCGACCATTTCTCGGTTCGCGTTGCTCGCGTGGCTCACGAACTTCTCCACCTTCGCGGGGTTCGCGCTGCATGCGGGGTTCGCGTTGCTCGCGCGGTTCACGAGGCTGATTCTCGCGTTGCTCGCGGGGCTGATTTTCGCGCGGTTCGCGGTTTTCGCGGTTTTCACGACCCTCTCGCTGATTCCTTGGATTTCTGCCTTCAACGGGTTGACGGTTGTTTCTCAACTCCGCGCCCTCTCCAGCCTCACGATGACGCTGAAAAGGCTGTGGCTGTCCCGTTGTTGTGGCTGTAACCGCGCCTGTTTCAGTAGTAGCCGCTTCTTGTTTGGCCTCCTCTGCTTCCTCTGCCTTGGTTTTTCTGGGCCTGCGATTTCTGCGATCGTTGCCGTCAGCAGACGACTCCTCTCCGGCAGGCGTTTCCTTCACCGCAGGTTGAACTGTATCAGCATCCTTGGTTGTAGCAGTTGCCGCTTTCATTTCAATTGCGGCAATGAGTTCGCCTTTTTTCAACTTAGCGGTGTTGTCGATTTGAAGGTTATCAGCAAGGGTACGCAAATCACCCACGCTCATTTTAGAGAAATCCGGTTTATCGGCCATAAAAAATATTCGTATTCAAAAAAATTTTGTGCAAGAAAGTAGAGAAAATTCAAAGGCTTGCTGAATCGCAACGCCTAACTATTACGCAATAATAAGTTAAAATTCGAAAGCAAAAAAATTATTTGCCGTAAATCAACCCTTTAACCGTCGTATTGCTCAAAAAAATACTGTCGGCGCGTCAACCCCATACCTTTCAACTGCTGTCGTGCCTCCGTACACATTACCTCCCAACCACATACATATACATGTGTATTGGGATTTTCTTGAATCAGCGGTTTATACACTTCATGCACATACCCATGTTGAAAGAACGATGGGTCGAGATTGGCATCGGGCCTACTGATCACTGGATGGTAAAAAAATTGCGTTACTGTCTTAGCCAGTTCCTGCCACTGTTCGTGGTAAAGGACATCAGCTTCTGTGCGATTCCCATAGACCAAGTGTACCTTTCGATTAGGATTCAAAGTCAAGCATGATTGAATCATCGACCGGAATGGAGCCACCCCTGTGCCGGTACATACAAAGACCACATCTACATCGGCAGACGTCGGCCTCAACACAAACCCACCTTGTGGCTCTGAAATGTCTAACATCGCCCCTTCGCACTGCTGAAACAACCATGGCGTTACCTTGCCCAAATTATTGAGCGATATACACAACTCTAAGTGCGAAACAGGACTTCCTGACTCTATTGATGCGATAGAATAGCTTCTTTGCAATTCCACTCCATCAACAGTCGCGGTTAACACAACAAATTGTCCAGACTCAAAAACCACCATTCGCTCCAACGACAACACAAACCGCTTAACCCTTGGCGATAGGTTTTCAATCTTTTCAATTGTGGCCTTCATAAACACAAAATTACAACGAACATGTACATTTGCATTATGCAATTCGGTAATTTGATAGGGTTGATCGCCGGTGGTGCCATTGGCTCAGTACTGAGATGGGCTATCGGATTGAGAATCCCTTTTCATGCGCATCAATTTTCATGGTCCACTTTTTTCATCAATGCATCGGCTTGCTTTCTTATTGGACTTTTGTGGAGTAAAATAGAAACTGATGCGGCCAAATTGTTTTGGATTACAGGATTTTTGGGTGGTTTTTCTACTTTTAGTGGTTTCACCTTGGAAATAATTCAGTATCTCCAATGTCAAGAGTATAAATTGGCTGCTGTTTACGGCATTTCATCTATTATCTTTGGGATATTATTGACATGGTTAGGACAGCGATTTTCTGTATCATTTTCAGCTTAGCACACATCGGGAAGGCCACACGGTTGATCATCCCCATGGATGAATCACAGAAAAACCATTTGAAATCCTATGGCCTGGCTTTCTGGTTGCTCAAACAAAACCAAGAAGTTCAGTGGCTGCTCAACTACCAGGGTGGCAGTTTCATGTTTACCTATAGTGCCACCGCTGAAAAAGAGTGTAAAGTGCGGGGCATCACCTACGAAACCATCACCGAGGGCGCGGCCAATGCCATCCTCACTCAAATTCAGGATCCTGGCACCAATATGAATGTGGTAAAACTCCTGAATGCGCCCAAAATTGCGGTTTATTCCCCCAAAACCAAGCAACCTTGGGACGATGCCGTGACACTCGTATTAACCTATGCCGAAATTCCTTACGATATCGTGTTCGACGATGAGGTATTGGGCGGAAAATTGCTCGAATACGATTGGCTGCACTTACACCACGAGGATTTTACCGGACAGTTTGGCAAATTTTACAGCAGCTACAGCACCGCCCCTTGGTACATCGCCGAAGTGGCTGAAGCCGAAGCGATGGCCAAAAAACATGGCTTTGAATCGCCCCGCGAGCTCAAGCGAGCGGTAGTGATGAAAATTCGCGACTTCATGCTCGGCGGCGGATTCCTGTTTGCCATGTGCAGCGCCACCGACACTTACGATATCGCCATGGCCGCCGCAGAAACAGACATTTGCGAATCGATATACGATGGCACACCCGCCGATCCCCGGGCACAAGAAAAATTGGATTACGACAAATGCATCGCCTTCAAAGACTTCACCTTAATTGAGGACCCCTTGTATTATGAATACAGCAACATCGACGTAGATCCATCGCGCAGAAAAGTGCAGGAAGAGGAAGACCTGTTCACCCTGTTCGATTACTCGGCCAAATGGGATTTGATCCCCAGCATTTTGTGCCAAAACCACACGCGCACCATCAAGGGATTTATGGGCCAAACCACGGCTTATCGCAGTCAGTTGGTAAGATCCGACGTGCTGGTAATGGGCGAAAACGCGCTATTGAATGAATCTCGATATATCCATGGCGAACTGGGGAAAGGCACGTGGACGTTTTTCGGGGGGCATGATCCGGAGGACTATCAGCATTTTGTGGGCGAGCCACCAACGGATTTGAATTTGCATCCCAATAGTCCGGGTTATCGACTGATATTGAATAACATTTTGTTTCCATCGGCGCAGAAAGCCAAGCAAAAGACCTAGGGGATGTGGTTTCGTCAAATATGGACGTCGTTCGGTAACACACCCCGCTTGTTTCAATGGGGCTGGCTACTGGTACTATTGGGGAGCGTGGCGATGCGGTTTGTTGGGATCACCGACATGGCTTGGGGTTACGACGAGCTGAGTGCTGTTTTCAGGGCGATGTCGACTGCTGACAATTGGCATTCACATTTGGCTGAGGGCGTGGCGGTTGACGGACATCCAGCGGGTGTACAGACAATTTTATGGTGGTGGATTTCTGTGGCGGGGAATGACGTAGTATGGCCTCGCATTTTCACCGCATTGTTTTCTTTGGGCGTGTTGTGGCAATTTCACCGCATCGCCAATAAATTGTTTGGCTACGAAGCGGCCTTTTGGTCGGTTTGTTTGATGGGATTGATGTGGTGGCAATCGAGCATGGCGATATGGATCCGTCCTTATGTATTTGGGTTGCCGTTTGTGTTGTGGTCATGGGATTTGGTTTTGGAGTTATTGAAGCAGCGTGATGCTCGGGGCGATGTGATGCTTCCTGAGGGCATGGGCTGGTTCGCGGTCAAGTTAGGCGGCGCCCTGGCGGGCGCCGCCTACATCCACTATTTCGCCGGCCTTACGGCCGGCGCATCCTTCTTGGCCCTACTGCTCATTCAACCAAAAATCCAAGCAAATAACAGTCCTCATACCCAAGGACTCCACCCGTCCTATATCCTTTTTCTCCCCATTACCGTTGCCCTCCTTTTCTATTTGCCCCACCTGCCCATCACCTATGCCCAGTTTCAACTCGGCGGATTGGGATGGCTCAATCAACCCACACCTGATTTTCTTTACAACTTCCTACAATTCTCTACCGGAAACTCACTCCCCATACTCATCCTCTTTGTTGGCGCCATTGTCTATGCCATTCAATTCCAATTTCGCATCGCCTACCTTCCCAAACCCGCATCGCTCAAACGCATTTTACGTCAGCCCGTCATCCTTTTAGCACTGGGATTCACCTTCGTCTTCGCGTTCGGCTATGTCTTTTCCGTGACCCGCGCACCCATCCTTCAAAACAATGCGCTGTATTTCGCTTTCCCCCTGCTCATCCTCGTTGCCGGCTATGGCATCGCTACACTAAGAAATCAACTTTCCCCAACATTCAATGGCATAAACCGGTTCGAAAAAATCACTCGGCCCCTAGCAATCGCATTGCCCGCCTTGCTGCTGTACAACACCCTCTACCAAAAACAATTCCTCACCCTTGAGCGCAAAGGATCCCACCATCGCATCGTGGAAAAATCGATCGCCTTCGCTCTAGAAACAGACAATAACGGAACAGATAAACTTGGGCCGCGCCACAATCATATTTGGCTCGACGGTCCGGCCGACAACTACCAATTCCACAAAGGGCAAATCTTAAAGAAACACAAAACCACAAGTATACCCCCATCAGAATATTTTGAACTCCAAGGTCCATCACTTCCATACCTCGCAAAAAAATTGCAATCCCTAAAACTCAACGACCATGTCTTCCTCGGTGTGCAATCTGGATCTCAACCCTGGCTTTTACCCCTCATTGAATCACACTTCGCCTATACTTCGCGATACGAAAACGACACCAATTCAGAAGAAATAGATATCGACCGTAAACTATCACCCAGCCACCAACCCACACAAGAGCAACTGATCGGCGGCGAGTGGTTTACACTGGCAAATTATCGCGAACCGACCTTTAGCGCGGCGGATTTTCACCTGCAAAACGCCAGCATAATTCACAATACCACTGATACCACCACCCTTTCGGCCGAGTTTCCACTCAATCAGTT
>Ga0079300_10000944_pt1 | contig 11344 bp, 9 predicted proteins | sample Wag4_2014_7_11_FD_74799 | JGI IMG/M metagenome (GOLD analysis project Ga0079300, IMG submission 74799) | Fresh water microbial communities from Ohio, USA - Utica-2 Time Series HT 2014_7_11 | ecosystem: Environmental > Aquatic > Freshwater > Water tank | place: USA: Ohio | collected 2014-07-11
CACATTCCAGTAGGTATTGTCACTTCTAAGTTAAGAATTAATGCTTTATTTACATTAGAAGTGATTGGATTAAAAGACGCCTTTCCTTTGGTGATAAGTTTAGATGAAGTTAAAAAACCTAAACCAGATCCCGAAGGAATTTTATTAGCATTAAAACATTTTAAACAATCAGCGAAACATACCTTGTTTGTCGGTGATACAACGTATGATTATTTTGCCGGTAAATCTGCCGGTGTGGATATAGCTTTAGTCAAGTGGGGATTTAAAAAATTTACGCAAGATATCCAACCGAATTTTTGGATCGATCATTTTGATCAAATCAAGGAGTATCTCAAATGACGCAACAAGTGGATGTGGTCATCGTCGGTGCAGGCCCTGCTGGTATGAGCGCTGCACTAGCAGCGCATCAGGCTGGCTACTCACTCATTCTATTAGAGAAAAGTATGCCAGGAGGCAAACTTAATTCCTATCAAACATTGGAAGGTTTTCCAGGGTATGAACACATGTCTGCTCAACAATTTGGCTTAGATCTTTATGATGCGTTAACCAAAAAAGATGTTCAAACGACCTATGGTGATGTTCAATCCATTGAAAAAAAAGGTGATATTTTTATTGTCACTTCAGATGCTGGAACCTATGAAAGTAAGGCTATTATTATGGCCACAGGCACGAGAGAAAAACCCCTAACGATTCCTGGAGCCGAAGCGTTATTAGGTCAGGGCATTAGTTACTGTGCTGCTTGCGATGGCGGTTTCTTCACAGACAAAGATGTTGCGGTGATTGGTTCGGATTTGCATGCCCTTGAAGAAGCGATTTTTCTTGCCAACATTTGCCATCATGTTTATGTTTTAATTCCTCAACCAGGATTAGCACCGAAGAATTGGTTAGTTAAATTAAACCAATTAGCGAACGTTACGATTATCGAAGGGGCTACACCTTTACAAGTGATTGGTCAAAATGCCGTAACTGGGTTACGTTATCAAACACAAGTTCATGGCGAACAAGAAATTCTCTTAGATGGTATATTCCCCATTTTAGGATGGGTTCCAAACTTTCAAGCTTTAAAACTTTTTCAAAACGTTCTTGATCAGGATGGTTATGGTCTTGCGAATAAAGAAGGCGTTACTAAGATTCAGGGATTATTTATTATTGGAGATTTACAAGCTAAGGCCACGCGCAGTGTTAAAAATGTCATCGCCCAAGGTCAATTGGTTGTCAAAGAACTTTCTAATATTGTCAAGCGTTAATTCGATGAGAAATTGACTATAATTTATTTATGAAATCAGAAGTGATCATTTTAACTGGGATGTCAGGGGCAGGTAAATCGACTGCCATTTTTGCCTTTGAAGAAATGAAATACCAATGTATTGAAAACCCACCTGCTGATTTATTCCTCTCATTGTTTCAACATATTCATGAGCAAATTACACAAACGAGAACAGTTGTCAGTGTCTCGCTGTTTAACGCACAAAGAGCGATTGAGGCTGCTAAAAAAGTTCCAGGTTTAAAAACAAAAATCATTTGTTTAATTGCCAAAGAAATTGATTTGGTTTCACGTTATAAACTCACACGACATCTTCACCCGTTACAAACGGAAGGCTTTACCTTGATGCAAGCGATTCAGCGTGATCAAGCATTGGTTGATTCCTTACGCACACATGTGGATGTGATGTTTGATAGTACTGGTTTTTCTGTCACACAATTTAGACAACAATTAATTGCAATGTTTAATGCGAATCAATATCATTTAACGATTGGATTAGTATCTTTTGGATTTAAGCACGGCATTCCCCTTGATGCCGATTTTGTTTTTGACTTAAGAGTCATCGAAAACCCATATTATCAGCCAGCTTTAAAATCACTTTCAGGTTTAGATCAACCGGTGATTGAATTTGTGAAATCCCAAAAAATGTTTCATCAATTGCTAGATCAGGCACAACAATATCTTCAAGTGATGATTCCTCAACTCATTAAAGAAGAAAGACCTTTTTATGAAATTGCGATTGGTTGTACAGGTGGCCGTCATCGCTCTGTAGTTTTTGCCCAAGCGCTTGGAGAAAAACTCAAACGTCAGTTTCCTTTGGGTATTTTGATGATTCATCGGGATATTCACAAACATACGGATCAAGAATGAATTCACAGCTTCAGTCTTTTACAGCGTTTGTCAAAGAAGAACTGACGACAAAACCTTACGATAAGAATCGTAAACTTGCAATGTTTGCAGGTTTTGTCAAGGCAAATGGTCGTTATGTTTTTTCCAAAAAAAATGAAAAGTTAACTCTTTCAACGAGTTATGCAAAAATCGCCCAGTTTTTTTATCAAACCAGTAAGAGTGTATTAAAGGTCAATCCTAAATTTGAATATCGTCAATCGCCTCGTTTTAGTCAAAGACAAACCTATTGGATTATCTTTGAACAACATGTCAGTGAGATTTTAAAGGCCATTCACTTAGATTTTGATTCTTCGCCTGAAGTATATTTGAAACAGTTTTCAAGTATTGACGCGATTGCCGGTTATTTGAGTGGATTATTCCTTGCCACGGGCAGTGTCAACCATCCCTCAAGTTCCTCATATCACTTAGAAATGAATAGTGATGATGAAGACTTTTTAACAGAGATTCAACGATTATTAAAACAAGTCAAAAGTTTACGATTCTCGTTTAAACTCGTTGCTCGCAAAGGTAAATACATCCTATATTTAAAAAAATCCGATCAAATTGCAGATTTTCTTATTTTTATGGGCGCGACAGAGGCGACTTTAGAATACGAAAATGTAAGGGTAGCAAGGGATTTTTCCAATTCCGAAAATCGTTTACAGATTTGCGAAAACGCGAATATGGCAAAAACGATCGCTGCTGCAAAGAAACAAAAACAAGCAATTTTAAACATTGATAAAACCATCGGTTTACAGCATTTAGATAATCCAAAACTAGAAAAATTATGTCGTTTAAGACTCAAGCATGATTCCAGCAGTTTAGAAGAATTAGCTTCCATGATGTCAACGTTTTACCAAAAACCAATTAGTAAAAGTCAACTTAACCATCTCTTTCGTGGTCTGATGGTTTTATCTAAGAAACTAAAGGGTACTCGATGACGCTCTTACAACAACTTGGTAAACGGATTGTGTACTTAAGGTCTGAAAAGGGCTGGTCGCAATTGACCCTATCGGTTGAAGCAAATTTGAACCGTAATTACTTATCAGATTTAGAACGAGGTAGACGAAATCCCACCTTAAAAGTCCTGGAAAAAATAGCCTTTGCTTTATCCATTGATTTAGCAACTTTATTTAAAGGAATCAAGGCGATTTAAAGTTGCCGTAAAACCCTTTATTCTTTAAATTCAATCATATATAATAATTTTTGGTAAAAATACCAGGAGGTCTTGTATATGGCAATTAAAGTTGCAATTAATGGATTTGGTCGAATTGGCCGTTTATCGTTCCGTAGAATCGTTGAAGTCGGTGGCATGGATGTTGTTGCTATCAATGACTTAACGGATGCAAAAACCTTAACGTATTTATTAAAGTATGACACCACCCATGGTCGTTTTGCGGGTGGCACTTTAGAAACCTCAGCCGATGGTAAAGCCATCATTTTTAATGGTCGCACCATTCCTGTGTTAGGCCAAGCAGATCCTAACTTAATTAACTGGTCACAATATGGTGCAGATTTAGTGCTAGAATGCACTGGTCGTTTTAAAGGAAAAGAAGACGCCAAAGTGCACATCACTGCTGGTAAAGCCAAGGGTGTAGTCATTTCTGCTCCTGCGGATGAAAATACTCCAACATACGTCTTTGGTGTTAACGAAAATAAATTAACCAATGATATGGATGTGATTTCTGGTGCAAGCTGCACAACCAATTGCTTAGCACCTTTAGTCAAAGTCTTAAATGATGCTTATGGTATTGACACTGGTTTTATGACAACCGTCCACGCTTACACCAACGATCAAACCACATTAGACTTAGTGAAAAAAGGTGATAATCGCCGTGGTCGCGCTGCTGCAGCAAATATCGTTCCTTCTTCAACCGGTGCGGCAAAAGCTTTACACTTAGTTATTCCTGAAGTTAAAGGTCGTTTAAATGGTGGAGCCTTACGTGTCCCAGTCATTGATGGTTCGCTCGTTGACTTAACCGTTACCTTAAAGAAACCAGTCAAGGATGAAGCTGAAGTCAACCAATTATTCAAGGCTGCGGCTAATGGCAAATTAAAAAATGTTTTAGATTATACCGAAGATGAAATCGTCAGTTCTGACATTATTGGTTCCACTGCAGGTTCAATTTTCGACGCCACCCAAACTAAATTACTTGTCAATGCTGAAGGTAAACAATTATTAAAAATTGTTTCTTGGTATGACAACGAATATTCTTATACCTCTCAATATATTCGCTTAGTGAAGCAATTTGCAACCGTGCTTGGCTTGAAGTAAGAAAACCAATACAAAACACTCACGGTTCACGTGAGTGTTTTTTTTACCAAAGGAGAAAAAATGAAAAATCTAGCAAGTTTAACGAATTTAAAAGGTAAAAAAGTTATCGTCAGAGTCGACTTTAATGTTCCTTTAAAAGAAGGTAAAATTCGCGATGATAATCGAATTGTCGCTGCCTTACCAACCTTGCAGTTCTTAATCAGCCATGGCGCGCGATTAATTTTACTTTCTCATTTGGGAAAAATCTCTCATAAAGAACCGGCAAAAATAGAAGATGAAAAGAAAAAGAATAATCTTCAAGTGGTAGCGGTTCGTTTAGGAGAATTGTTGAAACAAACTGTTGTATTTTCACAAGACACCAAAGGCCAAGGTTTACAAAACCTTGTAAACAGGCTCGAAGATGGACAAGTGTTACTCGTTCAAAATACGCGTTATGAAGTTGGTGAAGAAAAAAATGATGCTGGCTTATCGCAAGCATGGGCTGAATTAGCAGATGTGTTTGTAATGGATGCATTTGGAAGTGCTCACCGTGCTCACGCTTCCACCTTTGGCATTCCCGAATTATTAAAGAAACAAGGAAAGCCTGTTGCCATTGGTTACCTCGTAGAAAAAGAAGTAAAATCTCTTGCAAAAGTTGTCCAAGTCAACCCAAATGAACGTCCTTATGTTGCGATCATGGGTGGATTTAAAGTTTCCGATAAAATCAAAGTGATTGATGAACTCCTTGCAAAATGTGACTACGTGCTCATTGGCGGCGCGATGACTTACACCTTCTTAAAAGCACAAGGCAAATCGATTGGTACTTCACCTTTTGAAGCCGATCAACTCGATTACGCACGGAGCGTGATTGCAAAAGCCAAAGGCAAATTAATTTTTGCTGATGATTATGTTGTTAGTGACGCCTTTGATAATCCAACAAAAATTGAAACGCATGAAGGAGAAATTCGCGGGGCAATGATGGGGATGGATATTGGTCCAAAAACCATTGCTAAATTTACTAAAATTATTCTTCAAGCTAAAACAATTTTCTGGAATGGTCCGATGGGTGTTTTTGAAAAACCTCAATTCACAAAAGGTACTGAATCCGTTTGCCAAGCTGTTCGCACGTTAGGTAAGAAGGCTTTTACCGTGTGTGGTGGTGGCGATTCTGCTGCAGCTGTTGCCCAATTTGGTTACATGAATGACTTCTCACATGTTTCCACCGGTGGTGGTGCATCTTTAGAAATGATTGAAAATGCTGGACATCTTCCTGGCATCGATGTCATCTTAGGTTAATCGTATGCGAAAAAAATTATTACTTGGCAATTGGAAGATGAATCTCACCATTGCAGAGGCTACTAAATTTGCAGAAGCTTCGATTCCATTGGTTGAAAAGGCTAAAGCTGCAAATGTTTTATTAGGTGTTGCACCAACCTTTTTATCTTTAGCGACTGTCAGACAACATAATCCTGGCTTGATTGTCAGTGCTCAAAATATTCATTTTGAAAATAATGGTGCTTTTACTGGTGAAATTAGTGTACCCATGCTCAAGGAAATCGGAATTCAATGGACTTTAGTTGGGCACTCTGAACGTCGCAATTATTTTGGAGAAACGAATTTAATTTGTAATAAGAAAATGCTCAAGGCTTTAAACGATGGCATGACCGTTGTCTATTGTGTTGGTGAATCCAGTGATGATTATGATCATGGTAGAACCAAAGCTGTCATTCGTGATCAATTACTAGTGGGATTAGCAGGGATGACTGCAGAACATCTTCAGCATGTTGTAATCGCCTATGAACCGGTTTGGAGTATCGGCACTGGAAAAAACGCGAGTAAAGAACACGCGCAAGATATTGCAAACTATATCCGTGAACGTTTAGAAGAAATGTTTAATCTAGAAACATCACAAAAGACTTTGATTCTCTACGGTGGCAGTGTCAAACCTAATAATATTAAAGACTATTTATCTCAACCCGATGTCGATGGCGCACTCGTGGGTGGGGCATCGTTAAATGTCACGTCCTTTGAAGAACTGCTCACCAACATTCTGCTTTAAATAATTGCATAAATCATTTCCCTTTATTTTTCATTTGAATTTGTTATTGTTTAATTAATCTAATTAAAGGAGGATTTTTCAATGGAACGTCCATATCAAGCATATGCTACATCAAGTACAACCTCACCATTGGTGAAAGTTTTTACATGGATGGCGGTGGCGCTAGCAGTCACGGCAGTCATGGCACTAGCAGTCTTTTTTGGTATCAATATTGGTCTAATCTCTGAATCATTGTACGGTGGATTGATGGTGGGTAGTATCATCACCTTAATCATCAGTTATATTTGGTTTTTATTTGGTGGCATTAGGCGTGGCATGGGTAATCCAACGATTCCTTTCTTTTTATATGCAGGAAGTATGGGTGTGGTTTTATCGACACTACCTTTCCTATATTCGGTTGAAATGATTGGCACAGCTTTTGGTATTTCCGCCTTTGTCTTTGGGGCGTTTGCCGCTTACGGGGCGACCACAAAAACCAGTTTATTAGGATTAGGACAATTCGCATTCGTCGCGATGTTAGGATTAATTGTCCTCAGCATTGTGAATATATTTATAGGTAGCGTCTCGATGGATTGGTTTATTTCATTTGGAATCTTTGGAGTGGTCTTATTGATTGTTGCCTATCAAGTTTGGTTTGTTAAACAAATTGCGGCTTCTGGCGACATCACCACTGGTGAAGCGATGTATCTTGCATTTAGTCTTTATATTTCATTCATCAATATTTTCTTGAGAATTCTTCGATTCCTTGCTGCTTCACGTAGTGGCGGTCGTCGGTAATCATCTCAATTTAAAAGCATCAACATCACCAATCATGGTGATGTTTTTCTTTGAATTCATTTATAATTAAATTAATGAAAGTGTGAAAGTCATGAAACAAACAAAATGGATTCAAAACCATGAAGTTTTAACGATGGTTCAATCGCATATGAAGATCGTCGTTGGCATGGTGGCTTGTGAACCTCAACTATTTTTAAGTCAATTACACACGATTGCACCACGACTTAAAGATGTGACAGTTTTAAATTGTTTGCCTTTGCAAGCCCATCCTTTTCTCTCTGATGCTCAATACGCTTCCACGTTCACCATTCATAGTTTATTTTTATCCAAACCTTTAAGACAAGCGTATGATCATGGAAATATTCGTTACATCCCAAATCATTTGCATCAAGCCGGTGTTAAATGGTTATCAACGCATCAACCCGATATATTTATTGGGGCTGCAAGTATGCCAAACGCTGAAGGAAAAATTTCTTTATCACTTTCTAATGTGTATGAAAAAAGAATGTTGAAAGCAGCGAAAATTGTTGTTTTAGAAGTTAATCCAAATTACCCATTTACCAATGGTGATTGCATGGTTGAAATGAATGAGGTTGATTATTTAGTGAAAACGCAATATCCCGCTGTGGAATTAAAAGATGAACCGATCAGCGAAAAAGACCGAGCAATCGGGGGCTTTGTAGAACCTCTAATACCCAATGGCGCGTGTTTACAACTTGGCATCGGTGGCATACCAAATGCTGTCGCTCACGCATTGAAAAATAAAAGAGATTTAGGTGTTCATACGGAAATGTTAACCAACGGCATGCTTGAACTTTATCAAGCTGGAGCGATTACCAATCTTCAAAAAAATCTTCACAAAGGCAAAATGGTTTGTACATTTATTGCCGGAGATAAAGCTCTTTATGATTTTGTTCATCAAAATCCTAACATTATGATGATGGATGCACATTATGTTAATAATCCTGATATCATCAAACAAAATCCTAATCAAATATCAATTAATTCCACAATTGAAGTCGATTTAACTGGTCAATGTTGTTCAGAAAGTATTGGGCCTAAACCGTTTTCTGGAACAGGTGGACAATCTGATACTGCGACTGGTGCTGTAAAATCTGAGGGTGGTAAATCATTTATTACCCTCCATTCAACAACGGTGATCAAAGACGCGATATCTGGTCAAATGCAAGAAATTAGTAAAATTGTTCCTTTTTTAAAACCAGGCGCAATTGTGAGTTTGTCTAGAAATGATGTTGATTATGTGGTAACAGAATATGGGGTTGCCTATCTTCGGGGGATGGATACAAGGACACGGGCCAATCGATTAATTGCCATTGCCCATCCAAAGTTTCGTCAAGGTTTGATGGAAGACGCTAAAAAATACAACATTATATAATCCGAGATTTTGCATAAAAACCTATCGATTTAAACATAATTATCTTCGTTGATATCGGCCTTTATAAAAACTTGATCAATAATACTTGCAAATAAAATTTGAATATGTTTTAATCTTACTTGCGCCTACTTAAAACTAGGTCGTAAAGGCCGTCAATATCTTTGAAAAAGTAATGAAATCGATAAGAATGTTTTTCTTAACTATTTCTTGACTTAGACAAATGATGTTGGTATCCTTATAAGGCACACGTCAAAAGGGAAACCTTTTTTTTGCGAGAGCAAGCGTGGGGCACTGATCTTTGAAAACTAAGCAAAACAAGACAAACAATAACGTCAATTTTTCTTTATACAAGAACAAACCAGATAATTTAAAACATGAACTAGAATCAACTTTTTTATAGAGAGTTTGATCCTGGCTCAGGATGAACGCTGGCGGCGTGCCTAATACATGCAAGTCGTACGAGTGTAGCAATACACTAGTGGCGAACGGGTGAGTAACACGTAGGTAACCTGCCTTGAAGCTTGGGATACCCGAGGGAAACTTCGGCTAATACCGGATACGATCATTGGAGGCATCTCTGATGATTGAAAGACGCAGCAATGCGTCACTTCAAGATGGGCCTGCGGCGCATTAGCTAGTTGGTGAGGTAACGGCTCACCAAGGCTTCGATGCGTAGCCGACCTGAGAGGGTGATCGGCCACAATGGAACTGAGACACGGTCCATACTCCTACGGGAGGCAGCAGTAGGGAGTTTTCGGCAATGGGGGCAACCCTGACCGAGCAACGCCGCGTGAGTGATGAAGGTCTTCGGATTGTAAAACTCTGTTGTGGAGGACGAATGGTAGGGATAGGCAATGATCTCTATTTGACAGTACTTCATTAGAAAGCCATGGCTAACTATGTGCCAGCAGCCGCGGTAATACATAGGTGGCAAGCGTTATCCGGAATTATTGGGCGTAAAGAGTGAGTAGGTGGCCATTTAAGTCACAAGTCAAATGCAGTAGCTCAACTACTGTTCGCTTGTGATACTGAAAGGCTAGAGTGCGAGAGGGGTAAGTGGAATTCCATGTGTAGCGGTGAAATGCGTAGATATATGGAGGAACACCAGTGGCGAAGGCGGCTTACTGGCTCGTAACTGACACTCAGTCACGAAAGCGTGGGGAGCAAATAGGATTAGATACCCTAGTAGTCCACGCTGTCAACTATGGATGCTAGATATTGGGGAAACTCAGTGCCGAAGCTAACGCGATAAGCATCCCGCCTGGGTAGTACGTTCGCAAGAATAAAACTTAAAGGAATTGACGGGAGCCCGCACAAGCAGTGGAGCATGTGGTTTAATTCGACGCTACTCGAAGAACCTCACCAGGACTTGACATCTGGTTAAATACCCTAGAGATAGGGGGATAGTCATAGCCAAGACAGGTGGTGCATGGTTGTCGTCAGCTCGTGTCGTGAGATGTTGGGTTAAGTCCCGCAACGAGCGCAACCCTCGTCCTTATTTGCCATCATTAAGTTGGGAACTATAGGGAGACTGCCGATGTAAATCGGAGGAAGGTGGGGATGACGTCAAATCATCATGCCCTTTATGTCCTGGGCCACACACGTGCTACAATGGCCGATACAAAGAGTCGCTAACCCGTAAGGATCAGCAAATCTCAAAAAATCGGTCTCAGTTCAGATTGAGGTCTGCAACTCGACCTCATGAAGCTGGAATTGCTAGTAATCGCAAATCAGCGATGTTGCGGTGAATACGTTCTCGGGCTTTGTACACACTGCCCGTCAAACCATGAGAGCTGGTAATACTTGAAGTCGTTATCCTAACCGCAAGGAGGGAGACGCCTAAGGTAGGATCGGTGATTGGGGTTAAGTCGTAACAAGGTACCCCTTCGGGAACGAGGGGGTGGATCACCTCCTTTCTAAGGAGAAAACAGAATCGGTTAAAAACAACCGATCGTACAACAAATACTAATTTTAAACTCAACTAGACACGTTTTTATCTGGTTGGTTGACGTGAAGGTTCGTCTTGGATTGCTTAGTTTTGAGAGATCAGAGATGATTCTCAACTCGGTTCTTTGAAAACTAGATATTTATGTAAATAACATGTTCTTTCTGTGATGTCGCGATTTCTTTATGAGATTGCGGCGAGACAAATTTATTTTTGAAACAAGCCTTTAAAAACTTTTACGAAGTTAAGTTAATAAGGGCGCATAGTGAATGCCTTGGCACAAACAGGCGATGAAGGACGCGACTACCTGCGAAAAGCGATGGGGAGCTGGAAGTAAGCTTTGATCCGTCGATGTCCGAATGGGGCAACCCAGTACGAGTCATGTCGTACTACTCCCTGGTGAATTCATAATCCAGAGAGTGCTAGACCTAGTGAAGTGAAACATCTCAGTAGCTAGAGGAAAAGAAAGATTTATATCGATTCCGTCAGTAGTGGCGAGCGAAAGCGGAACAGCCCAAACCAGTCTTAGGACTGGGGTTTAGGACTACAATATGAGATTTGTTGTTTTCAGTTGAATGACTTGGGAAAGTCAACCATAGAAGGTGAGAGTCCTGTAAATATACGAAACAATGACTCTAGTAGTATCCAGAGTACGGCGGGGCACGTGAAATCCTGTCGGAATTTATGCAGACCACTGCAAAAGGCTAAATACTCGTTTGTGACCGATAGTGAACCAGTACCGTGAGGGAAAGGTGAAAAGA
>Ga0079300_10000948_pt1 | contig 11324 bp, 8 predicted proteins | sample Wag4_2014_7_11_FD_74799 | JGI IMG/M metagenome (GOLD analysis project Ga0079300, IMG submission 74799) | Fresh water microbial communities from Ohio, USA - Utica-2 Time Series HT 2014_7_11 | ecosystem: Environmental > Aquatic > Freshwater > Water tank | place: USA: Ohio | collected 2014-07-11
AACTATGGAGAACAATTTCTTGAGGTTCAGAATTCAATCCATCTTAAAACAGAATTTGAAAATACTCCTCATCCAAAAGGGTTCATTTTTTCATCTGGTGGGACAACTGGTGAACCTAAATTTGTTCATTTTAGTTATGAAGAATTTGATTATATGACTGATATGTTAGCTCAAAACTTCAGATCCCAAGGTGTAAGGCCTGGAATGGTTGTGGCTAATCTCTTTGTTGCTGGTAACCTATGGTCATCCTTTCTTGCAGTAGAAAAAGCATTGGAGAAAATAGATGTAATTCAACTTCCTATTGGCGGGATGTGTTCTCATGAAAATATTTTACTTTATCTTAAAAAATTTAAACCAGATATTGTTATGGGAATTCCTTCAATGCTCTTGTTGATCGCAGAATTTATGGCTCAAAAAAAAGAAAAAATTCACGTGCCTATGGTTTTTTATGCAGGAGAGGCTCTTTCATCAATTCGTCAAGACTACCTTTCTGAGGTTTGGGGAACGAAATATTTTGGATCAGCAGGATATGCTTCTGTTGATGCCGGAGTTATCGGTTATCAATGTGGGTATTGTGGCCCTGGTGAACATCACGTGTTTTCTGATTTAGTTAAAATGAATATTATTAATGATGAAGCAGTTGTTTCTTCAGCTGCACGAAATTCACTATCCATTAAAAATTATCAAACTGGTGATCGAGCGATTTGGTTAGATGATTGTAAATGCGAAAGTGCTGATAAAAAGTTTAAGCTATTAGGCCGAATAGATAATACAATTCAGATCTGGTCCTGTCGCCTCCTAGTAAATGATATTGAAATGTCCATGAACGATGCTCATATTATGACTTTTCAGATTCGAATTTATGAGGAGAAGGAAGAAGGATCTATCAGAGAAAAGCTTGTTATCTCATTTGAAACTCACGGACAATCAGTAGATCAGGAAAAACTTCTCTTTAATATTTATAAAAGTTCCAGAGATTTAAAAGATACAATTTCCTATTTAGATTTTAAATCCAATATTACTTTAGAGCCACATCAAATTGATTCTATTCCACGTAACCCTCGAACAGGAAAAATAAGTATAGTTGTTGATATGCGCAGTTTTAATTTGCAGACGTAAAACTTCGTTAGTTAGAAATTTTTGTTTTATCCCAAATTTCCAATATAGCATTGGGAATCGGTGACTTCTCCCAAAGAAGTTTTAATTCTTTTTTAACTTCCCAATTTAAATTCTCCTCATCGGAGAAAAGCATTTCTCTTTTCAATAGAACGTCACTCTCAGAATAACAATATTCTCTGGCCTTTATTTCTTTGTGATGGGCGTTGAAAGCGAGGCATCCATAAGGCTTTACTTCTTTTGGAAAAGGACAGCCAAGCTCATGATGATTAAAAAAGGGGCAGGTATAGGTTTTTCGTAAGTAGGATCTTTTGTTGTTATCAAATTTCGGTTCAAGTCGGTACTGACGGATAACTTCATTAAGTTTTCTTTTTAGTTGATCTGTTAATAATTTTTCACTTTTTAAATAGTTAAAAAGTTCCAAAGCCTCTATGGGTGTAATTAACATGGAGTTTGCCTCAAAGGTGCAGCAAGTTCCAGAACAGCCTTGGCAATTGATGCCAGTTGCCTCAAGTTCTATCATCCTTTCTATAAGCAGTTCTCTTCGATTCATAGTTTTCTTTGTTATTTTGCACGGAGTTAAGTTGTCCCATTCCCCGTTTAAACATTTACTATACTCGTCATTTTTAGTACAAAAATTCTACAATTTCTTTAGTTTCAATTCTTAGGGAGATCATCATGATGGATTCTTGGTTGTTGTGGGTTTATAGCCCTGTGATCTTTGGCGTTCTTGGACTCGCCATTGCTGTCTTTTTTTATTTTAAAGTGTTGTCTTTGGGTAAAGGTACAGAAACTATGGAGCGTATCGCGGGATATATCCGTGAAGGAGCCATGGCTTTTTTATTCAGACAGTACAAAGTTCTTGCTGTTTACTGCATAATTGTGGCAGGGCTCATTGGTTTCGGTCTTGGTGGATTGGCAGCAATGTCTTTCATGCTAGGGGCTTTTCTTTCACTTCTTGCTGGTTTTGTGGGAATGAAAGCGGCTACATACGCAAATGTCAAAACAACTCAAGCTGCTCGTACAGGTTCAAAGCCTTTAGCTCTTTTAACTGCCCTTGATGGTGGTGCTGTCATGGGACTTTCCGTTGCGGGACTTGGTGCTATTGGTTTGGGTGTTCTCTATATCATTTTCCAGAACGCTGAAGATAAGGTTCTCTCAACTGTTCTGCATTCATTTGCAGTGGGTGCTTCTTCAATTGCTCTTTTTGCACGTATCGGCGGTGGTATTTATACTAAAGCAGCTGATGTGGGTTCAGATATCGCTGGTAAAGTGATTGAAAATATTCCAGAAGATGATCCTCGTAATCCTGGTGTTATTGCGGATAACGTGGGTGATAACGTAGGTGATGTTGCAGGTATGGGAGCAGATATTTATGAATCAATGGTGGCGGCCATTGTTGCTGCCATGGCGATAGCAATAACTTCCTCTGAGCTTCCAACCTTGATTGAAAATGTTGATTCAAGTGTTAACAAAATTGTGGCAGTCGGACTTCCTCTTGTTCTATCCGCTGTCGGACTTTTTGTGTCCATCATCTGTATCTTTATTGCTCGAATGATGAAGAATATGGATCCTGCTAAGGTTCTACGTGGAGCTCTCATCCTTCCTCCATTAGTTTTGGCAGTTGCTTCATATATCATTATGGGTACACTTGAGATCACTCAATCTGTTACCGCGATTCTGACAGTTGGAGCTATTGGCGGTACTATAATTGGACTTATCACAGATTATTATACCTCTTCTAAACCAGTTGCTAGGATTGCTGAATCAGCAAGAACTGGCGCTGGAACTAACGTTATTCAAGGTCTTGCAGTAGGAATGGAGTCAACTGCTATTCCTATGATTGTGGTTGCAGTAGTTGCTTATCTTTCTAATAAGTATCTTGGCCTTTACGGTATCGCACTTTCTGCAGTTGGTATGCTAGGTGGAACTGCTGTCGTGATGACTGTGGATGCCTATGGCCCGATCTCAGACAATGCCGGAGGTATTTCTGAAATGTCAGGCCTTGGTCCAGATGTCCGATCCATAACAGATGAACTTGATATGGTTGGTAACACAACAGCAGCAATTGGTAAGGGATATGCAATTGGTTCAGCAATTCTTACAGTTCTTGCACTATTTTCTGCTTATAACATCGAAATAAATCATGTTCGTTCTCTAAGCGGACTTGGTGCGGTTGAGCTCGTTCTTACTGACCCAAATATTTTGATAGGTATTCTTTTGGGTGCTGTTCTTCCTTTCCTAGTTGGTTCAACAACTATGCTTGCTGTTGGTAAAGCTGCTGGTGCAATTGTCGTTGAAATTGGTCGCCAATTTAGAGAGATCCCAGGACTTATGGAACTTAAGGCTGAGCCTCAGCCTTCGAAAATTGTAGATATTGCAACAGCGGCTGCTTTAAAGGAAATGATTCTTCCGGGTATGATTGCTGTTCTTGCCCCTGTTCTCGTTGGTTTTTTCATGGGCCCAGCGTCTCTTGCTGGTTTACTCGCTGGCTCGCTTGCAGTTGGAGCTACAATGTCTCTATTCATGGCAAACGCTGGTGGAGCTTGGGATAATGCTAAGAAATATATTGAGAAAGGAAAACTTCAGGGAGAGAAGAAGGGTACCGATACCCACAAGGCTGCAGTCGTCGGTGATATGGTAGGAGACCCATTTAAGGATACTTCTGGTCCAGGGATCGCTATCCTTATTAAAGTGATGTCAGTTGTTTCTCTTTTGATTGCTCCTCTTATAGCTAATCTATAAAAAAGGCCCGAAAGGGCCTTTTTTTTTACCTTCCCCCAAATAGAAATTCTAATTGGAAAATAATGAAAGGAGTTTTTCTAAAAGATCTAATCTTTGGAAAATCTAATCCTGGAATAATATCGAAATATACCCATTGCTTATAAAGATTTCTTCTGTAGTTGATAGAGAATCTATAATTATTGAGAAACCAGACTCCATTCTCAACAGTTGTTTGCCCTGTGATGCCATAGTTTAATGCCTGATTATCAGTTAACTGTTGAATTAGTGTTGGACCGTGATTAGTGCGGAATTCTTTTTTTAAAACCTGCCAACGCTTATAGTTTATAAAACGAAAAATAAGATCACTATTAAATATAAAATCTGAATCAAATCCCGTTTCCTCAACTAATCCACTTTCATCAGTGATATAGGTTAACTGCTCATAAAATCGATGAATGAAAATATTGGAAGAGAAGTTGCGGCGAAGCCTTGCCCGAGTGATAAGTTTCGGTGGTATCGCCATGCTTACTCCTATATCGGAGTTAAAGATCCATTTTTGTTTATTTAAATTTGTATTTTGAGAATCCCTCTCCTCAAAAGGAGTAGCAGAAATATTTTTATCTTTATTTTCAGTCTTATTGTCGTCTTTTAACTTAAACCGAAACTTTTCTTCCAAGCTAGGAAGCCTAAGGTTGATCCGATACAGATTAATGTTATCAGATTTTGAACCATCTCTTAGAAAGTATTGAGATCTGACACGAATTCGGCTTCTGCCAAATTCATCATCTGCACGTTCTGTTGCAAAAAATGAATCTAGACGATCCGCAGCCTGGTTTGCCTTTATACCGAAGATCTCTTTTGCCTTTTCAAGTATGGGTATATTTTTTTCCTCCCTCTCCTCAGCTGGAGACGTAATGCCAATTATTGGGACGAATAAGAAAATTAAAGTTAAAAAGAAACTCATCAGAAGATTGTATACCCTTACCAATTTAATTTTAAGATTTTATGCCTTATGCTTTAAATTTAACTTCTAAGAACAAAAGCTCAACGTGAGTATTTTGAAAGCTTTCTTATAACCTTGTTATCGAATTTCTGACTATTTCTGAGCGAAAATACTGTCCTCTCAAACGTAAAGTTAGATGTTGAAAACGAATTTAAAACAATTAGCCAAATATTTGGGGCAATTATTTTTGGCCCTTGAATCACTTAACCTACAACCTCCTAGATTCACTGAGAATTTAATTTTTTAAATCATAATCCTAATTTTGGAATTAGAATGTACTCAATTTAGATCGGAACCCAGGAGGGGATATTGTGAAAAAGAAACAAGACGTTTATCTAATGACCTCATTTATCCTTTTTTTCCTCATATTTATTTTTGCATTTAATAATTGGATCCAATCAAAGAACTTTACTTCCGATGATGTTTTGTTGGCGATAATTAAGAATGACATCAAAGCATTTGAGAATTTTCTTGATTCTGGTGGGAATATTTATGAAAGAAAATTGAAAATAGATGGAAGGACTTTAGCTATTACTGAGGCTGTCATTTTTTTTGAAAGATTTGATCTTATTAGACTTCTTCACTCAAGAAAGGTCTCTCTGATCTCTAATGGAGAATATGATACATTAGCTTTTGCGATACAAAAAAATAGCCCTGAACTAATGAGGGTATTAACAAAAGAAGATCCTGATTTAAAACTAACCTACGGCCCGAAGGCTTGGAGTCTTCTTCACATGGCGGGATTTTACTGTGCAGATAAGATTATTCCAATACTGGATCCCAAAAATCAATCATGGAACAGACGTTCAAAAGATGGCTCAACCCCACTAACTCTCGCAGCAGAATCTGGTTGTCGGCCTATTCTATCATTCTGGAAAAAGAGCGGGGCAAATTTTAGACAGATAGATGGAAGAGGAAAATCAGCCCAAATGATTATACGTTCAAAAAATGATCCTGATTTATTTGCTTTAACTGAGACTTCTAAAGGGAGAGGGGAGGTTGCCTTTAACGTCATTAAATCTAGTCCTAATTTTTATCGGAAAAGAAAAATTCCAAAAGACCAAGTGGTTGATCATTCTGAGCTTTTGAGCCCTGAAGACCGTCCGTTAGAGGCCACAAAAACTGCTGAATTTTCTGAATTTTCTGATTAGTTGTTTCAAACTCAATTATTGCAGAAATTTTTTTTGGTATTAGAATTAATAATAAAAGAGGGAAAATAACATGGATGTTGTTCGTAGATCTAATGCTGAAATAGAGAAAGAACTAGGAACTGTTGCCTATTTTATTAGAAAAAAAAGGAAAGAAAGAGGGATCACACAAGAAGAACTCGCCAGAAGTTCTCGCGTTGGATTGGCATTTCTAAAAAGACTTGAAGGAGGAGATGAAAACCTTCATCTTGCTAAAGTCCTTCAAGTCTTAAGACACCTTAATGCAGATCTTTTTCCAAAAGAATACCAGTAGAAGGATTTTGCTGTTTCTTTCTATAGCGCATATTCAATAGCTCAACAATGAGTGAAAATGCCATAGCAAAATAAATATATCCCTTTGATACGTGTGCGCCAAAGCTCTCTGCTACCAACATGACTCCAATTAGAAGTAGGAATGAGAGTGCCAAAATTTTAATTGTTGGATGACGTTCAACAAAGCTGGAAATTTTACCAGCTGATGCAAGCATGATCACCATGGATAAAATCATTGCAGTGACCATAATAGGAATCTGATTTGCCATACCTACAGCTGTAATGACTGAATCTAATGAAAAAACAATATCAAGAATCAAGATTTGAAGAAGCATAATGCGTGGACTGATTTTCTTATGGGCCCCCACGTGTTCTGCTTCATGTAGATGGATTTGAGGATCTCCTTCAATTTTATGATGAATTTCAAAAGTTGATTTAGCTAAGAGAAATAGTCCACCTCCTAGAAGAATCAGGTCTCTTCCAGAGAAGCTATGATCAATGACGGTGAAGAGTGGCTCTGTAAGAGTCATGATCCAGCTAATTGAAAATAGGAGTATTATTCTTATTAAAAGCGCAAGTCCGATTCCCATATTTCTGGTTTTATTTTGAGACTCTTTTGGAAGACGTCCCACAAGAATTGCTATGAAAATAATATTATCAATACCTAGAACGGTTTCCATTGCTGTTAGAGTTACTAAGGATGTTAAATTCGCACCGGTTAATTCAAACATAAGACTCCTAAGATTAACTGCAAAATATGTAATTGAATTTTTTGATTATGATATACTCTATGATCAAAGGAGGAAATGATGAAAGTCGCTTTTGTTTTCTTGTTCCTTGTTTCATGTGCTTCAAGGCCTCAATTTTATCCAAATCAAAAGTATAAATCAGTGAATGAGAGCACTGTTAAAAAGGATACTGATACATGTATAGCGCAAGCAGATACGTATCTTAAATCTTCCAAAGGAAAACAGGTTGTAAAAAGTACTGGTTATGGTGCCGCTGTAGGGGCAGCTATCGGTGCGGTAGGCGGAATGTTTGGTGGAAACATGGGAAGAGGGCTTATTCGTGGCGGAGCAATGGGAGCTGCTGGAGGAGCCGCTGCAGGAGCAGTTTCTCCTGATGAGTTGAAGCGTCGCTATGTGAATCAATGCCTGTCAGATAAGGGCTATAAGGTTATAGGCTGGGATTAATTTTTAATTTGTCGGTTTGAAATTAGTCCTAAATCACCGATAAATTGAAAAAGTCCAGTTATGATAATCATAAATAATATATAGATGATATTAATTTGATGTGACTCTCTCATGAAATTAATGAGTATTAACGAGGTAACGCTTAAACGGATTAATTCTGAAACTCCATACTTTCTTTTCTCTTCCAGAGATTTACCCCAACTCGTTATCATCATCCAAAGTATAAAAATTAAGGCAAGACGGATTGAGAGTACGAGATCATTTTCCAGATTGATGGTAACGCTCATGAGAATAAGACCTAGTATCGCTTGAGTGATAAGATAAATTTTTTTAGGGTAAGAAACTTCTACTAAATAAGGTTTGATTGTTGTTTCATTGACTCTAAACCGTTCAATATGTTGGACATCTTCAGGTCGCCAGCCCAAAGGCATGAACCAGAGTTTTAATTTATCGATCCAAGATTTAGTATTTGCCATATCAGTTAAGAGCATCTTCCAGTATTGTGTATAAATTTTATTCGGACTTAAGGAGTTTATGGGGGTCAGACAACCATAAACAGGCTCCTCTTCCTCTTTTGCATAAGTTCCAAATATCTTGTCCCAAATGATAAGGATCTCTCCAAAATTTTTATCTAAATACTTTTGATTAATGGCGTGGTGAATACGATGGTAAGAAGGAGAGTTAAAAATAAGTTCAAACCAACCCATCTTATTAATGACCCTAGTGTGATGCCAAAAGGCGATGATGAGCTGTACGGCAGAAGCGGCATATATAGCCGCAGGCTCAAATCCAAGCAAAGCAAGTGGCCACATGTATGTAAAAGAAAAAAGTCTTTGAGTGATGCTCGCCCTAAGTCCAACAAAAAGGTTAAACTCCTCGGAGCTATGATGGGGCATATGGGCAGCCCACAAAATGTTGATACTGTGACCATGCCTATGGAACCAGTAAAAGAGTCCATCAAAGGCTACAAGCAGAAGAATAAAATTTAATAATGTCGTGGGAATAGAAAAGAAGCGGTATTCATAAATCTTTCCAAATATGAGTATTACAATGTAAGCAACACCAAGATTGACACATTGATTTCCAATGGCCGTCCCAAGATTTGTGATAGCTTGAGCAAAAGTGATGAAGTTTTTTTTACGTATTTGGCAATAAATTACTTCAAGAAGGATGAGGAGAATCGCTATCGGGGTTATGTAAGAGTAAATGTTGACGAGATTAATCTCCTGATCCAATTTAAAATCCCTTTGAAAATAAAAACTACCGACCGAAATATCAAAAACGCCAATACTTTATGGCATCCGTCGCTTTGATCAATTTACACAACCAATAGAAGCTTACGAAATCTTTGGGTTTTACCCTAGATCACATTCTATAGGATTATCTTATAAAACCGAAGAGTAAAGTGAGGTATTTTTCCATAGGAATCCAACAGTGAATAAGCTCGTTCTTTTTGTACTTCTTATTTTCATCATTCAAGGTTGCGGACAAAATAAGTCTGTGGAGGCCCAGTTTGTTGTTAATTTAGGTGCACTAACCGGAGATGCTTTACCACAGGGAGGTTTAATTATTTATGGGCAAAATTCAAGTGGAACTCAAATGTTTGCCCAACCTATATCCTCATCAAGCTATTCTATCGAACTTGAAAATGGTGACTGGAACTTTTATGCTCTCTCTTGGGCTGGTCCACAAATTTTGGATGGTGAACTTAAGTGCGCACAAACATTTTCTAAATTAAATGGCGATCCAATCACTGTTTCCCTGGATCTTTCAACAACGGCATGTAATTCGGATAAATTCTCTGGTGAAATGTTTAGGTATAACGGTTTAATACAACCTATTAAAATATTATCATGTTCTGATCTTGTAGGACTTTCATCTAATTCAACCTGCAGTAGTAATCCTGGTCTCCATCAATCAATTGAAATTGTATTAAATAGCTATAGGGGCCCTTCTCCTATTTCTAAAGTGGATGAGAGTAAAAAATTGAAGTCTTTTTGTATTCCTCTAACCTCTAGTTTTCCTAACAGTTTAAGGCTTCCAACGGGTTCTTCTCTGCTCGCCATTAATACAGAAATACATGCGTATGCCAGTTCGAATTGTTCAGGAGCTTTAAAGAATATTTTCTATTTTCCTCTTGGATTAAGTCAGGGGGATTCCTTAAATGCTCAAATTTTTGATCATGCAGGTAATCCTGATTACGTTAAAATTTTCCTTAGAAGTGAACTAAACGTTCCTCAACCAACCATTAGCTACGTTCCTTCTATCATAACTGGGAATGTGGGAACTTTCATTTCCATTAACCCAATCTTATCATTAAATGGTTTTCCTATAAAAAGTTGTATTTCAACTTCCTTGCCACCTGGACTTTTCATAGATAGTACGTCTTGTGTGATTTCCGGAACACCCTCTGCTGCATTCTCACAGACTCCAATAACTGTCACTGTTTCAACTATTACTGGAGTAGGTACTAAAGTATTAAACATGAATATCTCAGCAGTTGCGCCTAATTTAAGTTACGTTGGAGCTTTAGGAACTTCAGGACAACTAAATTCTTTTATGTTGGTGTCCCCTTCGACTCTCTTCGATGGGGGAGCGCCAATTAGTTGTATTATTGATCCATCAACACCCCTTCCATCAGGGCTTGCAGTTAATATATCTAACTGTGATATTTCTGGTTATCCGACAGTCATACCTTCTTCAACTAATTTTAATGTAATTGTCACAAATAGTGTCGGATCTATGAGTGCTCAAGTGACTTTAACTGTTGCAGGAAGTTCAGTGACAATTCCAACCACTACAGCTTTGAGTACACCCACCTCGATTATCAATTATTCTCCGGCCACAGGTATATCAAATATCTCACAGCCCTCTTTTAATGTTTCAGGTCAATTTAACCCTGGTGCTACAGTGAGAATTTTTTCAGATCCAACTTGTACTCAAACTCTTGGCTCTAGTCCTGTTGTTGGCTCCCTCCCCGCGGGGGTTGTTAATATTTTAGTAAGTTTACCATTCGATGGACCCTTCACCCTCTATGCGGATCAGATTGATACTAGCGGCAATAAGTCACTTTGTTCTCCAGCACTTGGTTATTACACTTTGGATAGAGTGCCACCATTAATGCCTGTAATTTATGGAGTCACAGGTTCCTCCAATTCCTCAGATAACACCTTCGATAATTTATTAACCTCAGGCCATATTGCCAAAGTGAGTTGGTCTCCAATTTCAGACGCGAGCTCTTATTTAATTTCGATAACGGATTTCTATACTGGTAATAGCATTTGCCCACCAGTAACTATTAGTGCAACTCAATTCCAAGGAAATTATTCATTCGAAAATTGTGGTCTAAAACTTGGTTCTACTTATGCGGTCCAAGTTAAAGTATTTGATCATGCTGGAAATTTTTCAACCTCTACCAATTTTCAATTTAATTTAGTTTCTCCCTCATGGACACCCCTCAGTCAATATGGAACTCCAATGAAAAACCATAATGCCCTCTGGATAAATGTCACTGGCTCGGGATATTCAGGCATGTATGTCTGGGGAGGAGAGAGTTCAACTGGCCCAGTCCCAACATCCTATAGTTATGATGTATCTAATGATCAATGGTCTGCCCTTTATTCCGGTAATCTTCCGAGTCCTCGTAAAGATCACACAGCAATCTGGATTGGCGGAGGAATTCTGACTTGGGGAGGCTTTAATGGGACATCCACATTAGCAGATGGTTACTTTTGGAATATGACTACCTCCCAGTGGAGTCAAATTCCACCTGCAACAACTCCGAGAAGTGGACATGCAGCCTTCTGGCAGGAAATTTCAGGTTCAAAA
>Ga0079300_10000951_pt1 | contig 11316 bp, 10 predicted proteins | sample Wag4_2014_7_11_FD_74799 | JGI IMG/M metagenome (GOLD analysis project Ga0079300, IMG submission 74799) | Fresh water microbial communities from Ohio, USA - Utica-2 Time Series HT 2014_7_11 | ecosystem: Environmental > Aquatic > Freshwater > Water tank | place: USA: Ohio | collected 2014-07-11
CCACAACCGATGTTGCAATTGAAGCGGCAGCCTTTGATCCTGCTAGTATTCGCAAAACCTCATTACGATTAAATCTACCTTCCGATGCTGCAACACGTTTTGCAAAAGGCATTGATTTATCACAATTTGAAAATGTTTTGCAGCTCACAACAGCTCTCATTCAGTCTTTGACTCAAGTTAAAAAGGTTTATCAAACAGTTTCTAAGAATCGATTAAAACCTTTAAATTCGAACATCCTCTGGCACCCTAAAGACATCAATCAATTATTGAACACCAATTTTACCGATGCAGAAATGATTCAAGCACTTCAACAATTTCACATTACGTGCACCAAAGAAGGAGCGGGTTATCTTGCTCGTATTCCTCGTCATCGCCAAGATATTCAAGGTGTTGCAGATTTAGCAGAAGAAATTATCCGCTTAGTTGGGTTTGATCGGATTCAAACTAGTCCTATGCCCCTACATATTCAGGCGGGTGGATTAAATGAAAAGCAAGAAAAAGTAAGATTGATAAAGCGATACTTGTCCAGTCAAGGTATCGATGAAACCCTCAACTATACTTTGGTTGAATCGAAGTGGCTTCACCAATTTAATTTGCTTCAACCGCTTGACCCTCTCATGCTCAAGAATCCTCTTTCTGAAGAACGTAAGCATGTTCGAACCGATGTAATCAGTTCGCTAATTCAAGTAGTGCAATACAACATGGCAAGACAAGTCACAACCGGAAAAATATTTGAAATTTCGCAAATTGCGCATCGCCAAGGTCAAACTTTACAATTGGGTTTGGTCATCTTCGGTGAACGAAGTGGACGATCAGCGTTATCACCGACACCCTATTCATTTTATGATATCAAGGGTTATGTCGAAGGTATCCTAAACCTCCTCAATATTGAATCTTCTCGATATCAGTGGGTTGTTGAAAAGCAGGGACACGCTGTCTTACATCCTGGTCGAAGTGCATCTTTGATGGTTCAAAATCAAAAAGTGGCGATGATTGGTCAATTATTACCTGATCTTCAAAAAACAAATGATCTAGGTAAGTCGCCGGTCTTCCTTGCTCAAATAAATCTAGACTTCCTAATCGATTTAAAAACAAGCCCAATTAAATTTAAACCGATTCCTCGCTTCCCCAGCGTAACCAGGGACCTCGCCTTTTATATTTCCGAATCCGTTAGTTTTAATCAAGTTGTTAAGACTGTTAAAAAAACAGGAAAAAAACTTGTGGATCAAGTCCTGTTATTTGATATTTACCAAGGACCGCAATTACCTAAAGGTCAAATTTCAATGGCGATACGAGTTGTGTTGCTGGATGAACAAAAAACACTACAAGAAGAAGAGATTAACCAAACGCTTACTGCAATCAAATCCGCCTTGGTTTCTGAATGTCAGATTAGTTTACGAAGTTAACCTTTTTACCTTTCTATCACCTTAAGCAAACAGTGTAAAAAATTGTTTGCTTTTTTTTTGAACCACACTATAATAAAAGCATAGTGGGAGAAAGTGGGATACATGTTTTTTGGAAGTTATCAATACACATTAGACGATAAGGGAAGACTAGTGATTCCTTCAAAAATGCGATTGGAATCGGGTTCTGTCTTATTTGCTATGCGTGGATTTGAGCATTGTATTTCATTGTTTACCCAACAAACTTTCGCTCAACTTGTCCAACAAGTGAACACATATGACTTCAATCAACCTACTGTCAGACAATACTTAAGAACCGCATTGGCTTCCGTCATCGAACTACCGATTGATGATCATGGACGTATTCAATTACCACAAGAAACGCTTAAACAATTCAAATTAGAAAAGCATGTCAAGATTATCGGCATGAATGATCACATTGAATTATGGAATGCTTCTACATGGGAAGAATATCAATCGGATGCTGTCTCTCAATTTGAAGAACATGCTGCCAACCTTAGTAAAAAATGAACGAACATCAATCCGTATTATTAACGGAAGTAATCAACGGACTTCAGATTCGCCCCAATGGTATCTATCTAGATCTAACGATAGGAAGAGGAGGACACGCTAGTCAAATATATGAAAAGTTAAAGACGGGTCGTTTGCTTGGTTTTGACCAAGATGCCACCGCTATCGAAAGCTTACAAAGTTGGCAAAAGAGTCGTCCTCTTGCAAGTCTCCATCATATGAATTTCAAGCATTTTCCAGAAGTTTTAAATGAGTTAGGTATTAAAAAAGTTGATGGTATTTTACTAGATTTAGGTGTCTCCAGTCCTCAGTTTGATGTCCCAGAAAGAGGATTTAGTTATCGGTTCGATGGCCCTCTCGATATGAGAATGGATCAAAGACAATCGATGACCGCGGCAAGCATCCTTGCCACTTCAGATATTAGAACTTTAACGCAATACTTTAGAGAATATGCCGATGAGACCTTCGCTTTTCCAATCGCTAAAGCCATCGTCAATCAGAGATTGAATCAACCCCTAAAGACAACATTTGAGTTAGTAAACCTAATCAAAAAAGTTAAACCGGCAAAGGCTTTAGCTAAAAAAGGTCATCCGGCTAAACAAGTCTTCCAAGCATTAAGGATGGCTGTAAATCAAGAGGTAGAAGTTCTAAAAAGTGTCCTTGAATCTGCGACTTCATATCTTGGACTACATGGCAGACTCTCAGTGATCAGTTTCCATTCTGGAGAGGATCGAATCGTTAAACAATATTTCCAAACTTTAACCGTTAGTCAAGGTCAACGTCATGGACCAGAAAGATATCTGCCAGTACCTGCAATAGCTTTTAAAAAAATCAAACCTTATCCAATCCTTCCATCCGAAAAAGAAATGAAGGATAATCATCGTTCTGAAAGTGCAGTATTAAGAATCATAGAAAGGGTTATCGATGAAAAGTAAGCTCTATAAAACACATCGAAAAGCTTCCTACTATCGCTTAAGGCGATTAGGGTATTTTTCGATGTCTTTAATGGTGGCTACCATCATTGTGGTCGTGCCGCTTACTCTAGCACAAGCGAGTACAAGTACATCCACGAGCAATCCAGTTAGCTCAACCACTATCGAAAGTTCATCTACAAGCCAAACAAGTTCCGTATCAGAAGAAGCGTCTTCAGAAAACGCTTCTGAAATGGAAGTGAGATTGGGTGGTAGCGAATTGTTTAATAAATTGATCATGGTCCACAACCCATAAAAGGAGAACAATATGGATACCATTTCTTTACAAAACACAAAGACTCTAGAAAAAGTCTTTACCAACGAACTTCAACAACGTAAATTAGTCCTTCAAAATCGAAGAAACTTGTTATGGAGTGTGTTGGTCATTTCCACCATTATTTTAACGATTTATGTATTGACGCCTTTATTTTCAGCTATCCAATAAAGGAAACTATGGCATTAGACATTCCAGTTTTTATCTTAGAGATTGGTTCGGGTACCATTAAATTACTTGCAGGCTATGAGCTCAATGCACGGCCAGTTATTTTACATGTCATGCAATCCGAATATCATCGCGTATTGATGCAAGATAAACTCGTAGATCCCAATAAGACAACACAAGTTATTAAGAAATTAATCCGCGATATGGAAATTCATCTTGGAAAAAAATGTGAAGCGATTCATGTTGTGCTTCCGCCGATTCATCTTGAAGTATTCCATGGTGAAAAAAGAACGAATACTGTCGATCCTAATGGCATCATTCATCCTATGGATATTCACAACTTACATTCGATGTTTCAAAAAGAATTTGTCGGCACCAATGTCGCCCAAGTATGTATTGTTCCTATGAGTTATCAAATCGATGGTGATAAATATTCGGTAAATCCTCCGATTGGTGAACAAACATCGAATATTGTTTTACAAGCATATGTTCAATACATCCTATCGACTTTTTTCCAAGGGATCCTCCAACTGATGGAGGCTGTTGGTATCAAAGTCAAACGTTATATCCTCGATGGTCAAGGCATTGCAGATATTATTGAAACCCAATATAAGGACTTCGTTGCAACGTACGTCCTTATTGACCACGGCGCAAACCAAACCAATTTAAATTTAGTATCTCAACACAAATTAATTCGTTCTGAAACCTTAGAAACTGGTTCAGAACAATTGACAGCTATCATCGCTAATCGGTTTGGGATTACGCTCGAAGAAGCAAGAATCCTTAAAGAAAAGTTTGGTTATGAAACGCGTCAACAAATCTTTGATGGGATGATTTATCAACAAAATGGCATCGTCATTCGACAATCGAATTTCAATCAGGTCATTAAGGAATTTTACGATCACTTGATCGATGAAATGATGATGACTTTACAAGAATATCGGGTTGATAAAGAAACGATGGACCTAACAGATATGAAGTTTGTATTGGTCGGTGGTGGTGCGGCGTTACCTGGTATTACCACTTTATTAAAACCCCTCGGTCAAGGTCAAGGTGTTGAAAAACCTTACATTCGAACGGTTGGGGCAAGACACACTCAAACCTTATCTTTACTAGGTGGCTTACGATTTAGTTATCGCTATACATTGGTTGAAGATGATGTGAGAATTTTTACGCGCTTAGAAAGACAAACGCCATCTACAAAACGCCGTTTCGTCAATTATGACGAAGAATAAAAAAGAAAAGAGGATGTGAACATGGCAAGAGAAAAATTTGTCGTTGATAGTAGTGAACCAGCAGCCAAGATTATTGTCATTGGTGTTGGTGGAGCAGGCAACAACGCAGTGAATCGCATGATTGCAGAAAATATGAATCATGTTGAATTTTTTGTTGCCAATACCGATAAACAAGTGCTACAAACTTCTCAAGCAAAAAATCGATTAATCTTAGGAGAAAAAACCACCCATGGTTTAGGTGCTGGTGGATCCCCGGAAGTCGGTAAACTTGCTGCAGAAGAATCAAAAGAAGAAATTGCGGAGATCGTCAAAGGCGCCAACATGGTGTTCATTGCAGCGGGAATGGGTGGTGGTACCGGAACCGGAGCAGCACCCGTCATTGCCCGAATTGCTCGTGAAGCTAAAGCCTTAACCATTGCGATTGTTACTCGCCCTTTTACCTTTGAAGGTAAAGGTAGAATCGCCAATTCCGTTAAAGGATTAAATGAATTAAGAGATGCAGTTGATGCAATAATCATTGTTTCTAACGATAAATTATTAATGTCGGCTGGTAATCAACCCATTGGTCAAGCTTTCAAACTAGCGGATGATGTGCTTGCACGTTCAGTCAAAACCGTAACGGATTTAATTTTAATGCCAGCGGTGATTAATCTTGATTTTGCCGATGTGCGAAACGTCCTACGAAATTCTGGATTAGCGTTGATTGGTTTTGGTTTAGGACAAGGACAGAATAAAGCTTTTGAAGCTGCTCAAAGTGCGGTCAGTTCGCCTTTGTTAGAATCGAGTTTAACAGGCGCATCTAAAGCCATCGTTGCCGTTACCTGTGGGCCGCTTGTCTCACTTTATGAAGCCCAAGAAACTGTTGATCGCATTCGAGAAATTGCTAGTACCAACCTTGATATTAAATTTGGTGTTAACATCAATGATCAACTCACAGATCAAATTTTAGTCTCTGTTATTGCAGCCCAATTTCCAGAAGAATACGATTACACAACGGTTCCGAGTCCGTTAACAAAAACCACCAATCCTGTGATGAAACCAGATCCAGAACAAAGCATTTTAAAACCCCAAGATCCTTTACCGAAAGTCACGAGTAAAGAAGATGAGGAAGATTTACTGCCTGAATTTTTATCTGGCAAGAAATTTTCTTAACGACATTTCTCCCTATTTAGCGTATAATTTAATCAATCCGTTGAAGAAGCCACATGGATGCTTTATTAGAGACTTCGTGGTCGGTGCAAACGAAGAACCCCCATCCATATCCCTTCTGAGGGTGAACTGAAATCAAGTAAGAACACCGGATCCTCCCGTTATCGAGGCCAAATGAGCGCGTTGTTTACAACGAAGCAAGGTGGTACCACGTCAATCCCACGTCCTTGGCACAAGGACGTTTTGTTTTTTTAAGGAGAGCGTATGGAATTAAAAGAAACCCTATTGATGCCTAAAACAACCTTCGAAATGAAGGCAAATTTACCCGTGAAAGAACCGCAATTCATTACTTTTTGGCAAGAACAAAAATTGTATGAAAAGATGCGAGAAAAAAATAAAGGCAAACCTGAATACCAATTGCATGATGGGCCGCCTTATGCCAATGGTGATATGCATGTTGGCCATATGCTTAACCGCATCTTGAAAGATATTGTGGTGCGTTATCAACACATGCAGGGGTATGATACACCATTCGTTTTTGGTTGGGATACGCATGGCCTACCAATTGAAAACTACATCACCAAAAAAGGTGTTAATCGTAAAACGATGACCGTCCCAGAATTCCGAGCATTATGTGAAAACTTTGCCAAAGAACAAGTCGAAAGACAAAAAAATCAAATTCGCCGCTTAGGTGTGATGGGTGATTTTGATCATCCTTATTTGACTTTAGATCCTCAATTTGAGGCCGCTCAAATCGGCGTATTCGCCAAAATGGCCCTCAAAGGATTGATTTATAAAGGCCTCAAACCAGTTTATTGGTCACCAAGTAGTGAATCGGCTCTTGCAGAAGCCGAAATCGTCTATGAAGATGTCACGGATCAAGCCATTCATGTTGGGTTTAAAGTTAAGGACGGTAAAGGCATTTTACCAACGGAAGCGCTTGTCGTCATCTGGACGACGACACCTTGGACAATCCCTGCCAATCTTGCCATCGCAGCACATCCTCAATTCGATTATGGTCTATATCAAACCAATAAAGGTTTATTAGTGTTTGCAACATCTTTAGAATCGATGGTCATTTCTCAACTTGGTTTAAGCGAATGTCAATTAATCAAGACCATCAAGGGTAAAACGTTAGAAGGCATTGAAACGCTTCATCCTTTTTATGTAAGAACCTCTCCGATTATTCTAGGTGATCATGTCACCAATGATACGGGAACAGGCTTTGTCCATACTGCACCGGGTCATGGTGAAGAAGACTTTATCGTTGGTACAAAATATAAACTACCCCCGCTTTGTCCAGTTGATGGAAGAGGCTTTATGACCGAAGAAGCGGGTGAAGATTTAAAAGGATTATTTTATGCTGATGCTAACAGTAAGGTCATTGAAAAATTAACTCAGGCAAATGCTTTGCTTGCGGTTCATCCCTATTCTCACCCCTATCCGCATGACTGGCGAACGGGTAAGCCATTAATTTATCGAGCAACCCCACAATGGTTTGCTTCGATTGAACCGATTCGCGAAACGTTACTCAAAGAAATTGCCCGAGTCAAATGGACACCATCTTGGGGTCAAGTGAGAATTCATAATATGATTAAGGACCGCGGTGACTGGTGTATTTCACGGCAACGCACATGGGGTGTTCCGATCCCTATTATTTACCACGAAGATGGCTCACCCATCATGGAAGAAAAAGTTTTTCACCACATTCAAAAACTCATTGAAAAAAACGGAAGTTCATTTTGGTTTAGTGCCGATGCCAAAGATTTACTTCCACCGGATTATCGTCATGCCTCTTCACCAAATCAAGGTTATAAAAAAGAAACAGACATCATGGATGTTTGGTTTGATTCTGGATCAAGTTCATTAGCGGTTTTAAAAACTAGAGGGATGAAATTTCCTGCAGATCTTTATTTGGAAGGAAGTGATCAATACCGAGGATGGTTTAATTCTTCGTTAATTATTGCGGTTGCTACTGAAGGGGTATCACCTTATCAAAATATTGTCTCCCATGGATTTGTCGTTGATGGTAAGGGTGAAAAAATGTCCAAATCAAGGGGTAATGGTATTGATCCTCTGAAAATGATGCAAGTCTATGGTGCTGATATTATGCGCTTATGGGCAGCTTCAATTGATTACACCGCAGACGCTCGCGCCAGTGAAGATATTTTTAAAGGCAATGCAGAAGCATACCGCAAGATTCGTAACACCTTTAAATTTATGTTAGGAAATTTATCTGATAGTGATGGTTTTTTCAATCCAAAACAACATCCAATTACAAGCTTAAGTTGGATTGATCAGTTAGTCATGGCAAAACTCAAGCAAGTGACATCTCAAGTAAAAGTAGCGATGGATCAGTTTAATTTCTCAGAAGCAAGTTCCACCTTATTAACGTTTATGACGCAAGATCTATCATCGTTCTATTTAGACATCACCAAAGATATTCTTTATTGTGAGGCAAAGACATCGCTACGACGACTTCAAGTCCAACATGTTCTCTATGAAGTGACCTTAAGCCTCATGAAGTTATGGACGCCCATCATGCCATTTACCATGGAAGAAGTGTTCCGATTATTCTCATTTAAAGATACAATTTCAGCGCAATTATTGGACTATCCAAAGGTTGAACCTGTGATTGAAAAAGACTTACAAATGTACCAAGCCTTTCTTCAATTAAAAGAAGTTACGAATAAATCTTTAGAAGGCCTTCGAAGTCAAAATCAAATCGGTAGTTCTCAAGAAGCTAAACTTACCTTAACGGCACCATCCCTCTTGGCGCAATCGCTACAATCTCTACCGGCACGTGAACGTCATCGTTTGTTTATTGCCAGTGAAGTAAGTGTTTCTGTCGGCGATACATTGAAAGCAGAAGCCCATCCCGCTGGTGGTCTAAAATGTCCACGTTGTTGGAATTATTTTTCCACTTTACATGCTCACCAAGAATTTCAAGTGTGTGACCGTTGCCTTGAGGTTTTAAAGTTGTGAAAAAAAACGTTTTATCCTATATTAAAATTGGGTATATTCAATTATTATCTTGGACATTACTTTTGGATTTTTTAACCAAACAGTGGGCCGCTACAACCCAAGTCAATCAAACAGTCATTGATGGTTTCTTTTATCTTTCGTATTCAAGAAATACGGGTGCAGCTTGGTCCATTTTATCTGGAAACCAATGGTTACTAGCTTTGATTTCCTTCACTGTGGGAATTTCACTCGGTTACTATTACCTAAAAAACTTTCAATCGTTTTCACTTTGGAATCATGTTGCAATCAATTTATTTTTATCCGGTACCTGGGGTAACTTTATTGATCGGGCTTTTTTTCCAGAGGGTGTGATTGATTTTCTTTCTTTTCGTTTTGGAGATTACATTTTTCCAACCTTTAATGTTGCCGATAGTGTTCTAACCATTGGTGTCATCATTTTAATTGCTGTCAGTGTCTTTGAAAGGCCCCAACCATGAAAATTCAATCAAGTGAAATGAACCTTCGCTTAGATCAATGGCTCACAAAAACGGATCCATCTCATTCTCGCGCCCGATGGCAATCCTTGATTGATGATGGTTACGTTTTAGTCAACGGGGCAAAAACAAAAGCTAGTCATCGTCTTGCAACGAATGATGAGATTACCTTATTACCATTTCCCACTGAAACGATTTCCATGAAACCTGAAAATTTGCCTCTACAAATGGTCTATCAAGATCAAGATCTTGCCATCATTATGAAACCGCAAGGCATGGTCGTTCACCCTGCACCCGGACATCCAACGGGTACCCTAGTCAACGCCCTGCTTTATCATCTCAAAGACTTAAGTGGGATCAATGGTGAAATTCGTCCCGGTATCGTTCATCGATTAGACAAAGATACGTCTGGATTAATGGTTGTAGCAAAACATGATCAAGCTCATCGGTTCCTTGCATCCCAATTAAAAGAGCATGAAATGAAGCGCGATTACTATGCTTTGGTTCGAGGATTAATCAAGGAAAACAAAGGAAAGATTATTGCCCCGATTGGTCGAGACCCAGATGACCGTGTGGCGATGGATGTCATCGCCGATGGTAAGCCGGCAGAAACCAGTTTTGATGTCGTTGAACGTTTTGCCAATCATACCCTTGTTGCTTGCCACCTTGCAACGGGAAGAACCCACCAAATTCGCGTGCATATGAATTTTATCCATCGCCCCATTGAAAGCGATCCTCTCTATATGCCTCAAAAGCATCCTCTTCATCAAGGCGGTCAGCTTTTACATGCCTATCAATTGACCTTGACGCATCCCACGACGAAAAAAAAGATGATTTTTACGTCACCTTTACCCGATTACTTTGAATTAATCTTAAAAAAATTAAGAACCTAATTTATCGGTGATTTTTTTAAGGGTTTTGAAATTTGTCTTACAAATGCCTTTCAACGTTTCTAAACCATGATGCTGAGCAAATTCTAATGCGAATTGTTCAACCTTATCAGATGCACCAAAAGGCAATTTAACCGTGAAAATTCGTCCCATATCATTCATCGCTCGAATAAATTTAGCTCTGGCAAGTATACTACTAGCGGCCACTGCTAAAAATAAGCTTTCCGCTTTTTCTTTGAGGACTAAATGAGGGATGGGTGGTAAACCTTTTAAATAACTATGAAATTTTTCTTCACTCGCAAATTGATCAATCACCATAGGTAGTTCAAGATTAACTTTTTGTTTTAGCGTTAACATCGCATGATGGTGTAATTTTGCTTTAATTTCGTTTAAATTGTAGCCTTTTGCTACCATTGCTTGATATTTCAAAGGATTAACAATGGTGGTGACGTGGGGAATGCGACCGGTCATTTGGTCTGCCAATTTAAGAATGGTTGCATCGGGAATCAGTTTTGAATCTTTGACGCCTAATTCTTCTAAAAACTGCACATCTTTTTCTTGAACCAAACTTGCGGTGACGACAACAGGACCAAAGAAATCGCCGGTGCCAACTTCATCACTTCCGTAATGGCTTTTACTTGGGGCATTTTTCGTTTCTTTTTTTAACCAAAGTGCGGCGTCTTCATCAAAATTAAATCCTTGATAAAGCACTTTAAATTTTTCTGATTTGGGCGAATAAACTGAAACCGTAAAGTTATCGAGTTTAGCAAAGAAAACGATCGATGCATGTGGAGAAGATTGTTGATGATCCGCATACAACGCTTTAATTTTTTCGAATACTGCTTCAGAAACCAATAGGGTTTTGGTTTGAGGCGTTATTTTTTTCACTAGTCATATTATAGCATTTATGCAAGAGACCTTAACGAAGAGATGATATAGTTATTTCTAGATGAAAACGCTTGAATCGATTTTAGAAATCCCACTCATTCTCGAACGTATAAAAAGGTTTACCAAAACATCACTTGGTCAACATTGGATCCTTGATCAAACGTTTATTTTTGAATCTGATTTACCACTTAAAGGAAATCAAGTTGACGAGATGATGCGACTTTTGTCCAGATTCAGTGCCTTACCTATCCACGCCAGTCAAGATTTAGAAACCAATCTTTCATTGATTGAAAAAGGTAGTGTGATTACCTTGGAGACTCTGATTGCGATTCAACTTGATTTACATACC
>Ga0079300_10000952_pt1 | contig 11313 bp, 17 predicted proteins | sample Wag4_2014_7_11_FD_74799 | JGI IMG/M metagenome (GOLD analysis project Ga0079300, IMG submission 74799) | Fresh water microbial communities from Ohio, USA - Utica-2 Time Series HT 2014_7_11 | ecosystem: Environmental > Aquatic > Freshwater > Water tank | place: USA: Ohio | collected 2014-07-11
GGAGGAAGCCGCCGGGGCTGAAGCCGGGGCCGGGGCTGCGGCAGAGGGAGCGCCAGTGGACGACGATCCGGGGACCTTGGAATCGGCAGGCATGGAATCGGAAGAGGAAAACAACGAACCACAGATCTGAACTGGCGCGGCGGGCCGTGAAGGCCCGACTCCGGACAGGCATCCTGCGGCTTCCTGAGAGCAAGTGCCACCAGGCGAGGCCAGCGTCTCAATCGCGCTTAGTACAGACGTACCCTAGCCGATCAGGGCCAGTGCGCCAGGGGGGCCGCGAACCGCTCCGGCTCGAGCCAGTGGATCGCGGCGGGAAGGTCCTTGCCATCCCGGGGGCCGAGATAGCCCCAGCTCGCAAGAAAGCAGCGCACCGAGGCGAGATCAGGCCGGGCGCACACCCCCTCAAGGGTGGGGCGCCGGTCCTCCAGAAACCACACCGGCCTGGACTGCTCCTCCAGCAACCTCGCCAGCACGGCGGGCTTGCTGCCCTGTTCATGGCCGAAGAGGGCCCAGGGAGTCAGACCGGCAGCATCGAGAATCCGCCGGGCGAAGTCCCCCCCCTTGGTGGTGAGCACGGCCCAGGCCGCTCCTTCAGCAGCCAGCTCCCGGAGACGCTGCTGCACGCCGGGATAGAACCGATGGCGCGCCAGCCAGCCGGCGGCATCCCCGGCGATCGCCCTGGCACGAACCTGCTCCAGCGCCTCCTGCAGCTGGGTCGGGTTCCAGCCGGAACGCGCCAGGGCTTGCTCCAGCCATGGCCCATATCCGGCGAGCACCGCATCCCACCGCTGCTCAGGACGCGCCAGCTCCGCCGCCACGAGCACCATCTCCCAGCCTTTGTGGATCAGGGGCCGCAAGCGCACAAAGGCCTCAGGCACGGCCTCCGGCAGCGCGAGGTGGGGGGCGAGACCCAGGGCCGCCAGCCTGGCGGACCACCAGTATTCGGGCAGTCCATCAACGATCACCCCATCGAAATCGCAGACCAGGAGGGGAGCGGTGAGCATCGATGGACGTGCGGGGCGGAGGAGCGGTCGGGAAACCCGGGGAGGCGCGAGGAGGACGCGGAATCAGGCCGCCCTAGGAGAGAAGCGCAGACCGGAACCGGCATGCAAGCCGTCCAGACCGGCCAGACGGATGACAAAGATCGATCAGAACTGGGCCGCTAGGATTCGAACCTAGGAATGGCGGGACCAAAACCCGCTGCCTTACCGCTTGGCGACGGCCCAACGAATCAGTCCGGAGGATGGGCCCTCGGAACTGCTCCAGCACCGGCGAACCGGCGTACAGCTAGTTACCCACAGCGCCGGGCCCTTCGTCAACGGGCGGACCGCTGAGAGCGGCTCCCATGCAGCCCACGACGAAGCTGGGGGCGATCTCCGTTCAGGCTGGGAACACCCGCAGACGCCGCTGATCGCCGAGGCCGAACTCGGCGGTCCGCAGGCGATAACGCCCGGCCAGCTCCGCCTGCTGCCGGCGCACCCACTCGCAGCGGGGGAGCAATTCCACCGGCTGGCCCTGAGCCAGCACCACCCGCTCCACCGCCAGCCGACACTCCTCCAGAGCGGCCAGGGCATCGTCGGCGGCGACCGCGGCGACCTCAGCGACCCCGGACCCTGCCGGCGTCGGGGCCGCATCATCGTGGGACGGCCGCCGCTGCAGCAGCCTCTCCAGGCCACGCTGCAGCTGCGCTGGGGCTGCACTCTTGATCACCAGAATCGGCAGCCCCAGCTCCTGGGCCTGCCGGCGCACGTGGGGATCGCGCCCGAGCCGCTCACGCACGCTCAGCACCACATCGGCCAGCTCAACGCTGGGGACCAGCTCCACCGGCAGTTGCCGCGCGCGCACCACCTGCTCCAGCGGGGTGCGACCGATGCCAGCGGCGTAGACGCGCAGGGGCAGCTCCGGCGCGGAGGGAAGCGACAGCTCTGCAGCACCTGACCGCGGAGCTGGGGCGGATGGCAGAGACCGGCCGGCGGGCGGACCGGAGGGGATCGAGAGGCGACGGGGCAGGGGGCGCAGCGGGCTGGAGTGGCGCTGATCAGGCACAGCGGCGGCACTCTCAGCCAGATGCAACCGGCCCTCCCCATCCAGCTCCCGCACCTGGGGCCGGGCCTGCAGCCCCCGCAGCAGAGCATCCACGGTGGCGGCCACGTCCGTGTGCACCAGCCAACGCTGGCGGCTGTGCATCTCCACGGCCAGCGGAAAGGTGGGTTCGGCCGCGCGCTCGAGCACGCTCTTCTGGCTGCGGCGGCGCCGGGCCTCCTCATCCCCGAGGGTGACCGATTGGATGCCCCCCACCAGATCGCTGAGCGTGGGGTTCTTGATCAGGTTGGCCAGCTCGTTGCCATGGGCCGTGGCCACCAGCATCACACCCCGCTCGGCGATTGTGCGGGCCGCCTGGGCTTCCAGTTCGGTGCCGATCTCATCGATCACGATCACCTCAGGCATGTGATTCTCAACCGCTTCGATCATCACCTGATGCTGCAACTCCGGCCTGGCGACCTGCATGCGCCGGGCCCGTCCAATAGCCGGGTGGGGAATATCACCATCACCGGCGATCTCATTGCTGGTATCGATCACCACCACCCGCTTCTCCAGCTGATCGGCCAGCACGCGGGCGATCTCGCGCAGGGCCGTGGTCTTGCCCACGCCGGGGCGGCCCATCAGGAGCAGCGAACGGCCCGTGTCGAGCAGATCGCGCACCATGGCCACGGTGCCGAACACCGCCCGGCCCACCCGGCAGGTGAGACCAACGATCTCGCCGCTGCGATTGCGCAGGCAGCTGATGCGATGCAGGGTGCGCTCGATGCCGGCGCGATTGTCACCGCCGAAGGCGCCGAGCCGCTCCACGACCGCCGCCAGGTCAGGCCGCTCCACCGGCCCCTCCGCCAGCGCCACGGAGCGCCCCGGGTAACGGGCTTCCGGGGACCGGCCCAGATCCAGCACCACCTCCAGCAGCTGATCCCTGTCGGGATCAAGGCGCAGGGCCTGGGCCACGGGGGCCGGCAACACATCCAGCAACCGATCCAGATCGTCGGTGATGGGTTCGGGCGGGGGGAACTGCTGCTCGGAGCCGGGCACCAATCGGAGCTGGGGCGAATCAGGTCCGTTCTAGCCAGGGCACCAGCAGCTCCCGGGCCTGGGCAAGCGCCCGGGGCCAGAGATCGGCGGCCTGCAACAGGGAAAGACCCCGCGCCTGGCTCTGCAGCAGCAGCGGCTGCAGCAGTCGTCGGGCCACCCCCCCGAAGGCGACGCCGGCACAGTGGCGGGCCTCCGCCGGGCGGTTCCGGAGGTGCTGCAGGGTGCGGCCGTTGGTCCCGCCGGCCAGCTGCACAGGCCCGGGCGGCAGCCCGCGGAGACGGCGGGCCAGCAAGGCCACGGCCGCCCGCGCCGTGCCGTCGCCCACATCGCCTGTCATCGGCCGGCCATCCAGCTGCCAGAGGGGCCGGAAGCCGTGGCGCCGCAGGGCCTCAAAACGCCCCCAGAGCTCGCCGTCGCCCACCTCTGCCGGAGCGCTCACCGCCAGGCGACGCAGGTGCAGGCCACTGGCCTGCACCTGTTCCAGGCGCTGCAGAAAGGCCTGTTGGCGGCCGGGCTGGGTATGCAGTTCCAGGGCGTCCGGCCGGAGCTGGTGGAGCAGAGGCGCCACCGCATCCGGGAGCAACCCATGGCTGCGCTCCTCGATCAGGCCCAACGGGCAGGCCGGCAGGCACCGCCCGCAGCCGTAGCAGCGGTCCGCCAGCACGCCCTCGGTGGCCCCGGGAGCACTCGAGGCCACGGGCGGCGCGATGGCCAGGGCCGGGCAGACCCGCTCACAGGGCCGAGCGCAGGTGGGAGGACAGCGGCGCGGGTCAAACCAGGCCTTGCGGAAATGGGGATCCTGCCCATCGCTGAGGCTGATCATCAGCCAGGGTCGGGAGGCACCCCTGAGCTCCGCCCAGGCCAGGCCTCGACGGGCCGCAGCCACCACGGCGGCATCGGCGGCCACATCCACACAGTGCACCCCCGCCAGCGCATAGATCCCGGCGAGATCCTCCACGGAGACGAGATCCTGATTGCTGGCGCCGGCGATCCACTTGACCCAGCGGCCCGAGGCGAGGGCCCGCTCCGCCCGGTCATCCCGGGTCAGCACGGCAGGGGCCTCACACCAGCTCGGCCAGCGGCTGCCAGCGGAGGGCGCGCGCACCGCCCAGCTCCACCACGAAGCGCAGCCGGGGTTCCCGAGCACTCAGGGCGACCAGGGAGGCGAGTTCGGCCCGGGAGAGAACCTGACCCTCCAGCAGCCAGACGACGATCGGCGCAGTTCCATCGAGCAAGGGTCCGAGGAGGGGCATGACGCGCTGAACCTCGCCCACGGCGGCACCTCGCCCAACGCTCTGATGGCCGAGATGGGGGGGACGGATGCCGTGGAGCTGCAACAGATAGGCCTCGGGATCGCCGAGACCCCGCGCTGAAGTGATCTGGGCGCGATAACCCGCAGCCCGGAGTCGCCGGAGCAGACGGGTCTCCGCCCCGCCCTCGAGGGGCGCATACAGGGCCAGGGCGCCAGCCCGCTCCAGCTCCTGACGAAAACCGCGTCCCGAGAGCAGGAGTGGCATGGAACCGGCGAATGGCTGGCGGAAGTCTGACAGCCCGGATCCAGGTCGGGGGTGGTGGAAGGTTCTGGGGGCAAAGGTAGTGGTGTATGGTTGACAGCTGTGCTTGGAACCTGTGCCCGTCCGCTAGCCGGGCCTCCAGTGTCCAGACACCGGATCGCCAGTGGTGGCGATCCCCTCCGGTCTGAGGAAACTGCCCGAACGCGCCGCCGAGCCTTACAGCCATGCGGTCCGGTTCCCGTAAGTCCACGGCCAACGCTGATCCGGATTCTGATCCGCTGCGCTAGCGCCTCCACACAGGCTTCAGCCAGGTTTCATTCCCCTGCATCAGCAACATCGGTCCGGCGAAATCCGGATTGGTGGTCCAGCTGGCGTTGTTCTCATTCCTATGTCCATCGGCATTCTCGGGAAGAAACTGGGCATGTCCCAGTTCTTCGACGATGAAGGCAGGTCCATCCCGGTCACCCTGATCGAGGCAGGTCCCTGCCGCATCACCCAGCTCAAATCCACCAGCACGGACGGCTACAACGCCGTTCAGCTCGGTTTTGGCGACGTCCGCGAGAAACTCGTGAACAAGCCTGCCCAGGGTCACCTGGCGAAATCGGGCGAAGAGCTTCTGCGTCACCTGAAGGAATATCGGGTCGACAGCGTGGAAGGTCTCGAACTGGGTGGATCGATCACTGTCACCGCCTTTGAGGCGGGCCAGAAGGTCGACGTCAGCGGCGACACGATGGGTCGCGGTTTCGCCGGCTATCAGAAGCGCCACGGCTTCAGCCGCGGTCCGATGACCCACGGTTCCAAGAACCATCGGGAACCCGGCTCCACCGGCGCCGGCACCACCCCGGGCCGTGTGTATCCCGGCAAGCGCATGGCCGGCCGGTACGGCGGGAAACAGATCACCACCCGCGGGCTGGTGATCCTGAAGGTCGACGCTGAACGCAACCTGCTGGTGGTGAAGGGCTCGGTGCCTGGCAAGCCAGGGGCCCTGCTCAACATCCGCCCGGCCAACCGGGTTGGCGCCAAGGCTGGGAACTGAGGAGGTAACCGATGGCAACTTGTGTGATTCGCGACTGGCAGGGCAAGGAAGCCGGAAAGGCATCCCTGGACCTCAAGGTCGCCAAAGAGAGCTCCGCCACCGACCTGGTGCATCGCGCCGTGGTGCGCCAGCTGGCTCATTCCCGTCAGGGAACGGCCAGCACCCTCACCCGTGCGGAGGTGGCCGGAGGCGGCCGTAAGCCCTACAAGCAGAAGGGAACGGGTCGGGCCCGCCAGGGATCGATCCGGACGCCACTGCGCCCCGGTGGTGGCGTGGTGTTCGGACCCAAGCCGCGCTCGTACAACCTGGCGATGAACCGCAAGGAGCGTCGCCTGGCTCTGCGGACGGCGCTGATGAGCCGGATCGACGATCTGATCGTCGTGAAGGGCTTTGGCGCGGGTCTGGATACCCCCAGAACCAAGGAGATCGTGGCCGGCCTCGGCCGACTCGGCATCGCCGAGAACGCCAAGGTGCTGGTGGTGCTCGACACCCCGGCTGAGGTGGTGCGCAGGTCCGTGCGCAACCTCGAAAAAGTGAAGCTGATCGCCGCTGATCAGCTCAATGTGTTCGACCTTCTTCACGCCAGCCATCTGGTGGTGAGCGAGGAGGCACTCGCGAAGATTCAGGAGGTCTACGGCGATGGCTGAACGTTTTGCAGGTCGGCTGGCGGATGTGATCCGCCGCCCGCTGATCACCGAGAAGGCCACCCGCGCCCTCGAGCTGAATCAATACACCTTCGAGGTGGATCACCGTGCCGCCAAGCCCGACATCAAGGCGGCCGTCGAATCATTGTTCGACGTGAAGGTTGTGGGCATCAGCACCATGAACCCTCCTCGGCGTACCCGCCGTGTGGGTCGGTTCGCCGGCAAACGTGCCCAGGTCAAGAAGGCCGTGGTGCGGCTCGCCGAGGGCAATGCCATTCAGCTGTTCCCGGAGTCCTGAGGGGTTAACGACACATGGCAATCCGCAATTACCGTCCGATCACCCCTGGAACCCGCACCCGCGTCGCCACCGACTTCGCTGAAGTCACAGGCCGCGGTCGCGAACGGGGCCTGGTGGTGGCCAAGCATCGCCGCAAAGGCCGCAACAACCGCGGTGTGATCACCTGTCGCCACCGCGGTGGCGGTCACAAACGGCTGTACCGCATCGTCGACTTCCGCCGCGACAAGCATGGCGTGACGGCGAAGGTGGCAGCGATCCACTACGACCCGCACCGCAATGCGCGTCTGGCCCTGCTCTTCTACGCCGATGGCGAGAAGCGCTACATCCTTGCTCCTGCCGGGATTCAGATCGGCCAGACCGTGGTCTCCGGAGCCGATGCTCCGATCGAGACCGGCAATGCCCTGCCCCTCTCCGCCATTCCGCTCGGTTCCAGCGTTCACAACGTGGAGCTCTACGCAGGCCGTGGTGGTCAGATGGTGCGAACCGCCGGAGCCAGCGCCCAGGTGATGGCCAAGGAGGGCGACTACGTCGCCCTCAAGCTGCCTTCCACCGAGGTGCGTCTGGTGCGTCGGGAGTGCTACGCCACCCTGGGCGAGGTGGGCAATTCCGAGGTCCGCAACACCAGCCTGGGGAAAGCCGGCCGCAAGCGCTGGCTGGGTCGCCGGCCCGAGGTTCGCGGCTCGGTGATGAACCCCTGCGACCACCCCCACGGTGGTGGTGAGGGTCGTGCCCCGATCGGCCGATCAGGCCCCGTCACCCCCTGGGGCAAACCAGCCCTGGGTCTCAAGACTCGCAAGCGGAACAAGCCCAGCAATCGGTTTGTGCTCCGGAAACGTCGCCGCACCTCCAAGCGGAGCCGTGGCGGACGCGATTCCTGATGAACCACACCGCTTTGCTCGCCGTTTAAACCGCCATGGGACGCTCACTCAAAAAAGGTCCGTTCGTTGCCGACAGCCTGCTCCGCAAGGTTGAGAAGCAGAACGCTGCCGACGACAAAACCGTGATCAAGACCTGGTCACGGGCCTCAACCATTCTGCCGATGATGATCGGACACACGATTGCCGTCCACAACGGCAAATCTCACGTGCCCGTCTACGTCACTGAGCAGATGGTCGGCCACAAGCTCGGGGAATTCGCCCCGACGCGCACCTTCAAAGGTCACATCAAGGACAAGAAAGGAGGTCGCTGAATCAATGGCTAACGCATCTGCCAATCAGGCCCTGGCCCATGGCCGCTTCATCCGGGGTTCCGCTTCCAAGGTTCGCCGGGTTCTGGATCAGATCCGCGGTCGCACCTATCGCGACGCCCTGATCATGCTGGAGTTCATGCCCTATCGCTCCACCGGTCCGATCACCAAGGTGCTGCGAAGCGCTGTGGCCAATGCCGAGCACAATCTCGGCCTCGATCCGGCCACCCTGGTGATCAGCCAGGCCTGGGCCGACATGGGCCCTGTGATGAAGCGCTACCGGCCCCGTGCCCAGGGTCGCGCCTACGCGATCCAAAAGAAAACCTGCCACATCAGCATTGCTGTGGCTCCTGCCACCTGACCCCGAGGACACCGACCGATGGGACACAAGATCCATCCAACCGGACTGCGCCTGGGGATCACCCAGGAGCACCGGTCCCGCTGGTACGCCCCCAGCAAGACCTACCCGACCCTCCTTCAGGAGGACGACCGGATCCGCAAATTCATCCACAAGAAATACGGTGCCGCCGGTATTTCCGATGTGCTGATCGCCCGCAAGGCCGATCAGCTGGAGGTGGAGCTCAAGACCGCCCGCCCGGGTGTGCTGGTGGGCCGCCAGGGAAGTGGCATCGAGGAGCTTCGCACCGGCATTCAGACCACCGTCGGCGATGCAAACCGGCAGGTCCGCATCAACGTGGTTGAAGTGGAGCGGGTCGATGCTGACGCCTTTCTGCTGGCCGAATACATCGCCCAGCAGCTGGAGAAGCGCGTCGCCTTCCGCCGCGTGATCCGCATGGCCGTGCAGCGGGCCCAGCGGGCCGGCGTGCTGGGCCTGAAGATTCAGGTGAGCGGTCGCCTTAACGGTGCCGAAATCGCCCGGACCGAATGGACGCGCGAAGGCCGTGTGCCCCTGCACACCCTGCGCGCTGACATTGACTACGCCACCAAGCTGGCCAGCACCACCTACGGGGTGCTCGGCATCAAGGTGTGGGTGTTCAAAGGCGAAGTGCTGCCCGGCCAGAAGGAGCAGGCACCCGTGGGTGCGGCACCTCGCCGCCGCACCAGCCGGCAGCCCCAACAGTTCGAAGACCGCTCCAACCAGGAGTGAGCAGGAGGCCTGAACCATGCTGAGTCCAAGACGCGTCAAATTCCGCAAGCAGCAACGAGGCCGCATGCGCGGTGTTGCCACCCGCGGCAACACCATCGCCTTCGGGCAATTTGCTCTCCAGGCCCAGGAGTGTGGCTGGATCACCTCGCGCCAGATCGAGGCCAGCCGCCGGGCCATGACCCGCTACGTGAAGCGGGGCGGGAAGATCTGGATCCGGATCTTCCCGGACAAGCCGGTCACCATGCGACCTGCCGAAACCCGTATGGGTTCCGGTAAGGGCAACCCTGAATTCTGGGTGGCCGTGATCAAACCCGGCCGAATCCTGTTCGAGATGGGGGGAGCCGAGATCACCCCCGAGATCGCGCGGGAGGCCATGCGGTTGGCGCAGTACAAACTGCCCGTGAAGACCAAGTTCCTCTCCCTTGAGGAACAGGAAGCCGCGCAGGCCGCCGAGGCCGAAACCGCCCAGGCCGTTGTGGCCGCAACCGTGGAGCCCTGACCATGGCCCGTCCTTCCATCAGTGACGTGCGCAATCTCGCTGACACCGAGATCAGCACACAGATCGACGCCACCCGGCGCGAGCTGTTCCAGCTCCGCTTCCAACAGGCCACCCGCCGACTGGAGCAGTCCCATCGTTTCAAGGAGGCCCGCACCAAGCTGGCCCACCTGCTCACGGTGCAGGGCGAGCGTGAACGCGCCACCACGGCAACCCCAGCCTCCTGACCCCCCTCAATCCCATGGCAACCAAGGAACGGGTCGGCACCGTCGTCAGCGACAAGATGGATAAAACAGTGGTGGTGGCGGTGGAAAACCGCTTCCCTCACCCCATCTACCAGAAGACGGTCAGCCGCACCAAGCGCTACAAGGCGCACGACGAGACCAACAGCTGCAAGGTGGGCGACCAGGTTCGCATCACCGAAACACGGCCCCTGAGCCGCACCAAACGCTGGACCGTGGCCGAGGTGCTCTCCAGCACCACCGCCAACTGAGAAGGACCGACCGATGATCCAACAGGAAACCTTTCTCAATGTCGCTGACAACAGCGGCGCCAAGCGCATCCAGTGCATCCGCGTGCTCGGCACGAACCGTCGCTACGCCCACGTGGGCGATGTGATCGTGGCCGCCGTCAAGGACGCCATGCCCAACATGGGTGTGAAGAAGTCTGATGTGGTGAAGGCCGTGGTCGTTCGCACCAAGGCCACGCTGCGCCGGGACACCGGCAACGCGATCCGCTTCGATGACAACGCCGCCGTGATCCTCGGCAACGACAACAACCCGAAGGGCACTCGCGTCTTCGGCCCTGTGGCCCGGGAGCTGCGCGAGCGCAACTTCACCAAGATCGTGTCCCTCGCTCCGGAGGTGATCTGACATGGCCACTGCAACCCCAAAAGCCAAGCCTCCCGTGCGCACCAAGATGCGCATTCGCAAGGGAGACACCGTGCAGGTGATCACCGGCAAGGATCGCGGCAAGACCGGCGAGGTGCTGCGCACCCTGCCGTACGAAAACCGCGTGATCGTGCAGGGAATCAACCTGCGCACCCGTCACGTGAAGCCCACTCAGGAGGGCGAGAGCGGCCGGATCGTCACCGAGGAGGCTTCCATCCACGCTTCCAACGTCATGATCTATTCCACCGCCAAGAGCGTGGCGAGTCGCGTTGAAATCGTTGTCGAGGCAGACGGCACCAAAAAGCGCAGACTCAAAAAAACCGGTGAGATTCTGGATTGATCCCACAGAAGCCGATCCGCTTCTTCACGATCATCCATCAGGGTCACCGGCAACGCTCCCAGTCCAACCTGTCCCCTGGCCGCCATCGCACCGCGGTCGCCCCACCCTGTTCCTGTCCGCCTTCTGACCCAGCCCAGAAGCGCACCCCCCTCCCCCGTCATGTCACTGAAACAGCGCTACAGGGAGACGATCCAGCCCAAGCTGCTCAAGGATCTGAACCTCTCCAACGTCCACGAAGTCCCCAAGGTGGTGAAAGTCACCGTCAACCGGGGTCTCGGCGAAGCCGCCCAGAATGCCAAGGCTCTCGAAGCGTCGATCGAGGAGCTGGCCACCATCACCGGTCAGAAGGTGGTGGTGACCCGCGCCAAGAAAGCCATCGCAGGTTTCAAGATCCGCCAGGGCATGCCGATCGGCGTGGCCGTCACCCTTCGCGGTGAGCGCATGTACGCCTTTCTGGAGCGCCTGATCCACCTGGCACTGCCCAGGATCCGCGACTTCCGCGGAGTGAGCGCCAAGAGTTTTGATGGCAGGGGGAACTACACCCTGGGGATCAGGGAGCAGATCATCTTCCCGGAGATCTCCTTCGACAAGATCGACGCAATCCGTGGCATGGATGTCACGATCGTCACCACCGCCCGTAACGATGAAGAGGGCCGGGCCCTCCTCCGCGAGATGGGAATGCCGTTCCGCAGCAACTGAGCCCTCTTCGGACCTGACCAT
>Ga0079300_10000957_pt1 | contig 11277 bp, 9 predicted proteins | sample Wag4_2014_7_11_FD_74799 | JGI IMG/M metagenome (GOLD analysis project Ga0079300, IMG submission 74799) | Fresh water microbial communities from Ohio, USA - Utica-2 Time Series HT 2014_7_11 | ecosystem: Environmental > Aquatic > Freshwater > Water tank | place: USA: Ohio | collected 2014-07-11
AATAAGATAAGTAAAGTTAAGGGGCCAGCAATGCTGGCCCCTTAATTATTTAATAGATTAGGATTTACTGACTATGTGCCGCCTACTTGGTTACTCATCTACTACTGCCACCACCTTTAACGAGGCAGTTGGCAATAACTTTGCAGAGTTTGTAAATCTATCTAAGGATCATTGTGATGGTTGGGGTATTGCCACAACTGATAACCATAAGTCAGATCTATATAAAGAGCCCCTTGCTGCTAACAAAAGTGAGCACTTTAATGAGCAATTAGCTAGTCATAAATCAAATGCCGCCCTATTACACCTTCGCTGGGCAACAGAAGGCATGCCGGTAAATGAAAACAACACCCATCCTTTTACCTATAAAGACATCACCTTTATTCACAATGGCTCTATCTCACCTGCCAATGTCTTAGATCCATTAATTGATAAGGAGTATTTAGATTTAGCTAAGGGCACAACAGATTCAGAAAGATACTTTCTCTATCTTTTAACCCAAATAGAAAAGCATGGCTTTGTTGAGGGTGTTAAAGCAGGTATTACCTATATTAAAAATAACTGCTCCTACTCTGCAATTAATATGATGATAATTAATAGCGATTACTTTATTGCTGCCTGTATTTATAACCAGGATAAGATCCCAGAGAAGTTTAAAAATGATACCGATTACTACCACCTTAAATACACCAAAAAAGATGGTCAGATAGTGGTGGCATCCTCTGGGTGGAATCAAGATGGGTGGACGGACCTACCCAACGGGAGTGTGTTGGTGGTGGATAGGGTGGGGCGGAACGAGGAATTGAAGAAGATTTAACAACTTCATTGCCAGCTGTCAGTGCACAGTCCTACTGTTATGCCGTGCCTAATAAAGAAACAATAAATATTAAGTGGACTCCTCGCTTCAAATCACAACTAGATAGGTATACAGGCGTTGAGGAAATGGTAGTTAGCAGAACGGCTGAATTAATCCGTAAAGCTGAATCTAATCCAACCACATGGCATAGATACGAAGAAAAATTAAAAGACGATTCATTTGGATCTGTGCAAGCATATAAAACTGCCGTTACTAGCGGAGATCGACTTGTGTACGTAGTAGAACAAAGTCAAATAATTCTGGTTGATATTGGCAAGCATGAAGTAATGGATGATTATGCAAGAATGTCGAAAAATGCGCGCAACAAAGACATAAGCTCTAGTTATGAAGTAGATTCATGGTTTGCGAATAAATTAAACAAAAAATTATTGGAAAAATCTTCAACGAGAAATAGGTCGAATGCTAATAGACAAAAAATGAATATTTCTGAAATTATGAGTGAAGAAATTCAAGTAGAAGATTTCAGATACGCTTTTGATGAAGAACTTGATGAAAAATGGGTTTTGTTTTTAGACGAACAACAATCAAAAGTCGCGAATGAAATTTATAAAGATTTAGACATTAAAGAGGATAAAGTTAAAATACATTTTATTTTAGGAGGACCAGGAACCGGTAAGACAATTATCTTATTAAATATCGCGATAAGGTTGGAGAACGATGGTAAAGCAGTTTCCTTTCAGTTATCCCCAGGGGTTTTGAAATATTTAAACTCTGGTCCAGCAAAAGTGCCCGGAGTAAATCTTGGCCCAGGTCCGGGTGTTGTTTTGCTTGTTGACGATCCATCGGACTTACAAAATATGAATGGGATTATCCGTCAAGCAAAAAGCAATAAATGTAAGGCTATTGTCATTGCCTTAGACCCTCTTCAGTGGCATGAAAAAGAGATGCCAGAAACCTTTGAGAAAATTTGGAGTGATAATGAAAATACAACTCATAAATTAGATGTTTGTTACCGGCAAGCAGCTGGAGTCGCAAAAAAGCAATTACAGCTGTTTGCAAGTTTACTTGGAAAAAATTCGAGATTTCTCGTTGAGGAAAAGCAAAAACGTGAAAAAATTGATCTAGCTCCTTACTTAAACCTTTCACTTGATATGACATTTGTAGATGAGTCCGGGCGATATAAATTGTTCTTATCAAATACAAAAGCAAACTTTGTAAAAGAGATTGAAAGATTTCGGAATCGAGAATTCATATGGAAACATACCCATCCAATAGCATTTGTTTATCATGATGATTTACCGAAGGAAGTAAAAGACTATGCGAAGCAATACTCACAAGGTTTAAATAGAGTTGAGTTTAATTTCAGCGATTATAAAAAAACCAGAGGAGTAGAATACCAAGAATTATTTTTGTTTTTAGATATTGAATTCTGGAATAAAATTAATGATGGTCAGCAAGGTCTTAAAACCTCTGACTGGAAGCAGATAGCATGCTTGCACACACTATTTAGCAGGCCAAAAGATGGCCTTGTAATTTTTGTGATTTGAAAACATGATCAATTTGTACCTGTTCGTCCACCGTAGACGCTAAGCTTTGCCAATGTCATTTACATTTGTTGATCTCTTTGCGGGTATTGGAGGTTTTCACGCTGCTTTGAAAAATTTTGGCGGGAAGGCAGTTTTTGTTTCAGAAATAGATAGCGCAGCAAAAAAAATATATGAAAGTAACTGGATTGAGGAAAATGAATTAACAATTTCTGGAGATATTAAGCCGCTTACCGAGGAGGGAGAGGTTCAAGTACCAAAACATAATGTACTAACAGGTGGATTCCCATGCCAGCCATTCTCAAAGTCAGGTAATCAGAAAGGTGTTAACGAAGCTCGAGGCACTCTGTTCTTTAATATATTAAAAATTATTGAAACCAAAAAACCAGATTTAGTTTTACTTGAGAACGTCCGAAATTTAGTTGGGCCTAAACATTTAAATGACTATAAGAAAATGATTAGATTGCTGCGGCAACTTGGATATGTGGTTAGTACTGAACCCACAATAATTTCGCCTCATGAAATTCCAGAAGAATTTGGCGGCAGCCCACAACATAGAGAACGAGTATTTATTGGTGCAATCAAAATGGAAAATATAGATCCACGAATGTATAGCAGTATGGGACCACTAATCAAAAGAAAGCCTTTTCCCGAAATAAATGAATGGAATCTGAAAGAGTATTTAGAGAGAAATATAATAGTTGATAAAAAAGCTAATGATACAAAAATTTTGTCACAGTCCCAGTTACAAGCTTTAAACGCATGGAATGATTTTTTAAAAATTTATAGAAAAATTAACCGCCAAAATTTACCTGGATTTCCTCTCTGGAGTGAATTTTGGCGAGCAAGAAATGAATTTGCAATAGCAAGATCAACACCGGTTTGGAAAAAAACTTTTATTAATAATAATAATATTTTTTATATGAATAATAGAAAATGGATAGATGGCTGGAGAAAAGAATATAGTTTTGAATCATTTATTCCTTCATATAAGAAATTTGAATGGCAAGCAAGAGGTGAGAAAGATATTTTTAATTGCTTGATTCAATTTCGTCCTAGTGGAATTAGGGTTAAAAATCCAAACTATGTACCTGCATTTGTTGCCTTAACTCAAACCCCAATTCTCGGTTGGGAAAAAAGATCGCTTAGCATTGCAGAGGCAAAATTACTTCAAGGGTTCCCAGAATCTTTTAGTTTTGGCAACCAAAACGAAAAAGCATCTTTCAAACAAATTGGAAATGCTGTTCATGCCGGTGTAGCTGGCTTAGTTTTTAAAGCACTACTTAAAAGAGCGGTCAAGATCAAGCAACCTTGGGCGACATCGCTAGATTTATCAAACTTTTATCTGGATAGCGTTCCCCTTGCTGATGAAAATACTCTTTTTTAGGTCAGGTATTGACCAATCCCACTTAACTGGAACAATTAACCAATAGATAAGGGGTGCTTGATGGTAAAAAAGCCTAACAATGAGAATTATGACAAATCGAATTCTGGCGATGACGAAGACGATTTTGATATAGATATAACCCCTGACATAAGTGCTTTAAAAATTTTTAGAAATGTATCTTTTACTCCATGGTACGCAATAGGAGAGTTTGTTGATAATTCAATAACGAGCGCACTAAAAAATATGAAGGAGTTATCTGCGGTTAACGGAATTGACTACGAATTACGAATAGATATTGATTTTCCAAGAGATGAAAACACTTTGATAATTAAGGATAATGCCGCTGGAATTTCTCGTGAAGATTTGGAAGAAAGAGCATTAAAAACAGGAAGGCCTGCTTTAGATACCTCTATCGGACTAGGTAAGCATGGGGTGGGAATGAAGGCCGCTGGATTATGGTGGGGTGAGAAAATTGTAATTGACACCTTTCCTTTGAATGAAAAAAATGGATGGCACATTGAATTAGATATTTCTGAACAAGATAATCAAAAGAAAATTGTAAGATCGATAAAAATTCCTCATCGTGGATACTCCGGAACAATTATTACTATTGAAAAATTATGGCAGAAAACGCCACAATTTAAAACAATTACTGCAATTCGATCTTATTTACCATCAATTTATAGATCGTATATTGGTGCTACCAAGCAAAAAGGCTCACTGGCATGTTCTATTTTTTACAATAACAAAAAACTTACATTTGAATATCCAACTCTTCTTAAAGAACCATTTTGGCCGACTAAAGAAGGTCCAGAATTTGGTGCTCCGGCTCGGGTATGGCGGAAAGAAATTAACATCCAACTTTCATCTGGCAAAAAAATTAGCGGATGGGTAGGAATTCTTGAAAAATTAAATCGAGATATGAGTGGATTTTTCCTTAAGTATCGCGATAAAGGACTTTTTGGCGTTGTTCCTATGAAGAGTTCTGGTGACGAAGATTCTGGAGATGCCAAAGATGCTGTTACAAAAGGAGCGTATAAACCTAGAAAAATATTTAGACAAGCTGGCAGTTACACTGATCAATCTTTTATAGGCGAATTTGATGCTTCAGAATTTGGGAAAACAGTAACAACTGATGAGCCAAAATGGTCAGTGGAAGAAAAGGATGAATTTGAAACAAAACTTTTAGATTTACTTGTAGCTGATGACTATCTACGGATGGCGTCCAACTATAGAAGAAAGAAAGCAAGCGCCCAAGATGTAAAAGAGGCAGAAAAATCTGACGCTGCTGAAATTGAGATGATTGAAAAAAGTCTTGATGGAAATATAGATCATTCAGATTTATTGGAAGATTTAGATAATACTGACAACCTATCCCCTCTTGATCCAGAGTCAACTGAAGATGCCGGAACTTTCACTCTGCATGACCGTGAGGGTCACGATCATAAATTCAAATTTACTTTTATTAAAGATTTAAGCCGCGACTTTCTCGTGTTGTTAGAAGACCCAGAAAAACGCATTCATGAAGTTCAGATGAATCTTTTTCATCCGAGCATGAATGGCATTATTCTAAATGACTCCACTAGAAAGATTATAAAGCGTTTAGGAATTGCAATTACCGCAAGTGAAGTTTTTAGCAATGGTTATGATAAAACTAAAATCAGAACAAAAATGAACGAAATATTGCGGCAAATTGGATTAACGGATGAGAACTAGTGATACCCCGGAGATTTTCTTTGTAAATAGCGAATTATCAAAAAATTGTTATAACGAATATTTATTTAAGCAATCTGAAAAAACTAAAACGATACTGCCCGGACAGCAAGCGCAGTCTGATTCAGAGAAATTTGAAGAAGGAGTTTTTAACCTTACTTCAAGGCTAGATACCTTTCTAAAATCTACTCAAAAAGAAATAGCCTTTTTAGCTTTAGGAAAAGTCCAGTCAGGTAAAACTGCTCACATGCTAGGTGCAATTGCCTGGGCATCTGACTCGCAAGTCGCACTGACTACAATTTTCACAGGAGTAACAGAAGCATTAAATGCCCAAACTACTGCTAGATTAACTAAAGATTTAACTATGCTCGGGGAAAACTACATCACGATACATGAAGTGCCAACCTCCACTGAAAGTTCATCATATCAAGATTTTTATGATGAGGTTAATAAATGGGTAAGCAATCGATTAGATGAAGATTTAAGGGAAAAAGTTGTAACTCCGCTTCCAGTGCTTGTAACTTTGAAGAACCCCTCACGAGTAAAAACTTTAAAATCACTAATAAATTCACTCCAAAAAGTTCACGGAAAACAAATTGTTTCGCTTTTAATTGATGATGAAGCCGATCAGGCATCGCAAAATGCTGGAGCTAATAAACGTAAAATTACTGCTACATATGATGCAATAAAAGAACTACGAGATCTACCAAACAGAAATATTTTATTGTCGTATACAGCTACTCCTCAAGCAGTTCTATTGACAGAAAGAAATGGACGCCTCAGACCAAATTATTGTGTAACGGTTAAACCAAGATTTGGTTATTTTGGATTAGAGCAAGCTGTTTCTGATGAATTTTTATCAAACATTTATATTGTTGACGACTACGATGACAAGCCATCAAAATGGTCTTCGATACCAAACTCTCTAAAAGAAGCACTCATTCAGTTTATATGGACTGCTTGGATAAGGACTTATGAGCAAGACATTTTCTACAGCCAAAGTGGATTAAATGGTGACCAACTTAAAAATGAACTTGCTAGTGTTCAAATGCTAATTCATGAGTCAAGCAGAACTATCCAACATGAGGCTATGTTTGATCATGTATCCGAACTAAAGCAAGTTTTAAGTGACGGATTGAAAGATGCGCTAATGGGAAAACTCGGGAATAGTCAGCTAAAAGATTTAGAAAATGAATGGCTGAATGTACTTGACTCTATGATAAAAAATCTTCCAAGCCAAATAGTAGATGCACTTCGCAAAGACTTTGATACAGAAAGAATTAAACAACTTTTCACACTAATTGAACATCTTAAATTGTTAATAGTAAATTCGGATTCGGATCGATCAAATTCTCATATTACATTACCTGAGAGCAATGAAGAATGGAATGCTAGTAAGGCTTGGATCTTAATAGGTGGAGATATTTTGGGGCGGGGGCTTACGATTCCACAATTAACAGTTACTTATTTTTTGAGACAAGCTAAAATACCCAATTTTGATACAGTTTCACAGCAAATGCGGTTTTGCGGATATAGAAGTAGATATACAAATTTTGTTTTCATTCATTGCCAGGAGCATACTTTTAATCTTTTTAAGTTTATGCACGAAATCGACAGCACTGTTTGGCGCCGTGCTGAAATTTGGGATGAAACTCGTTTAGATATTTTATCCACACTTCCAGCGGTATTGTACGCTTCGAGAGGTGGAATAAAACTCGAGCCAGTTAGAAGGTCTGTTACAGACCCTGATTTGATAGATCAAAAAATTACTGAAAATGTATTTTCGCTTAGATCAATATTTGATCCAAATGATTTCAGACTTAACCTATCTACTTTAAATAATTTTATTCAAGAAACCAAAATCAAGGGAGTCGATCGTGGATCATGGATTGAGTTTACCGATCCATCTGATTCGCATTTCCAAAGAATAATTGCAACTTGGAATACGCCAGATTCTAGGGAATCAGCACTTTTAATTGGGGCCGCTGAATTATTTAATGAAGAAATGGGTGAACTCGGACTTGTAAATATACCTAAACGAATTTTTGTTCGCAAAAATCTATTAAACAGTATCGATTCTATTTTGGATTTGAATTCATTTGTGGACTCAATCGATATGACTCGTCGCTCAAATCCAAAACAAGCCATTCATAACTTAGTTAATTGGAATAAATTTTTTCTAAATGGTATGACAATCAGTACAAAAATGCCGAAGTGGCCTTCTTTAGCAGTTTCACACATTGGTGATGGCCAAAGAAAACTTAGAGATGAATTAGGTGAAATTGCTAGCATTCTTATCATCGAGCCTACTTTAGCCTTAGAGAAAACTCGCGATAGGTCAAGCGCTTTAGCTGTAGGTTGTGCATTTACGCTAATGTCACCACTTGAATATGATCTTAGATTAATTGGACACAGAATCTAATGCAGATTAGTACAAAGGAAATATTAGCGGCCATAAAAAAACCTATCAATGAAATGTCTACTGAAGGTGGCTCGAAAATATTTTTAGATATATTTGAACCCAAAGAAAATATTGGAGTGGGGTCTAGTTCAGATGGACGAACTGTATTGCTGCTACCTGGGCAGTCGAACGTAACATCATTTGAAACAAATTTTGCATCTTTTAATCATTGGGCAAGCGTGACAAGGGCTGAAGACAACAAGGTTTTGGATGGCGTAGCTCTTTTAACTTTAAATATCGAGAAAACTGATCAAGCGACAATAGATGCAGCTACTGCTATCTTTCTTGGCATAATTGATTTGCAAATAAAATTTGGTAAGTGTGGCGAAGCAATTTGGCAGATGAAAAGTCTTTTTGAGAGTGAACTGAAATATAAGCCTACGGATGATGCTGTTACTGGGCTAATTGGGGAATTAATATTTATTTTAAATTGTAAAGATATGGAGAAAGCTATTAAGTGCTGGCATTCTGCAATTGATGATACGTATGATTTCTCATCTGAATCAGTCAGGCTTGATGTGAAAGCAACGAGGTCTGGAATTCGTCATCACTATTTTTCATCAACTCAAATACCCGCTTCAACAAGTAAAAAAGTACTGATCGCATCTGTTCTTGTTGACTCAGTCGAAATGGGAACCACCTTAGGTCAGATCATAAATAGGGTAACTGCAAACTTAAGTTCTGACTTAGCAGATAAGGTAAATAGTTCGGTGATTAAACAAATAGGCACACATCCTGGAATGGTGCTAAATCCTCAAATAGATGTCGATAACACTTTAAAATCAATAAATATTTATGACTCTCTTGAAATTCCTTGCCCGCATTATGAAGAACAGGTTTTATCTGTAAAGTGGCTGGCTACCTTAGACAAAGCAAAAACATCCAAGATACATTCTTCAGTTATCCCATTTTAATGTCCAAGGTGTCTGAATTTCAGACAAGTTTGGGTAAATCAGTTAGTTTTTATAGATCAGGGCCTAAAAAAGAAAATCCGTTATAAAATTACTCTATGGAATTAACTAATTATTCACTCGAACTAGAAGCAGTTGCAAAACAAAAATTTATAGATGATAAACAGAGAATTGGTAATACTCTTAACGGCTTCAAAATTAAAAATATTCTTCATTTTACTCATATAACAAATTTAGTTTCAATACTTACAAACGGGTTGAAAAGTATCTATGATCTTAATCAAGAACAAATTCCATACCATAGAACAGACCTAGAAAGAGCAGATCAGATTTATCAAGGTATCTGCTGCTCTCTTGCCTCCCCAAATATTTGGATGTTAAATAAAAAACTAGGGCCAGAAATAAAAAATTATGTGATTTTAGAATTAATGGAGAATACTTTACTTCTTCAACACTTTGCAGCGTTTCCAGGAAATGCAGCTACTGGGTTTATAAGGGCAGATGCCAGCACAAATCCTGAGAAGTACGTCGGGATTGAAGGTTTAAGGCGGATGTTTCTTAATGAACCTTTGCGCAAGAATGAAAAGGTTCCAAAGCATGTTCCAACTGATTTACAATCCGAACTGATTTTTTTTAGTAGCATTAGCACTAACCGGATCAGATCTATTCATTTTCCTGGTCCTAAAATTGAATCATTTAGTGAAATATATGAACAAGTTTATAAAGACTATGGGCATTTAGGTATCGAATTTGAATGTAGGCACAATTATTTCTATAAGCAAGATTTAAATGTAAAATTTGACGGAAGAAAATTCCAAATGAGTTGGGAAACTATCTGATGGCTAGCAGAATTGTATTTTTGCCAAACTCTAGTTCAGAATATGAATTATTTCAGGAAAAATTAGTGACTTTCGACTGGGTGCCAGGAATAGCAGTAAGCCAAGCAAAAAAGTCTATTAGAAATTTGCATGAAGCAGCGGGTAAGCAAATTGGATTAACCAATATTCTTGAAATATCCACTAGATCCGAAGAGATATTAGGAATTTCACTCAGTGCATTCAATTTGCAGTTTGAAAACAAAAATTTTTCGGTTGAATCTGTGTATCAAGCATCTAAAGTTTTTGAACAAGGTGGGCCATATCTAGATCTACTCAACTTAAGCTCTACAGAAGCCAAGACTGACCTTCGGCTTAAAAACTCTGGATTACTGATTGGCTTTAGATTTGAAGGTGAGGATTTTGCAGTTGCATCTGCTCCTAATTTCTATGATTATTTATACATTAGAAGTTTGCTAGTTTTTTCGGATCGGCATTTGTTAAAAAGTTATGATGGGTTTACAGATATAGCTTTTAGCCAGACATCTTTGATTTATAAGAATAAAAGAGCTTACAACTGTCAGGCTAGATCTACTGCAATTTTTTGTTCTTTGATTTCGCGCTATTTAGAAGCCGATATTCTTGCTAAATTAAGAGAATCAATCGGTAGACATTCCATAGAAGCTTCGCAGCTTGATTTATTTTGATTAACTAGTCCTATACCTTCCAAAACAAATCGTTTTCACACTCCATAATCTTCACACACAGCGCATTAAGCGACATAGCACCGTTGTATTGCTCATCCTTTTGCCCAAAAGTATTGGTGCCAACAACATTACCCTCATTATCAACTAATGGTCCACCACTATTTCCTCTAGATAACGGAGTGGTCATTAAGACTTCATACTTTGTACCATTTAATACATTACCGAAGGCAACAGATCCCTCATAACCATCAGCACTTCCAACAGCTGCTACCCAATACCCTGGCCATGGTTCATACTGGGAAAGTTTTAGGGGTTTAAGTTTGATTGAGGTAGCAAGGGCGGCTAAATCATTTTCTTCATCCCAATTATCAATTATTGCTGGCACCTCTTTCTTATAGAGGGGTGCAACAGTTAACTTTCCTTTTCCTTCTAGGCAGGTATCAATAACATGGTAATTAGTTATCAAAGTAGTTGAGTACTTCTTGCCTTGAGTATTTTCCATATCAATTACCCAGGCGCTGCCAAAGGAATCTTTCTTAGGATCTATATTTCGACAAAAAACTGTAACAGTTGAGTCTTGGACTTTTTTGATTAACTTATCAATACTTCTAGGTTGAACATATCCATCAGCTCTTGGATCAGTTAAATTAAATTGATTAGCGGGTGCCCAAGCAAGCACAAAAGCTCCTAAGGCAAAGGGCAGAGCAAGTATGGTGGCGAATGCTGTGATCTTTTGGGCAATATTGATTTCCATTCCTAAAACCTACCCCTTAACTATCTTTAAGGTAGGACCTTCGTTACTCGATGTAACATCAGTGTCTTGTTCAACCTTTTGTTTTCGTTCAAAGTAATCCTTGGCCACATCAACAGTTTCATATTCAGTACTTAAAACTTGCCACTTATCAAAATCAATTGCATCTGAAAA
>Ga0079300_10000958_pt1 | contig 11271 bp, 10 predicted proteins | sample Wag4_2014_7_11_FD_74799 | JGI IMG/M metagenome (GOLD analysis project Ga0079300, IMG submission 74799) | Fresh water microbial communities from Ohio, USA - Utica-2 Time Series HT 2014_7_11 | ecosystem: Environmental > Aquatic > Freshwater > Water tank | place: USA: Ohio | collected 2014-07-11
TCAAGCCATTGCATCCAAGAATCAAGGGCTTTCACAAAATGGGATAGGACAGCTAAATCAGGTTGACCTTCAGGAGCTTTATAACCCCAGTCAACAAATGACCAAGGTAAATCGTGTTTGCCAGAGTCCTCAATAAGTTTTGATAGGCCGTTCATATTTGCTCGAGCAGATTCTTCGAACTCAAATAAGATTGCAGTGTCGCCTTCTTCGATTGCTATCTGAAGACAAGCGGTAGTCCACATCGAGGCGTATGTACCAAGATAAATCAATTCTCCTGGTCCTGATCCCGCAACGATTCCATCTTCACGTGCAGATGCTGCGGCATGCAAAATTGCTCTTTTAACTAAGGTGTAATCGCCCCATCCAACGGCCAAAATATTCAGTGCTGATGTAACAACATCTCCAACCCACTCTGCGCGTTCGCGAATTGAATCGACGAGAGCATCTTCGGCGGATGATCGCAGAGTTTCAATGCCAACCTGCCAAATACTATTGAGCAGGGAATCTTCGCTAATGAGATACCCACCGGGTTCGCCTAAGAAATCACGTTCGATAAACTTTGGATTCATTATTTCTATCCGGCCCCGAGAGGTTACGCGCACTTCAATGTACTTTGCTCCCATAGATTGGAAAGGCTCGATTTTTGTTACACCTGCGGAAAAATTGAAATGCTGAATCATTCGGGTTGCTCCAGCCGAAAGAGCCACAACCGGAGAAACTTCGCTATGAGGAGTCAGCTTCTCGGCGTAGGCTATTTTGATTTCGCCCTCAAATTCACTCTCAATTTCAAAACTAAAGTACCCGATTCGAATTTTTCCTAGTTCATAACGAACCCAAATGCCATCAGTATCATCAGAAGGATCTGGGTTGAGATCCGCCAACAAGTACTGGGAGGCAAGATCGTCATATTTATATCCTGTAAAGGTATCTCTAAAGCGACCTTCCGCGACCTTCACTGGCGTCAAGGTAGGAAGTGCCGGGATCTGCAATTCAGATTTAATGAGCGGTCCTGTTAGCTCTAGTAATCCATCAACACTGGCAACGCTCTTTCGCTCATTTGTATCCTTGAGAGGTTCTTCCAACCATTCAACCCAGCCAAGAAGCTCGCTGATTCTCAAACGCGTTGCCGCATATTCGAGGAGCTCCTGAGCCTGCCAAGTAAGCGGAATAGGACCACTTTCTGAAGATATCCGCACCCATACAAAATTTGGCAGAGGAGCCATTGTTCGAGTCTTGAGAAACTCTCCGTGTGCAAAAATGGTAATTACATGTCGGCCCTTACTGAGGTAAAAATCTTGCGAATAGAACTCGGGAAGGTGTGATGAGAATCGGATTGGCCCACGTACTTTGATTTCTCCATCAATAAGTAACTGAAAATTTCCGCTGGATTGAAGATCAAAGGTATGTATCCCCTCTTCTACCTCGATTGTTGTGGTGAAGAGAACATGTAAATCCGATTGGCGAGATGGATTGGATACCCAGAAGGCATCTTTAAAACCTTCTGGATGTATCTCTCTCTTTATCGTGCCGGCAGGTTTACCGAAGAATCCGGGAACACCAAAGGCGTCAAAATCCAAATCTACATTTTCACTCATGGGAGTAATTGAAGACTTACAAGCCAATCTTCCATAGTTGGAAGTGGACTAGCAATATTTGTGCTCGTAAATACCCAGACGCCTGCGTTATCACTTTTAATCTTCTCGTTGCGAATTATGGCTCCATCTCGTGGGTTAATAATCTGCATCTGATAAGGCGAATCGGCTTTGAGATTCTGGAAAGAAATCTTTGCTAACTCAAATGAGATTCCTTGTGATGCGGGAGCCATACTGACAGCCGGGAAATAAGCAATCAGAAAGTTCTGCGTCTTGCCTGCCCATGGGCGATGTGGGTTTTCGAGATCTGCATGTAATTTGATTGAGTCATTCGCTGCGGTAAAGCCATTCCAATCAATGCTGCGCAAGTATTGTGCTCCGATACCAAGCTGGGTTGCTCCGGGAAGTTCGACTGCTTCTTGCCAAGGAATCCAACCCCACATCGCACCAGGGCTCGTCTGGTCATCATGGAATGCCCAAATACCTTGAGCCCCGTATGTGTGGCCAGCGGCACCTTGCAGAAGATGTGTCCAGAAGAGATATCGCTGTATCAATGCTGGTGATCCACCTGCGATACCTTCGTAACAGACTTCGCTATTGATGACCGGTAACTTTGAATCGCGCTGGGCTTTGTTCAGTGCTGCCAGAGTGCCTTTGATGACATTGACATCAGCGTGTCCAGTTTGAAGCCAGACAAAATCCAAATCTTGATCACCTTGTAGAGCCTCTGTAGATGAGTAATTAAAGGCAGGGCATGGATGAACGGTAATCGGCCTATGCCAAGGATCGGTATTTCTTACATGAGAAACAACTGGCTTCCACATCTGTTGAATGGCAAGTGCTCTCTCCTGCATATCATCAGTGAAAAGATCTGCATATTGCATCAAGCCAACTTCACCTGCCACACACCAGAAGACGGGAAATGATGCCCACCGCGCAATCATTTCGTTCCAATGTTCCATGAGCCTTTCGGCTCCAAATTCCAAAATGTAGTAACTCCAAGCTCCAACGAGAGCAGGAATCTGTCCAGCTTCAATAGCATCTATGACACGAATATCTGCCGCATCCCACCAACGCTTCTCGAGCTCTTTCTTATCGAGAGTCCAAGAAGCAACTCCATCAAGCAAAGTTGCTTTCTCTCCAAAAGCTGCCTCTGGTAATAAACCAGAAACAACTTGCATAACATTAAATCCTTGCTTTGATCGCTTCTGCATCAAAGTTTTCCACTCGTCATTCGAAATTCGATCCGTGAGGCCAAACCAAACTGTGTCAGCTAACCAGAGGAATGGATCACCGTTTTCATCTTTCAAAATTGATGAATCTGGTTTTCCAGTCAATCGTGGTTGAGAAAAACTCCATGACTTTTCGTAAGAGAGGATTTCACCATTGTTAGTTTTAAGGGAGGCCCACTCATTTTCGGCCCCCTGCACTCGGACCCGCAGGACTCCATCTTTAGATAGAAATGCCGGAACCTGGATCGTTTCCCCGCTGCCCGCACGTTGGCAGGAGATCAAGCTGTGATCTAATGATTTATCTGCTGACCCATTGAGTTTGTACTGTGAAACTTCTAATTTAGCTGTAGCCATTAGCCCCCCGGGGATTTATTTCAGTCTACTTGGGGCAATTCTGGGTGTAAAGGTTCTGCTAGCAGGGGTAGGTGATGGGGCTAGAGGGGGATTTTTCCCCAAAAGAGAGCCAGCTTTGGAGTCCTGACCTTTGAAGCGATAAACTACCCGCCTGACAGAGCAAATATGATGAGGAGGTCTCGCCCATGGGTCGCGGCCGTGCAAAAGCAAAGCAGACTAAAGTCGCTCGTGATTTAAAGTACAACTCCCAAGAGATGGATATTGATCGTCTATCTAAGGAGCTCCACGGCGAAGCCCCTCTCCAGCAAGATCGTGATGAAGACGATCCCTTTGCTGAGGGCAATTACATTCCACGCGCTTAGCGCACATTGATTGATTCGACGTCAATGAAGTTCTTAACTCCTTACGTCGCATCCTTGCGTATCTTTGAACCAATCTCAGCTTTTCCTGCTGCCGATAGATTACGTTGGGAAAGCGTTGATATCACCGTTGATTCACGCCGCGCAGAACAAGCGCTCGCTCTGCAGAGATTGATCGCCCCTGAACCACCCGCGCTGCGCTCCGACGGAGCCCACTTTCTAGAAATTGATGGAACGAGATATATCGCGCCATGGTCAACTGCTACCCGTTGTTGGAGCGCCTTAGAAGACTTTAAGGAATCAATTCCGTCAACAGCACTTCCATTCTTTCTGCCGCCGTCCCTAGAAGAAGTCATTTCATCAGGCATGGACAGTATTGAAGATCGCATTCCACACATCATTACCGAAACATGGATGGTGCCCCCACGTTGGCTGGCTCTCTTCCTGCCAGTTGATAGAAGTCGTGGATATATTGATGGCGTTGCCTTTTCTCAGGCAAGAACGACAATTGCCAAAGCAATAGAGCGAAGCCAAAATTCGCATGCAGTTGTTCTCCAATCTTTCGGTGAAGGTGTCGTCGCGCAAGAGATTGAAGTCCTCATTGAGTGGCTACAGCTCTTTCATCCACTTTCATATGTTGAGCTCGATTACGGAGGGCTTGCTGGCTATCTTGACTCCACCTTGAAAGAGGATGGCCTGCGCGGTATTGAAGATGATGGATCGATTGAGGATGTTATCTTCAGTCTTGCCGGATTAGCAGCGGGAGATGGTGCAATTGCAGGCGAAGGTTATGAGCGTTTGGTGCGACGTTGGCGGCCAGTCCAAGCACTTGAATCCGCTTTTTGAGGCGTGCAGCGTTCAATTATGGTTTTGCCGTATTGCCAAGTAACCCCTTTCTCCCCGATACTTCCCGACATAAAGAGCAATTCGGACAACTTTTTCGTATTTACAGATTTGAGGTGAGTAATGATGAATCGTGGCCCTGATGCAGAGGTTCTTCTCACTCCACGCGAAGTTGCTGATCTCTTCGGTGTAGATCCAAAGACTGTCACCCGCTGGGCAAAGGCGGGCAAGTTAACATCAATCCGCACTCTAGGTGGGCACCGCAGATATCGAAAATCTGAAGTTGATGATCTCCGCCAAAATTACTTTAAGAGCCAGGGTTAATATTTTTCTTTATGAATTATTCAATAGCTGAATTTGCCCTGCTGGGATTTCTAACTTTTGCACTCGTCGGAATAATTACACCGCAAATTCGCAAAGTTGCTATCCGTTTCGATGCTGTTGATGCTCCAAATTTAGAGCGCAAAGTTCAGAAAGAACCGGTCCCTTATCTGGGTGGTGTTGCAATTGCAATTGGCGTTCTAGCTGCTTCCTATGGGTCTCTCTTGGCTGTTGATTTTTCAATGGAGACGCTAAAGCTAGCGAGCACGGTGCTTGTTCCAGCAGTGGCAATTTCTCTGATGGGTTTGTGGGATGACCTGCGAGGTCTGCAGCCATGGCCACGATTGATTGCACAGACCTTTACCGGAATTCTTGTTGCAAGTATTTTGATTGCAACTGACACGATTGGCACTGCTTTCGGAAGTACGCTGCTCAATTATGTAGTAACGACAGTATGGATAGTCGGGGTATGTAATTCAATTAACTTCTTCGATAATCATGATGGGGGAGCAGCTGGAACGGTTGCGGTTATCACTTTCTTCCTCTTCTTTATCGCCTACGACCGTCAGCAAATCTTGGTCAGCGCACTTGCTGCTGTCACAGCGGGTGCCACAGCAGGCTTTTTGATATGGAACAGGCATCCGGCGAAGATTTATATGGGCGATGCCGGATCGCTCTTCCTGGGAATCATTATCTCTGTATTAACAATTCGCCTCAGCCCAGGTGTTGTACCGACCTATATGTCACTTGCAATTCCGGTGATTCTGATGGCAACTCCGATATTAGATACAAGCGTTGCTGTCATCTCACGTCTCTATCGCGGGATCTCACCTTTTCAAGGTGGTCGAGATCATTTATCTCATCGCTTGATGCGGTTAGGGTTTAATCGAAAGAGAACAGCGATAATTCTTTGGACGATGGCCGCATTTTTTGGAGCCCTTGCTCTCGTTCTCTATACCTGGCCAGATTCCTTTGGTCGCCAGGCTTTAGCGATTGCAGTACTTACATGGGTGGCGCAGCTGATATTTTTCCTACGAATCCCATCTGAGGGGTAAACTTTCACCATGTCCAATACCCCAGCAGATGATGTAAAAGCGAAGATGCTTGCCGCCCTTGAAGCAAAGAAGAATAAGAAGGGCGCTCCAGGCACTCAAACTCATGCCGAGGGTGGATCAAAGATTAAAGGCGGCCAACGTTCAGGTGGCGCTCCACAAGTTCAGCGTAAAGCTGGACCATCTGGTTCGGGTTCTGCCGGATAATTTTCGCAGGCAAAGAAATTTTTTAGAAGTGGCTCGGGACAGGATCGAACTGTCGACCTCACGATTTTCAGTCGCGCGCTCGTACCAACTGAGCTACCGAGCCATTATTTAATTGTTTAGCTAATTTCTTAACTAACACTCTGTATTAAAAAGATAGAGCGTGTGGACACTCTCTATCTTTAGCGACCCGGACGGGACTTGAACCCGCGACCTCCGCCGTGACAGGGCGGCGCGCTAACCAACTGCGCTACCGGGCCTTGATAAATCAAAGCCGTTACTTTCTTTACTGCTTCCTTCTGGTACTTCCTACTGCTGGTACTACCTACTTCTTGTAAAGAGCCTTACGTGCCCCCAACGGGATTCGAACCCGTGTTACCGCCGTGAAAGGGCGATGTCCTAGGCCCCTAGACGATGGGGACGTATGAGGCTGGGAAAGAATACCTTCTTCGCTCCCATGCTCCAAACTCGTTTTTTACCCTTACTGCGAGAAGTGGGCTCAGCGAGATTTACGAATAGCGACCATTGAAGTCGTGATGAGAGCTATTCCAGCTGCTAATAAGCCTAGAAGTGCTCCTAGTGAACCTCCCAAAGTGGCTGCAACAAATTCTCCAGTTGTAAATGTTGTGGTGAGCACGGCGCCAAGAAGAAGTGGCCATCGGCGATCTTGCAGAAATATCCAAGCTAAGAGAGGCGCAATCACTGCAGTTGCAAGATAGGAGATGAGTCGCTGATCAGTGATGAAGAGAAATTGCGTTGCAACAAAAAAAGTTGCTGATGAAATGAGATAGCCCAGAGTCTGATTAATTAACCGTGTCCAGGAAAGATAGAGCCAAATGCTGGCCAAGATAACCCAGTACAAGGGATATGCAACGCTATCTTCTGGCTCAATACTTGTAATCGATCCTAAAATCATTAACCCAGTAATAAAGAGGTAACCATAAGCACCGACGTGCAAAATCTCGTGCTTATATTTTATAAATGCATAGAGCGAAACAATCGTGCCTACCGAAAGCGGAAGCCATGGTGCGCCGTCAAAATCATAGGCAAACCCTGTGGCTGCAGTTGCAGCGATAGCTGCACCCAACGATAGGACGCTCGTTAATCTTAAGCGCATCGCCGTGACGTTGCCGAGGAAATATGCAGTGATGAAAAGAAGAACAGAGAGCGTGGTGAGTGCGCCTACTCGAACGGCGCGTGGAGCCTCATCCCAGATATTGGCGACAAGAAAGAGTGTTGCGATAGAGATGAATGCCCCACCTAAATAGGCGGCGATTTCAGCGAAGATACTTTTTCGAGAATCAGAGCCGTCGAGGGCTTCAAATCGAGTGTTCACTAGGTTGGTTTGCTCCGCGGTGAGCAGACCGTCACTCACTAGTGAATCAAGTACCTTCTGCAGGCGCTGTGCCCCTTCTTGCATCGTTTACAGAGCCCATCGAACAGTGACAGAAACAATTACATCTTGCTGTCCTAAATCAACGACCGTTGGAGCTGCTTCTGATTTTGCCAGCATCGGGAGGTCATAAGTTGGTGCAGAGATTGATGGACTGCCATTTTCTACAAGGTAGCTGATCTTGCCAAGTTTTACACCAAGGAGTTTGGCATAAGAATTTGCCTTAGTACGTGCATTCTTAACTGCAACTGCGCGAGCAGATTGAGTTGCTGCAGATGCATCAAGAACGAAAGGCGTAACACCATTTACTTGCAGGTTATCGCCGCTGGCAGCGACTATCGCATCAACAACAGCGCCAGCATTTGCAGCATTACGAACGACAATAGTGAAGCTCTGCGATCCACGATACCCGACGAGTATTGAGCCCTTATCGTTTGTGTAGTTGTACTCTGGATAGACAGTCACAGTCTGTGAAGCAATATCTTTTGTGGCAATTCCTGCGGCTTTAAGAGCTGCTCGCAGGGCGGTGGCAGTTGTAGCAACCTCTGCCAGTGCTGCCTTACTTGTTGAAGAGATTACAGAGACTGTTGTGTTGATACGAACCGCATCAGGAACAACTTTGACAGTACCTTCGGCATTGACCGTAATATGACGGGGACCAGCTGTTGTTGCACTCGCGCTTTGTGCGGTAAGTGGCGCGACGATGAGTGCAAGGATTGCGAGTGGGGTTGCGGCCAGGATTGATTTTTTGATTGTTGAAGGTTTCATGAGCAAATTATGGCCTACTGTTGCTGGGAAATGTCATAGAGCAAGCCGTGCTCCGTTAGAGATTTAGTGAGCGAGAAATATTGATCCGCGTGAATTTTTCCTGCTTCACCAAATTTTCTCCTAAGAGTTGCATCACCCGATATCTCAATAAGTGCCCCTGCCATCTCTTTCGCATTGGGCTTGGTCAATATGCCAGTTATGCCATCAATAACAATATCGGCGATAGAGCCAACATTTGGCGCAACTATCGGAAGCCCAGCTTGCGCTGCTTGAATCAGAGTGAGTGGAATTCCCTCATTATCGCTGGTTAAAATTGCGATATCACTGGCCGCAAAAATTTGTGCGATATCACTGCGCCATCCTAAGAAAGTAATCGGAAGATTTTCGGCAATAGCGCGCGTTTTAGATTTCTCAAAGAGTTCGCCTTCTCCAGCAATCAAGAAATGCAAGGCGGGCGCTTCTTTACCTGCAATTGCAGCGATATCGAGCAATCGATCTGGCCTCTTGATTTGAGTGAGTCGTCCAACATAGGTGCAGTAGATTTTCTCTGGTGAGAGTCCAAGTGCGGATCTTGCATCAGATTTCTTAATCATTAATGGGGTTGGTAGCCCAGGAAAGAAAGTTCGATATTGACTATCTTTTCCAATGCCAGTTGCGAGTAAATCAATACGAACCTGATTACCAACTGCAACGAGAAAATCAGTGTGTTTTGCTAAAAACTTTTCAATAGCAATTACAAGTTTTATCTTCCAGCCGGCAAAGTATCCATGGAGTAAGTGGCCATGAAAAGTATGGATGCGCAACGCTTTGCTACCGGCCATCATCGCTGCTAACCGTCCCAGTACTCCCGCTTTGGCAGTGTGAGTATGAATAACATCAGGCTTCTCACTTCTAATCTTTGCAACCAATGCAAAGAAGGCTCTTAAATCTGCAAGTGGAGAGATTGAGCGACCAAGACCCGCAATTCTGGTGGCACTAACATCGGTAGCAACCGTTTCGAGGTAGTCAGCCTCATTTTCATCGCAATACCCAGTGATTAACTCTTGGTTATATCGAGTTGAATCAAGACCACGCATCAAATCAGCAACGATTACCGCAGGACCACCCACGTTCATGCGGGCAATAATCTGCATAACCTTTATCTTCTTAGGGTGACTCACATGGTTATCTTCTCGCAAAAAGCGGGGATAATTGGCCATATGAGCCAAGGTCAGTTTCTATCTTTCTGCACCGCAGATGCCTTGGCGCGGGCAGCAGAAGATTTAAAGGCTGGCGCACTCGTCGCATTCCCAACTGAGACGGTCTACGGACTGGGTGCCGATGCAACAAATGCTGAAGCGGTTGCACGGATTTACCAAGTGAAAGGTCGCCCAGCTGATCATCCTTTGATTGTGCACTTGGCTGATATGCAAGATATCTCTGAGTGGGCCGCTGAGATTCCTGATTACGCAATCAAGCTAGCACGGGCTTTTTGGCCAGGTCCAATGACCTTGATTTTGCCTCGCACTGAACTTGCAGAAGATTTCATCACGGGAGGGCAAGAGACGGTCGGTCTGCGCGTTCCTGACCACACATTGGCGTTAGCACTTTTAAATGAGTTTCAAAAAGTCGGTGGTAAAGGTTTGGCTGCGCCGAGTGCTAATCGTTTTGGTCAAGTTTCACCTACCACTGCTTTGGCGGTTCAAGAAGAGCTAGGTGAATATTTGGATGAGAAGGATTTGATTTTAGATGGTGGTCCTTCGTCGGTGGGTGTTGAATCAACCATTATTGATTGCACTGGTAATGCTCCTCGCATATTACGTCCGGGGGCAATTACAATTGAAATGATTGAGTCAACAACTGGTTTACAGCTAGAAGATCGCGAAGATGAAATCAGAGTCAGCGGATCTCTTGAACAACACTATGCGCCGTTAGCGCAGATAGTTCTCGATGGACACCCTCGCCCGGGCGATGGATACATTGCACTGAAGAGCTATCCGACACCTGAGGGCGCGATTCGCCTTGCAGCACCTACCGATAATGAAGATTTTGCTCGACTACTTTATGGGGCGCTGCGCGAAGCGGATTCTCAAGAAATTGACGTTGTTGTGGTTGTTCAACCCGAGGGTGCTGATATTGCAATTGCAATTCGCGACAGGTTAAAGCGGGCTTCACAAGGGCGCTAACCAGTATTTCTAGCGCGGAAAATAGCTCCATAGTTTTCCGATAAGCTTCGCCAGCACCTCCGGGTGCATTTGGGGCCTATAGCTCAGTCGGTAGAGCAACGGACTTTTAATCCGTGGGTCGACAGTTCGAGCCTGTCTGGGCCCACTCTTCTCCAATAATTTATCCACTCTCATCTTAAGTTGAGTTGGCAAAGCTTGTATATTTGCTGAGTACATTTCTTGACTCAACTCACATCAATCGAATGGATACACCATGAATACCAAGGGTTATGCAGCGCTTTCAGCTGGGGCAGATTTAGTTTCCTATGAATTTGATCGCCGCGATGTCGGTACTCATGATGTTGAGCTAGATATTAAGTTTGCTGGAATCTGTCACTCAGATATCCATCAAGCCAAAGAAGAGTGGGGACCAGCAATATTTCCAATGGTTCCGGGTCACGAGATTGCAGGTGTGGTTACATCAATTGGTTCAGGTGTAACAAAATTCAAAGTCGGCGATCACATCGGCGTTGGAGTCTTCGTTGATTCATGCCGCAAGTGCGAGCAATGCTTAAATGGACTTCAAAATTATTGCGCAGAAGGAATGACCGGAACATATAACGGTTACGAGCGTGATGGTAAGACTGTTGCGATGGGTGGCTATAGCAATCGTTTTGTAATCAATGAAGATTATGCAGTTCATATCCCAACAAACCTTCCACTTGATGGCGTGGCTCCACTTCTCTGTGCAGGCATCACACTCTGGTCACCGCTTAAGCATTGGAAAGCCAAGGCTGGAACAAAGGTAGCTGTGATGGGACTTGGTGGCCTTGGACATATGGGCGTTAAGTTTGCAGTCGCTCTGGGTGCTGAAGTAACCGTACTTTCGCACTCACCATCTAAAGAGGCAGATGCACGCGCCATGGGTGCGCATCACTTTGTCTCAACGAAAGATCCAGAGAATTTCAAAGCAATTGCAAAGAGCTTTGATTTAATTCTCAATACAGTG
>Ga0079300_10000963_pt1 | contig 11244 bp, 8 predicted proteins | sample Wag4_2014_7_11_FD_74799 | JGI IMG/M metagenome (GOLD analysis project Ga0079300, IMG submission 74799) | Fresh water microbial communities from Ohio, USA - Utica-2 Time Series HT 2014_7_11 | ecosystem: Environmental > Aquatic > Freshwater > Water tank | place: USA: Ohio | collected 2014-07-11
CCGTCTGGTGTGCCCGCGTCACCCGACGAACCCGATCCTGACCCTGACCCTGACCCTGACCCTGACACCGACCCCGCCCCCGGCGACTTCGACGCAAGACATACGAGCCACGGCCCCTTGCCACCGCGGACCGCGTCCGAGGCGGCGAACAGCGTGGCGCTGCCGATCGCGACCACCGGCACCTCGCGCGCGAGGGCGAACGCCTTGGCGAACGCGATCGACACCCGCAGCCCCGTGAACCCGCCGGGTCCGGTCGCGACGGCCACCGCCTCGAGCTGCCACGGCTCGACGCCCGCCTCCTCGCAGAGCGCGCGCAGTTCGTCCCAGAAGGCCTCGCGGTCGGCGTCCCTCGACGGCTCGAACGCCCGTTCGTAGACCACCGGACCGCGCGCGACCACCAGCATCGAGACGCGCTGGGTGCAGTCGATGGCGAGGAGCGTGCGGTTCACGCGCGGGCTCCGTCGCCGCGGCCGTCGGTCCGGACGTCGGGCCGGCCGTCGGGGATGTACGCCACGATCGGGATCGATCCCGACGCCAGCGCCTCGGCACTCGGGCACGGCGCGGCGAGGTCGAGGTCGATCACGCGCCCCTCCGGGTGGCCCGTGTTCAGGATCACCATGTTCGGCGCGCGGAAGGCGGCGCCATCGGGCGCGGGCTCGTGCCCGACGATGAAGGCGCGCACCCCCCACTCGCGGGCGAGCGACTCGAGCATCGATCCGCCGATCGGGCCGAAGCCCACCGCCGCACCGCCGTGCGAGCGGCCCCAGGTCATCAGGAACGCGGCGCCGAGCGGCGGGTCGAAGTCCTCGTCGAACAGCGGCCGCTCGAGCACCCGGACATCGAAGTACCGCATCATCGACGGGCTCGGCAGCGAGTGCGACACCAGCGCGCCGTTGGCGCAGACGACCGCGAGCGGCATCGCGTGGATGAACCGCGCGACCGCGCGGGCCGCCACCGGCGCCTCCGCGCCGAACGCCGCGCCGAGTCCGCGATCGAAGGCCACGGTGCAGTCGACGCCGCCCTTCTGGATCGCGTGTCCGCGGCACTGCGCGAGCTCGTGGTTCGCGAGGATCGGGTGCACCTGACCGGGGTGGGCGAGCACGAGCTCGGCCACGCGCGCGAGCAGCCGGTGGCTGCGGTCGACGCCGTCGCCGGTCCCCTCGCCGTGGATGATCTCCTGCAGCACGAGGTGCCGGTCGGGCGACGCGCCGAGCCGGGCGGCGCGGATCGCCGCCTCGAAGTGGACGGCGTTGTCGTGGATGTCGCCGGTCACGAGCAGGCGGCCGCGCGCGGGCAGCCGCACGCAGGACTGGCTCCGCACCGGCGAGGACGCGAGCGACGCCGCCGCGCTCCCGAGGAGCTCGGCGAAGGCGGAGGCGTCGTGGGTCCAGTCGGGGGTCCAGTCGGGAGTCACGGGCATGGCATCCGCCGTCGGTTCGCTCACCAGGTGGTCGCGAAGAGCGTGAACGGCACGCGCCCCTTGCCGGTCGCGGTCTCGACCTCGAGCTCGCCCTCGAACGCGCCGCCGCGGTCGGCGACCAGCTCCAGCTTGAGCACGGTCGCGTCGCCGGGCACCGTGCGCTGCGAGAGCATCTTCACCGTCACGCCGTCGACGAGCGAGCGCACCGACTTCACCTCCGACCAGTCGGGCCGCTCGACGGCGCCCTTCCTGGCCGGGTTGTAGTGCTCGAGCTCGAGATCGGCGGCGATCGGCGTGCCGTTGTGCGTGGCGCCGACGGCCAGCAGCTGCTCCTTCACGATCCAGAAGCGCTGCATGCGCGCCATGTCGTGCTTCGAGCCGGTGCACTCGTCGCGCACGCGCAGCGGGATCACCGGGCACTCGGACACGCGATCGGTCCAGACGAACCACCAGATCGGCATCTCCTCGCACGTGAGCCCGGCGAGGCTCCAGGCGAGCGTGTACTCGGCGCGCGGCGCGTCCTTCTTCGGGTCGAAGCCGACGTACACCGGGTCCTTGCCGCCCGCGCGCGAGACGGTGAACGGCTTCCCGTCGGCGGAGCGCACCTTGACCGTGCCGCTGGTGACCTCCTTGAGCGCGTCGACATACGCGGGCTCGGCGATCACCTTGAGCCGGACATCGCCCTTGATCTTCGCCTGCGCCGGCGGCGCCTTGTCGAAGGTCAGGAACACCACCGCCTCCTTGACGCCGGGCGCGCGCGGCGCGGCGAGCGAGGCCGAGAGCTCGAGCGTCCCGCCGGGCGCGATCTTCCTGCCCGCGACATCGCTGATGGCGGTGCACTTGCAGTTCGGCGTCGCGGCGAGGACGGTGATCTCCTCACGGCCGCCGTTCACGATGGTGAACTTCGCGGGATGGGTCGAGCCCGGCTCGACCGCGCCGAGGTCCACGACCGGGGGCGCGATCGCGATCGGGCTCGCCTGCTGCGGCTGCTGGGCGGCTTGGCCGGCGGGGCGGGACGCCTGGCCGACGGTTCGCGGCGCCTGGGCCGCGCCGCGTGGAGCCTGGGCCGCGCCGCGTGGAGCCTGGGCCGGGGCGGACGGCGCGATCGAGAGCAGCGCGAGCGCTGCGGCGGTGGTGAGCATGCGGTGCATCGGTGGTTGCCTCGTCGGTCGTGTTCAGTCGTGGCGCTGCGCGGCTGCAGCCGCTGCGGCGGCGCGCTCCGCTTTCCGGTCGGCGCGGTAGTTCACCAGCTCGACGGCGAGCGCGAAGCCCATCGCGAAGTAGATGTAGCCCTTCGAGACATGGGTCCCGAAACCATCCACCATCAGCATCACGCCGATGAGCAGGAGGAACGAGAGCGCCAGCACCTTCACCGAGCGGCGGTGCTCGACGAAGTTCGAGATCGGCTCGGCGGCGAACATCATCACCGCGACCGACGCGACCACCGCGGTGATCATCGTCGGCAGGTGCTCCGACATGCCGACCGCCGTGATCACGCTGTCGAGCGAGAACACCAGGTCCATGAGCATGATCTGCGCGATCACGCTCGCGACGGTGACCGTCTTCGGCCGCACGTCGTGCTGCGGCCCGGAGCTCACGTGGTGGATCTCCTTGACGCTCTTCAGCAGCAGGATCAGTCCGCCCACGATCAGGATGATGTCGCGCCACGACAGGCTGATCGTCTTGCCCACGAGGGTCATGCCGATCACCTCGCCGGTGAGGTTCTTGACCCAGTCGATGCTCCAGAGGAGCGCGATGCGCATGACCATCGCCGCGATCAGGCCGATCCGGCGGGCGAAGCGCTGCTTCTCCGGCGGGAGGCGCGACGACAGCACCGCGATGAACACCACGTTGTCGACGCCGAGCACGATCTCGAGCGCGGTCAGCGTGAGCAGTGCGAGCAGGTTTTCCGGAGTGAAGATGCCGAGGATCGCTTCCACGGGGGGAAGCGTAGCGGCGGAAGCAAAAAGAGGCAGAGGGCGCCGGAGCGCCCTCTGCCGTGTGTCCGAGTCGCTGGAGACCGTCCGATCAACCCCAGTTGTTGAGGAGGATCGCGAGGTCGGCCGCGTCGACGCCGCCGTCATCGTTCAGGTCGCCGGTGCCGATGCCGCCCCAGTTGTTGAGGACGCCGGCCAGGTCGGCCGCGTCGACGGTGCCGTTGCAGTCGATGTCGGCGACGTTGCACGGCGGCGCGCACGGGGTGTTGCCGGTGGTCGGGACGATCTTGTAGATCGCGCCCTGGCCGGCGAGCGAGCCCTGGTCGACGATGTACATCTCGCCGTTCGCGTCCTGGCCGAAGGACGAGATCTGGTTGATCGCGAAGCCGTCGAGCGACGGGGTGATCTGCGTGTTGCGGACGGTGAACTCGCTCTGGACGCCCGTGTCGCGGTTCAGGCGGAAGCTCCAGACGTTGTTGGTCACGTAGTCGGCGTAGAAGTAGGTGCCCTGCAGGCCGGGGATCGCGCAGCCGCGGTAGACGTAGCCGCCGGTGATCGAGAAGCCGCCGCCGGTGCCGCTGACGTGGCCGTAGGTCTTGATCGGCATGGTCAGCGTGGCGGCGTTGCAGGTGCAGCCGGTGAGGGCGGTGCAGTTGAGGCCTTCCATGCAGCGCCAGCCGTAGTTGCGGCCCGCGCCGGCGCCGGCCTTCTGGAAGTTGATCTCCTCGATGGCGTTCTGGCCGACGTCGGCGATGTAGAGGTCGCCGTTCTCGCGGTCGAACGAGCTGCGCCACGGGTTGCGGAGGCCGTAGGACCACACCTCGTCGTCGGTGGTCACGCCGCCGGCGAAGGGGTTGCCCGCGGGGATGGTGTAGTACGGCGCGACGCCGCCCACGGTCGGCTTGATGCGGTGCATCTTGCCGAGGCGGGTGTTGAGGTTCTGGCCGGCGCCGTTCGGATCGTTGGCCGAGCCGCCGTCGCCGACGCCCATGTAGAGGTTGCCGTCGGGGCCGAAGTCGATCCAGCCGCCGTTGTGGTTGCTGAAGGGATCGGCCCACGACATCATCACCACGCCCGCCGCGTTGGCGACGTTCGGGTTCGCCGCCGAGCGGGTGTAGCGGGCGAGCACGTTGGTGCTGGCGCCGGTGTAGTAGATGTAGAACTGGCCGTTCTTCGCGTAGCCGGGATCGAAGGCGAGGCCGAGCAGGCCGCGCTCATCGCTCTCGCTGGTGCCGCCCGCGACCGTCACCGAGAGGAACGGCGTCGGGAGCAGCGTGTTGGTGGTCAGGTCGAAGTTGCGGATGGTGCCGCCCTTCTGCAGGATGAAGAGCCGCGAGGTGTCGCCCGGGGCGTGCGTCACGTAGGTCGGGAACGACAGGCCGCTCACGATCTGGTCGGTGCGGACGTTGACGACCTGCGCGTCGGCGGAAGTGACGAGCGCGAGGGTGGCGGCGGCGGCGAGGGCGAGCTTCTTCAGCATGGGGTCTCTCTGGGAGCGAGGGGATGACGCATCGGCCGGGACGCCGACGCGCGTGAGACGCACCGACAGCCCGGTCGAGAATGTTCGGAAAATACGCGCGTTCGGTCGCATTGCGACAGCGACTTCGACGGGTTTCGCCGAAAGGGTGCTTTTGCGCGGTCGCGGCTGAGAACCGGTGCGGGCGCGAAGGCGCGGGCTCTGGTCGCGGGTTCGACCGCGGGCTCAGGGCGTCGGGGCGACGCCGGGCGTGACTTCGGGACCAGCGAGGCTGGTGATCCGTAACTTCATCTCCCGCGCAAGGTTCAGGTATGGCTTGACCGCGGCCGCAACCGCCTTCGCAGACGCCGGGTCGCCGGGGCGGGCGTCCTCGATCGCCTCCCGCAGAAGCGGCCACAGGCTGGTGGCGTAGCCCGAATGGCGGTCGGTCGCGGCGTAGAGGTTCCGGAACCACGGCCGACCCGGCAGCCCTTGGTCCGAGACCCACGCGGTGCGCAGGCGGTCGAAGGAGGCGCGCTCCTCCGGGGTCGCGCCGGCGGCGATGCGCGCGTCGGCGGCCGGCGCGCGCTCGGCGGCGGCGGCGAGCTCGTCGATCACCAGGGCGAGCTCGGGCGCGGCGACCCCCCGCTCGTCGGCGAACTTGGCGAGCGCGCGCGCCTGCTGCAGGCTGTCGCGCACCAGCTCGGCGGCGGAGCAGTGCTCGCGCGACCCCTCGGCGAGCTCGGCGAGCATCGCGCTTGCCATGCCCGTCACCAGCTGCGCGGCGGCGTAGTCGGCGCCGACGGTCGCGCGGTACCAGGCGACCGTGTCGTAGTTCGAGTGGTAGCTCGAGCCTTCGCTGCCGCCCGCCGAGAGCGAGATCGACGGGATGCCCGCGTGGCACCAGAAGGCGACGTGGTCGCTGCCGCCGCCGAGGTCGCCGTAGCCCGGGCGACCGTCGGGCTGCTTGCCCCAGGCGTCGAGCGCGCTGCCGTCGCCGCGCGGACCGGGCGCCGCGGCGAGCGCGCGCGTGACCGCCGCGCGCAGCGTGGGCGACACCGCGCCGCCGGGACGGAGCCCCATCGCGGCCATGTCGAGGTTGATGTAGGCGACGGTGCGTGCGGCGAGCGCGGATGCGTTCTCCTCGACGAACTCGCTCGAGCCGAAGATGCCGTACTCCTCGGCGCCCCACGCGCAGAAGACGAGCGTGCGGTCGGCGCGCGCGCCCGCGCGGGCGAGCTCGCAGAAGTTGCGGGCGCTCTCCATCATGCACATCGTGCCGGCGAGCGGATCGGCGGCGCCGAAGCACCAGGCGTCGTGGTGGGCGCCGACGATGACCTGCTCCTCGGGAAGCGTCGCGCCGCGCAGGCGCGCGACCACGTTCGCGGTGCGCACGATCTCGCGGCGCTGCTCGACCTCCATGCGGAGCTGGAGCGCGGCGCCGCCCTCCAGCGGGTAGTCGCACGGCATGCCGCCCTTCCACTCGGGCGGGCAGGGCGCGCCCTTCATCCGGATGAGGATCTGCTGCGCGGCGCCGTAGCCGATCGGCTGCACCGGAATGCTCGGCAGGCGGACCGACGCGATGTCGAGGCGCTCGGCATCCTTGGTCGCCATGCGGCCGGGCGTGAGCGGATCGCCCACGTACGGCAGCGTGATCAGCGACCCGCGCTGCACGCACTCGGGGTTCGCCCAGCCGCCGCCATCGGGCCAGGTCTTGCCCTTCGACGAGCCGGAGTCGGCGGGATCGGTGAAGATCACGAGTCCGACGCAGCCCGCCTCCTCGGCGAACTTCGCCTTGTAGCCGCGGAAGTTGCCGCCGTAGCGGGCGAGCGCGATCCTGCCGCGCGGGTCGACGCCGAGCTCGGCGAGGCGCGCGAAATCCTCGCGGCGGCCGTAGTTCACGTAGACCACGCCCGCGGTGACGCTGCCCGAACCGCTCCAGGCGTTCCACGCGATGTCGAGGTCGGGGTGCGCGGTCGCGGGGTCGATCGCGAGGTTCGGCTCGCGCACGCCGAGCGCGAGGACGCCGCGCCGCGAAGAGGGCGCGCGCGACGCATCGCCCGCGTTTCCGCCGGCCCCTGAGGCTCCAGCGGCGGCGGCGCCGTCGACGCCGACGATCTCGAGCGTCGCCTTCACCGGTCGCGCGAGCAGCGGATGGAACTCCTGCACCACGACCTCGAAGCCCTCGATGCCCTCGCCCATGCGGCGGAATTCGTCGGCGAGGCGCTCGATGGTGCGTGCGTCGCCCGCGGTGCCCGCGACGTGGGGCTCGCTCGCGAGGAGCTCATGGGTCTGCGCGAGCCGCGTGGCGTCGGGCATGCGCGAGACGATCGCGGGATCGACCTCGCGCGCAGCGGCTGCGGCGACCCCGCCACGTGGTGCACGCAGGTCGCCCAGCGCTGCGACGCGATCATGCGCCGCGACGCCATCACGCGCCAACAGCCCACCGAGGCACGCGAGCACCGCGACGCCGGCGCACGCGCGCGCACCGGCGACGGCACGGCTTCCCCGCGTCCTCGCGCGGGCGGCGGTCGATGCGGTGGATGTGGCTGCGGTCGATGCGGCGTTGGAGGTCGTGTGCGTCATGGCGTCCATTCAGTGCTCGAGGTAATCCAGGTCGCGGTGGAAGGTCTCGTCGAGCGCGAGCGCCGCGAGCAGGCCGACCGACACGCAGCAGATGCCGAGGACCCACGTCGCCTCGACGGCGCCCATGCCCGGCTTCATCGCGAGCCAGATGCTCGTGATCGGCACCGCCATCGCGCGCACGAAGTTGGGCGCGCTGGTCGCCGCGGTGGCCCGCAGGTTGGTGCCGAACTGCTCGCTGGCGGTGGTCACGAAGATCGCCCAGTAGCCGGTCGCCGCGCCGACGAGGCACATCATCAGGTAGAACTGCGTGGCGCCCTGCGGCGCGATGGCGAAGAAGAGCGCGATCGACGCGGCGAGCCCCGCGAGGAAGCCCATGATCGTGCGCGTGCGGCTGCGGATGAGCTGCGAGAGGAGGCCGCTCGCCACGTCGCCGACGACGACTCCGAGGTACGCCCAGAAGATCACCTTCGCCGGGCTGATCTCCTCGGCGATGCCCATCGCCTTGCCGATCTCGGGCGCGAAGATGAACATCACGCCGCCCACGAACCAGATCGGCATCGCGCTCAGGACCACGAGCGCGAACCGCGCGAAGCGCCGCGGCGGCCACAGGAGCTGCAGCGGATTCCCGCGCTGCACGTGCTGCGCCCCGCGCGTCTGGTGGAAGAGGTCGCTCTCCGACACGCCGATGCGCAGCGCCAGCAGCGCGAGGCCCATCACGCCGCCGAGCAGGTAGCAGTGGTTCCACTTGAGTTCGGCGCCGACGATGCCCGCCGCCACCGCGCCCGACAGGCCGATGGTGGCGACGATCGTGGTGCCGATGCCGCGCTTGCGCGTGGGCAGCAGCTCGGCGACCAGCGTGATGCCCGCGCCGAGCTCGCCCGCGAGGCCGAAGCCGGCGACGAAGCGCAGCACCTCGTACTGCCAGATGTCGGTGATGAACGCGTTGAGGATGTTCGCGACCGAGTAGAGCAGGATGGAGCCGAAGAGCGTCTTCAACCGGCCGAAGCGGTCGCCGAGCATGCCGAAGGCGATGCCGCCGAGCAGCATGCCGATGAGCTGGATGTCGAGCAGGTTCTTGCCGATGCGCGTGAGCTCGGCCGGGTCGGTCACGCCGAGCGCCTTGAGGCTCGGCACGCGCAGGATCGAGAAGAGCACCAGGTCGAAGAGGTCGACGAAGTAGCCGAGCGCGGCGACTGCGATGGCGAGGATCGTGCGACGGTCGATGGGACGGTCGTCGCCGGGCGCCGGTGCTGGAGCTGCGTCGGTCATGGGCGCAGTCTACTGCGCGTGCGCCGCGGCCTCAGCGCCCGAGCACGCCGAGCCGCACGAGCTCCGCGCGCGCCTGCGGTTCCCAGCCGCGGTTCGCCGCCGGACTCGCGGGCGAGGGATGGAGGATCTGCGCGAACTCCGAGGCGTGCGCCGCTCCCGCGAGCGCGCGTTCGGCCGCCGCGCGCGCGAACGCGCCCACGCCGACCACCAGCCTCGGGCGCAGCACGGCGTGGATCTCGGCCAGCGCGCGGTTGCACGGCGCCTCGATCGACTCGCGCTCGGCGCGCGACAGCTTGTCGGGCGTGATGTTGGCACCCGTCGCCGACAGGAACGCGAGCGGGCAGAAGTTCCACACGAACATGCGGGCGAAGCACGCCTCGCGCGACGGGAACGCGTTGGCGAAGAGCCCCCAGAAGCGCTGGCCGCTCACCTCGGAGCGCGCGCAGGCGAAGCCCTCGATCGGCCGCTTGGGATGCACGCTGCGCAGCGCCGCGCGCGCGCCGCGCGGAGCCTTCGGCGCGACGACGCGCCCGTCGATCCCGAGGAACCCACGCACCGCCGCGATCTCGCCGAAGGGCACGCCCGTCTGCGCCATGCCGAACGGACCGGGGTTCATCCCGACGAACAGCGCGTCGATCCCCGGCCGCGCGAGCGCGAGGAACCGCTCGTGCGGCTCGCGCGCGTACTCGAGCGGCGCGTAGACATGCGCCACCGGGTCGGCGAAGTCGAGCCGCGCGGTCGCGCGCGCGAGGCGGCGCGAGATCTCGACGAGCGCAGCCGTGACGGCGCCGGCCGTGTCCGCCGCGACCACCCCCCCGCCGGAGGCACGGGTGCGCGATGCTGGTTTCCTCGTTGTTTTCGTGCGCTTCGCGGCGGGCATGGCAGCCGCTACACTAACCGCCCCAATCAGCACCTGGACAGGTGTCCGAGCGGTTGAAGGAGCAGCATTGGAAATGCTGTATACGGGGTAACCTGTATCGGGAGTTCGAATCTCCCCCTGTCCGTTCCAGACCGCCGGTGGCCTCGCACGCGAGACCGCCGGCGGTTTGTGCTTCGAGGCGACCGCGTGATCGAGACCGGGCAGGCGACGCCTGCGTCAGTCGGAGGTCGTCTGGCACTCGGTGGTGAAGCCGGCGAGGTGCGGGCCCTCGTGGGCGCGGCCGGAGTAGCCGAGGCGCTCGTTCCAGCTGTTGAGGCGGCGCGCGATGGCACTGGGCAGCACGAGAGGCAGCGTCTGGCGGCGGCGGACGGTGCCGAGGTTCGCGCCCGCGCGGCGGACCCACTCGCCCGCCGGAGCGCCGAGGAACGCCGCGATCCCCTCGAGGGTCTCCTCGGGCTTCGACACCAGATCGGAGTAGCTCACGCGGTACAGGCGGTCGCCGAGCATCGGCGCGGCGCGCTCGACCACCTTGAGGCTGGCGATCCACTCGATCGCGGCGCGGGTGGCGAACTCGGCCGACGGCACGAGGTATTCGGGCTCGATCTCGAGCTCGCGCACATCGCGGGCGAGCGAGTTCCACTTGCAGTCGTCTGGCCCCCACCAGCGGTTCGAGGAGCCGCGGCCGATGAGGTTGTAGTCGTTCTTGCGGGAGAGCTGGATGATCGACCGCACGACGTCGACGCCGTCGCGGCGGATCTCGACGTACTTGGTGCGCGGGTCGATCGCGTCGAGGAACGCGATGCGGAAGGCGTTGATCGGCGTCTTCTCGACCATCTGGCGGCCGTCGACGAGCGCGCTGCGGAACACGCGCCGGAAGCGCATGCGGAGGCCGTCGTCGACCATGTCGGCGCCGAGCGAGCAGGTCTCTGCGCCCGCGGTGAAGAGCCCGCCGTAGTCGGTCTCGGGGCTGATCGCGTACCAGCGGTCCACCGGCTCGAAGAAGTAGCGGAGGGACGGCGAGGTCCCCAGCGCCGCGCCGAGCGCGGTCGTGCCCGACCGACCCGAACCGATCACGAATGCCGGCGGCCGCTCGGAGGAGGTGTGATCCAACTGGCACGGCAGGCTCGCGAGCATCTCGCTGCGGGCCTTGGCGAGGCGCCACCGCGCCGTGCGCGCTGCGATGAGCGCCGACGGCGGCAGGACTTGGGCGATGGACTCCTTCAGCGACATGGATGGATTTCCCCCGGCGTGAATGTCCCGACCCGAGAACCCGGGACAGGAGGTGCCGACCACCCAGACAGTGCAATCAAACTAGAGCGCGACGCCGACGACGCAACCACTACGATCGAAACGGCCGCCGATTGCAGCGTGCAGTTCCGTCTGTAGGGGCATGGCGGATTCGAGAAACCGCCGAATCAACCCCCCTTGGGCGTTGCATGCGCCGAGAACCTGCTGAGGCACGGGCAGCCCCGCGACTCCAGAATCTCCACCCTCAGATATCGGGATCTCGTTTCGGGGACCCGAACGATCCGCGTGTGGCCGATCGTGCTGCCCTCGGCGAGCACCACCCAGTCGCGGTGGTTGTTGCTCGGCTCGGCGGGCACCGAGACGCGGAACTTGCGGACGCGCTGCCCGAGCCAGGTCGGCTCGCCGAGCACGACGCGATCGAAAGGCTTCGCGGGATCGAGCTCGACCT
>Ga0079300_10000965_pt1 | contig 11240 bp, 8 predicted proteins | sample Wag4_2014_7_11_FD_74799 | JGI IMG/M metagenome (GOLD analysis project Ga0079300, IMG submission 74799) | Fresh water microbial communities from Ohio, USA - Utica-2 Time Series HT 2014_7_11 | ecosystem: Environmental > Aquatic > Freshwater > Water tank | place: USA: Ohio | collected 2014-07-11
GGAGAACATGAAAAATAGCCGATTCAGTTTTCTGCCGTCTTCTGGTAGCTATTTTGTATGTGCCACCTACGAACAGATTTCATCAGTGCCTGCCAAAGAACTGGCCATCGACCTTACAAAATCGATTGGTGTAGCCACTATTCCTGTTTCGGCATTTTACCAAAATGGGCACGACGATAAAGTGCTCCGTTTCTGCTTTGCGAAAAAAGATGAAACGCTTGCTACTGCTGCTGAAAAGCTTTGCTTAATTTAATACTGATGTATAAATAGTATTTATGCTTTACTCTTTTTCTTTTTGTAACTTAAAGTTCCAATAAAACAATTAACATGATTAGAAAAATGAGAAAGCTTGCCTTGACAACTATTATGTTGTTGGGCCTTTACAACTCGCATGCATTTGCACAAACACCCATCAGGGGTATTGTCAAATCTTCCACAGACAATCGTCCAATTGAAAGTGCTACCATTGTCGTCAAGGGAAGCAATTCGGGTACACAGACCAACGGAGAGGGACAGTTTAGCATTATAGCCAAAACTGGAGATCAACTTGTGGTTAGTTCTGTTGGTTTTGAAAATAAAACAGTCTCAATTTCCAGTTCAGGTGTCCAAATTGAAGTGATGCTCTCACCAGCCAAGAACGATTTAGAAGATGTTGTGGTAGTGGGGTACGGAACCCAAAAAAAGGTAAGCATGACCAGTGCTGTTTCACAAATAAAAGGTGCTGACCTTGTTAGGAGACCCGTTTCAAATTTGCAACAGGCACTGCAAGGACAAGCGCCAGGATTAACAGTACTTGATAGGGGTGGTGAACCTGGAAGAAGTGCTGCAACAATGAGAATACGTGGTATTACAACTTTCTCTGGCAACAGTTCAGGCAACAGTTCTCCACTTATTATCATTGATGGGGTGGAACAAACGCTATTCAACATCAACCCGGAAGATGTTGAAAATATTTCTATTCTGAAAGACGCTTCTTCCACTGCCATTTATGGATCAAGAGCTGCCAACGGAGTTGTGCTCGTTACTACCAAAAGAGCAAAATCCGGTAAAATTCAAATCGCATATAACGGGTTTTATGCCATTCAACAGTCTACTAATCAACCCCAAAACATGGATCTTGAACCTTATATGCGGTATCAGCAACTTTCCTATATAAACCAGGGATTAACCATACCCGCACGGTATACAGATGCGAGCATTCAAACATGGGTAAACTCAAAAGACCGATATACATACCCACTTGTCAATACCTGGTTCGAATCAGTCTTGAATCCAGCTCCACAACAGAGCCATAATTTTTCTTTCAGCGGTGGGAGTGACTTTTCCAGAACCCGTGTGAGCATGCGCTACATGGATCAGGCTGGAATTGCAGCCAATCATGGAGCCAAGATTCGTGAATTAAGAATGTCAAATGACATGCATTTAAGCAAAAAGTTGAAATTCAGCACTGATCTCAATTATCGCTATAACCTCTCCAACCGTCCTTTTGCTGGCGACGTATTCAACAGGTTTTTCCATGGAACGCTATTTGCCGCACCCAAATACCCTAACGGAACCTATGGTTTAAGTCCACAGGGATTCAATCCATTGTTATTGACTGAAAAATCAGGTTACAACAATATTGCCACACACTATATTTTCACTTCTGGTAAACTTGATTATGAAATTCTTCCAAACTTGATTTTCAGTGCTCAAGCTGCTGCAGTCATAGATTACAGTGAAATAAAATCCTTTCAGAACCAGGTTTTCAATTTTGATTCAATCAACAACAGAACCTACAGTGTTGCTAACAACAACCTAACCGAATCCAGAAACAGGTCAACTGAGATCACTACAAACTATCTTCTGAACTATTCCAAGAAAATCAAAAAACATGAAATGAAGGGATTGTTGGGATACTCAGAATTGTACAATCAGGGGCAAAGCTTAAATGCCTATAGAGAGCGATTCTACAACAATGAGATTCAATCACTGGGCCAAGGAGCAAATGATGCCACCAAAAACAACAGTGGTTCTGATTACAAATATGGCTTACAATCAGCCTTCCTTAGGTTGAATTATGGATATGACAATAAGTATCTGCTAGAAGCCAATGCCAGATATGATGGATCTTCCCGCTTTACAGGAAATAACCAATATAGCTTCTTCCCCTCTTTCTCTGGTGCATGGAGAATTTCTCAGGAGGATTTTTTTCAAAACCTCAATACTCCTTTTACAGATCTGAAAATTCGTGGATCATGGGGACAAACGGGTAACCAGACAGTACCCTTGTACAGCTACTACGCATCTCTTTCTCAAGGTTCTTACACATTTGGAGGTAATGCTGTTCAAACATTTGCCCAAACAGCCTTGGCTGATCCAAATATTACATGGGAAACCAATACACAAACAGATTTGGGAATTGAAGGACAGCTTTGGGGCAACAAGATGAGTTTTTCAATTGATTATTATAAAAAAAGAACAGACGGTATTTTATTGGCACTTCCTCTTCCTGTAGTTACCGGATTTGCAAGCTCTACACAAAATGCAGGAATTATGGATAACTATGGGTGGGAGTTTGCACTCGGATATAGAAACAATTCCAATAAGTTTCAATATTCTTTTAACGCCAATTTAGCAATAAATAAAAATGAAGTAATCGATTTAAAAGGAGCAGGTCCCTTTATTAGTGGTTCTGATTTAGATCCCAGATATATTGTAAAAGTCGGACTTCCATTCAACGCACATTGGGGTTATAAAACAGATGGCTTTTTTCAAAACACAGCTGAAATCACTGGTGCACCAACCATTTCAACCAACACCAAACCAGGCGATGTTCGATATGTAGACCTGAATAAGGATGGCAAGATTAACACTAACGACTGGACAATGATCGGAAATCCTTTTCCAAAGTTCACTTTTGGCATGACATCTGAATTGAATTATGGGGCTTTTAGCCTGAATATTTTCTTCCAGGGTGCAGCAGATGTGGATACCCGCCTCTCAGGTGCACTCTCAGAAATAGGTATCTATGAGGGCTTTACCCACAAATTAGTTACAGATAATTATTGGACTCCGGAAAGACCCAATGCGCTGTTTCCATTACCCCGAAAAAGCGATGATAGAAACGTAAGAACAAACGATAGGCTGATCATTGATGGATCTTATGTTCGCTTGAAAAACCTTCAGTTAGTTTATTCTGTTCCCGTTTCTTTTGCAAAAAAAATAGGCTTTACCAATGCAAGGGTTTATGTATCCGGGACAAACCTGCTCACTTTTTCCAAGATGAATGACTGGAACTTGGATCCTGAAGCTGAATCAGGAAGAGCGATTTATTATCCACAAACAAGTTTATACACCTTTGGTGTTAACCTGAATTTCTAATCCTTTTAAAAGAAAGATGATGAAAAATAACATACTATACTTGATGCTTGCCTTGATATTTTCGAGTATCACGCTTCAATCATGCAAAAAAAATATTTTGGAAACTGTTCCCAATGACCGTGTTTCATCAGAAGTTTTCTGGAAAACAGAAGCAGATGCACGGTTTGCAGTTAATTCTGTTTACTCCTCTTTGGACGCCGTCAATCTCTTTGTTTTGGATGGGGTCACTGATATTGGTCACACCAATACAGTATTCACAGTTGAATACAATATTGAAAATGGTTCATATGATGCTTCACATTCTCGAATTCAATCAGAATGGCAGTCAGGTTATCGTGGCATCTTTTTAGCCAATTACGTGCTGGAAAATATAGATAAAGTAAAAACATCCAATACAGGATTAATCAATCAATTCAAAGCAGAAGCAAAAGCACTCAGAGCTTACCACTATATTAAACTTGCTGGTCTTTATGGCGATGTACCTATTATTACTAGCAATGTGACCCCTGCTGACGGACTTAAAGTTTCCAGAAGTAAAATTTCTGAAGTTTGGGCTTTCATTGATAAAGAACTGACTGATGCAGCATCAGCACTTCCAGCTACATATGGTTCTGCTGATAAGGGCCGAATCACAAAAGGTGCTGCATTGGCTCTTAAGGCAAGAGCAAATCTCTGGGCCGGCAACTTTCAAGGTGCGGCTGATGCAGCAAAAGCAGTAATAGACCTCAATCAATATACACTTATTACTGAATATGGTAAACTTTTCACTTATGCTAATGAAAACAGTAAAGAGGTCATACTCGATAAGCAATTCTTAGCCGGTACAGCCACTCACAATGCATTTTCATTTATGGGGCCTTACAGCCAAAAAGCAAGTGGAAGTAATTATGTTCCTACAAAAGCATTGGCGGATATGTACACGATGAAAAATGGTAAAGCAATAACAGATCCAACCTCGGGATTTGATCCACAGAACCCCTACGCAAACAGGGATCCAAGGATGCGGTTCACCATGTACTTGGATGGAGATATACTCCCAAGTGGTATTCCTTTCAAACCAATTCCGGGACAGAATGGTGCCGATGAAGTAGGTAGAACTCAATACAATACTTCTACTGGATATTCCCTGAAGAAATATGTTTCAGCTGAAGATTTTGCTACACCAGGCGCATCAGGTTTAAATTTTATCCTTATCCGTTATGCTGAGATTTTGCTTACCTATGCAGAAGCGAAGATTGAATTAAACCAGATTGATGCTTCCGTTTACAGCGCCATCAATGCCGTAAGAACAAGGTCCGATATTGGACTACCCCCATTAACAGCTGGAATGACACAATCTGAACTTAGAGATATTGTGAGAAAAGAAAGAACCGTTGAATTGGCCTTTGAGGGATTGCGTCTATTTGATATCAGAAGATGGAAAATTGGTCCCGCGGTTATGACAGGTAAGGTTTTTGGAATCACCTACTATTCAGGTGGTAATCCAATCACAATTGAAGTACCCAGCGTTATAAGAACATTTGACGCTTCAAAACACTATTTGTGGCCTGTTCCTCAGAAAGAAAAGACACTCAATGTGGAATTGGGACAAAATCCTGGGTGGTAATCCTTTAATTTATCTCAAAAAACGCCTTCATATCGAAGGTGTTTTTTTTAAATTTACAATTCCTTCAAACGACATAAGATGCTCCTAAATTTAAAAAAAGTCTTTGCTTTACTCATCTGCTGTATTGTATTTCACTTTTCTTATTCTCAATCCCCCAAACCCAATATCATCTATATCTATGCTGACGATTTGGGGTATGGTGAACTGGGTTCATACGGACAAACCAAAATCAAAACACCCAACTTGGATAAGATGGCTGCCGAAGGCATGCGTTTTACACAACACTACAGCAGCGCCCCGGTTTGCGCACCATCCAGGTGCATGCTGATGACAGGCAAGCACGGGGGCCATTCTTATATCCGGGGCAATTATGAAATGGGGGGATTTGCTGACAGTACGGAAGGTGGACAAATGCCTTTGCATGAAGGGGCTTACACCGTTGCCAAAATGCTGAAAGAGCGTGGATATTCAACAGCATTGGTGGGCAAATGGGGAATGGGCGTTACGGGTACAACGGGGAGTCCGCTTTTACATGGATTCGATTACTATTATGGATACCTCGATCAAAAGCAGGCTCACAACTTCTACCCTACTCACCTTTGGGAAAACGACCAATGGGATTCGCTCAACAACCATTTCATCAGCGTCCATACCCCCATCAAAGATACCCTGCATGCAACTGATGCAGATTTTGCATACTACAAGGGAAATGACTATGCACCTGCGAAAATGACGGAAAAAGCTGCTGCATTCATCAAGAAGAATCAGGAAAAACCATTCTTCCTTTACCTGCCCTACACACTCCCCCATTTGTCTTTGCAAGCTCCGGATGAATATGTAAACCGATACAGGGGCCTTTTTGATGAAAAACCTTACTACGGACAAAAGGGTTATGCGGCAACGCGTTATCCCCGTTCCACCTATGCTGCCATGATCAGTTTCCTGGATGATCAAGTAGGCATCATCATGAAATTGGTAAAAGAGGCAGGATTAGACAACAACACCATCATCATGTTCAGCAGTGATAATGGCGCAACTTTCTCTGCCGGTGTCGATACCGAATTCTTCAACAGCGTCGGTGGTCTGCGCGGTTTGAAAATGGATGTTTACGAAGGAGGTATCCGTGTTCCTTTCATTGCCCGCTGGCCTGGAAAAATCGCAGCACATAGTGTCAGTGATTTACCTGCTGTTCAGTATGATCTTTTTCCCACCCTCGCAGAGCTAACAGGAAAGGAAGTGGCAGGTTTGGATGGCGTTTCATTCTTGCCAACTTTAATGGGCAAATCCAGCAAACAAAAACTTCACGAATTCATGTATTTTGAATATCCTGAGAATGGAGGACAAGTTGCTGTAAGAATGGGGAAATGGAAAGGTGTCAGACACAACGTTCGCAAGAACCCAGTTAGCCCTTGGGAACTTTTCAATATTGATTCAGACAGAAATGAAACAACAGATGTGTCTGCACAGTATCCTGAAATAGTGCAGGCAATGAAAGTCATTGCCAAAAGAGAACATATTCATCCACATGTGATGGACTGGGAATTTATAGATCCTAAAATTAAAAAGTAAACCGTCTGAATAGTCATTAAAACAAAGAGGTTGTCATCCGAATATGGTGACAACCTCTTTTATATTGCACTGAATAATAAGGCCAATAACTTAAAAAAAATAGCTGATTTATTTTTTTACCTCTTTACTATTTTCAGTTTGCTTTCAGATAAGACCAGCCTGCTGTTTGTTTCCTGATTAATTCCGCAACAGCACTCGGAACTACCACAGCGTTCATTGAAACTTCTGATGGATCAATTTTTAAACGTTTCAATGAATTATTACAAACTGCTAGTGTAACACCCTTCTCCTTTGCAGCTTTCACCCTTTCTGCGAAAAATACATCTGACTTCAAAACAGCATTTACAGCCTTGCCATGAAACACCACTTCAATTTCGAGATCAGGTAACTGGGCACGGGCGTTATTAATCTGACGAAAAACCGCAGCCTGAATAGTAGTATCTCCACTTGATAAATCCCATACTACCCTATGTTTGGATTCCTGTGAAAAAACTGCTCCTGCAAGGAACAAAAAAATCATACTGAATAAACTCATTTTCATGACTACAATTTTACTCAATTTATTGAATATTTATACGATTATTCAATTTTAATGAGGAAGTTTTTCGCGCAACTTACCATATACCCAAGTTCCTACAGTAGCCATCAATATAGTTACGGAAACTGCCGCTGCTCCATATCCGAGTTGAGCAAAAAGCGGACCAGGGCATGCCCCCGTCATAGCCCAACCAAAACCAAATATCAATCCTCCATAAATCTGGCCCTTGTTGAAGGTTTTATTGGGCAACAAAATTGTTTCTCCATTGATTGTTTTGATCTTGAACTTCTTGATCAGGAAAACAGAGATGGCACCAACCACTACCGCTGAACCGATTACGCCAAACATGTGGAAACTTTGCAAGCGAAACATCTCTTGAATCCTAAACCAAGAAACAACTTCTGATTTGATCAGAATTATTCCAAAGAGTACACCAAAGGCCAAGTATTTTAAATTATGCCATCCCGGTGTTTTTACTTCTTCTTCATTGACGCACATGGCATCCAATGAACGCACCTCAAAATCTGTATTGTTATTATTTACTGTACTCATTTTACTAAATTATTTAGTTTTTATAAAGAAAGGATATATGGCAGAATCAGGTTAGCCATGATGAATCCACCTGCCATGAAAGAAATGGTGGCTATGAGGGATGGCAATTGCAAGTTGGATAATCCCATAATCGCATGTCCAGAAGTACATCCGCCTGCGTAACGGGTTCCAAATCCTACCAAGAATCCACCCAAAACCATCAATACAAAACCGCGTAGAGTACCCAGTGAACTCCAACTAAAAAGATCGGCTGGAATCAATCCGGATGTGTCGTTAACCCCATAAGTAGATAATTCAATTACGAGATCAGCATTCAAGAGGATTGCAGCTTCATTCTTGAAAAACATTGCAGCCAGGATTCCTCCAAGAAAAATTCCAAATACAAAAAAGAGATTCCAGATTTCTTTTTTCCAATCATAGCTGAAAAACGGAATTTTAGCTGGAACACATGCTGCGCAAACATGTCTCAATGAGGAAGAGATTCCAAAAGTTTTGTTTCCAAAAATCAATAAGGCTGGCACCATCAGTCCAATCAATGGTCCGGCTACATACCAAGGCCAGGGCTGTTTGATCAATTCAATCACTGTCATGCTAAATAATTTTAGTTAAGAAAGCAAAAATGCACTCTTTCATCAAACTATTGTGTGATTTTTGTCACAACTCCCCTTGCTCTGGTGGAATCACCCATTCCAGCGAATGCTGTTTCGCTCCATTGTGATGCGTCCAGTTTTCTCCATCTTCTTAAGTAATCTTGAAACCACTTCTCTAGAAGAATTGATATCATTGGCAATCTGCTGATGTGTGAGCATCAAGTTTTTTCCAAGGGTATCAGCCTGTCTTTTGAGATACCAATCAAGTCTTTCATCCATATTTTTAAACGCAATCTGATCAACTACTGTCAACATCTCTTCAAAGCGGCTTCGGTATGTTTCAATCACAAAATGATACCAAGATGGGTAATTTCTCATCAAGGTATCCATATACTGCATGGGAATCATAATAACTTCAGTTTCTTCCAGTGCAATGGCCATTACAGTACTGCTCTGGCTTCTTGCCATACACATCATACTCAATGCACAGGCGCTACCGGGTTCCAGAAAATACATAAAATACTCCTCACCTTCTTCACCCTCCCTATATAGTTTAACCCTGCCATTAACAATCAGCATGGCATATTTGAAAAACTGTCCGGGTTTCATTAAAACGCTTCCGGATTCAAAAACCTTGCTTTCCCCATGCTCATTTATGAATTCTGCAAGCGAACTATCAAAAAGGGGGAATTGCTGCTGAATTTCATTGGTTGAAAGATCTGTCATCTTATTAAATTTAAAACCTACCTACCCATGTAAACCATGAGAATCTGTATATCACTCGGATTAATACCTGAAATCCTGGATGCCTGTCCGAGCGTCCCTGGCTGAATCCTTTTAAACTTTTCTCTCGCTTCATTACTGATGGCCTGTACTTTCATATAATCAAAATTTGCCGGTATTTCCAGTTCTTCCATCTGAGCCATTCTTCCAACCATTTCTTTCTCTTTCTCGATGTAAACATCGTATTTCATCTGTATTTCAGCCTGCTCTAAGTCAACTGCATTGTATTTAGCAAACACTTCCCGTAAATCTGGTATTGCGTTTATCAACTCCTTTGCACCAATACCAGGCCTCAATACCAATTGGGATAGCTTCTGTTTTTGCGTCATTGGCGCGGAACCCACAGTCTCAAAATAAGGGTTCATCAATTCCGGACTTACAGATATTGATCGGAACTGAGCAGTGATTTCTTCAACAGCAGCCTTTTTTTGAATTATTTGCTGATACCTTTTTTCAGATGCCAAACCAAGTTTATACCCAAGTTCAGTCAACCGCCAGTCGGCATTATCTTGGCGCAACAATGTACGATACTCTGCCCTTGATGTAAACATCCTATATGGCTCTTCCGTTCCCTTTGTTATCAGGTCATCAATCAGTACCCCAATATAAGCCTCACTTCGCTTCAGTATCAAAGGCTCCTTTTCATGAGCAAGGTTATGGGCATTTATTCCCGCCATCAAGCCCTGGCAGGCAGCCTCTTCATAACCAGTTGTTCCATTAATTTGTCCGGCAAAGAATAATCCGCCCAACAACTTGGTTTCCAATGAATAATGTAACTGATGAGGTGGAAAATAATCGTATTCTATTGCATACCCAGGCCTGAACATCCGCACATTTTCAAAACCAGGTATTTGGATTAGAGATTTATACTGGACATCTTCCGGAAGGGATGTTGAAAATCCATTGAGGTAAATCTCTACCGTATTCCAACCCTCTGGCTCCACAAATAACTGGTGTCGGTCTCGATCTCCAAAACGGTTAATCTTATCTTCTATACTCGGACAATACCGCGGTCCTGTTCCTTCTATCCTACCTGCATACATGGGACTTTTATCAAACCCGGTCTTTAAGGTATCATGTACCACCTGATTGGTATACGCAATCCAGCAACTTCTCTGCTGTTCTGGCCTTATCCGCTCAACAGGCATGTAAGAAAATCCTACAAGATCATCATCTCCTTTCTGCTCCTCCATCTTGCTGTAATCAAGACTTCTTCCATCTATTCTAGGTGGTGTGCCTGTTTTCAGACGATCACTCTCCAATCCCAAAGAAACGAGCTGTTCTGTAATACCGGTTGCTGCCTTCTCCGCCATCCTTCCTCCGCCAAACTGCTTTTCACCAATATGGATAATGCCATTCAAAAAGGTTCCATTAGTCAGGACCACCGTTTTTGACCTTATTTCATTTCCCATTCCAGTAATAACGCCCTGAATACGACCATCCTTAACCAATAAACCACTCACCATATCTTGGTAAAAATCAAGGTTTGGTGTTTGCTCAAGTAATTCCCGCCACTTCTGAGAAAACAACATGCGGTCACTTTGTGCACGCGGACTCCACATGGCAGGACCCTTCGAACGATTCAACATTCGAAACTGGATCATACTCATATCCGTCACAATACCAGAGTACCCTCCCAGCGCATCAACTTCTCGCACGATTTGTCCCTTTGCTATCCCTCCCATTGCCGGATTACAACTCATTTGTGCAATCGTCTGCAAATTCATGGTTACCAACAAGGTTTTACTGCCCATATTTGCGGCTGCAGCTGCAGCTTCACATCCGGCATGACCGGCCCCAACAACTATAACATCATAAAATGGAAACATGATACAAAGTTAACAAAAAGGAATAAAGCACAGTCCCAATCCGCCATACGAAAGAAAAACCGAAGCAAAAACGGGTAGTGTTCCACGTGGAACATCCGAATACCAATCCACCACTGACGGAAAACTTAACACCCAAGACAGGGTGTTAACAAAAACAAACCCGGAAAAGACCAGCCAACCGGTTGCCCTGTTTCAAGATCTTAAAAAGAACAAGAAACAACGATAGTCCTAGGGAGATTGAATGATTTATAGAAACAAAATCAACAAAAGCACCATTGGTGTTCCACGTGGAACATCAGTTACAACCAAAATTCTGAACCAAAACAACTTGACCTGTACTTGGAATACTAGAAATAACAACCGACATGGATTTATAGGTAGCACTTAGAAGGTTTATTCGGTGTCCAGGT
>Ga0079300_10000970_pt1 | contig 11214 bp, 10 predicted proteins | sample Wag4_2014_7_11_FD_74799 | JGI IMG/M metagenome (GOLD analysis project Ga0079300, IMG submission 74799) | Fresh water microbial communities from Ohio, USA - Utica-2 Time Series HT 2014_7_11 | ecosystem: Environmental > Aquatic > Freshwater > Water tank | place: USA: Ohio | collected 2014-07-11
AGCCAGAGGTAATTGCTCGGATAAGCGTTCTACGGAAGCACGAAACAACTGACCACCGAGTTCGGCTGAAGGACTTGCCTCCTTGGTCCAATACCCCCGGAATGAAGAGGCAGGTACTGCTAAGGCGGTGGCTCCTTTCAGCAAGATATGCTCCCCAAAAAGCAATAATTTTGCAGGGAAAAAGCGTTCCTTAATCACTTTATCTCCTCGCTTTCGTTTAGGATATAGTAAAATTCATTGATATCATCGTAATTCAAACGAAGGTATCCTCTGAATTGTACGTAATCGTCTGTTCGATACGATTTGTTTTTTTTCTTAAATTTTACAGTCATTACAGATGCCGGGCCTGCTTTGCCGCAAAAAAAACAAGCTGCATAGGGGTAGGCTGAGAGCGCCACATACTTCCCCTTGTCGTCTACTGGGACTACATACCCTTCCACTTGGACCAACTTGCCATCAAGCTTCTTGAGCTCCTCCGTAAAAACAGGAGCTTGCATCTCTCCATCTATTTCCTTGTAAAATTTCTTTACGAATTTAATATTCTGGAGGGTCTTCCAGCTAACCTTTGTAGGACTGCTTTGAGCAGTGCCTGACACGGTGCATCCTAGAGTAAGGGCAACCATTAAAAAAAAACGAACCATAATTCAAAAACGAACTTATGTATGGAAAGTTGCGCAAAGGAACAGATTCTACCTAAATAATGAAAGGGATATTCAGAAACTACTTGATTATTTTGAGTTTTCAACGTTCCTTCGCAGTATGAAAGTACCCATTGTACCTATTTTGGGAATGCTGCGTCTGCCCAATCTTCTAATTGTTGCAGTGACCCAAGCAGTACCTTACTGGCTGTTGCTACGTCCAGAAATAATGAGAGCAGGTGGTATTCCTGCCCTGAACGTTCACCAATATGGATGGTTGAGCTTAGCAACTGTGTTGACTACCTTGGGCGGTTATCTAATTAATGATTATTTTGACAGGGAGATTGACACGATTAATCGGCCAGAAAAGGTTGTCATTGGGAAGTATTGCACAGCTGGCACCGCGTTGGGTGGTTATCTATTGATTCAAGTACTTATCAGCGTTTTGGCCCTTCAGTTATATTTATCCATGCCTGAGCAGCATGGATTTTGGGCACTCTGGATATTTCCTTTCGTTTCTTTGATGCTCTTTTTTTATGCTTGGCAGCTAAAATGTACTGCAATTTATGGTAATCTTCTGGTTGCAATTTTATGTGGCATTACACCAGTTATTTTGTTGCTCCCAGAAAGCAGATCCATTTGGTTAGCGAGCTTTCACGCGCCCAAACAGATCCAACAAGCCATCAGCTTAGTTTGGCTCTATGGCTTATTTTCCTTTGCTACCAATTTTTTCCGAGAACAAATTAAAGACCTAGAGGATATTCAAGGAGATGCCGCCTGTTCATGTCATACCCTTCCGGTTCGAAAAGGACTTCGTTTTGCCCAAAAAATGGCCGGTATGAGCGGACTTGGCTTGCTCATCCTGGTGCTTGCGCTACTATTTTATTGGCACGATCGCCACACCTCTCCCTACAGTGTGGCGATCGGCTTTTCTTTTCTACTACTACCAACCCTACTCAGTGTTCTACTCGTGTTCAGAGCAAAAGTAAAAGTGCATTTTAGTTGGGCAAGTACCGCGCTGAAGCTCACGATGCTTTTTGGTATTTTTCTACTTCTCCCCTATTGGCCCTCCAGCAAGGAGGAATGGAAAAAACAACTAGAAAGGCTACAGCTCTACTCTGCTTTATCGGGCGAGTATCGAAGCCCTAAATAAACAATATTCCCACCCATGGGCGCCCACAATTGCGCACCATTAAAATAGGGGCTAGATGGTTCTCGCACCGCGATAATAGCCTCATGCTGCTGGAAATTTGTCAGATTTTCTCCTCCCAGGTAAAGTTCCGTCTGTTTGGAAAGCTTATAGGTAACCTGCCCACTCCACAGTGAATAGGTAGGACTTTGCTCCGGAAATCCGTGGAGGTACTCATGAGGAATTTGGGAGTTGTCAGGCAAACGCTGCTCGCCAATTACCTGCGTACGCAGGTTAAACATCCATTTTTTATTGGGAGTAGTATAATCCAGCGTTACTAATCCACGGTATTTAGGCAGCAAAACCGCTTGACGTTGGATGCCATCGGAATAGATAGCTCTGGCGTCTTGGTACTTCCCAGAAACCTTCAACTCCAATCCCCGCGCAATTTCGTATTGAGCGGTAATTAAGGCAATCTGGGAGAATGAATTGGATTTTACCTCATAAAACGCTACAACTAGTGGGGATTGATCTACATCTACCAATACTTGATTAATAAAATCTGTTCGATATAAATCAAGCGAAATCGAGCCTGGACGGCCATGCCATTTTAGCTGTTGGGTATAGTTGACACCATAATTCCAAGCAGATTCCATCCCCATATTCGGCGCAAATTGAAGGGTTTTATTACTTGCTAGCAGACTCACATTTTCCGCTACCAAATGCGGAGAACGATACCCTTTTCCAGCAGACAAACGGAATACGGAATTTACCGAAGCGTTATATTTGGCACTTATCCTCGGCGTGAATTGCCATTGCTGGAAGCGGGTGTTGTAATCTATCCGAGCTCCCGCAACAATGACTAAATCTGGGATACCAAGATCCAAATTAGGGCGGGAATAGGTGTACTCGCCCATCAATCCTGCTTGAGTTTCTTCCCGGTCAAGTACCTGTTCATTTACTCGTTCCGCTACGTTATCTATCTGTACGGATGGAGCCAACACGTAGGTGTGATTGGTGTTTCCAAGAATGTCTTGGTAAAGGCTTTGCCAATACATGGACTGCTGGGTTGCCTCCCAACGATTGGCGCCATACTGTGCATTGGTGCGGTGCCATGAGGAAGAAAAAATATTGCCTAGTTGGCGATACGATTTACCATCAATATTTTCCAACCCGTACTTCCCCCATACCTCCATACGATCATTCTGCTGCTGTACCGCAAACAGTTCGCTTTGTCCAACAAAAGGGCTAATTTGTCCACTGGTCCTACGGTCAGTCAAGCCTTGGAAATTAATCTGGTAACATTTCGTATCATCCTGATACATGTGCCGAAACATCCCATTCAATTGGCTTCGATTGGGCATATCGTAAAACTGATCGCGATTGCGATCCCATTTATTTTCCACAAAAGATCCATGCAGGTAAACACCATTTGCATGGTTCTTTTTGCGCTTATTGAGATGAATATTGGCCTCCCCGCGTCCTTCGGTAGAGGTAAACAAGTTCACAAACAAGGGCTCATCGCTCAGTGGCGATTGCAGATCGGTACTAATCTGACCCGCAATTCCATTGGATCCATTTTTTACAGAGCTGGCCCCTTTTGCCAAGGCAATTCCACTTAACCAAGTACCAGGAATCATCTCAAATGCGAATGGCGTAGCAATCCCAGTCATGGTGGGTCTATTTTCAATCAAAAACTGAGTGTAAATACCCCGCAAACCAAGCATTTGAATTTCCTTAACCCCTGTTAATGCATTCGGAAACGCTACATCGACGGTACCGTTGGTCTCAAAACTCTCAGATAAATTGCAGCAAGGAGCTTTTTTCAATTCCTTACTTCCAATTCGCTCTACATTTCTAGGATTAAGCGTACTGACAGAGTTCCCAAATTGATGCTCGGTCACCTCTACCATGGCGAGCTCTTTGATTCCCTCGATAACAATCCAAAGACTGTCTTCACCGGGTTGTACAGCAATGGCTACAGGATTATAGCCAGCGTATAATACCAACAAGGAGTCTGGCTGATTTTTTGCTAAAATACGAAAAGTGCCATTTTCATCGGTGCTAACACCGGCACTTTTATCTTTCCAATAAACAGAAGCTCCAGCTAAAAGCTCTTCTGTTTCATTGGTCACAATTCCGAAAATTGTCTTTTGGCTCCAAAGCAAGAAAGTGCCTTGAAGCACTAAAAGAAGGGTAATATAAATCTTTAGTAAGTTCATAATCGCTGTTATTTACCCGCAGGAGTGCTGAAACCAGCATCCCGCAAATGCGTAGAAATACCTTGTATGAAACAAAGGAGAAAGGTAACTCAGCTTATCAACTGAGCGTGCCTTAATTACTAACAACGATAAATTTGTGCTAAAATACAGCGCAGCCTCCCAGATATCGGGGGCGGAGGAGCGGGAGGCGCTTTATTGGTAGGTGAAACCACTTCTTGCTGCCCCTGTAGCACGGAAAAGGACGAAATGAGGACAGGAAGCGTATAAGGAGACAGACTCTGAACATGTGGGAGCGATTCCTCCACGGTAGAGAAATCCGATTTCAAATCGAATTCGATCTCGGTAGTTTCTAGGCAACCCTCTCCACGGAAACAAGAGGATTGGTTCTGCGATTCGGTTTTAGATGGAATTACAACGGGGTAAAGCGTTGGCGAGCAAGAGGTGCCTGAAAGCACCTTAGAGCCACAGCAGGCCTTTTTCTCTACAACCGGTGCGCAACAGCGAGTATGAGATACTTGTTTCTCAAGGGTAAAATAGGTAGTCTCTAAACAGTAACAGTAAACTGCCTGAACACTCCATCCTGTAGTTGTAAGTAGAATAGTTACAAGCCACAGGATCGAAAAAAACCTTGTTATTTGTTTAGAGACCATTAGGATGCAAAGCTAAGCAAATTCAATAGGCCTACTCAAGCGTTTAAATAAAATTAACGTTATACTGCTTGGTTAAGGGCTGCTGCTTTCACAGCATTGGCCACATTGGTAGCCACTTGCTTATCCAATGATGCCGGGATGATGTACTCTGCCGTTGGGTGCTCCACGCATGCTGCAATCGCGAGCGCGGCAGCGAGTTTCATTTCAGGCGTAATGGAGGTAGCCCTGGCATCAAGCGCGCCTCTAAATACTCCTGGGAAGCCAAGTACGTTGTTCACTTGATTCGCGTAATCGCTTCTTCCCGTTCCAACCACCATAGCCCCACCGCGTTTTGCCTCATCAGGTGTTATCTCAGGATCAGGATTGGCCATTGCCAATACGATTGACCGCTCCGCCATAGTAGAAATATCGGCTGCTGTTAGCAAATTGGCGACACTCACACCAATAAATACATCTGCACCCTTTAAGGCTACTTTGACATCACCTTGAAGTCCCTCCGGATTTGAATAGGATAAGGCTTCCAATTTCGCTTCATTTAGATCGTTTCTGCCCGCGTGGATAATTCCTTTTGTGTCACAAAGGACGATTTTTTTCACAGAAACTGCAGGGGAAGTCAAGCCAATTCCCTTCAGTAATTTGGCAATTGCAATTCCGGCGGCTCCCGCACCGTTAATCACAATACTGAGGTCATTGATATTTTTTCCAACCACTTTTGCCGCATTAATCAGCGCTGCTAATACCACAATGGCCGTCCCGTGTTGATCATCATGAAAAACCGGAATACCAAGATCCTGGAGCCTTGCCTCGATTTCAAAGCTGCGAGGCGCGGCAATATCTTCCAGATTAATGCCTCCAAATACAGGTGCGATGTTGCGGATAGTTTGTACAATTTCGTCCGTATCTTGAGTGTCAAGACATATTGGAAAAGCATCAATGCCCGCAAACATTTTGAAAAGCATCGCCTTGCCCTCCATGACTGGAATAGCAGCAAGCGGCCCAATATTACCTAAGCCTAAAACAGCCGTTCCATCGGTCACTACTGCTACCGTATTGCCTTTTATCGTATAATCATAAACAGTAGTTGGATCGCTATGTATGGCGCGGCAGGGCTCCGCCACACCGGGCGAATAGACCATGGACAAATCCTCTTTATCAATCACGTCAACTTTGGAAACAACAGCAATTTTTCCCTTGTGAGCACGATGCAAATCAAGTGCCTTCTCATAAATGGATTTCATAAAATTAGGACGTCTAAGTAACCAGCGCTAAGGTACACTGAAATAATGGTACCAACTCAAAAAATTCAATTTTAGCAGCTACCTACGCTCCAAGGAAACCAGCTCAATCCCAGTTACATGCTCCTCAAACCAAGTCAAGGGTGCTAAGGTTTTATCTCCCGTAAGGGTATCACATTTAAAAAAAAGATAAAATAGCTGAAGGCTATTTTCCATTTTTTCCAACAAACAGTCTAATTGTTTGTGCCTTAGATGCTCTACATGCCGCTTTTCGTACAGCCAAGCATAATACGCATCGTCATGATGAGCCGTAATTTCCAAAACAATCGGATCATCAGTATATGCATTCAAAAAATCACGGGCAATTACACCATGGTGCTTAGCCCAGTCTCTTGGGGTGCTCCTATCTTCTAGATATTTGAACGTGTCATGTGCAAATGAAATCAACCGTAGCCTTGATCGATCCTCTTGCCCCAAACCCTCTAGTCGATCGATATTATCCAAAACCTCGCGGACGTGAACCGCTACTTTACCCTCCGGATGTCCAAATCGAGGCTCCCCCCAATCCATTCCCCGCAAGAAAGCATCCGTGGACAACAAGGTATCCTCGAGAAGAGTCTCTGGCTTAAGAAGTTGCTGGAGCTGATGGTGATGGAGCGAGGCTCGCCGAGTCATTGCCTTGGATTTGATTACAATATAAAATGGTACATCCACTTAAGTAGCCTAAGATGTGAGAACGATTCCATCCTGTAGATGGATGCCTCATAACTAGCATTCTCAAGCATTTTGGCAAAAATAATTCGTTTCGTGGAAACTAAAAAGGAAAAATGCCCTGTTCCATTTATAGAAATAATTGGCAGTCCAAAACACCATTTTAAACCTGTTTATTTTTGAGTTTGTACACTACACCCAAGCGCTTCTATGTTTTTAAGAGGCACCCTACCCTATATTGTGAGCCATTAGACCTGCTATCAAGGAAATACTTTCTCTTAGATCTTCACTCTTTGCAATAGATCTTTTGCTAAAACAATCCATAATGGATGGTTAATAAACAGTTAAACCGCCTCCTCAATAAAGCATACTACCCTTTTGATCGTTTAGGATGAAAACAAAAATTAATCAAAGGATATAAATTATGAACAGATTTCTTCCAATGCTAGTGGCAGGTGTGATCGGTGGCCTAGTCGTATTTGGAGCCGTAAAACTAACTGAAACCCCTGCTACCCAAGCACAGACCAATGTCGCCCCCGCAGCCAAACAAGTAAGCTATGCAGGAGCACCACCAGCATTTGACTTTACAAAAGCTGCTGAAAAATCACTCAACGCAGTGGTTCACATTAAAGCGACCGAAAGCAGAAAATCTGCCATTGAACGCAATCGACAAAATCCTTTTTTCTACTTCTTCGGTGGACCAGATTTTGGGCAACGTTCTGGAACGGGTTCTGGTGTCATTTATACCTCTGATGGTTATATACTCACCAACAACCACGTTATCGATTTCGCCGATGAATTTGAGGTTACCCTACACGATAATCGGGAGTTTAAGGCAAGACTTGTTGGTCGCGACGCAGATACCGACATGGCTGTTATCAAAATTGATGCAACCAACCTTGATGCCATCGAACTCTCCAACTCGGATGAGGTTAAAGTGGGTGAGTGGGTACTCGCTGTAGGAAACCCGTTTGACCTTAGTTCCACCGTTACCGCAGGGATCGTGAGTGCGAAAGGTCGAGACATCAATATTATTAAAGGATATTCTCCAATTGAGTCCTTCATCCAAACCGATGCCGCCGTTAACCCTGGTAACTCCGGTGGAGCACTCGTTGATATCAATGGCAGACTGGTAGGAATCAACTCCGCCATCGCTACCCCAACTGGTACTTATGCTGGCTACTCCTTTGCCATTCCAGTCAATCTGGCAAAACGGATCGCAGATGACCTCATCAAGTATGGGGAATACCGCCGAGCGTACCTGGGAGTAGATATCGCCACCATGGACGGACACCTCGCGGAACAACTAAACATGGAGTTCACTCCAGGTGTTTATGTCGCAGAAGTACTGAATGGAGGTTCCGCCGCCGCCGCCGGAATTCAGTCTGGCGATGTTATCACCAAAATAAATGGCAAAAATGTGACAAGCCTCCCAGAACTTAGAGAGATGGTTGGGCGTTCTAAAGTTGGTGAAACATTAGTTGTGCTGGTGAAGCGGAAAAATAAAGAATTTGAAATTCCTGTCAAACTTCGAGTTCGAAATGGTTAAAAATAAGGCTGTTTTCAGCTAAAGATAAAGTTGGTTTTTCGTTTTGTTTTGATGTGTCCGCGCGGCGTAAGCCGCGCGGGCTTTTTTTTGTTGTAAAGTTCTCGTTCTTTTGCAGTCGATTTCGAAGTTTTGTTGTTTAAGTTGGTATCAATAAATCGTTAATGTATGAAACCTATCCTTATTCTTATACTTGCCTTTAGCCTTCTTGGTGTTGGCGCCTATTTCGCCTTGGACTACCAGAAACAAAAAGCGGCAGGTTCTGCTATCTCACCTGATATGGATTTTGCCGTCCAAAATCCGGAAGAAATCTACCGTATTTTCCTTGCCGACAAATCCGGCAAAACCGCTCTTTTGGAACGAAAGGAGGGTCGCTGGATCTACAATAAGACAATGGAGGCTCGCCAAACAGCCGTGGAATTACTCCTCGAAACCATGAGTAAAATTAGAGTAAACTACGTTCCGCCTGAAGCAGCAGAACCCACCATAATCAAGAGTATTGCCGCAGAAGGAATTAAAGTAGAACTGTACAACAAGGAAGGAGGCAAAATGAAGGTCTACTATGTGGGTGGGGTCACACCGGACGAAACAGGAACCTATATGATGATGGAAGGAGCCGATAAGCCGTATGTCATCCATGTCCCCTCCATGCGCGGGAGTGTACGAGTTCAATATCGCTTGGAGGAGGATGAATGGATGAGCAGGATGGTTTTTGAAGAAAAAGTGGATCAAATTCAATCTATTTCCGTTGAATACCCTCAAAATAAAAGCGAATCGTTCAAACTAGATAAGGTGGAAGAGGGAAATTACCAGGTTACTCCGTTTTACAGCACAACCCCTGTCAGTAAAACACCCCAAAAAAAAGGATCCGCAGAGGCTTACTTGATTACCTTTGAAAAACTAGGGGCTGAAGCGGTTGAAAAAAGGAATCTAGAGAAAGACTCCATTATGAATATGGTGCCATTCGCGATCATAACGCTGAAAAACACCCAAGGATTTGAGAAAAAAGTAGAATTTTGGCCCGTAGACCAATTAGAAGAACAAGGAAGGTTGTACAATATTCGGTACTTAGCTCAATGTAGCTGGGGCCCATTAATGCTTGTCCAACACCATGTTTTTGGCCCTGCCTTCAGAGGCTATTCCATGTTCTTCAATAAATCAGTTAATCAATAACATGAACCACCACGAAATTAGTCAACAACTCTGCCTCCAACTTGGTGATAACACACTTATTCTAGCACAACGTCTGGGGGAATGGTGCGGCCATGGACCCGTCTTAGAGCAGGATATCGCACTAACCAATATTGCCTTAGACCTTTTGGGCCAAACGCGAATGTATTATGCATACTCAGCCCAGCTGGAAGGACAGGGTAAAACGGAGGATGAGCTCGCCTATTTTAGAGATGCACACCAATATAAAAATGTACTATTAGTGGAACAAAAAAATGGGAACTGGGCAGATACCATCGCCCGTCAGTTCTTTTTTGATGCTTGGCACTCGCTGTATGTAACTGCCCTAGTACAGAGCACGGACACTGCCCTGCGGGAAATAGCAGAGAAAGCAATTAAAGAAATTACTTACCACCTCCGATTTTCCTCAGATTGGGTGATTCGGCTTGGAGATGGCACGGAAGAAAGCCACCAAAAAATGCAGGCAGCGATTGATCAACTTTGGGTGTACACAGGAGAACTTTTCCTTCCATCAGAAATAGATAACGCAGCAGCAGCGGCAGGAATCGCTCCTGATTTGGCAGACTTACAATCGGCATGGAAGCAAAAAGTGGAAGAAGTACTCACTGAAGCAACCTTAACTATTCCAGCAGAAACCTACATGCAGCGCGGAGGCAAAACCGGAGTGCACACAGAACATTTAGGATACCTCCTCGCCGAAATGCAATACCTGCAGCGCGCCTATCCCGGCAATCAATGGTAAGCCCTCTCCACTCCACCTTGTTGATTTATTAAAATGAACAGAACCCAACTAGTACAGGAAATAAAGAAAAAAAAATCCTTCCTATGCGTCGGCCTAGACGTGGAACTAGCAAAATTACCCGAACACCTACCTAAAGATGTGCATGGTATTCTGCAGTTCAACAAGGAGATCATTGACGCTACCCGTGAATTATGTGTCGCCTATAAACCCAACCTCGCCTTTTATGAAGCGCTGGGAGTAGAAGGCTGGGCACTTTTTCATGAAACGGTACAATATATCGGCGATCAACACTTTGTCATAGCGGATGCAAAACGGGGAGATATTGGAAATACAAGCAGAATGTACGCGGAGGCTTTTTTCCATAAAATGAACTGCGATGCTATTACCGTTGCCCCCTACATGGGAGCAGATTCCGTCCAACCCTTCCTTGGATTCGAGGGGAAATGGGTAGTTCTATTGGCTCTTACCTCCAATCCGGGCAGCTCCGATTTTCAACAGCGTATCCTACAGGAAGAGGGAATTGCACTTTTCGAAAAAGTAATACAAACGGCAAACACCTGGGGAAGCCCACAGGATACAATGTATGTCGTTGGTGCTACCCATCCAGCACTATTTACTACCATTCGAAAATGGGCACCCGAGCATTTTTTGCTCGTACCGGGTGTAGGTGCTCAAGGGGGGGATTTAGAGGCAGTATGTGAAAATGGTATGAACAGCGATGTTGGACTGCTGATAAATGCGTCAAGAAGTATTATTTACGCTTCCAGTGGACCAGATTTTGCCCAGAAAGCGGCTGAAGAAGCTCTGAAAATGCAACAAGCAATGGAAAAACTGCTTTAAGAACGATATGGCAGACGCGGAAACCTACATGCGCCGCTGTTTCAGCTTAGCCCAATTGGGTGCTGGATGGGTTTCTCCTAATCCATTGGTAGGAGCCGTAGTGGTGCATAACGACAGAATCATTGGGGAGGGTTGGCATGCCGCCTATGGGGGACCACACGCAGAAGTCAATGCCATCAACAGTGTTCAAAACATAGCCTTATTGAAGGAGGCTACGCTTTATTGTTCCCTTGAGCCTTGCCATCATTATGGGAAAACACCTCCATGTGTAGATCTTATTATTAAGTGCCAATTTAAAAAAGTAGTGATC
>Ga0079300_10000974_pt1 | contig 11185 bp, 9 predicted proteins | sample Wag4_2014_7_11_FD_74799 | JGI IMG/M metagenome (GOLD analysis project Ga0079300, IMG submission 74799) | Fresh water microbial communities from Ohio, USA - Utica-2 Time Series HT 2014_7_11 | ecosystem: Environmental > Aquatic > Freshwater > Water tank | place: USA: Ohio | collected 2014-07-11
ATACCATCATCTGCTTTAATCTTAAATGTTTCAGGAAATTTATAACCTGTAGCCATTAGATTTTTTAAGTCAGCAGTTTCTAGATCCATTATTTTTTTCCCATCAAAGCTATGTAAGCTAGATACTGGAGTTGTATTTACTCTAGATGAATTGTTAACAAAATAGGTATTGTTATCATTCATACTAAAGCTATGATCAAAATTTCCAGCATTTAATAATTGTAAGCCAGTTCCGTCTAAATTAATTTTATACAAATGCATGTAGTAAGGATCTTCTTTACCACCACCAGTCATGGACTCTTTTCCATTTGCAGAAAAATATACCACTCTTTTTGCTTCATCTACTCCAATCACTTCCTCCACATGCCACGCACCTTGTGTAATTTGATTTTTTAATTTTCCTTGACCATCGTATAAATATAAATGCGCCCACCCATCACGCTCACTCCATTCAATCAATTCCGCGCCATTTTTAATTAATTCTGGCTTTTTTATTTCAATAGAAGTATTCATTGCTTCAGCCACCAACACTTTTACTTCGCCGGTAGTTGTATTCACCACACATTGGTCAATCTTCTTTAAATCACGACTAGTTCTTGCAAGGTATAGTTGCTCATTGGTTCCTAACCAAATCATTGGTTTGAATTCATCATCTCTAGCATTGGCTGCGGCTGACTTATTCCACATCGCAATGTCTTGATCTTTATAAAGCGATACATTGATTTCCTTGTTGGTATAGTTCACCATGTCAACCAACATCAAATGATCTACTGGTGCTTCTTTCTCGCCCGGCATCCAATACTTATAAGTTTCTAAAGTAGGTCTTGGGTCTGCGATACTGTTGATTACCCATAAATCTTTTACTTTTCTGTTGTCTACTTTTACTATAGCAAGTTGTTTGCTATTTTCACTCCAGTAACCAAAAACCGGTTTTCTTTTATTTTTATTTTTCTCAGCATCTACATTTGTTTCGCCACCTTCACTATGCCAGCCGAAATTTTGTATACCATCTTTTGTTATTGCAGTTTCAACAATGGTACTATCATCTTCATTCACCAATGCTTTTTCATAATTGGCTTTGTCCATATAGTACAGGTTGTAGTTGCGACCAAAAACAACTTTTGATTGGTCTGGTGCAATATTTGCCCAGCTTGGTTTTCTTTTAGGCTTAGTGAATCCAACTAACTCATTCAACTGAGCTGTGTTCAAATTATATTCAAAGTAAAATACTTTCTTAATTTTTTCTGCCTTCGCATCTTTTTTTGCACCTGGCTTATCAATTTCAATGCTACTTTTTACTTCAAACTGAATCCAGTTTTCATCCTTGATAAATTTCAAAGAATCAATTGGTAGATGTTGCGCATCAAATGGATCTTTGATGATTCTTGTTAAAGCAGCAGCAAGTTGATCTTTATCAAACATTGCCTTCTTTTCGTTTTTTACTGGGTCTACAATCATCCATTGTTTTCCTTCACTTGTTTCGTAGGTATACCAAAACTTATTGGATTGTTTTAACCAATGAGGATCAACAGACAAAGAGAAAATCATTTTATCCAATTTCTTAGGAGAAAATCTTGCTGCTAGGTCATAATTGGCTTTTTGTTGTCCAAAAATGAACAGCGGCAAAGCCAGTAGAACTAAAAAAAGTTGTTTACGCATAGTTGTAATATTAAGTGTAGAAAATTAGTACATTTTTTTGAATTATAACCTAATTTGTGATGAATACACTACCATGAAAAAAGCCCTATTTACAAGTTTTTTTTTAGCACCATTGATCCTAATCAATGGGTATGCTCAAACCGCTAATCAATATAAGCCTGCTGTATTTGCAGATGAAAATAGAAAGGCAAAACTACAGGCAGCGATGCCTCTTGTGGAAGATTTATATAAAGAATATGCAACAAAACACCATTTCCCAGCTTATGCTTTTGCCATTGTATTAGATGGGGAATTATTGTATAAAAAAGCAGCTGGATGGGCGAATATTGAGGATAAGATTCCAGCCAATGACCAGACCATGTTCCGTATTGCATCTATGTCTAAAAGCTTTACCACCATGGCCATTCTGCAATTAAGAGATGCTGGAAAATTAAGACTAGATGACCCTATTGATCAATATATTCCTGCTATGAAAGGTCAGGTGTTGACCAAGGATGGCGCTCCCATCACGATCCGACATTTAATGTCCCATCAGGCTGGCTTCCCCGAAGACAATCCATGGGGAGATAGACAATTGGATGATTCAGAAGCAGATTTAATTGCACTTATTGAAAAAGGACTTTCATTTTCAAATACAACAGGGTCTTATTATGAATATAGCAATCTTGGCTTTGCAATGCTGGGTTATATCATACATCAGGTATCAGGATTAACCTATGACGCCTACATCAAGCAATCCATCTTGGATCCTTTAGGCATGCAGCATACCACTTATGAATACAGAACTATTTCAAAAGAAAATTTAGCTAAAGGTTATCGCACCATCAAGGGCAATTGGGTGAATGTGCCTTTACTAAAAGATGGAATTTATGGTGCGATGGGCGGGATGATTACTTCGATAGATGATTTTGCAAAATATGTGGCACTGCATCAAGCAGCATGGCCAGAGCGCAACGAGCCAGAAAACAATGTGATTAAAAGAAGTACGGTGAGAGAAATGCATCAGCCATACACTTTCATAGGACTCAATCCAAATTATCAATTTCCATCTGGGAAAAAATTAGCTACTACAAGCAGTTATAGCTATGGATTAAATTGGATGCACGATGCCGAAGCAAAAACAAGTATCGGGCATAGCGGTGGCCTTCCAGGTTTTGGGAGCAATTGGCGTTTTATGCCTGAATATGGATTAGGTGTGATCTTTTTTGCCAACCATACCTATGCACCAACCTCCACATTGAATCTGATTGTTTTGGATACCTTGGTTAAAATAGCAAAGCTTCAACCAAGAATGGTATCTGTATCTCCAATACTTGAACAAAGACAAAAGGAATTGGTACAAATTATCCCTAGTTGGGAAAAGATACCAGCCATTTTTGCCGAAAACTTTTTTGACGACTATTTAATGGACGAACTCAAAGCAGAAGCTAAACAATTATTTGAACAAGCAGGCACCATCAAAACTGTAGGAAAAATGATTGCAGAAAATCAGTTAAGAGGCTATTGTATATTGGAAGGCGCTAAACAAAAAATAAAATTAAGTTTTACTTTAAGTCCCGAAAATCCAGCTTTGATACAGGAATATCATTTAGACCTTGTAAAATAAAAAAGAGCACTAGCCAATAGACTAGTGCTCTTAAACCAAACCAACAAAAAATAATTACATAGGTCTTTTTCTGCGCATTATTTCGTTGCGCATTTTATTTAAAAGTTCCCTGTCTACTTTTAAAGCCAGGTTTACTCTTTCTTCTGTTTTTAAAATTGGCATCAAGTCTTTCTTAAACTTCTTTCTTATCACTAGCATCGCTTCCTGAAATTCAATCTCGTCTTCTTTTTTTGCTTGTATCAAATTATGACTTGCTTCTTTTTGTTCATTATACACAGGCCAAAATTTTTCTGCTTCTGCAGGAGTCAGGTCCAATTTTTTTGTGATGAATTGAATTCTAAAAGATTCTAGTCTTTCTCTTTGTTGTTTTGTCATTGGTCTTGGAGGCGGTGGAGGCATCTCTATGCCTTGTCTATCACGCATAGGTGGTCTGTTTTTACCTTTCATTGGTTGCTCTTGTGCTTGAGCAATCAAAACAGATACAACAAAACTAAAGAGACATAATATTTTTTTCATAAAAGGATAATTTAAAATTTAGATGCTATTTTGATTCAAAAGTTTAATGCACCTATCAATTGTTTTAATTAAAAGTTTTAATAGAAGCTATTAAATTATTGTTTAGATAATAATGCAGCTTCGGTTTCTATTGCGGTATTCCATTCCACTTCTGCTACAAACTCATTATTAATGACATAGGCTTCAATTAATTCGTCAGGCAAAGTTTCAATTTCAATCATTTCAACTTTCGCAACAGAAGTAATATTTTTTTCTACATTATTGAAAAATAAAAATCCAGTTGCAATTGCAAAAAATAAACTTGCGGCAACTAGGTATTGTTTATGCTCTAAAAAAAGTGCCACAATCGGCGCCCTTTTTGGTGCTTGCTCTTGCACTTTAATTTTTTGCATTAAATCCAGTTCAAATTGATCAAAATAGCCCGCAGGCACCTGCTTGTTTTTTGACTCAAAGCTTTTTAGGGCTTCTTCTAGTTCTTTTGAAATTGATTCGTTTTCCATATCGCTAATTAGATGCATTTTTAAGTCAAAGGTTTAAGATGCTTGAAATAATGTAGTCATTTTTTTGACTGCTTGGTGATAATTAGCCTTGGCCCCGCCCACTGTTGTCCCGGTGATAGAGGCAATTTTTTCGTAGTCATAAGCCTCGTAATACCTTAACATAAATACAAATCGTTGTTTATCAGGTAATTCGGCAATGGCGCGTTCTAATTTAATCTGGATGCTAGTCTCTTTTAATCCATTGTGGTCGGAAGGATGATCAAAAGCATGATCTATTTCATTTTGTGTACTATGCGTTTTCAAACGTTTTTTCTGGGCAATAAAATTGAGGGTTTCGTTACATGCTACCCTAAAAAGCCAAGTGCTAAAGGCGCTTTCTTGTTTAAAACTATCCAACTTGTTCCAGACCTTGATCCAAACTGCTTGTGCAATATCATCTGCATCTGCATGTTCGTGCACCATTTTTTTTATTTGAAAAAAAACGTTTTCCTGGTGTCTTTTTAGTAATAGCGTAAAAGCTGCTTCCTTATTATCACCTTCTTGAAATTGTGTTATGAGTGCTTGATCTGTCATGCGAGTTCAAGTTAGACCAAAATGAAGTAAAAAAGTTTAATCCACACTTTTTTACATTACATCTTAATGATGGTCTTGACATATTGATGAATCCCATTTTGTGTTCTAATATAATAGACACCTGGTTTTAAATCTCCTCCAAGCAGTGTAACACTATTCATTCCTGCATAACTATAAGTAGCGTCAACTAATAATTTAATGACTGTGCCAGAGGTGTCAAGTAATTGAACTAATGTATGTCCTCCCTCTGTTTTAAATTCAATTCTAGATTGACTTGAAAAAGGATTCGGATAAGCCACAATCATCGCATTCTTTTCAAAAACAGGATTCTTCATTTCAACCGCGCAAGCACTTGCGTTGATTAAGTTTAAAGTTGGAAACTGCTTGAGCATAATTTCCTGATTGTCTGCTTCTTTCACACAGAACCAATTTGTTAAAATCGAATTATAAATGGTTCTAAAATCATATTGATAAGGTACATTATCACCCACAGAGACATTTGTTGGTATAGTGGGATTGTCTCCAAAAACACCACCACGTACATTTTTACCAAATAAGAACAAGGGCGCAGCTGCACCATGATCTGTTCCTCCACTTGCATTTGATTTAATCCTTCTTCCAAACTCCGAATAAGTCATGCCAATCACCCTGTCTTCTATCTCTTGATTTTTAATATCATTCTGAAATGCACCAATGGCTTCCGAAACGGCACCTAATAAATTGGCATGCGTTCCAGTGGATGTATCTGTTGCTACAGCTTGTGCAGCGTGTGTATCAAACCCACCGTAATTCACTAAATAAATTTTTGTTTTTAATCCCCCTTTAATCAATCTCGATACAATTTTTAATTGATTGGCAAGACTAGTATTGGGATAAGTGACTTGTTGCTTCACAGCATCAGATGCAGCTTTGATGCGTGTAGCATATTTATTGGTCTGCTTTGAAATTCTTCTGATAAAACTTAATTCATACCCCGCATTGGTATTGGGAACGGCTTGTTCGGTCGCATCAAATAAATTATAAAATGCACTTGGATCCGAAATGCTCATGCCCATATTGACGATTGGACCCTGACAAGTAAGTGAAGTAATCGAACCAATTTGAATAGCTAGAGGATCTGTATCAACCTCATTTGGGTAATTGTCTGGAAAGCCTGGGTAATTGTTATCTAAAAAACGTCCAACCCACCCGGTATTTAAATATTGGGTACTTTCGGAACCACTCATCCAGATATCAGTTGCTCTAAAATGCGAAAAATTTGGCTGAGGATAACCTACTGCTTGCACCACATCAAGTTGACCTTCGTTGAATAATCTTTGCATGGCAGTCATAGATGGATGTAAGCCGGTTCCATTAAATCCATTTAAACCAAGTATCTTTTTTTCAGGGATGGCAATATTGGTCCTTGCATTATAGTATGCTCCATATTGATTAATCGGTAGCACGGTATTGAGTCCATCATTTCCTCCATTCAATTGTATAATGACTAGCACCCTATCATTGTTTACATTCGCCAATACTTCTGGTTCAACCATACTGTGGTTGTTTAACACATGTATTGGATTACCGCTAATGACTGTAGGCGTTAGTACTGCAAGACTATTGCGTAAAAAAGTACTTCTTTTCATTTAACTTAATTGATAGTCTGGCAGGTTCATAATATATTTTACAAATGCTTTCAATCGGGTATTCACCAAATTAAAGTTGACTGTACTTTGATTAGCCTGATAATTATTCCAAGCTTCTGTCCAATAGTAATCAGATGTTTGCCCGCTTAATAAAATTTGTTTTTTTAAATTGTCTTTGATCGTTTGATCTATTTCGGTTGAAATTAAAAGATCAAATACATCTTGAATCAATTGATTGGGATTAGATGGACTGCTGGAAACAGCTTTTGCAAAAGGGATTAAATCTATAATGACCCTTTTACCATTTCTGGTATAGCCTGTCTCAATCATCAAATCAGTAAATTTATTTCGCTTTGGAAGTGTATCGGCATTGATCCATAGTTCACCATATTCAGGTGACTGATAATAGGCAGGCCATCCAGCCACATTAGGCGGATCTGCAAGGTTTTGTCCAAAATTTGTTAATTGACCCACCATATTATTGAAATGCATGTAGGCGTCTGCATAATCCGTTACTGCATTTGGAAAAACTACATTGGTTTTACGTAAAGTACCAATGACATGGTCAATCGGACTTTTAATTTGACATCCAATATACAAGGGATCATAAAAATGTGCACTATTAAAAAGCGCATCCAATACAGGCTTAATTTCAAAATTATTATTCTTAAAAATAGTTGCTAAAGGTGCAATAATATTTTTTTCTACAGTCTCGTCGATATAATAAAAGACAAACCATCTATAAATTCTTCTACAGATATATTTAGCCGTATCTTCTTTAGCAAATAACATGTCAATCAATTCATCTGTTTCGCCAGCCCCTGCAGCACCTGACTTTCCAGTAATGACTTTATTATTATAGTAACTAGAAAATTGTTTGCTGCCAGTGTCATGTCTTGTTGCATCAAAATAACTATTGTAACTAGCATTGATGCGCCATCCTGTTAAAACTCTTGCAGCTGCTTTCACATCTGATTCTGTAAATTGAATTGCATTGTCTTTACCAACGGTGTACAATTCCTGTAATTCTCTACCATAGTTTTCGTCTGGAGCAGATGCGGTATTTAGGTAGCCATTTAAGTACCTCAACATGCCAGGATCAATCGTTACGGCTTTCACCATTGTTTTAAAATTTCCAAGGGCATTTTTTCTTAATGTATCATGGTGATGATACACATAGTTCGCATTGGAAATAGTATCTGCTTCGGTACCAAAATGATTACCCCAAAACAAAGTCATTTTTTCTCTGACACTTATATCTTGATGAATCATCACGCCAGTAAGCCATTTTTTAAAGCTATTCCTTCTTAAGCCATTGATGGTACCGTCATTGGTTGGATTGTTGATCCATGTCGTTCCAGGGGCAACAGCTGGATCAATCACCGTGGCGGTATTGTATTCGTTGACAGGAGGACTAGGAATAGGATCGGCAGGATTGAGTAATTCGGTTACAGACGCGTTTAAGCCCTTCGCTAAAAATTGTTGAATTTCGGCATGCTTAGCACCAAATAGCACCCTATTCAATAAGTGGGTTGTCGTTTGCTTGGTCCAAGGGCCTTTATAGGTTTCAAGACCTTGACTGCTAGAAAGGGGGCTTAACGGCATGCAAGTGATTTGTTAGCAATTTAGACAATTATCAAATTCAAAAGTTTAAAACGCTTATTTTTCATTCCGGCTATCATCATTTTTTTCATTTGCATTCAAAATGAAATTATCTTTAAAGCAATTCTAAAATATACAACATGAAAATGATTAAATTAATATGTATTGCATTGTTAATCCCTTGTTTAGGCATTAGCCAAATGATTAATAAAGTAATCACCAAGTCAGAAACAGAAAGGATAGAGCGTGTTTTAGCTTCAGACGAAATGGAAGGGCGAAGAACCTTTAGTCCAAGTATTGACAAAGCTGCTGCGTTTATAGCCAAAGAGTTTGAAGCCTCAGGACTAAAGTCTATAAAAGGAGATAATAATTTTTTACAATCATTTTCTATCAATAGACCAAAATTCATCAGCCTGTCAGCAAGTTTAGATGGCGCTGCTATCGACAACAAGCAAGTAATTGTGGTGACCATTGAGCCAGAAATTAAGATCACAGAAGCGAATGGATTTACGATAGCTAAAATTGCAGCTGGTGAAAATTTAAATCAGGCAGCAGCTAAAATGATAGGCGCCAATCAAAAAATGATTGTGCTAGTAGATGAGTCGCATACGCAAAACTTTAGCAGACTAGTTCGTTTTAAAAATAATTTAGCTTCGAATCAAGCTACTGTGATATTTATATTGACCAATACAGCACCTGTTAAGTATGCTATACAAGCGAGTCATCAAATAGAGACTATGGCTTTAGCCAATGTAGTGGCCATGATTCCTGGAAAAACATTGCCAAATGAATATGTGATCTTCTCTGGTCATTATGATCATATAGGTGTTAATTCAAAAAATATGATTAATGGAGATTCTATATACAATGGTGCAAACGATGATGCTGCAGGAACCACTGCAATGATTATGTTATCTAAATATTATAAAGCACTTAATAATAATGCGCGAACAATTTTGTTTGCAGCTTTCACTGCAGAAGAAGTTGGAGGATATGGTGCACAATATTTTTCAAAGCAATTAGATCCAGCTAAAGTCGTTGCAATGTTCAATATCGAAATGATTGGCACAGAAAGTAAGTGGGGAAAGAATAGTGCATATATCACCGGATTTGATAAGACCAATATGGGCGCTATTTTACAGAAAAACCTTGAAGGATCTAGCTTTAAATTTTATCCAGACCCCTATACAGAACAAAATTTATTTTATCGATCAGACAATGCAACCCTCGCTAGGCTTGGAGTAGCGGCGCATACAATTTCTACATCTAAAATGGATTCAGAGCCAAATTACCATAAAGCATCTGATCAAATAGAAACTTTAGACTTAGATAACATGAATGAAATCATTAAAGCAATAGCCATAAGTGCTGGGACGATTGTTGCAGGAAAAGATACTCCAACAAGAGTAGACACAACGCAATTAAAATAATTAAAAGACTTCTGATTATATGAAAAAGCAATTTGTATTTATTTTACTTTGTCTTTGTGTTACAGCAAGTGCGCAAGTGAAAACCTATTTTCCTGCTGCAGACCAATGGGAAAGAAAAACGCCAACAAGTTTACGCATCGATAGTAATTTGATCCAACAAGCGATTCAATATGCCTTAACGCATGAGACAAAATATCCAAGAAATTTAATGCTTACACAAGCAATGCAATTTGGTAAAGAACCTTTCTCGGACCCTATTGGACCAATGGCAGATCGTGGTCCTAGTTCTGGATTGGTTATTTACAAAGGCTTTATTATTGCTGAATGGGGTAATGCAAATGTAGTAGAAATGGTACACAGTGTAACTAAGACTTTTTTATCTACTGTAGTGGGTTTGGCATTTGAAAAGGGATTGATTCGTTCTATCAATGATAAAGTATACCCTTATCTTCCTCCAATTGAACTTGCAAATACATCAATAACATCAGATCAAAATCCGATCGCTCAAACATCATTCATCTATCCGTTTGAAACAGAACATAACAGAAAAATTAATTGGGAACATTTATTAAGACAAACTAGCGACTGGGAAGGCGTCTTATGGGGGAAGCCAGATTGGGCAGATAGACCATCTGATAAACCAGACGAGTGGACTACAAGAAAACGTTTTGAGCCAGGTACGGTTTATAAATACAATGACACGAGAGTCAATGCATTAGCCTTGGCGGCTACTACGGTTTGGAGAAAGCCCTTGCCAGAGGTGTTAAGAGAACAAGTGATGCAACCTATTGGTGCATCCAATACATGGGCATGGACGGGCTATAGGAATGCATGGATTGTATTAGATGGTAAAATGATTCAGTCAGTGAGTGGCGGTGGGCATTTTGGAGGTGGTATGTTTATCAATGCATATGATATGGCCAGATTCGGATTACTTGCTTTGAGAAATGGCAATTGGAACGGCAAGCAAATCATTTCAGAGGATTGGATCAAAAAATCAAAGACACCATCAACGACTAATACTGGTTATGGCTTTATGAATTATTTTTTAAACACGGATAAAAAAATGTATCCATCTGCACCTTCTACTGCATATGCTTTTCTAGGTAATGGCACCAATGCCATTTATGTAGATCAAGAGCATGATTTAGTTGCTGTCATTAAATGGATGGACGACAAATCAGTTGACGAATTCTTAAAATTAGTATTGACGGCTTTGCCGAAATAAAATGTACTAGTCTTTTGCTGCTTGTATTTTGTGAAAGCTGGTATAAGAAACCAGTAATAAACCAAAGAATACAATTGCCATAATGGTATTATTCAACGGATCGCCCACTGCAATATGTGCTACAGTAGCGGATATATACATGATGCCGAATCCTACATAAGCCCATTCTTTAAGTCTAGCAGGAACTGCCGGAATGATTAATAACAGTAAGCCTATTAATTGACCAATACTTACTTCTAATCCAAGCCAACGTGGTATACCAAGATGTGTTGCGCCATCGATAGCCATTTTGGAGTTCATAAATATAGCAGTAGAAGCGAATAAGCAAATGATGCTTGTAGTAATCCAATATATAATTTTAGTTTTTTTCATAGCCTAGAATTAAAAAAATGGGTTTAAATTACAATCAATTTACAATAAAAATTAAATATGAAAAAATCAATA
>Ga0079300_10000978_pt1 | contig 11163 bp, 5 predicted proteins | sample Wag4_2014_7_11_FD_74799 | JGI IMG/M metagenome (GOLD analysis project Ga0079300, IMG submission 74799) | Fresh water microbial communities from Ohio, USA - Utica-2 Time Series HT 2014_7_11 | ecosystem: Environmental > Aquatic > Freshwater > Water tank | place: USA: Ohio | collected 2014-07-11
AGGACGGTACTCCCTCCACGTCAACTACGAAGACGCCAAGTGTGATTTTCTCTTCTACGGGTGCTAAAACGGTAACTGTAAGTGTATATGGAACCGATACAGCAACTTCTACCATTACGGTTACCCCTACTGCAGCGATCACTTCCGTAGCTGCCGCTTTGACCGGAAGTAGCACTATTTGCTACAACACTGTTCCTGGGATGATGACTGCTACCCCAACTGGTGGTATCACACCTATCGACTACCAATGGGAAAGGAAAATCGGGACTGGAGCTTGGCAATATGTTGGGAGCAACACTAACACTTACACAGAAACTGCCAACTTAACCGACAATTCTGAATATAGAGTGACTGCAACATCGAGTAGCTCTTGTGGATCAGCTACTTCAAACCTACTTAGCGTAACTGTACTTCCTGCAATTACTCCAGTAGTCATCGGATCATCTCTAACTATTTGTCACAATTCAGTACCAAACTTACTAACGAGGAATAACGCCTCCGGCGGTAACGGTACGTTTACCTATCAATGGCAATATTCCGCCAATGGAACAAACAATTGGCAGAATACAGGGCAGACGGGATTGACCTATAACCCAGACACATTAACGGCAGACCGATGGTTTAGAGTTGAAGTTGGAAACAGTTGTGGCACGTCGTACTCTAACATAATCAAGATTACGGTTCGCGCTGCATTAAACGCGGGGTCGATAAGCCCTTCTGCATCACAATTGTGCCTAAACGGATCTCAAGCACTTGCACTAAGCGGCACCACTGGCGGTGATTCTGCATATAGCTATATGTGGGAAACTAAGCCAGTGGGTACAGGAACTTGGACCGGAGCGCCTGGAGCCACAAACTCCATGAATTATAACACCGGAGCTCTGAGTCAAAGCGCGGAGTATCGTGTTCGCGTAAATAGTGGTTGTGGTGTGGAGGCAATATCGGGAGTAGTAACTGTGAATGTAGCAGCTGCACTTTCAATCGGCTCCATTACCTTGAGTGGCCCAAGTTCTTTATGTTATTCAACCCTACCCGGCCAAATGACCATATCCGCAGTAGGTGGGCGAACTCCTTACTCATATCAATGGGAACGGAAAATTGGCGCGGGGGCATGGCAAAATGTGGGTGTAAACAGTAATTCGTTCACGGAGAGCACTAATTTGACGGCCAACACAGCGTACCGCGTAACGGTAACTTCTGCCAGTGGGTGTGGCTCTCAAACATCGGGATTGCATTCCATTACTGTGTTTCCCGATATCTCTGTTCCTACTATTTTATCAGCTCAAACAATTTGCCACAATTCGCAACCTGCCCTTTTATCAAGAACGAATGCCACCGGCGCAGATGGGACTTTTGTTTATGAATGGCAGTATTCCACCAATGGCACAGGCAACTGGCAAAACACTGGTCAGGGCGGAATTAGCTATTCTCCTGGTATGCTTACCGCTGATCGGTGGTTCAGGGCTCGTGTTGACAACTCATGCGAAACCACTTACTCGAATATCATTAAAGTTACCGTTCGGGCACCTCTAGCTGCTGGAACCATCTCCCCTTCTTCTCCGCAGATTTGTTATAATACTTCTCAAACCCTTACAGTTTCGGGCACCAGTGGTAGTGATACTGTTTATAGTTACATATGGGAACGCAAGCCAGTTGGTATAGGCTCTTGGACCACTGCTCCTGGTTCAAATAGTTCTAACACATATAATACTGGTAATCTCACACAAAGCTATGAATATCGAGTGCGGGTAAATAGTGGTTGTGGTGTGGAAGACATTACCAATGTGATAACCGTAGACGTTGCAGAACAGCTGGGAATCGGAACCATTTCTCTGGTTGGTCCATCAATCATCTGTCATTCAACCTTACCTGGCCAAATGTCAATTGTGGCATCAGGGGGTAGAACTCCATTTAGCTACCAATGGGAACGGAAAATTGGTGCGGGGGCATGGCAAAATGTGGGTACAAACAGCAATATTTATTCTGAGACCACTCTATTGACAGTAGATACAGAATACCGAGTTACGGCTACTTCAAGTGCCGGGTGTGGAGCGGTTACATCGGCCATCCAAACCATTATTGTTCGGCCTGCTATTACAGCACCAACTATTTCATCGGCACAGACAATCTGCTACAATTCTCAAGCAGCTTTTTTGACCAGAACCAATGCCACAGGAGCTGATGGAACTTTCACATACGATTGGGAATACTCATTGACTGGAACAAGTAATTGGGTTAGTACAGGAGTTTCAAGCACGAGCTATAATCCGGGGGCATTAACGGCAAGCCGTTGGTATCGTGTAAAAGCAGTGAACTCTACGTGTAATGGATTGGTCTATTCCAATATAATTAAGATTAATGTTCGGAACATCCTTATCGCAGGAGTTCTCTCTCCAGACTCTTCCGAGATTTGCCATAATAATTCCATGGCACTTTCAGTAAGTAACACCACCGGCGCCGACTCTACATATATCTACACTTGGCAAAGGAGGCAACATGGCACTACCAACTGGCTACCTGCTCCAAACGCTTTAAACTCTGCCAACTACAACACCGGCAACTTAATGAGTAGTTATGCATATCGTGTTATTGTAAACACAAGCTGCAATGTGACTGATACGACAAATGTCGCCTTTGTAGACGTCGCAGCCCAATTTACTGGAGGTTTAATTGCGATTTCTAACAATGAGGATTCGGTATGTTATAACCAACCACCTGCTCAGTTAAGCGCCGCCAACTTTAACGGAGGAAGACAGCCATATACATACATGTGGGAGAAAAAGGATAGCGGCTCAAGTTGGAACATAGTAGGCTCTAATACAAATTCTTTTCAAGACCCTCAACCTCTACTAAAAGATACATACTACAGATTGTCGGTAAACTCCAATTCGAGTTGTGGACTTATTACGACAGATTCTATACTTATCCGAGTAAATCCACTTCCGGGAACCGACTCTAGTTTTATCATGGGCAGCTATGGTGTTTGCAGTAATGCTCAAGGCATTTCCTATAAGCTATACCCAGGATACAGTGATAGTATTTATTGGCAAATTGATAATGCCATTGTGCGTGTCAATAATACTGACCGTATTATAGTCGATTTTAATGATGTTGGTATGGCAATTACTGACACGTTATATGCCTTTTTAATGAGCTCTAACACCTTGTGCGAACGGGTGGTTAAAATTCCTATTGCGATCACCGCGGATAGAGCTCCAGACAAAACAGAAATAACGCAAAAATCCAATTCCACCATATTAATTTGTGCTGACTCTGCCGCTGGTATGACCTATGAATGGGGTTATTATGAGCGTTCAAATGGAAATGAAGTAATCATTCCCGGCGCGAATTTGCGCTATTGCCAGTATCCCGGTGCAATAGATACTATTGCCAATCTTTATTTCGTGCGTACTACATTGAACGGATGCTCTAGTACCTCCTATTATGAACTTCGATCTAAACCATTTGGCGATGACGAGCTAAGTTTAAATAACGAGTTTGTCCTATACCCAAATCCCTCTTCGGGCCGTGCAAATCTTAACGGCCCCCTGACAAAAATCGAAACGGTATTTTTAGTCAGCACAACAGGTGTTCAATTGGAGTTAAAATTTGAGCCTGATTCCGGAAGAATCTATCTTCCGGATATTCCCCATGGTATTTATGTGGTACTGATAAAAACTACGGATATGTACCAGAGTATCTATCTAAGCATTGTGAGGCCATGAAAAAATTAATCTTTCTACTTTGCTATACAGTCCTATTCGGCAAATCGGCTTTTGCACAAGCACTTAACGAAAGCAAGCTGCGTTTCATACGGTATCAGGCTTTGCTTTTGGTAGATAAATATGCTCTAAACTGTGATTTGAGTGATAATTATGAAGTTGACTACTTTAATAATGTGTTTCAGCAAGGTGCCATCATTAACAATGATGTCTTGCCGGACAACAATCTTAATAATCAAATCACAATCGATGAATATAGCAAGCTATTGTACAAATACCATATTGACCCAATTTATGCAAATGTCAGGGCTTATTCAGCAATCGTAGAAGAAAGCGAATCACAAGATGATGGCAGGGATATTGGCGTTGTACTTGTGTCTGCGTTTAAGCAAATAGAGTCTGTAAGTAAAAATGGTTACAGTTATAATGACACGCTAAATATTCGTTTTACAATTGCTTATGATATTACTGATACTACTTTTGCCATCACCAAAGTTGAAACGAATCAGAGGTACGGTAAATATTTGGTTATCGGCATTACGAACAAGAAAAGTGGCAAGAAGAATTTATACAAATCAGACCTTCAAAAGGTAATTGTAAATGATGACACTTTGGTGCTGAGCACGACGGGCGAATTTTTTCGAAAAAATGTCCAAGGTTACCAAGATTTTAAAATACAGCCTGTTTCCGATGAATACTTTCAAACAAAGCATGTAGCTTTTTCATCTGATGAGATCGGCGCTGATGATGAAGCCCGTTCCAATTACAGGACGGTTCATTTTCGAAAAAAACGTTTTTATTTGCGTCCATCAGTTTCAATATTAACTAACATGAACAGCTTCGCCTTAAATGGCGATAAAAATTACAATACTGATGTAAGCACCTCCGGAACAAGCTATAGTTTGGATGTTGGCATTAACTTATTTTCCTTAAAAAGTTTTCCGCTTAATGTAAATTTCATTGTTGGCGGCAAACACACCACTATTGGTTATTTGGTTAACGTACCACTATTTGAAGAAACATACCAGGACATAGACTCTGATGGAGACTCCTACATTCGTAAAACCACCATAACTGACATAAACGAAGATGGCGATATTTCATTTCTGCAAATCCCACTCACCCTGCGCTTTGACTACACCGTTAACAAGCTTTGGGGTGCTTTTGCAGGAGTTGGTTATAGCTATGCATTCCAACGCAATTTAAGTTACGCGAGTACAGCAACTGGCAACTATCAAGGCACTTATGGCCCTGAATATTTCAACATCATTCTGAATGAAAAAGGCGTATACGACTTTGGTCAGTTTGACATAGGAGGCCAAGGTGAGATTATCGATACCCAACCGATGGGCATGCTAAAATTTGACCTTGGTACTACGCTACAAATTAACAAGAGACTATATGGCGAATTTAGCCTTAGTTCCTGGTATGGACTTAACCCGTTGTTTGTGGGAACTGACCGCTTAAGTGGAAATTTCAGTGAACTAAACAGCACCTACCAAAAAGCAATCAACAACAGCCTGCGGGTGTTGAACTTTGAAATTGGATTAAAATGCTACCTTTGAAATTTTAGATCATATGAAATATAAATGCAACGAGTGCCAGCACCTTTTTGAAGGCAACGACTTTACCACTGAATGCATTCAATGCAATAGCCCCAACATAGTTGTTCAGAAATCGGGAGGCACTTTAAATAAAGCTGCAACGAAAAAGATTTTAATAGGGATTGGTCTGGTCATACTATTTATATTACTATTAAAGGCATGCGGCAAAGATGACGGCTTAGGTGATTCGGGCAACACGCTAAAAGTTGTTGTAAAAATAGAGGAAAAGGATCAAGCCTTTTTCTTCACTGCCTATACCCTTGATGCTATGGGTAAAAAAACAGAAATTCAACCCTACGGAGTAGAAAAAATAAAGAACACACATACGAACTCCGAGGTGGCGTTTAATAAAAATGGCCAATTGTTCCTGTGTTACACTGATACCGGGTTGACGAGTTTGAAGTTCATTTTTAAAGATGCTGAATTGAAGGACACAACATATTCACGCAGATTAACACTTTTCGGGAAAGCGCCAAGTTCAGATGCAAAATGTCCTATCGTACTAACTTGGGATGATTTTATAGTTTCCCCTCGAAAAAATTGTGAGTATAAATTGCAGTTATCACCATCAGGAAGTAAAAGGCCAATTTCTTTAACTAATGTGAAGGTTTCTGTTAGCGGAATTAATGGACCTTACACTGATAAGATAAAGTGGCATTCAGATGATGCGCCCAATCGGAAGTTTGAAATTTATCTTCTTTATAACGAAAAAGATACCATCAAAGGATATTATAGAAATGGAGGTGACTATCCAAAGTGTTTCCCTTGGACACCTAGTATGGCCACGGAAATGGCGCAAAGAATAATGTCTTTGGCTAATGCCTATGGCGCTAAGCCTTCGCAACGCAGTCTCTCACGACCATTCCGAGAATTGATTTTCAGTTTCTCGAATCAGGTTATCACGCTCGATGGCCAAAAGGTTGATATGGCCGACTTAGAGAACACCATGAGTACGGAATATGAAAACACCGGGCGGAAGTATAAATTGAGTGCTTCGCCAACGTTTAATGCAGATGGCACACAAGTAACCATTCACTTTGTTAGAATATGAGAACCGCCAATTTCTTGCTATTTTATATAATTCTATCAATACCTGTACTGGGTCAAGTTAAAAACATGATTTACATAGATGTCAGCAACACCAATGAGATATATGCTCTACAAGATCGAGCAACGGAACTAATTACTGAATTAGCAAAAGAAGGTGACTACATCATTTTTATTAGCAACGACTCTGAGCCCATTATTATCGACCAAAGGGGTGATGCAAGACTAACCTTAGATAATCTATCATTCATTCGCCCTGGAAATCCATCGCCTGATTACGACTCCTTTAAGCTCCTGAAATATTTAGATAAAAAACAACTGGATAACGATGTAAAACTCCATGTCTTCTCTTCACTCTACCTTTTGGCAACTAATAGGTATACATCCACTTTCTATCAAGACTTTATGGTCATACTAGGCTATGACATTACAGAAGAAAAGCATTTTAAAAACCTATCACTTTATCTCTCATCGGTAGATATCGCTCAAAACAAAGTTGATTATGAATCAATCGATACCCTATATCCATATCCAATCATTAACTACTAAAATATGAAAAGGATTTTTCTCATTGCCGCTTTAACTTTCATTCACGCACATTTATTTGCACAGAAAGCAGGCAGAGATGGATACATCGTTTTGCCAAAAGAATTTGATGGCTACCAAAAGCTATCCTTTATGAATAGTCTTTACGATGGTAGAAAGGCGCTTAGCAGCCTGTCATACACTACTGAAAAACAGTGGGTTATATATAGCGACAGGCAGAACAACCCGGTGTATGATCGGCCAAATGGAAGACCCATTGGCTCGCCATTGAATTTTATGGAACCCTTGCGGGTAAAAGCGATTCAAGGAGATTGGATTAATGTGTTTTCTGGGACACTTGAAGACAACGGTAAGTTTAAGAATGATGTGGATCGGGGATGGATTCAAGTAAAGTTTGTCGTGCTGAGCAGCTATGCAGTACTCAATGAGAGATCTGCACCTAAAAAGGCTATGGCGCTTATCTCGTTAAAAAGCGGACAATTAGAACAGGACGATATACCTAAAAACTTGCAAAAAAACTATAACCTCTATTTTGATCCAGGCAAACAGCAGGTTAAAGGCATTTCGCAAAAGTTTATTATTCGTTTCATCCTCAAAGAAACATCAACTTCCAAACTCCTCACTAATACTGACAAACTTGGAAACAATGCGCTTGCCTTAAAGAACAATGTGGCTGGTTGGATGGCGAACGTGCACATTACTGAATGGGATCACCGGCTGTGCTTAGAACCTGCCTCAAATACCCAGGCGGTTGACGCCTATCAAGGATTTAGCGTGCCCGTATTCCCAACCAGAGAACAATTGGAACGAATAAATACCAGCGGAAACATTAAAGGAGCTATTTTGAAGAATCAATTGAAAACACAAATTCAGTCGCCTTACATCATGCGTTTGCCTGTTTTAGAGAATTTGGGTGGAAGAGACGACATGAAGAAGGTGGCCACCATCGGTAGATTGGGCAATGATGAGGTGACTAGCGATGAACAAGCAAATCTCAAAGTAGAGGTTAATCGGCTCACCAAACTTCAAAAAAATATTAACATTCTTTTCGTCATTGATGGAACGTCAAGTATGACTAAGTTCTATCAGCCGGTTGCGCAAAGTATCAGTCGGATTATTCGGAACAACGAGTCCATAGGCTTAAAAGCTAACCTGAAATTCGGAGCAGTAGTTTACCGAGATTACCCAGACGGAGCAGAGGCTGTTTCTATCCAGCCATTGACTTCAAATTATTCTAATGTTGAGGATTGGTTAATGAGGGTGGTGTGCAAAAGTTCGGACAAGGATTTACCAGAGGCACAGTATTTTGGTATATCTGAAGGCATTAAGAAAGCCGGATTTGTAGAAGGACAAAGCAATGTCGTGGTTTTAATTGGTGATGCAGGTAACCACGTTCCAGACCCAAAAGGCTTAACATTAGAAAAAGTGGTTGATGGTATGTCAGTCTATGATTTGAGCTTTATTTCATTTCAAGTCATCAATGGCAAAGACCAAAGTTTTGCTGATTTTAATGCAGATTCACAAGATTACATAAGAGGACTTGCAGCAAAGCTAAAGGTAAAAAATGGCCAAAAAGCACGATTAGAAAAGCATAATGGAATACAGAATACATTTGTCTTAAAGATTATTGGGGAAGGGGGGCAAGACGTTGCGGATATTTACCGGTTCGGACGTTTTACCTACGCCCAGATAGAAACTCAAATGGCAAATTCAGTTTTAGAAAACAATATCAATGATGCCTTAACAGGATACTTAAGTGCATTAAATAAAAAAATTGAATCTATTACCTCCATTATCGAAAGTGGAGTTCAAACGGAAGGCAAATCAATAACGGCTCAGCATTATGACGAAAGCGTAGTGCACTATATCTGCACAGAAATGCAAGAGTCTGGCAAGATGACTTACAATGAATGTGTAGAGTTTATTGGCAGCTTAGGTGAATTTTCATTTGTAGGTTATACTAATATGACTTACAATGACAAAACCACTCCATGCTACGACGCTGTAGTTTTTCTTTCTAAGGATGAATTCGATCAGGTATTAAAAACCTTGAACTCTTTTAGAATGTCCGGGTCAATTGCCGAAAAGAGAAAGGCACTTCACACGGCATTGTTAGAACAAACTAAAAAGATGTTAGGTGAAGTATCTGATGACAATATTGAGAATAAATCACTTAATGAAATATGGGAAATCATTCTAAATATACCTTTTGACAGTCGCCGAAAATACGGAGCTCTTGCTGATACAAGGCTAAAGGAATTTCTGCAATTGAATGATGGAAACTTTGATTTGTTTTTACGAGATTACGAAAACAAGGTAAGATCATTTAACCCGGATAAATACCGAGACAGATCTTTTGAGTTAGCAGGCCAAAAGTTTTATTGGGTACCATTAAAAGATTTTCCTGGTAATGGATAATATCCTTTTTCAAATTAGAGGCTTGAAGTGTAAATACCCAACAAGTCAGTGGCCGGTATTGGAAATTTCAGAATTAAATATACCAGTTGGTGAAATAGTATTTTTTGTGGGATCATCAGGAGTTGGTAAGAGCACTATTCTCGAAACGCTAGGATTAATGAACAATACCATTAGCAGTAATGGTGCTACAATATTTAATTACACCAGTGGCAACAATGCAAAAAGCATAGAAGCCCTTTGGCAGAAGGGCGAAAACGAGTTGGCTTCCTTTCGAAGGAAACATTTGAGTTTCATCTTCCAAAGCACCAATCTATTTAACAATCTGACGGCCTTTGAGAATGTTTGCCTTTCACAAATTGTGCAAGGTAGAGGCAGAGAAGATGCGGAGCTTGATGCCAAGCGAATGCTCAAACGTATGTTTAAAAAAGATGATGTTCCAGATGACGAACTCATACTGGAAATTATTCAGGGTAAAAAAGTTACGGATTTGTCAGGCGGACAGCGGCAGCGTTTGGCCTTTGTACGTGCAGTGATTACTGATTACAATGTACTGCTTGCAGATGAACCAACAGGAAATTTAGACTGGTGGAATGCACATAATTTGATGAAAGTACTGGTAGAAAACGTACGAAAGAAAGGCAAGACAGCCATCATTGTCACCCACGACATTAACTTGGCCTTGGAATATGGGGACCGGGTTGTGCTGATACAAAAAAGGCAAGACCCTGCCAACAAGAAACGAGTATTTGGATTAATTGATGCCTCAAGCATTTATACCAAACAAAACGGGACTTGGCAGGATGTCGAACAAGAGAAACTTGAAAGTGGTCGCTTGGCAGAATACCTTAAATCACAACTCGCCTGATGAATATTAGGTCATTTATTATTGTTTTTGCAATACCAGAATTGAAGGCCATCCTTTCTCAGTGGAAGGGGATCATGTTGCTTTTTATTGTCGTACTCGTATCGTTTTTGAGCATCGGTTTTAGTACTGGATCAGAGGAATACCTAAAAAACAAAATGGATAGTCCATTTGTAAAGTTTCTTGGAATTGAATTACCTTATTCTAAGGCTCAAAACTCGGAGTTTATTGACACACTTAGCTTTAAACTTGATAGACCTGAAATTAAAGCAAAGTATCATGTAACCAAATACGGCTTTGTTTCTTATTGGATGCCCTATTTTGCATCCATTGATAATAAGACCACTTTGGCAAAAGTAAGAGCAATCGAAACTGATAATGACCTTTATCGCTTCATATTTGAAAATAACTTAATAGTCTCGCCACACGCCGAAAACTTAGAAACAGCACAATGGTCGATGATTGTCACAACGCGTTATCTCAAGAAGTTAGGTTACAAAGAGGGGGAATATCCTGCGTACTTGAATTATGTACTCGGATTCTCAAGAGGCGACACAAAAATGCCAATACCTATTGCTGCAGTGGTAAGCCAGTTACCGAATGAATGCGACATTTTTGTGACATGGAAACTTTACCAAGCTTTTGAAGGAAGGTATGGCGATAGCAATCCACTTTACCCGGACCAGGCCGCTTATATTGGCCAAAAGCGCTTTTTTATCCCTGAAGGAAACAAGAAGTCTGTCGAATCTCAATTAACTTCTCTTCCCTCATCTATTGTCACTATACAGGAAGAAACATTTGCAGATGGTGTAATAGCAGAGTTTAAGGATTCCGATGAATCTATAGACCTATTAACAGAATTAGAAAAGTTATTTGGGAATGGGGTTACCCAAATTTATAATTATGATGCTATTGGATACTCAGTTGAAACAGAAAGAGGAATTACTTATGACAATCTAGTTGT
>Ga0079300_10000982_pt1 | contig 11144 bp, 7 predicted proteins | sample Wag4_2014_7_11_FD_74799 | JGI IMG/M metagenome (GOLD analysis project Ga0079300, IMG submission 74799) | Fresh water microbial communities from Ohio, USA - Utica-2 Time Series HT 2014_7_11 | ecosystem: Environmental > Aquatic > Freshwater > Water tank | place: USA: Ohio | collected 2014-07-11
CCTCGGCCTCGTGCTCAACGACGCCGAGCAGGGCGACTGCATGCGGTACGGCTCGATCTCGCGCATGTCGACCGAGGTCGCCAGCGCCCTCGAGAAGGGCGGCAACGTCGCCGTGAAGCGCCATCCGCTGCTCGGCGCCGGCCGCGTCGTGCCCGCGGACGGCTACGGCACCACGAAGGGAGCCGCGTGATGGCGGCGGCGGTCCTGGCGCAGGCGCCCGCGGTGGGGGCGCGCATCTGGGGTCTCGACGCGATCGAGGTCCACGACGCCTACTGGGCGTCGGTGGGCGTCGCGTGCGTGCGCCTCGGCAGCGGCGTCGATCCGGACCGCGGGGCGGACGTGTTCCTGCTGCTCGAACCGGACCAGCTGGTCGTCTTCGACCTGCGGCAGATTTCCGAGACCCTGCTCTGGAACGCCGCGCACCTGACCCGCGTGCAGCTCGTCGAGCCGGTCAAGGACGGCTACCGCGAGCGCCTCGCGTTCGCCGCCGACGGCCGAGTCCTCAAGATCGAGCGTCGATACAAGGCCGAACGCCACGTCTCCGGCCAGGTGATCGTCGCGCAGCACCGCGGCGACGCCGAGGCGTGGTCGACGAGCGCGAGCCAGTCCGACGCGATCGGACGCATGCGCGCGCAGCGTCGCATCCGCATCGACTCGATCGACTGCGCGGGACGGCGCTTCCATGCCGGTGTCGCCGCCGACCACGACCGCGTGATCCGCGCGATCTCGCGGGTCTGGGCGCATCCCGAGCGCGTGATCGACGGCATCAAGCCGCTCGCGAGCGGCGTGTACGGGCTCGAGGGCGACGCGATCGGATCGCGCGACCGCTGCATCGGCCCGCTCTGGATCGGCGCGCGCGGGATCGACGATGCCCGCGAGCGGCTCGAGGAGATCGGACCGTCGATCGTCTGGGACGACCGTGCCGACGCGCCCGCCCCGGCCGTCCGTGTGCGGCCCATCGCCGAGATCTTCTCGCCCGAGTTCGCGCGCAGCTCGCGCGAGCCGAGCGCGCAGTCGGACTGGTACGATCCGATCAAGCGCGCGCTCGACTTCACGGGTGCGCTGCTCGCGCTCGTGTGCCTGAGCCCCGTGATCCTCGCGATCGCGGTCGCGGTCTGGCTCGACGACGGGTTCCCGCTCTTCTTCGGCCACCGCCGGCAGGCGAAGGGCGGGCGCATCTTCCGCTGCTGGAAGTTCCGCACCATGCGGCGCAACGCCGAGGCGCTGGTCGCCGAGCTCCGCAAGCAGAACCTCTGCGATGGCCCGCAGGTGTTCATCAAGGACGATCCGCGCGTCACCCGCGTCGGGCGCATCCTCCGCAAGTGCCAGCTCGACGAGCTGCCGCAGTTCTGGAACGTGCTCGTCGGCGACATGAGCATCGTCGGCCCGCGCCCGAGCCCGGACAACGAGAACCAGTTCTGCCCGGCGTGGCGCGAGAAGCGCCTGTCGGTGCGGCCCGGCATCACCGGCCTCTGGCAGGTCATGCGCACCCGCGCGCCCGGCAAGGACTTCCAGGAGTGGATCCAGTACGACATCGAGTACGTCGATCGCAAGAGCCCGTGGCTCGACCTGCGCATCTTCGTGATGACCGTGATGAACGTGCTGCGGATCGGGAAGAAGGCCGAGTCCGGCGAGGGATCGCCGGGGAAGTGAGCCGACGGGCGCCCGCGTCGCGCGGGGCGCGAGCCGTGGGATTGTGTGTCTGCGTGTGAGCGTGCCGACAGCAGAGTTCGGAAACAGCCAAGCGATCGATCCAAGCGATCCAGCCAAGCGAGCAACCCGTGAATCCCCGTACCAAGCGCCGCATCATCCTCTCGTCCGCCGTCGTTGGAGGTCTCGCCGCCGCCGTCGCGGGTGGCCTCATGGCCCGCTCGTGGTACCGCGGGGCGCAGCTCGCCGAGAAGCGCGAGGAGGGCCTGGCGCTGTTCATCAAGGGCGAGTTCGGCGCAGCGCTCGAGCCGCTGTCGTTCGCCGCGCGCGACAACCGCGACACCGAGGTCGTGCTCGCGCTCGCCGAGTGCCGCATGCGGGTCCCCGAGGCGAACGGCCGACACTTCGCGACCGCGGCCGCGTACTTCCGCGCCGTGCAGGCGCGCGACGAGCGCAACGTGCGCGCGATGCGCGGCCTGCTCGAGGCCTACATCGGTCTCGGCCGCCTGCCCGAGATCCCGCCGCTCGTGAAGCGCGTGCTCGCCGAGGCGCCCCGCGATGTGCGCGCCCGCGAGATCGAGCTCGAGGTGCTCAACCTCACCGGAAAGTTCTCCGAGGCGGCCGCCAAGGCGCGCGAGCTCCAGGAGCTCGAGCCTGCCAACGGCCGCTGGCGCGCGGCCGAGCTCGTGAGCCTCGAGCGTGCCGGCGCCGATGCCGTCGGCCGCCTCGCCCGCGTGCGCGAATGGCAGCAGGGGAGCGGCGCCGTGTCCGCCGACCCGGTGATGCGGCTGCTCGAGAGCGACCTGCTCCGCGAGATCGGCCGCGCCGACGAGGCCCGCTCGATCCTGCGCGGGCTCGCCGAGGCGGGCGTCACGGATCGCAGGCAGCTGGAGACGCTCATCGGCGCGCTCGAGTCGTCGGGCTTCGAGTCATCGGAGCGCGACGCGCTCGTCGGCACCGCGATCGAGAAGTCGCGCGGGGCGCTTGCGAAGGCGAGCGATGCCTCCGAGATCGAGGGCGAGCGCCTGCTTCGCGCGGGTCGGCTCGACGAGATCGCAAGCCGCTTCGGCGACGTGCCGCCGTCCGATCCCGCGGTCTTCCGCCTGCGCTTCGCAGCGCTCTACCTCGCAGGCAGGACCGATGAAGCCACCGCATTCGCCCGCGCCCATGCAGCGCCGGAGGGCCGTCGCGACGCCTTCACCGTCGCAGCGCTGACGGTCGGTTCCGACGAGCCCGCGCGCGTGCGCATCGAGGCGATCGCCGGACCGCATCGCGCCTGTCCCAGGGACCCCGTGGCGGCGATCCTGCTCGCCGACGTGATGCTCGAGTCGGGCGAGTTCGACGAGGCGCAGTCGATCCTGGTGCGCGCGTTCGAGGAGAGTGGCGACACCTTCCAGCCCGCCGGCATCCGCGCGGTGCGCGCGAGCGTGACCCTCGGCCGCGTGCGCGATGCGTACCGGATCGCCGAGGAGCTGCTGTTCCGCTACGGTCCGTCCGGCGACGCGGCGGTGGCGCTGCTCGCCGTCGAGGCCTGGGCCGCGGTGCTCGAGTCGAACTTCAGCCCGACCACGCGTGGCGGTGTGTACGGAACCGATTCGCCCGCGGCGCTGCGGCGGTTCTGGGCGGCGCTGAGTGGACCCGACGCGGCCTACGGGCCGGCCTCGCTGGCGCCCGCCGTGGCCGACGTGTTCCTCGCGCGCGGCGATCGCGAGACCGCGAAGGACATCCTCGAGCACGCGATCGCGCGCTCGGGCGACGGTGCGACGGGCGACCTCCGCGGGCTCGGCTCCGGCAAGATCTCCCGCGCGCTCAAGACCGCGTCGACGCTCGACCCGGCGCTGCAGGGCGCGATGCTCGGCCGCCTCGAGGGCGACGACGCCGATGCGGAACTCGCTGCGATCGTCGCCGAGCGTCTGCTCGCGCAGGGCGAGAAGGACGCCGCGCTGCGGGCGATCGACCGCGCGCTCGCGAAGGCGACCCCCGCTGAGAAGCGGATGCTGGAGCGGCTCCGCCGGCCGATCGCGCAGCCCGAGGGCGTCGCGGAGTGGCTGACGGGCGAGCTCCGCACTGCGCCCGGGCTCGACACCGCCATCTTCGTGCTGTCGCGCCCCGAGCCGTGGGCGGCCCAGGACGACACGCTGCTCGTCACCGCGCTCGGACAGATGAAGGAGGCGCTCGGCGCCGACTCGCTGCGCGTGCTCGTGGCCGAGGCCGCCGTGCACATGGCATTCCACGCGGGCGACCGCTCGCGCATCGCGGCGTCGATCGCCGCGCTCGATGCGGCGGCGCTGCGGTCGCCCGAGTCGGCGAGCGTGCTCACCACGCTGGCCGCGCTCTTCGAGCGGCAGACCCCGCCGCAGTTCGAGCGTTCCTCGAAGCTCCTGGCGCGCGCCGCCGAGGCGGAGCCCGGATCCGCGTCGATCTACCCGCAGCTCGTGAACGCGCTCCAGCAGGTCGGCGACTTCGAGGGCGCCGAGGAGGCGCTCGAGGCGTACATCCGCATCGTCGGCGACGACCTGCAGTCGAAGCGCAGCGTCGCGGACTTCAAGGTCCGCCAGGGCCAGCTCGCCGAGGCGGCGCAGATCCGCGAGCAGCTGGTCGGACGCAGCAAGGAAGTCGTCGACGCGGTCGCGCTCGCACGCATCCGCCAGCGGCTCGGCGACGTGGCCTCGGCGGAACGCATCCTCACCGGCGTGCGCGCCGCGTTCCAGGCCGCGACCGAGCGTCCCGACGGCGCCGACTATGGCCGCGAGCTGCTCATCGAGCGCGAGCTGGCGCTGCTCTATGCGCGCGATGGCCGCCTCGCGGACGCGCGGCTCTCGCTCGACCGATCGGAGGGTCGGCTCGGCGGCACCCGCTTCGATGAGGTCCGCGCGAACGTGGAGCTCGCCTACGGCGACCTCGCCATCGCGCTCGGACTCGCGCAGGAACTCGTCCGCAAGGAGGCCTCGGCGAACCACGAGCTCCTGCTCGCTCGCGCATTGCTGCGGACGGGCGACCAGGTGAAGGCGCGCGAGGCGCTGACCCGCTCGCTCATCGCCGACCCGGACAACACCGATGCCACCGCGGTGGCGGCCGCGCTACTCGTCGGCGACCCCTCGGGCCGCGCGCTGCTCGAGCGCAGCCTCGCGGCGGCCAGCGTCCGCCGGCCCGACCTCGCTGCGGCGATCGCGCTGCTCGATGGCGTCACCACCCCGGACGGCCGCATCGCGGTCACCGAGGCCGCGCTCGGCCGCGCGCTTGCGCTGACGGCGGAGTTCTCCGCGTCGCCGCTCGCGTGGCGCGTCGCCGCACAGCTCCACATCCTCGCCGACCGCAAGGACGACGCGTTCCGCATCGCCCAGCGCGCGCTCTCGCGCCTGCCCAGCGACGCCGCCATCGGCAAGCTCGCCACCGAGACGGCGATCGCCGCCGGCCGCATCGACGACGCCGCGAGCTCGGCGCTCGCCTGGCGCAAGATGGCTTCCGCCGAGCCGTTCGAGGTCGATGTCGCCCGTGCGACCATCGAGCTCGTGCAGCGCCGTCCCGAGCAGGGCTTCCAACTGCTGCAGCCGATCGCCCGCGAGATCATCACCCGCTCCACCGACGGCGCCGCGCTGCGCACGCTCGTCGCCTGCGCCGTGCTCAGCGGGCGCTTCGCCGAGATCCGCGCCGACCTCGCGCTGCTGCCGGCGTCGCGACGCGGCGAAGGCGTGAGCGCGTGGCTCGAGGCGGCGCAGGTGCTTCCCGTCGACCGGGCCATGACCGCGATCGATGCGATCACCGGGCTCGCCGAGGGTGACGCCGTCGCCACCGCCGCCTGCATCGCGGCGTGGACCGGACTGTGCCGCGCCGGCGACGCCGCCGCCTGCGGCAAGGCCGAGGCCGCGCTCGCCTCGTTCGAGTCGGACCTCGTGCCGAAGGCGATCCTCGCCGCCGACCTGACCGCCGCCCGAGGCGACCTCGAGGGCGCGCTCGCGCAGTACCGCGCCCAGTTCGAGCCGGTGCTGGCGCGTCTCGCAAAGGACCCGCGCGCCGACCTCGCGGCGCTCGCCTCCCGCGCGGCCGCCGGCGACGCCGCGCTGGTCGACGCCATCCGCCGCACGCCGGTCGCGATCGTCGCGCTCAACAACGCCGCCGACGCGCTGCTCGCGCCGCGCCAGGGCGACGCGTCGGCCGCGCGCGCCCGCTCGGCCGAGGCCGTGCACCTCGCCACCATCGCGCTCGCCGCCATCCCCGGCGCGCCCGAGGCGATCGACACGCTGGTCCGTGCGCTGGTCGCCGACGGCCGTCACCCCGAGGCGCTCGCCGCCGCCAACACGAACCCCGACCCGGTCCTCTCGGCCATCGAGATCGCCGAAGTCGAGGTCGCGCGCCGCTCGACCGCCGAGGCGCGCCGCGCGCTCGCACGCGCCGACGCCCGCATCCAGGCGTCCTTCGCACCCACCCGTACACTGGCCGAGCGCATGCAGCGACTGCAGGCGGCCATCTCCGAAGCGGTCGCCGACGGCACCGCGCACGCGCACGAAAGGAACGAGCGATGAACCATCGCCGCGGAATCATCCTCGCGGGCGGCAGCGGAACCCGCCTGCACCCGATCACCAAGGGCCCGAGCAAGCAGCTGCTCCCGGTCTACGACAAGCCGATGATCTACTACCCGCTCAGCACGCTGCTGCTCGCGGGCATCCGCGAGGTGCTGGTCATCACCACGCCGCACGACGCGCCGATGTTCCACCAGCTGCTCGGCGACGGCAAGGCGTGGGGGATCGACATCCGCTTCGCCGTGCAGCCGAAGCCCGAGGGGCTGGCGCAGGCCTTCATCATCGGCGAGGAGTTCATCGGCGGCCGCCCGAGCGCGCTGGTGCTCGGCGACAACATCTTCTACGCGACCGATTTCCAGCGCCGCCTCCGCATCGCGAGCGCGCAGGACAAGGGCGCCACCGTCTTCGCCTACCACGTCTCGAACCCCGAGGCGTACGGCGTGGTCGAGTTCGACCGCGACCAGCGCGCCAAGTCGATCGAGGAGAAGCCGAAGCAGCCGAAGTCGAACTACGCCGTCACCGGACTCTACTTCTATGACCGCGACGTCGTCGAGATCGCCAAGGCCGTGAAGCCCTCGTGGCGCGGCGAGCTCGAGATCACCTCGGTCAACCAGGCGTACCTTGAGCGCGGCGACCTCGACGTCGAGCTCCTCGGCCGCGGCAGCGCCTGGCTCGACACCGGCACCTTCGACACGCTGCTCCAGGCCGCCCAGTTCGTGCAGACGCTGGAGGCGCGGCAGGGTCTCCGCATCTGCTGCCCCGAGGAGATCTGCTGGCGCAACGGCTGGATCGACGATGCCCAGCTCGAGAAGCTCGGCCACGAGATCGGCAAGAGCCAGTACGGCCAGTACCTTCTGCAGATCCTCAAGCACCGCGACTGAGCGGGCGGCGCGCGGCAGGCGCGAACGACAGGCACGAGCGACAGGCACGAGCGACAGGCACGAGCGACAGGCGAGCACGACAGGCGAGCACGACGATGGAAGTCCTCCCCACCGAAATCCCCGATGTCCGCGAGATCGTCCCGAAGGTGTTCGGCGACGCGCGCGGCTTCTTCATGGAGACCTGGAACGAGGCCGCCTTCCGCGCCGCCGGGATCGACGCCCGCTTCGTGCAGGACAACTGGAGCCGCTCGCGCCGCGGCATCCTGCGCGGGCTCCACTACCAGATCCAGCAGACGCAGGGCAAGCTCGTGCGCGTCGCGCGCGGCTCGGTGTTCGACGTCGCGGTCGACATGCGCCGGTCGAGCCCGACCTTCGGCCGCTGGGTCGGCCGCGTGCTGAGCGAGGAGAACCGCCGCGCGCTGTGGATCCCGCCGGGGTTCGCGCACGGGTTCCTCGCGCTCGAGGACGACACCGACTTCGTCTACAAGTGCACCGACCTGTGGGCGCCGCCGCATGAGCGCACGGTCGCGTGGAACGACGCCGACCTCGGCATCGCGTGGCCGCTCGAACTCGTCGGCGGCGCCGCGTCGGTGCTCGTGTCGGACAAGGACCGCAGCGGCGCCGCGGCGTTCCGCAGCGCGGAGGCATTCGCATGACCGCGAGGCGCGCACTCATCACGGGAGCGGGCGGACAGCTCGCGATCGAGCTCGAGCGCTGGGCGCCCGGGCACTTCGAGGTCACCTCGCTCGACGTCGATCGGCTCGACATCACCAGCGCGGCGCAGATCGACAACGCCCTCGCCGCCTGCCGGCCCGAGGTCGTCTTCAACACCGCCGCCTACACCGCGGTCGACCTCGCCGAGAAGGAGACCGACGCCGCCGACCGCGTGAACCACCGCGCGGTCGACCTGCTGCGTGCGGCCTGCGACGGCTTCGGCGCGCGCCTCGTGCACGTCTCGACCGACTACGTGTTCGACGGCCTCTCCCCGCGGCCATACCTGCCGGGCGACCCCACCGACCCGCAGTCGGTCTACGGTCGCACCAAGCGCGACGGCGAGATCGCCGCGCTGCGCTCGGCCTCGTCGCTCGTCGTGCGCACCGCGTGGCTCTACGGAGCCCACGGGAAGAACTTCATGCGCACCATGATCAAGCTCATGCAGGAGCGCGACGAGGTGCGCGTGGTCGCCGACCAGGTCGGCACACCCACCACCGCCGCGGGGCTCGCCCGCGCGCTCTGGTCGCTCTCGGCGAAGGGCGCGACCGGCATCCACCACTGGACCGACGCCGGCGTCGCCAGCTGGTACGACTTCGCGGTCGCGATCCGCGAGGAGGCCGCAGCGGTCGGGCTCGGCACCGAGCGCGCCCGCATGACGCCGATCCGCACCGTCGACTACCCGACGCCCGCGCGGCGCCCGGCGATGAGCGTCCTCGCGAAGGACGCCACCTGGAGCCTGCTCGGCGGCCCCGGCGTCCACTGGCGCGACGGCCTGCGGGAGACCATCTCGGAATATGCGTCGACGAGTCAAGCGCATCCGCTCGCCGCGTCGACGAAGGGGGCAGCATGACCACGCAGAGCAACACTCCGAACGGCGGGCATCCCGCATCGCACCACGGCGCCGCCAGCGGCCCGGGCACGCGCGCGGGCGCGACCCTCGTGACCGGCGGCGCCGGCTTCATCGGCGCGAACTTCGTCCGCCAGCGCCTCGCGGGCAGCGAGTCGGCGCGGGTGGTGGTGCTCGACGCGCTCACCTACGCCGGCAACCGCGCGAACCTCGCGGGCGTCGACCCCGAGCGCTGCGAGTTCATCCATGGCGACATCCGCGACACCGACCTCGTCGAGCGCCTGCTGCGCGAGCACGCGATCGCCACCATCGTGCACTTCGCGGCCGAGAGCCACGTCGACCGCTCGATCTCGGGCCCCGACGCGTTCATCGACACCAACGTGAACGGCACCCACTCGCTGCTCAAGGCCGCCCGCAAGGTGTGGCTCGCCGGCACGGGCATGCCGCACCGGTTCCACCATGTCTCGACCGACGAGGTCTACGGCTCGCTCGGGCCGAACGACCCGCCGTTCGCCGAATCGAACCAGTACCAGCCGAACTCGCCGTACTCGGCGAGCAAGGCGGCGAGCGACCACCTCGTCCGCGCCTACCACCACACCTTCCACCTCGAGGTGACGACCACGAACTGCTCGAACAACTACGGGCCGTTCCAGTTCCCCGAGAAGCTGATCCCGCTCATGCTGGTGAACTGCCTGCACGGCAAGCCGCTGCCGATCTACGGCGACGGCATGAACGTGCGCGACTGGCTGCATGTCGACGACCACTGCCGCGGCATCGAGCTCGCGCTGGCGCACGGGCGCCCCGGCGAGGTCTACAACATCGGCGGCGAGAACGAGCGTCCGAACCTCGAGATCGTGCAGCGCATCACGGGCGCGATCGACGCGGCGTTCGCGGCCGATCCGACGCTGGCGCGGCGCTTCCCGGGCTCGCCTGCCGCACGCGGCGAGGGCTGCTGGTCGCTCGTGACCTACGTGAAGGACCGCCCCGGCCACGACCGCCGCTACGCGATCGACCCGCGCAAGGCGCAGGGCGAGCTCGGCTATCGCCCGCACGAGACCTTCGAGACCGGACTCGCCAAGACCGTCGCTTGGTACCTCGCCAACGAGGGCTGGTGGCGCGCGGTGATCGACGGCTCGTACCGGCAGTGGATCGAGCATCACTACGCGACGCGGTGAGCATCGCCGGGCGCCGTGGGATCGCGGCGGAGCCCGCCGGCTTGAAGCGGGCTCCGTGCGAGGGGAGTCGAAGGAACGAGACGCCGTTGTAGGGGAGAAACGCATGACCGCCATCGACCAGCACGTCCCGACCGCCGCGCACTACGACGCGCAGTACCTCAGCCACGGGCGCTCGTACTCGATCGCCGCGCAGATCGCCTCCATCATGGAGCTCGCCCCGCGCGATGTCCTCGAGGTCGGCGTCGGCACCGGCATCGCGGCGCACGCGCTGCGCCGCGTCGGCGTCGCCGTGACCACGCTCGATGTACAGGCGGACCTCGCGCCCGATCTCGTCGGCGATGTCCGCGCCATCCCATGCGGCGACGCGTCGTTCGACGTGGTGAGCTGCTGCCAGGTGCTCGAGCACCTTCCGCTCGCCGACCTGCCCGCGGCGCTGCGCGAGCTCCGCCGCGTGGCGCGCTGGCGGCTCGTCCTCTCGCTGCCCGACATCACGCGCCACGTCGAGTGCGCGCTCACGCTGCCCTTCGTGGGGCGGCGCGGGATCGCGTTCTCGATGCCCGTGGCCGAGCCGAGCGACGCCTGGAAGGCCGAGCGCCTCGCCACCATGGGGCACTACTGGGAGATCGGCATGAACGGCGCCACCGCGTCGGGCGTGGTCGCGGCGCTGCACGGCGCGGGCTTCGCGCGCGTGCACACCTTCCGCGTGCGCGAGATCGCGTGGCACCGGTTCTTCATCGCCGACATCGCCTGAGGCGCGCGCCGGTCAGTCGAATCGCATGCCGGGTGGCCAGCCCATCCACCATTCGGCGCGATGGCGCACCGCATGCGCGCAGCGTTCGCCGAGGCTCCGCGCACGCGCGGGGCGGAGGACGCGCAGCACGGTGCGCGCGTAGGCCAGCCGGATCCACTCGTTCGCCAGCATCGCGCCGCAGCCGATCGTCGCCGCCAGCGGCGCCGAGTGCTTGCGGAAGAAGGTCGCGTTGCCCCGGAGCAGCTGCAGGCGCTTGCGCGGATTGTCAGGGTCGCCGCTGCCCGCGTCATGGATCATCACGATCGACGGATCGGCCCAGAGCTCGAACCCGGCGTCGGCGATCCGCTTGCACAGGTCGACCTCCTCGGTGTACATGAAGAAGAGCTCGTCGAATCCGCCGAGCCGCTCCCAGAGCGCGCGCCGCACCAGCATGAACGCGCCCGAGATGACCTCGACCCGCTGCGGCGCCGACGCGTCGAGCGGCAGGGCGCCTCTGCGGAGCCGGGCGAGCCCGAGCGCGGTGAGCACCATGCCCGGGACATCGAGCATCGGCTGATGCGAGCCGAGATCGTGCTCGCCGGACGGGAACACGCAGCGGCCACCGCA
>Ga0079300_10000985_pt1 | contig 11135 bp, 8 predicted proteins | sample Wag4_2014_7_11_FD_74799 | JGI IMG/M metagenome (GOLD analysis project Ga0079300, IMG submission 74799) | Fresh water microbial communities from Ohio, USA - Utica-2 Time Series HT 2014_7_11 | ecosystem: Environmental > Aquatic > Freshwater > Water tank | place: USA: Ohio | collected 2014-07-11
CCACTTCTTTTCAATACATATTTAATTTCTGCTACCGCAATAACAGGGAAATATTTAGCGAATAAGAAGAAGCAAGTAAAGAATAGACCGAAGGTTCCTAAGTAGAAACCTACTTCCCAAATAGAAGGGCTATAGTAAACAGACCAGCTAGAAGGTAAATAGTCACGGTATAAAGAAGTAACAATAATTACAAAACGCTCAAACCACATACCAATATTTACAATGATACTCATGAAGAAGGTAACGAAAACATTTCTTCTCATTTTTCTAGACCAGAAAATTTGTGGAGACAATACGTTACAAGCCATCATACCCCAGTAGCTCCAACCATAAGGGCTAAATAAATAAGCACGAGAATACCAGAAAGTATATCCTTCATATTTATTTTGAGAATACCAACCCATAAATAATTCTGTTAAGTAAGCAATACCTACAATAGATCCAGTAAGTACAATTACTTTATTCATTAAGTCGATATGTCCAATGGTGATATAGTCAGTTAATCCGAAAACCTTACGTACTATAATTAATAAAGATTGTACCATCGCAAAGCCAGAGAAAATGGCACCTGCTACGAAGTAAGGAGGGAAGATAGTTGTATGCCAACCAGGTATTACTGATGTAGCAAAGTCAAAAGATACAATAGTGTGAACCGACAATACTAATGGAGTACTTAAACCCGCTAATACTAAAGATAAACTCTCGTGACGTTGCCAATGTTTTGTAGAACCTGTCCAACCAAATGCAGCAATACCGTATAATTTTTGTCTTAGTTTAGTAAAAGCACGATCACGCACTGTGGCTAGATCGGGCAATAAACCAGAATACCAGAATAATAATGAAACAGTGAAATAAGTAGAGATGGCAAATACGTCCCATAATAAAGGTGAGTTAAAGTTCACCCATAATGGACCACGTGAGTTAGGATAAGGCAAAATGAAAAATGCTAACCAAACACGACCCATGTGGAAGATAGGGAATTGACCAGCACACATAACGGCGAAAATAGTCATCGCCTCCGCAGCACGGTTCACCCCTGTTCTCCAACCTTGACGGAATAATAATAATACAGCAGAAATTAAAGTACCCGCATGACCAATACCTACCCACCAAACGAAGTTGGTAATATCCCAACCCCATCCAATTGTTTTATTTAAGTTCCACTGGCCAATACCGTAAGTTACCTCACGATATAAACTGAATACTCCAAATAATAATAGAGTAACAGCAATGAAAAAACCAATGTACCATAAACGAGATGGCTTCACTTCAATAGGGCGCAAGATATCTTCGGTAACTTGATGAAAATTTTTCTCACCATATACCAATGGTTCGCGCAACTGTGATTCGTATTTAATATGCATCTTTAACTATTTCTAATTTTTTAATCTGTACTAATTATTAATGAGCCGCTTCTGTTTTGTGTTCCGCTTTTGTATCATGAGCTGCTTCAGCATGTTCTTCTTCCTCAGTGTTTCTTACTTTGGCTAAATAAGTCACATTCGGTAAAACGTGTAATTGCTCTAATACATAAAACTGACGATTTGGATTCTCAACGCGTACTTTAGTAATGGCGCTATGTTTATCATTTGCGTTACCAAAGTTAATAGCGTTAGTAGGACATGATTGTTGACAAGCTACTTTCACATCTGAGTCTACCATTGGACGAGATTCTTTTTTCGCATCTAATTTAGCTGCTTGTAAACGTTGAACGCAGAAAGAACATTTTTCAATCACACCACGAGAACGAACAGTCACATCAGGGTTTAATACCATTCTTGTTAAGTCGTCGTTCATATCTAATACTACATCGTTCAATACTTCTCTTTGATTGTCTGGGAAGCTATCTGCTCCAGAATAATCGGCCCAGTTAAAGCGACGTACTTTGAAAGGACAGTTGTTCGCGCAATAACGAGTACCAATACAACGGTTATAAGTCATTTGGTTTAAACCTTCAGAACTATGGTTGGTGGCAGCCACTGGACAAACGTTCTCACAAGGAGCATTATCGCAATGTTGACACATTAATGGTTGGAATACCACTTTAGGATTATCCATATCACCACTAAAATATTTATCGATACGTAACCAATGCATTTCATGGCCACGTAATACTTCTGGTTTACCTACCACTGCAACGTTGTTCTCTGCATTACATGCTACCACGCAAGCACCACAACCATTACAACTATTTAAATCTACACTCATGCCCCACTTAATACCTGGACGCGCGTATACTGGATAAATAGTTCCTTGTGCTTCATAGTTTTCTAATCCACCATAAGGCTTCAATTCTGCTTCACGCTCTTCTAAAATTTCTGTTGGATGCTTAATATATTCAGCTAAAGTAATTTCTTTCATTACTTCAGTACGATTGCCTTGTGCTGTATCGTAACGGAAATGTGTTTGTGTTAATGCCACAGGATAAGTTTCACCTGTTACTGTTAATGTAACATTGCTAGAAGCGAATTGAACTAATCCATTTTCAATACTAGCTAAAGGATAGGCATTTTTACCAGTACCAATTACCGATTTACCCATTGCTTCTGCACGACCATATCCTACTGCAATACCCACTGTTTGTGGATGTGTGCCTGGAATAATTAATACAGGAAGTTCGATTGATTTTCCGTCCACTGTTAATTTAACTACTTGCTTTGGAGGTTTTACTTCATAAGCATCGGCTTGTCCTGCATTGTTTAAATCAATGTTTAATAAAGTTCTTGCCATAGAAGGAGATACTATAATATAGTTATCCCAAGTAGCACGTGTAACCGGATCAGGTAATTCTTGTAACCATGGGTTAGAAGCTCCTTGACCCGCACCAATACCTACTTTTTGATATAAGGCTAATTCAATTTTATTGTTTGGCTTCACCGCAGTTACTGCAGCCAGCGCATTAGCTACCGCGCTGCTATTAATACTTGCACCAATATTATTTACGTCGGCAGGAATGAATACACCCGCTTGTAATGTTTTATTCCAAGCAGTCTCGCCACCTAATTTAGCAGACCAATAGTTTTTTAAATAAGTGGTATAATCAGTGGCGTCTCCAGACCACTTTAATAATGAGTCTTCGAAGGCACGTGTTTTAAATAAAGGAGAGATAGTTGGTTGAATGAAAGAGATATGACCAGATACTGGTTCGGCATCTCCCCAACTTTCTAAAAAGTGTGGAGCTGGAATTGAATATTTACAAAGCGCTGTTGTTTCATCTAATTTAGCATTGAAAGAAATAGTTGTTTTCACTTTCGCTAAACCCGATTTTACTTTATCAGCTGCAGGCCATGTGTAAACAGGATTGGCACCATAAAATAAAACAGCGTTTACTTTACCTGCGTTCATCTCTTCAACGAAGCTTGCAAAATTGCTATCAATACCTTGACGATAATTTAAAGTCTCTGCAAAATTAATGGTAGAACCATTCGCGCCAACCGCGCTGTTAATGGCGTTTACAATAATTTGCTCATTCACATTATTGCTACCAGAAACTACTAAGGCAGCACCTTTGTGTGCAGTTAATGTTTTAGCAGCTGCTTGAATACCAGCTTTTAATTTAGCATCAGTGATGCCCGTAATTTCACCGCCATTCACTGCGCTTAATAAAGCAGCAGCCACCATTGGTAATTCAGAAGGACGACATAAATATTTTTCATCTGCATTAGAGCCTGTCATACTAGCCACTGTTTCAAAGTGGATATGTCTACTCATTGCAGGATTTTTTTCATCTAATTTTTTTCCTACTGCATATTGTCTAGCAAATTCTACTGGGCTTAACCAAGTACCTAAGAAATCGGCACTTAAAGAAACAATGGCTTTTGCATTTTCAAAATGATAAGTAGGGATAATTGTTTTACCATAAGATGCTTGGTTCGCAAGAAGCATGGCACTATGTGAAACCGCATCGTAAGTAATATGTTTGCTACCCGCATGCTTTGCTAAAAACTGAGCAATAACTTGTTTGGTAGAAGGAGAAGTAATTGAACTTGTTACAATAACTGCAGCGCCATTTAATTCAGCTGCGATGGCTTTATCAATTGCTTCAAAGCTTGCTTCTTTTCCAGCGATGCTTGGAAAACGTAAACGAGCTGTATCATATAAATCTAAAACAGAAGCTTGCACTCTAGCAGAGGTACCGCCAACAGTAATTGGGCTTAAATTATTTCCTTCTAATTTAATAGGACGGCCATCGCGTACTTTAGCAAGCACAGATACTACATCACCATCTTGTACATAAGTAGTGGCATAATATTCTGCAATACCAGGAACGATATCTTCAGGCTTGTTTGCAAAAGGAATAGCTTTTTTAATTGGCATTTCACAACTTGCTGCCACGGCTGCAGCGGCAGTGCTAAAACCTACATATTTTAAAAAATCACGACGAGGTGCTTTTGTTTGTAAAAAACTTTCTCCTTTTTCCAAAGTAGATTCGTCTTCAACAAATGGAAGTTCTTCTTTAAATTCATTTTGAACTTCTTTATTAAAAGCTTCAGAATTATTTAATTCTCCAAAACTTTGCCAGTGCTTTTTTTGCTCCATAGTAATGTATATAAAATATTACGCTTCTTTATTAATCTTTCTTATTCTTAATTAAATCATTATTCCATTCAACTTTGCTACTAGTAGTGACATTTTTGACACTCTGTACCACCAATTTTTTCAACAGTAATTCCTTTCGTGCTATCAATTTTTCCACTCTTTAAGTCGGCGTGGAATTTTTCGTAGATGCTATAAAAACCATTGTCTTTAAATTGAACTTCTGTGTTTCTATGACAGTTCACACACCAGCCCATACTTAAATCTGAAAATTGTTTTACTTCACCCATTTTTTGAATCTCACCATGACATTGCTGACAAGCTACTTGACCAGCGTTCACGTGTTGTGCGTGGTTAAAGTAAACGTGATCAGGTAAGTTATGAATACGCACCCACTCAATAGGTTTTGCATTGGCTGGATCCCAAGGTTGCCCTTCAGTAAATCCTGCGTATTTATATAATTTTTTAATTTCAGCAGTACCATCTACTACATCTCCGTTCTCTCTTAATAGTGGTGCGCCATTGTATTCGTTAATAGCCATGTGACAGTTCATACAAACATTCACACTAGGAAGTGTTGCTTGTTTACCTTGGTAGGTACCCGTATGACAATACTGACAATTAATTTGATTGACACCCGCGTGCACTGTATGAGAATAGTAAATAGGTTGTTCTGGTTGATAATCTTTAGAGCGGCCTAAGTTCATTGCTCCTTTGGTAGTCATATAACCACCGATAATAAATAAAATGATTGCGATAAAAGCGATGTAAGCTTTGTTTCTGTAGAAAGGCACAGGGTTAGCACCTGGAATGCCTGCTTTATCATCAGATAATCTTTTTAAGTTGCTATTAACTTGTAATAAGATTAATGAAACAACTGCTAATATTAAAGTAAGTAAACCGAAAATTAAAGTACTATCTGAATCTTCTTTAGGGGCTTCAGCAGCTGCACCTGCTACTGGGGCTGCACCTGCTGCAGGTACTGTTTTAATGTAAGCTAGTATAGCATCGATATCTTGATCGGTTAAACTAGGAAACAAGTTCATTGCAGTTTTATTGTAATCGTTGTACAATTTTGTTGCGTAAGGATCACCTGTTTTTAAAAATGCTGCAGAGTTTTTAATCCAAGCATACAAATTCTTTTTTTCAGGCCAACGATCTTCTACCCCTGCAAGTGCAGGACCTGTTAAATTTTTATTAACCGCGTGACATGATGCACAATTTTGAGAGAAAAGTGCTTTCCCGTCTTGCGCATTTAATTGATTTCCGATAGATGAACTAAGGGTGATAAATAGGAAGATCGAAACGATCTTGGCTAGGCTTCTTAACATTGTCATATATAGAGAAAGTGTCTAGGGTGTAAAATGTCCTTTAACGGATGCAAAACTACTTAAGAATAGGATTCAATACTAAGAATTCTGTAAGTTTTTTTTATTGAATTTGTTGAGTTTCAGGGAACTGAGTAAAGAAAGTATGACGAATGTCATAATAAAGTAAACGTTAGTTTTAGTTTGTGGAATTTATTTCGATTTACAGGGGCTGTTTTGAAAAAAAATGGCACCTTTGAGGGCCTTAAGAGGGGAAAAAAACTGGTTGCGGCGCTTCGCGCCGCCTAAACCTTTCGCTTAGCAATAAAAACAGCATGAAAGCATTAAAAAGATTACAAGAAAAGTGGAAATTGGGGACAGGCCAATTTTGGCTAGTCATCCTCACTTTTGCTCTAGGTGGTAGCCTCAGCGGAAGGCTTTGTAGCTTTTTGCTAAAATTGGTGTTTTTGGAGAAAAATTGGGCATTTTGGCTTGTTTATCCCCTATTTTTGACCATTTTATGGCCTTTTTCGGTGATTTTCGTAAGTTTCTTTACTGGGCAATTTACCTTTTTTAAGGGCTATTTGACCCGGGTTGGTGGTAGGTTATTAGGAAGGGGTAAACCCGTCCATATCGCCATTTTTGCTTCAGGTGCTGGGAGTAATGCTAGAAAAATTATAGAGTATTTTGAAAATAAGGGCTTGCGCATCAAGGTTTCTTTAATTGTGTGCAATGTTCCTGGAGCTGGGGTTTTAGAGATAGCTGAAGAAAAGGGCATTCCAAGCTTGATGATCAATAAAACAGAATTTTCCGCCAATGGTTATGTAGAGAGTTTAAAAAATGCAGGCATTGATTTTATAGTGTTAGCTGGTTTTTTATGGAAAGTGCCCGAGGTATTGGTGAGGGCTTATCCAAAAGCTATTATTAATATTCATCCGGCACTACTTCCAAAATATGGTGGTAAGGGAATGTATGGTGCGCGTGTGCATGAAGCGGTTATTGCTGCTGGAGATAAAGAGTCGGGCATTACAATACATTGGGTAAATGAAAATTACGATGAGGGCGCTATTATATTTCAAGCAAAATGTTCTATTGACGCTTCCGATACACCCACAAGCTTAGCGAATAAAATTCATTCGCTAGAGCATGTGCATTTCGCAACAACGATTGAGAAGTTATTGGGTTAATTTTTTAATGGTGCTTCAAATATTAATGAATCCTGCTTTGGTTGTTTTGAATTATATAAATTTATCAGCAATCCAATTAGTGCAATAGTAATTAAAGCAGCTATAAAAACTTTTAAACTTCTACGTAAACTAGTTTTGAGCATTTCTTTTTTAACAATGTAAATAACCACATTGATTAAAATTAAAGGAAATAAAATAGCGCTTATAATTAAGGCAAATTCCATTATGGCTAATGACTTCATATTAAATATTTACTTTTTTGAATAAATTTGTACAGGGTTTGAATTAAGCTCATCATTATTTAATGTTATATAAAAAGTAATATTAGAACTCCATCCAATTGTAGTGCCTCCTAATTGTATACCAAAAGATGTAGTACCTGTAATTGCAAAAGTAGAAGTAAATGTATTGTTATTAAAAGAAACCATTGAGGTTTGTGAAGGTTGCCATTTAAAAAGATGTAAACCAGAAAAATATAAAGAGGGTGTGCCAATAATCTCACCATTAGGACCTAAATTATAAGATATATTCATATTAGAAAAATAGCTAGAATTGCCGCCAGTTTTTGGTAAAAAAGTAAACCTATAAAGACCTGGGGTTCTGGGGCCATCTTCATACATAGGCTTTACAGCATTTGATTCAATTTCAGAATTTGATGGAATGGGGGACTCAATTAAAAAAGCAGTTACTGAATGAGTGTCTACGCTAAGGGAATTAAAAGCAGACTGAAAATCCTTAAGACTAATGAGTTTAATAGTGTCTTCCATTACTTGCATAGATTGTTTTGCGGAATTGGAATGATTACTTAAAACGGTTATAGTACCATTTTCTCCAACAATATTTTTTACAGCTAAGATTGCTTTAGATTCCGAGATTACTTCATTTGTACTATTATCTTTTTCACATCCAAATAATAAAAAAGATAAGAATACAATAATAATTGGAGCTAAGATATTAAATTTAAATGGTTTAAAATTTTTCATGATTTATTTTTTTATTTATTAATAAATCAAAAGTAATTGCTAATGAAATTCGAAAACTCAGTATTTATACGTTTAATACTTAGAAAGTTTTCTAAATAAAAAACCCACTCGATTGAAGTGGGCTTAAAAAAATTTTATTTTGAACTTACTTATTTTTTAAAAAAGAGGCAAATTCAGAAAAGCTCATTTTATCAATTACATCTTTATACTTATGTCTTGTTTCAGCAATAGATTGATTGTAATATGCTTCATTATAAGTTGCTAAATAACCAGTGACCTCAGCGTCATTCATATTACTCAACTTCTCAGATAATTGAGTTTTTATACCTCTAAAAACTTTAACTGTATCAAAAGTTTTATTTACCTGTTTCATAATCGATGATATCTTTTAACGGTTAGCCTACCCAGGCATACGAGAAATATATTTCTCGATTTCTTTAATTTGATCTACTACTTGTTTAGTAGTGGGCTTGCACGCTTTGGCTTTGCGGAAATAATCTTTAGCTGCACGAAACTCGCGCTTGTTCATAAAAATTTGACACATGCTTAAAAATGCAACTGCTTCCGATTCTTTATCTGGAATGCCTGCACGAATAGCGGCACGTATATAAGACTCGCCTTGTTTAGTATCGCCTTTTTGCATGGCCATCATACCTAATTGCAATTTGTTGGCGCCTTCTGCCTCAGGCATGGCCGATCCTAAATCGTTGCTATGCTTTAAATGCTTTTCAGCAGTATCAAAATCTTGTTTTGCCATGGCAATATTACCCTTGATAGTATAGTAAGTACTGCGGACAGGCTTGTATAAAAGTTGAGGCCACCAGATAGTTGCTAAAATACGCTCCACTTCATCCATATCCCCCAGTTCCATGGGCGCTTGCACCAAACGAAGAGGGCCAATAAAGAAATGACTTAAAACTCCTATTAACCCTAAAAAATAGAGAGGGAAAACAGGCCAAAAACCAGCAATGCCAGGTAATTCAAGACCTAAACCCAAGGCAATAGCTAGTAAACTTAGCCAGAAGCGATACTTAATAATGATATTGTAAAAACCCATATTCTGTTGTATTAGAGGCGTAAAGATACCAAATAATGTGGTTATTTTTGCTGTCCTTGGCCTACTTATGGCCGATGGTCCCGTAGTTCAATGGATAGAATAGGTGTTTCCTAAACACTAGATCCAAGTTCGATTCTTGGCGAGACCACAAAGCCTCAACACAAAGTGTTGGGGCTTCTTCATTTAGAGACAACGTCGAAAGCTTGCTTTCGTAAGTTGGCGAGAGATGAAGAAGGCGAACAATACCGAGCATCGGGATTGTTTGAAAGGCTTTGGGTAAGTTCAATACGGGAAGAAGCCAGCCGAGCGAAGCAAAGGCTGGCAGTCTTGAAATAAAAGACGCAGTCTTGGCGAGACCACCCAATTACTAATATCATTTAGTCGAATTGGTATGTATTAGTTATTTTTATAATGAAATAATACTCATATTTAGGTCTGCATCATTGACTTTGATAAAAGATTACTAAATATGCCCCTGACTTTATTATCAATAAATTATAAAAAATGGAGTTGACTAATACAAAATTTAAATACTTAATAAATACGCTATTTATAGTATCGGCAATTATTTTTCTTTCTATTGCCTATAATAGTTTTGGCTACGATGATGAATACTGGAATATTAGAATGATTGAGGATAACAGTTTATCTGTATTAATAAGTAAAATTCAAAACTTTGATGTACATCCTCCCCTATCCTATATATTAAATTTTAGTTTTTATAAATTATTTAATAATTGGACTGCTGTTCGTCTCATCTCGTCCTTGCTATTTATATTATCATTAGGCTATACCTTATTTAAAACAAAAAATTATGAGGCTAAACTCATTTTACTCCTTTTATTAGGATTCAACCCTTCTATTATGCTTTGGGTAACAAGCATTAGATGGTATGCCTATGCAGTGCCATTATTAATGTTACTAAGTCATCCCTTGGAAAATAATAGCAAATATTATTGGTATTATTTTTTTATAGGGTTTTTATTGCTCTCCTTTCTTAGCTATATAGGTATTATTTTAATTATCCCTTATTTTATTTGGTATTTTATACGTAATGAAAATTCATTTACTAGTAAGGTCAAAAAAATAATTGTACCAGCAGTCATATATATAATGGCTTATGCTTATCAACTCTATATATTTTATACTATACATAGGTTAAATAATATAAAAACAAATGAACAAACTTTTGATACTATCACTAGCATTAAATCTTATGCTTCCTCTGTCTTAGGGAATCAAGCAATTTTTCCCACTTCAATGATAGGTCTAATTTCAATAACTGGTTATTTGATTGTATTTATTGTCCTAGGTTTTTTACTTTTAAAAAATAAAGGATACTTCAAAAATTATTCTGTATTTATAATAGCTACTATTTTATATATACTCACTGGTATTGCGGGTAAGCTAAGAAATTTGGTCTTATTGGATATAGCAAAATCTCATCTCATTACGAATGGCATTCATTCTAAATATAAAAAGGTATTATATATTGGTTTAGTATTTATTTTATTGGCTAATATAAATGGCATTTACAATGTTTGGACTCATCAAAAAACTACCAAGAATGCCTGGAATTTACCACTGAATGAAAGCATTCAGCTAATGAATACATTAGAAGATACCTCAAGTAAAGAAGTTTATTTTACTTTTCATCCCACCTACACCTACTATTTAACCAAGTCAAATAAGAATTTAATTAGTTTTTATAGCCCTCTATATTTTGATTCTTCAAAAATAAAAACAAATATAGATGCCCTATCCATTGATACTAGTAATGAAAAAAAGAACTTTAATTTTATTTTCACCTATAAAGGAAGAAGTATTGAAGATGATCATTACAAGCAAATGACGGAGCAAATGAAAACTATGCAAGCCGATTCTATTAAAATTTTTAAACTTGGGTTTGATGGAGATTATAAGTTAAAACAAAAAATTTATCCCGACTACCCTGAATATACTTTCTATTTGTATAAGTATTATGGAATAAAATCGAATTATGAGGGATTAAAAATTTGGGAGAAATATTAAAATTAATCCATTAACTTTTTATCAATTATATATA
>Ga0079300_10000988_pt1 | contig 11123 bp, 10 predicted proteins | sample Wag4_2014_7_11_FD_74799 | JGI IMG/M metagenome (GOLD analysis project Ga0079300, IMG submission 74799) | Fresh water microbial communities from Ohio, USA - Utica-2 Time Series HT 2014_7_11 | ecosystem: Environmental > Aquatic > Freshwater > Water tank | place: USA: Ohio | collected 2014-07-11
ATGGCCGCGGCCATGGGTGCAGGCCTGCCCGTCGGCGAGCCGACCGCCAGCATGATCGTCGACATCGGCGGCGGCACCACCGACGTGGCGATCATCTCGCTCGCCGGCATGGTCACCTGCGAGTCGCTCCGCGTCGCGGGCGACGAGTTCGACGAGGCGATCATCAACCACATGAAGAAGCAGTACGGCCTGATGATCGGCGAGCAGACCGCCGAGCGCATCAAGATCGAGATCGGCAGCGCCGCGCCGCTTCAGAAGGAACTCACGATGGACGTCCGCGGCCGCGATGCGGTCCAGGGCCTCCCGCGCAAGGTCGTCGTCTCCAGCGAGGAGATCCGCGAGGCGCTCCTCGAGCCCGTCGGCCAGATCGTCGAGGCGGTCCTGCGCACCCTCGAGAACGCCGACGCCGAACTCAGCGCCGACCTCGTCGACAACGGCATCATGCTCGCCGGCGGCGGCGCGCTGCTCCGCGGCATCGGCCGCGTGATCGAGGACCGCACCGGCCTCTCGGTGCGCATCGCCGAGGATCCGCTCACCTGCGTCGCCCGCGGCACCGCCATCTACCTCGAGAACCTCGAGGAGTGGAAGGCGACGATGGACACCGACGCCGACGAGGGCTGATCGCGGCCTCGGTCGTCCGCTCGGCACCGACGGGGAAACTCCGTTCGCGGCGCACGCCAACGATGAACGCCACGCGACTCCTCCAGCTCCTTTCCTCCCGTCTCCGCGGTCGTCGGCTCGACTGGACGCTGGCGGGCCTGGCGCTCCTGCTCGCGCTGCTACCCGCCCGCGCGCTCGCGCCGTGGACGGGGGACATCGCCCGCATCGCGGCCGTCCCCGTGGTCCCGATCATGCACCTCGGCATGGTGCTGCGCGACCGCATCCGGCCGCCGCGCGAGGCGTTCGATCCCCGCGCGCCCGAGGTGATCGAGCTCGAGATGTCGGCCGAGCGCTACCGCACCCTGTTCGAGCAGGCGCGGCTCAAGACCGAGGCGCTCGACCGCGAGGTCGCCGCGCTCAAGTCGGTCCGCGCACGCATCGGCAACACCGGCATCCAGCTCGAGACCGCCACCGTGATCGGCATCGATCCCACGCGCCGAGAGGGACTCGTCCGCATCAACATCGGCGCGCGCAACGGCGCGCACCGCGACGCCGCCGTGATCATCCGGGGCGACATCTTCGGCGGCGCGGTGTCGGGCGACGTCGGTGAGTTCTTCTCGCTCGTCAAGCCCGCGCCGCGGTGCTCCATCAGCGTCCGCCTCTATCCCGCCGACGGCACCGATGACTCCCGCGCGGCGAGCGCGTTCCCGGGAACCGTCCTCAAGCCGATCGAGGGCGGACTGTGGGTCGGCGACATCGCCTCCGACGCCGAGATCCGCGAAGGCCAGATCGCCCGCATCGCCGACGACCGCTTCGGCACCGTCGCGCGCGGCATGCGCGTCGGCCGGGTGCGCCGGGTGCTCCCGAACGACCAGGTCCCGCTCGCCCGCGTGGTCGAGGTCGAGCCCATCGCGCTGCTCGCCGACGAATCCGGCGTGGTCGTCGCCATCGATCCGCCCGAAGAGCAGGCGGCCCGCCTCGGCTCCGGGGGCGCCCGATGAGGTGGAGCATCTACATCCTCTTCAGCCTGATCGCGGTCGCGATCGACGCCAGCCTCGGCGGCATCCTCAAGATCGGCGACGCGCAGCCGCGCTTCCTGCCCATCGTGGTGGTCTTCGCGCTGCTCTCCACCCCGCGGGTCCACGCCGTCCGCCTCGCGATGCTCGCGGGCCTGCTCGCGGACCTCATGTCGCCCGCGCTCCGCGCCGATGACACGCAGCTGGTGGTCATCGGTCCGTGGACCCTCGGTTTCGCCCTCGGCGCGCTCGCAGTGGTGCCGATGCGCTCGCTGCTCTACCACCGCAACCCGATCTCGAGCGGCTTCGCGACGTTCGTGTTCACGCTGCTCGCCGCGGTGGCGTTCGTGTTCATCTGGACCGTGCGCGGGCTGCTGCTGCGCGACGAGAGCCCCTCGTGGTGGCCCGGAACCGGAGCGGGCGAGGTCTGGCATCAGGCGAAGGTCGCGCTCGCCAACGGCGTCGTCGCGGTGCCCGCCATCTGGCTCCTCGACAAGACGCGCCCTCTGTGGGGCTTCTCGACCGCGAAACGGGTCGTGCCCGGCGCCGCCCGCGAGGCCGTCTGAGCGCGCTCCGAGCGGCGCGCAACCCGGACCACCGGAGCGCGGACGCTACAGTGCGCCGATGACCTCACCGTCACCTCGCGAGCACGGCCCACTCACACTCGTCGTCGTCGATGACGGACTCGGCGCCTTCGGACCGCTCACCGATCTGCGCGCGGCCTTCGAACTCCGCGCCGGACTCGGCACGCTCCTCGAGCGCATCGAGAGCGCCGTGGGTTGCCGCGCCGCCGCGCTCCTCGTGCCCGCACCGATCGCGCCCCTGGTGGCCGAGTCGACCGCGCGCATGGTGAACGACGTTCCCGCATGCCTGCCCGAATCCTCGAATCCGGGTGCGCTCTGCCTCGTGGTCAACGGGCGGCTCCTCAGCGCGTCCGCCGCGCGCGTGCCGATCGGCGAGGTCCACGCGACCGCAGACGGGCAGTTCGTCGCCGGATGGATGAGCCGCGAGGCCGCGCTCGCGCGCCGGCTGCCCGCCTCGACGCACACGGTCGAGGCGCGTCTGGCCGCGGCGCCATGGGACATCACCACCGCGATCGCCACGTCCATCGACGAGGACCTCCGTCTCGCACCGCGCGCCACCCGCCACCTGCGGCCCGACGAGGGGCAGTCCTTCGGCAACCATGCGATCGCGATCGATCCGACCGCCACCATCGGTCCGCTCTGCGTCATCGACGCCTCGAAGGGCGCCGTGGTGATCGGCCCGGGCGTGGTGGTGCGGCCGTTCACCGTGCTCGTGGGGCCGTGCGCGGTCCTCGACGGCAGCACGGTGGCGGAGCGTTCGCTCATCAAGGCCTCGACCGTGATCGGCCCGCACTGCCGCGCGGGCGGCGAGATCGGCGGCACGATCTTCCAGGGCTACTCCAACAAGTCGCACGACGGTCACCTCGGCGACAGCTTCGTCGGCGAGTGGGTCAACATCGGCGCGGGCAGCGACAACTCGAACCTCCTCAACACGTACGGCGAGGTGATCGTGCGGCTCGAGCCGGACGGCGGCCTGATGCGCACCGGCCGCCAGTTCTGGGGCTCCGTCATCGGCGACCACGTCAAGCTCGCCATCGGCACCCGCCTCATGACCGGCACCACGCTCGGCACCGGCGCCATGATCGCGAGCTCCCGCTCGCCCGCCACGCTCGTGCCGCGCTTCTCGTGGCTCACCGACGCGGCGGACGGACCGAAGACCTTCCGCATCGACAAGTTCCTCGAGACCGCACGCGCCATGATGTCGCGCCGCGGCAAGGCGCCGTCGGCGGCGCTCGAGGCACGGCTGCGCGCGATGCACGCCGACGTCACGTCGAAGGCGGCGGGGGCCTGATGAGCGAGCCCGCCCCGATCGGACCGCACTGCGCCATCATCGATGGTCACGCGCAGTTCTTCCGCGCGTACTACGCGATCCGCGGCGGCCTCTCGAGCTCCGTCACCGGCGAGCCGACCAACCTCGTCTTCGGCTTCATCTCGACCCTGTTCTCCTACATCCGCGCGCAGAAGCCGACCGAGCTCATCGTCGTCATCGACGCCGCAGGGGACACGGAGACCTTCCGCTCCGCGCTCTACCCCGAGTACAAGGCCCACCGCGACCCAGCGCCGGAGGACTTCCACCCCCAGGTCGAGCGTTGCCTCGAGGCCCTGTCGGTCATGGGCATCCCCGTGCTCGGCATCGAGGGCGTCGAGGCCGACGATGTCATCGCCACGCTCGTGCGGCGCATGGCGTCGGCCTCGCCCGAAACGCGCATCCGCATGGTGAGCCGCGACAAGGACCTCGGCCAATTGGTGGGCGAGCGCGTCACGCTCTTCGACCCGCAGAAGAACGCCGACCTCGGACTCGAGCAGCTGTTCGACTGGAAGGGCGTCCGTCCTGACCAGGTGATCGACCTCCTCGCGCTCATGGGCGACGCCGCCGACAACGTCCCCGGCGTGCCAGGCATCGGTCCGAAGACGGCCTCGGCGCTGCTCGCCGAGTACGGGTCGATCGAGGGCATCTACGACCATCTCGGCGAGATCAAGGGCAAGCGAGGCGAGAACCTCGCCGCCAGCCGCGAGCTGGTCGCGCTCTCGCGACGGCTGGTCCGGCTGAAGGACGACTGCGACTTTCCGTTCGACCCAGCGCTGGGGCGGTTCGACCCGTCGCGCTGCGATCTGCCGCGGCTGCTCGAGCTGCTCCGCGTCCTGGGCTTCAATCGCCTGCGCGGCGAGGCGCAGGAGATCTTCGGCGGTGGGGCGGCACCGTCCGCCGACGCTGCACGCGCCGACGCCATCGAGGCGCCCCAGGCCCGCGCAGCGCCAGCGCGCCGCCGCGCCGCGCCAAAGCCCGACGAAGGGGGATCGCTGTTCGGCGGCGGTGACGCGTCGGCGACGCAGCCCGCGCCCTCGCCCGCGCCCTCGCTCGCGCGCCACGAAGCCGCCAGCTTCGGCACACTCTTCGACGGCGTCGCAGCCGCCGACGCGCCGCCAACCTCGCAGCGGGCGATGACGGTCGTCACCGTGCGCACCGCCGAGGCACTCGCGGAGCTGGCCGCGCGCGTGCGCGCCGCCGGTCGCTGCGCCTTCGACACCGAGACCGATTCGCTGCTCATGCCGGTGGCACGGCTCGTCGGCCTTTCGTTCGCGATCGCCGAGGGTGAGGGCTTCTACATCCCCGTGCGCTCGCCCGAGGCGTCGGAGCATCTCGGCACCGAGGCGGCGCTCTCCATCCTCAGGCCGCTGCTCGAGGATCCCTCGGTCGCGAAGACCGGCCACAACCTCAAGTACGACTGCGCCGTCCTCGCCAACCACGGCATCGAGCTGCGCGGCATCGCCGGCGACTCCATGATCGCGAGCTGGATCGTCGACCCGACGCGGCCCTCGCACGGTCTCGACGCCACGAGCGAGCACGTGCTCGGCGTGCGGCCCATTCCGATCGAGTCGGTGATCGGCCTGCGCGGCGCCGGCCAACGGCGCTTCGACGAGGCGCCGCTCGCGCTCGCAGCGCCCTACGCGGCGGAGGACGCGGAGATCTCGCTCGCCCTCGCGCACCGGCTCGAGGCGACCATCCGCGCGCGGGACCAGTGGTCGATCTACGCCGACATCGAGGTTCCACTGGTTCCCGTGCTCTCCCGCATGGAGCGCGCCGGAATCCGCATCGACCGCGAGGAACTCGCCATGCAGCGGCGCGGCCTCGAGGTGCGGCTCGCGAAGCTGCGCGCCGAGATCGCCGAGGCGGCGCCGTGGCCGTTCAACCCCGACAGCCCCAAGCAGCTCTCGCAGGTCCTGTTCAATGCGCCCGACGCCGACCCGCCCGGTCTCGGTCTGAGGATCGTCAAGAAGACCACCACCGGTGCCAGCACCGACAGCGAGGTGCTCGAGAAGCTGGCCGAGGATCCGAACTGCAACTCCCGGCTCCCCGAGCAGATCCTCGAGTACCGCCAGTTCGCGAAGCTCGTCGGGACCTACCTGAAGGCGCTCGATGCCGCGGTGCTTCCCGAGACCGGCCGCATCCACTGCTCGTTCCACCAGACCGGCACCGCGACCGGGCGCCTCTCCTCGAGCGACCCGAACCTGCAGAACATCCCGATCCGCACCGAGGTCGGCGCCGCCATCCGCCGCGCCTTCATCGCCGGCGACGGCCACGTGTTCGTGAGCGCCGACTACTCGCAGATCGAGCTGCGCTTCCTCGCGCACTTCTCGCAGGACCCCGGCCTGTGCGATGCATTCGCGCGCGGCGAGGACATCCACCGCGCCGTCGCGGCGCAGGTCTTCGGTGTCGCGCCCGACGCCGTCAGCGACCCGCAGCGCTCGGCGGCGAAGATGGTGAACTTCGGCATCGTCTACGGCATCACCGCGAGCGGTCTCGCGCGCCGGCTCGGCCCCGGCTACACCATCGCGCGGGCGAAGGAGATCATCGAGAGCTATCGCGCCCGCTTCCGCGGCATCGACGCGTTCCTGAACGGCAGCATCGAGGCCGCGAGGCAATCCGGACACGCGACCACCATCACCGGGCGCTGGCGGCCGATCCCGCAGATCCACTCGCGCAACCCGGCCGAGCGCGCCTTCGGCGAGCGCATCGCCGTCAACACCGTGGTGCAGGGCTCGGCGGCCGACCTGATCAAGATCGCCATGATCCGGATGGATGCCCGGCTTCGGGCCGAGTGCCCGGAGGCCCGGCTCCTCCTCCAGATCCACGACGAGCTGCTCGTGGAGGCTCCGGTCGGGCAGGCCCAGCGGGTCGCCGAGATGCTGTCCGAGACCATGCGCGGGGCCATGGCGCTGCGCGTCCCGCTCGAGGTCTCGAGCGCGACCGGCCCCCGGTGGTCGGATGTCTGACACAGACCGCGCAGACCGAACCTCGACCCGAACCTGCTGCGATCCCCGTGTTTGACCCGCTTGACGGGCATGGAACTTTTGCTATTCTTCCCATCCCTCGCGGTCAACCGCGGGGGTGTTTGGGGCGGTAGCTCAATTGGTTAGAGTACCGGCTTGTCACGCCGGTGGTTGCGGGTTCGATTCCCGTCCGCCTCGCTCGAAGAAGCCCTCCAGATGACCGCAGGAAACCCCTCGGTGGTCTGGAGGGCTTCTTGTTTTTTCGTCACTCCGCGCGCCACTTGATCGAGCAACCCACCGAGGGGCGCTGATCCTCCGACACGGGCTGTCCGGCGAGCAGTGCGTCGAGCGCCGCCCGCAGATCCCTGCCGGTCACCGGGATTTCCGACTTCGGTCGGCTGTCGTCGAGCTGGCCGCGGTAGACCAGCCGATGCGCGCCGTCGAACAGGAAGATGTCGGGGGTGCACTGCGCGTCGAACGCGCGTGCGACCGCCTGCGTCGCATCGAACAGGTAGGGGAAGCAGTACCCCGCATCGCACGCCTCGCGCGCCATCTCGACGGGCGCATCGGCCGGGTACGCCGACGGATCGTTCGAGCTGATGGCTGCGATGGCCACGCCCTTGGGCAGATAGGTCCGCCCCAGATCGGCGAGCTCACCGCGGATGTGCTTCACGAACGGGCAGTGATTGCAGATGAACAGCACCAGCAGGGGGCGGCCATCGGCATCGCGGTCCGACATGCGGAAGCCCCGCGGGTCGGCGAGGTCGAACGCCGGGCACGCGGTCCCGAGCGGCATCATCGAGCTTTGGAGTGGGGGCATCGCGCGCTATCGTACGCGCGGTTCCACCGTGGCACGACGTACCTACGACGACGATCACGATCCTGACGAGTTCGATGGCGACGACGACCGCGATTTCGACGGTGGTATCGGCGGCGAGCTCGAGGACGCCTCGTCCGACACCGCCTTCTGCCCCGAGTGCGGCGCCGAGATCTACGACGCCGCCGACGTGTGCCCGAAGTGCTTCACCTGGCTGAATGGCGAGACGTCGCGACATCCACCGCATCGGCACCGCGCCAGGGATCGATGGTCGAGGCTGGTGGTCTGGGTGCTGATCGCTGCGCTCGCCATCGGTGCGGGCGTGTTCAGCTGGTCGTTGGTCTGAGTGGGAACCCGTCGCGGGAAACCCATCCTGAAACGCACGCACGCGCCCCGCGCCGGATGGGTCAGGCGACGTCGTCCTTGGCGGCCCGCCAGGCGAAAAGGCTCCGCGGGGGCGCCGTCGCGGTGCCGCCCGTCTCGCCGACGCGCGGCGACTCCTCGTGGCGGCCGGGACGCCGCTTCATGGGCCGGGCGGCCTCCGTTGCGACGTCGACCCGCGCCAACGCGCGCTCCGTCGGCTCGGCCGGCTCGCCCGACACCATGCCGCGGAGCTTGACGATGCCGCGATGCTTCCAGTTGTTGATCGTGGTGACGGAGACGCCGAGCGCCTCCGCCGCGTGCTGGTAGCTCTTGCCCTCGCACACGATCAGCCGAATGGCGTCCTGTTCGTCCTTGCCGAGCAGTCCGAGCGCCGTCTCGAGGATGTCGGGCGTGACATCGGCCGCCTTCTGCTCGCGCCGCGCGCCAGGTGTGTAGGCGTCGAGCGAGTCGTCGGCCTGCGCCCGCTCCTCAAGCAGTTCACGGAGCCGAGTCGCACGCGCGTAGCGCCGCCGCAGCAGATTGTGCGCGATCTTGAGCAGGTAGCTGATCGAGATCGTCAGGCGCTCGAGCTCGGGATGCTGGAGCAGGCGGAGGAAGACCTCCTGCGCGAGATCCTCGGCCACGTCGGGTGTCGTCGACTTCCGGAGGAACGCGTAGACGCGCTCGTAGTACCGGTCGAACAGATCAAGGACCAGCGTCGCCTTCTCGGTTGTGGCAGCCATCGGCGGACTCCTCTTGGGCACCATCCAAAAAGGACGCACCCCGCGCCTCACTGAAGTCGGACTTTGCTCCCAGGAGCCACGGCCATCCACCGCGGGCGTTCCTGAACTCTCTGAGACGAAGATACGCAGGTCGGAGAATCCTTCCATCGGGACATCTCCCCAATCGCCCCGCGGAAACGCCTTGGGGTGTTCTGCCGAACGGGAAACAACCGACACTGTGCGAACCCGAGCACCACTCCGCCGCTCGGGAATTGGAGCCATTTATGCCATCACAGGTGTTGTCAAGTCCCGTGTTTTCTGCTGCAATCGCCGACATGGCCGCTCTCAAGACCATCTCCGTGCTCGTGGTGGACGACCATGCGCTGATCCGCGCCGCGCTCGTCACCGTGCTCAACGCGACCGACGACCTTCGCGTCGTCGCCGAAGCATCCAATGGGGCGGATGCCGTAGAGCTCGCGCACAAGCACAGCCCGACGGTGGTCGTGCTGGATGTCGAGATGCCGGGCGTCGACGCATTCCACGCCGCGAGCCACATCCTCCAGCTCAAGCCGAACACCGCGATCATGTTCCTCACGGGACACGCGCACGACCGCGCGATCGAGCAGGCCATCAAGGTCGGCGCGCTCGGATTCGTGGTGAAGGGCGATGACCCCAGCGCCATCCCGAACGCGATCCGCTCGATCGCGCGCGGCGAGCAGTACTTCTCGCCGACCGTCGCCGACCGGATCAAGGGCAGCCTCGCCGACATCCGCAAGCGCAAGGTCACCGGCACCCGCGGTGCCACGCTCTCGGAGCGCGAGGTCGAGGTCCTGCGCTACGTCGGCAGGGGCTACGCCAAGAAGCAGATCGCCGAGATGCTCGGCATCTCCGTCAAGACCGTCGACAAGCATGTGACGAGCGTGATGGAGAAGCTCGACATCCACGATCGCGTCGAGCTCGCGCTCTACGCGGTCCGTGAGAAGTTCATCTCGGCCTGAGCGCGCGATGGACCGGCGCCGCGACGCACTGCTCGAGGTCGTGACGCCTTGCTCCTCTGCGACGCCGGTCGCGGCCGCGCCTTCGCCGCGGTCGGATTCGTTTGCCGACGAGGTGGCCATCTACAAGCCCGCCGGACTCTCGTCCGAGCGCGGTCCCGGCGATCCGGGCGACTCGGTGGTGGTTCGCGCGTCGGCCCAGTTCCGCTGGGGTCAGTGCTGGCTTCCGCATCGCCTCGACCGCCCGACCCGCGGCATCATGATGCTCGGTGGATCGAAGACCGCTGCGGCCCGTCAGGGCGCCGAGGTGCGCGCCGGCGCCTGGACCAAGTGGTACACGGCCCGCATTCGCGGGAGCGACGCGGCGGTCGCGGCGCTGGCGGGCGAGCATCGGACCTACCTCAAGCGTGAAGGGCGCTTCGCCCGCGTGGTGCGATCCGGCGGCGATCCAGCCCGCCTGACCATCCTCGCGGTCGCGGCGGCCACCGATGCCGCGGGCGAACACCACGCGCTCATCCGTCTCGGGACCGGGCGCTTCCACCAGATCCGCGTGATGCTCGCGCACCTCGGGCATCCGCTTGTCGGCGACGTCGACTACGGCGGCGCGCCGAGAGCGAGCCGCGTTCCGCGCGAGTGCGCCGACATCGATCTCGAATCCATCGCGCTGCGCATCGAACGCGAGTGCGGTCCGCTGGTGTTCCGGCTCGCGGCGCACCGCGATCGGCGCGGACTCTCGCCTCGGATCGACGCGGCGCTTGCGGCCGCGGTGATCAGCGCTCCAGGCTGAACGCGACGGCGTCGCGCGGCTCCACGGCGGGTTCCGCCCACACCCACATCGAGCGACCGAGCGCGTTGGTCACGAACTGCGAGACGCCCCTTCGCCAGACCGCTGCCTCGGCCGGCGCAAGCTTCGCGGTGAACGTGCCGGAGAGGCCGACCGGTCCGAACAGATCGCGGAACCCTTCGGTCTTCGCGAGCAGCTTCATCGTGCCCCCGCGGAGGGAGATCTCGACCTCCGCGGCGCCCAGTTCGCCGTTCGGTCGCGCGAAGGCGGCGCCACCGTACAGGCCGACCTCGCCGTTGGCGACCACCACGACGCGAGTGACCACGTTGGTGGCCGTGTCGGCGAGCGGGGTGCGTCCCGGCTCCGGCAGCCACACCACCTGGGCATGCAGGACGACCGCCTCGGCCAGTGGACGGTCCTTCGAGTTCGTCGCGAGTTCCTCGAGGCCTACGTCGGAGAACCAGAAGCTGTGCTCCGACTCGAGCTCCGCGTAGGCGCCGTTGGCGAAGCCACGCTCAAGCACCGCCGGTTGCGCGCCGAGCGACTCGAGGCGCAGCGTCCCCGCACTGTCATGGCTCGAACAAGCTGCGAGCGAGACGAACAGGCCGCCGACAACCACCAGGCGCGAAGCGATCATGCGGACTCTCCCGTGAGGCGAAGCGGACCATCGGAGGCCAGCGCGCGCGTATGCGTGCGGTCGCCCGCCGCGGGCGGCACGCCCAGGCCCAGCAGGCTGATCGAGTCGCGCTCGACGATCTCGCGCAGCACCGACCGCGCGATGTTCGGCAGCGAGGTCGCCGTCAGCATGCTGTTCACGCTGTAGATCGCCTCGATCGCACGCGCGGGCAGATCGAAGGGGAACCCCGACGCGAAGAGCACCTTGTGCTCGACGCCGTGGTCGCGGCACGACTGCAGCGTCTGCATCAGCTCCCACGGCCGCGCGGCGACGCCCGCCGTCGTGGTGAAGACG
>Ga0079300_10001002_pt1 | contig 11086 bp, 9 predicted proteins | sample Wag4_2014_7_11_FD_74799 | JGI IMG/M metagenome (GOLD analysis project Ga0079300, IMG submission 74799) | Fresh water microbial communities from Ohio, USA - Utica-2 Time Series HT 2014_7_11 | ecosystem: Environmental > Aquatic > Freshwater > Water tank | place: USA: Ohio | collected 2014-07-11
CCACCCAAAATTGGTGCACCAGCACCTACAGCACTTGAAGTTTTACAGCGTTTAGAGGAACGAATTCAAGCACGCATTACTGGAGTTGGTGGCGTAAAAATATGGAAGTCTTTAGCTGAGCGTTTAGAGCTGCTGAGATTAAGTCGTATCTCAAGTGCGGCGGAGAGTGTTGAATTCTTGCGTCACTTGTTAGAGCTTGCTAAAGATTTACTTGAAGCAGAGCGTGCCGATGATGAAGGTCGTATTAATGAGATCAAGATTATCGATCCACGTAAAGGGGCACTCACTCAGATATTTGAAGAGTTTAAGCCAAAAGGTGTACCAGTAGTTATTGAAAGCGTTGTTGAAAATGTTGACTCATTGGTGCAACCGGTAAGAGGAACAGGCTGGCAGACATCCCATCCTGGTGATCGAATGGTTCGACAAGAACTTCGTTTGATTCTCAAGAGCTCAGGTCTGCCACCAGCTGGCGATCTCTTTGATCGTGCTTACGCCTACATTCGAGAGAATTACTAGAGTTTAGAATGAAAGCCAAATCACTCGTAGACCAGTGGGTTGATTTAAAAGAGGATTTTCCAAGACATATCGTGCTAATTCAATGTGGAGTTTTCTATGAAACTTACCAAGAGGATGCCGAATTTCTTTCTGAGATTTTGAACATTAAAACATTTCTTCGTGGCCCTTCTAACGTTGCTGGATTTCCAATTAAAGCAATACAGAAGTATCAGGCAAATATTGAAGGTCTGGGTTATGCAGTCGTGGTGGTCGACGAAATTGCGTGGGATGGCAAGAATAAGATTAGAGGGATCAACTATGTGACTGGCAAAGCCAATATTGCTCAAGATGTCCAAGAATACAAACGTGAAATTACTGCCGTCACACCAAAGAAGGCGGCTTCTAAAACTCTAGAAACTCTAGACATGTCCAAATCTCTCAAAGCCCAGTACAGAGTCGACATCGCACTCACTCAAATTGGACATATGTTTAATGCGTTTGATGATGATGCCAAAATTCTTAGCGAAAGAATTGGTCTAAAGAGTTTTGAAAAGTATGGATTTCTTACTGTGGGCTTCCCAGTCAATGCGAAGGAAACCTATTTCGGAAAGATTAAAGAAGCTCAATTGTCATTCTTAACTATTGTGGAGACAGGAAAAGATTCAAGAGGCTCGATCCGACAGTTTGGAGAGGTTTTTCCAAAGGGGAAAGCAGAGCATCCTGTAAAGGATTTGCAGTCTCCAGTTCGATCAATTAAAACCATTGACCAAAACTCATTGAAAGCGGCAGCTCTAGCACACGCAAAGAATGGGTTTTATGTTATACCGCTAGTTGAGAACTCAAAGAGGCCTTTAATTTCTGATTGGCAAAACCGAGCAACGACAAATCCTTTGCAGATTGACTCATGGTGGACTGAGCATCCGAATGCGAACATCGGAATTGCCTGTGAAGTTTCCAATTTAATAGTAATTGATTTAGATATATCAAAAGGAGCAGTGCCTTCTAGCCCCTGGAATGAACTGGGTGCGAAGAATGGTGAAGATGTATTCAAGGAGATCTGTAGAAAAGCTGGTGATTCCCAGCTCTTTGACACATATTCAGTGAAAACTCCATCTGGTGGAAAGCATCTCTACTTCTATGATCAAAACGTTGCCATCAAACAGGGAACGGAGGTTAATGGTTGGTGGCGAGTTGATACACGGTCTAAAGGTGGGTACATCGTTGCCGAGGGTTCACGGCTCATAAATTCTTTAAAAGGAGAATCGGATCATTACCAATCTATTGGAAATTCTGTTGTTTTAAACTTCCCAACTTGGCTAAGGGACGAGCTCTCACCAAAAGCCATTAAAGAGAATTTCATTGCTCCCTCGTCAATTCCCGCTTCAAATGTTGCAAGTAATACAATATTTTCACGTGAATTTGCAGTGCAAGTTCTATCGGAAAGATGCACCCTAATTAGAAATACTCCAGAAGGACGCCGAAATCAATCGCTTATAAAACATGCAACCTATATCGGAAAAATTATTGGTATGGGCTCACTAGATGAAAAAACAGCTTCTGACAGCTTGCTAGAGGCTGCAATATTTTCTGGATTAACTCAATTTGAGTCCGTAAACGCAATTAAAGCAGGAATCAAATATGGAAAGAATTTAGTCAACTAATAATCTTACAACCGATTGATCAAAATCGAATTCAAAACGAAAAGTTGATTCTTTATTCATTTGGTGTTGAGAAAATCCGTGACGAAGCATGGCCGTAAAGCCAGTCCAAAAGCCAGAAGGTACGAATTTCACACGTTGAATAGTCTCCAGATGATGACATGAACATGAAGTTTGGAATTCAAAGCCTTCGAAAATTTTCTTATAACCAGCAGGCAGAAAGACAATTCCACTCGTAATTACATTCAAATTTGGCTTCACACTCAAAATTCCCTTAGAGGCATCAGTCATTTCATATGAAACTTCTGAAGCATCTGACGAACCGCGAATGATCTGAATGTAAGCATCTAGCTGATCTTCGGTTACTTGAGTCCCCACGAGGCTGTAAAGCGATCTTCCATGCGATCTCATAATGGGGCTATTTAACAGATAGACGGTCACCGAACTTACATTTATTCTTTTATCGCGTAAAGCAAAATTCACTACGTCATTGGAGTGCAGGATCCCTAGATTTGCCTCTGAGAATATTTCGATCAGCCATTTCTCAAGATATTGGAAATCGACTTCTTTGATTAAGCCAGCCGCGGATTTTTCGTAATTAGGTGGGTCACTGGCGAGTGTCAATATTAAATTGGTGAGATCAGAAATGGAGCCTATTACCGAAACCCCCCTGTAATTGCCTGTGCGTTGAAGACCTTTCAATAAATCTTTAACCTCTAGGGGTGAACTTACTTTCAATTGCTTAGCAATTGAATTTTCAAACATCGTGTCTAAATTCTTTGTTCGGGCTAGGACTAAATTCCCACTTCGAATAGATCTTGGGTAGATCTCAGAAATTATTTTGAAAGCTTTGTCCTCAGTTATTTCATATTTCTTTGAAACTACTCTTAGGTCGTAAAGGCCAAATTTCGATCGATCCTTTTTAACTAGAATTCGAATTGGCGAATTGACGCCTGATTCAGATTCCAATTCCAAATGCTTTTCATATACTCGATTGGCCAGAGTGTCTGGAGCGAGTATCTGAGTAAGCCCCAAAAGTTGTTGCCAGGAAATCTCTTGACCTGAAAATATCTCATCGTTGGCCACTCTGGCATTGAATTGATCTTCATCATCACATTCTTCAAAAATCTCAACTGCTTTCAATAACAATGGAATATCGTTCTCGAGTTCAACTCTTACCTTCATAAGTGGTTCAACTATCTGCCTTACTCGTTCACGAGTAACTCCCCACCTTTTACCGATTTCATCAAGAGTTAACCCTGGTTCTCCAAATGCTTGGTGACGGTACTTCAACATGGCAATTGCTCGCTCATCAACTTTTGGCAACTTTAGTAACTCTCGATCTAGCTCTTCATACAACTCAGAAAATGTAGTGCATCTTTCAAAAGGAACTTCTGTTTCTTGATTTTCCATATTGTCATTTAAATCAAGCTCACGCTTATTAGAATCCAAGATCAACTCAACTATGTCATCATAAGAAAGGTTAAACGAGCCAACCAAATCTTGAATAAACTTACGAACATATTTCATAACATGACTTTCAAAATCATGATTAGGCTTATCCGAGAAGGAATTAATTCCTGCAAGTAATCCTAAGTTTCCCGCGATCGTTCGAGCCCTTATATCTCCATCTTCGTAAAGGCGCTTGGCAAGCGCAAAACTCAACCGAAGATTTGCATCAATTAGATGCTCAAGGGCAGTTTCCTGATCTCTTTTTCCGAACATCATTCTTGTAAATGGATTTTTGTTGGGCAATAATTCCTGCAAAAGTTTGTGTCTCTGCTGAGGGGTAAGCAAATTAACTGAGCCAATCCTTTTTAGATATCTATCGAGATCATCATCAACTATTAATTTTTCAAGTATTTGCAAAGATGTAACAGATTTTATTTGTAAAGTGACACTCGCTGCAGAATCTAAATCCTTAGATGAGTTTAGATTTTCAAAAAAGGTTATCAGTTCATTAATTAGTTCCTCTGCTCGTATAGGACCGACATTTCTTGCATCAAATAAATCTTGTATCGAAATCTTTGTTAATAAATCAAAGCTAAAGCCAGTTAATTCTGACGCTTGATATGCGCCGCTTCTCTGTATCGCCCTTTGTAAAGTGTATTGTGATTTCGCTAATATCTCATCCCATGGAAAAACTTCGTAAATATCATCAGGTTCCTTAAGGTGGTCTGATAAGTACTCCATTATTGAAGGTCCAGTAAGCCTGACTGAAGCGCAATTATGAATCTAGGAATGAACTCCTGCTGCTTAACAAAAATACTTGATGCATCAGGGTATCTATCAGGATGCTTTTCTGAGTCTCGTTCTACAGCATAAATTGAAAGCTGTAGCGCAATAATTTCGCCAATACTTGCTTGTGCAGAAGGCGAGTTCTCATACTCAAAACCATTTTCCATAACCCTTCCTAGCACTTTAGAAATTGATCTATGTTTTCCATAAATCCTAATAACTAATTGCCCATCCTCTGGCACGGTATCCACTCTTCTGGGTGGATTATCTTGTCCAACTATTTCCATTCTTATTTTTGGATTTTTGTTTCTTGCACTCTCAACGATTGCTACTGAACAATTTGTTACTTCTTTGTCCAGTTTTGCTGTAACAATTGCTTCACCTTCATCGACTCCAGCCAAAGCCCTAATTACTATTTCGGCTGATTTACCGCTCTTAGAACTCTTAAACCTTACTTGGGTCGGTACTTCCAAACCACCAAAAGAGGATTTTACCTGAACTACTTCGCCTACATATTCAAGTGGTCCTCTAAGTATCAAGTTTTTAGCTTTCAGTGGAGCAACTTTTACATGGAAAGGATCAAAGATCAGGGATTCGGGTTCAATCTCACTTACTGGTTCGAATGCAACAGCAATCAATTCACATTCGGCTCTAACATCACCAGACGATGCACTCAGGGTTCCTGTTCCACGAGATTTTGCGAGCACACGAATTGTTCTCTGCTTTACAGGAAGACGAGGGTGTTTATTCCAAGAAATCTTTTCAATATCAACAATTTCAAATGAATTTGATTCAGAAAATAGAGCGAATTTTATTAACTCAAGATCTAAAGTTTCTGGGGCTCGTACTGTGAGAGAAACAATTTCTCCAATTTTAATTACTCTACGAGGAGGGATTATTGAGAGCGAGAAATTGGTTCCATCGTCATCTGAAGAAGTAGGAAGTTCGCCAGCGTCAGCCTCATCCAAAATTTCTTGTAATGTGTTCGCAAGAACTTGACTGAGGGCATCGAATCTTTTTCGAAGCTTGTCTCCTTCTTTTCTTTGTGCCCCTTCTTCATCAGCGATAGCATCAAAGAGCGGTTTAAGTACTTTTTCTACCTCTGATCCGAGTGCACGAAAATACGGATGATTCTGGACAAGTCCATCGCGCTGACGGCTGACAATTCTTGTTGGATTAAGCTGACTTGCACTTTTATCAGTATCGATTGATCGTGCTAGATCGTGAATTTCAGGCGCATCCAATCGGCCACAAAACCAGCCCGCCTCTGGTCTCTTTGAAAGATGTAAGAAGCTATTTTCATAGGCGGCCCCTCGGCCTGAAACAACGAGTCCGTGCACTGAATACTCATCTAGCGTAGAAGATTCCTTAACGGGAAGTCTATAAATTTCAATCTTTACTGGATGCTTGAATCTTGGAATTGTTAATTCTTGATCGATGACTTTTTCTCCAGTTGGCACAAGTCCGTTCAATTTTACTTCTAATTTGGATCTCTCATCAAAATAGAAAACATCGTTTCGATTTAGTAAATCTCGCAATTGAACATGGTTTTGTAGTTTTGTGACCATATCTGTAGCGCTCGGAATACGATGAATGGTTGCCACAAATAACTCAGCTGTTAATCCACTTTCTCCTTCTTTCAAAAGACACTCCTCGTATGCAGATCTTGTTGGAGATTCATCAATGTCTTCCATATTGAATTTTGCCTTTACGGGATCAATTTCCAACGAACTGAATCTTCCAGCTCTTATCGATGCAAATCTAGCTTTACCTAAAGCTGCAACATCCTTAGCACCTCTTCCAAAAAGTCCACGGGTTCCCATATCGCCGACAAATTTTTGGTTTAGATCACCTAAGCGAGCAAAAGCTTTTTCCAGTCCATCAGCATCAAGGCCTGTGGCCTTATCGTGAACAGAGATCTTAACTTGATATGGCGATTCAGATTTGAGAAGTCTAATTTGAATTTCTCCACCTTTGGAGTTGTATGCGTCATCTGCATTTGTTACTAGTTCTATGAGTGCACGAATAACATCGCCTTTCATGGCATCTTCTGAGTCCTGTTTAAAGGCACGAGCCGTGTATTGAAGGTCACCAGTTTTTTTAATAGTCATGATTTTCTCCCACTAATAAACTGTGCTTCGATAAAATCAGCAAAGTTCAAAATCGATTCATCTGAAAGTAAGTCTCCTGTACGCCTTAAGTCATTCACACGTCCTGACCAGACCGAAAGTGGGCTCGCAGCTGAACACTGTAAAGCGGCGGCGGCATCAGAAATTTCAACCGTTGCTGGATCAATCAAAAATTTCGCCCAAGCATCGGACCTCTTCAGTTCGTGACGCCTTCGCTCATGTTGGTTTGTGGTCTTGGATGCCTGAACAATGGCTTTTGAATAATTCTTTTCGAGGATTGCTCTGTAGCTTTCTACCCATTTAATGCCTTCAAGAGTTAAACGCCGCGAGTATTTGTGAGGACGATGTAATAGTCCGACGTGCGTAGTAGCTTCAATTGACTGCAAAGCCTTAGATGTTTTCTTGTAATCTGGAATCTCTGGATGGGTCCTCCACCCCAATCTAGCCGGAGCTAGTTCAAAACATTTCAAATATATCTCTTCTACGTCAACATCTTTGTCAGCGCCTCCTAGTAAGTACAGAGCCCAAACAAATACATCTTGATTATTCGCTTCAGGACTCGGAGGTTCATTTCGGACTCTTGACTTGTCACTCATGCCCGTAGCTTGCCATCTAAGACTGACAATGTGAATTAATCATTTACAGGACTTTTCTTACTCATGATCCTGTATAAACTCAGAGATATTACCCAAATAGATCAATTCTTGCCCAATAAGAGTAGATGCATGGCCATCTTCATCAATAAAAACTCTTCCACCTGAAGGTCTTATTCGAAGCCAATCTTCGGCTACTTCTATTCTTAATTCCTCAGAGATTCCATCGAGAGGCTCGCTCGTTTTTGGATCAATAAGATCTCGCTTACCTACAGATAAAGTAATTTTCTTCTTACCTTTTGGTTTGTTCCATGCACTTCCTACCTCCAGAAGTAAACTCTTTGGTTGTATCTTGCGGGATTGCCTCTTAGGAGAATCATCATTAATTATGGAAATACTTCCTGCTAAAGAAGCTATTATTTTTTCAATTTCTTTTTCAGTAATTTCATCAGATTTTTTCTGCGCATTCAATTCCTTAACTTGTTCTCTTAATTCCTGAGCTTCTTTCTTTGATTTCTCTAAATCTTCATTTAACTTATTAAAGTCAGAAGTTTTCTGCTGATTAGATTTAGTTAAATCTTCAATTTTTGAGTTACTTTCTGAAATAATTCTTTGGACGTGATTTAGTTTTTTCTCTTTATCAAGTAGCAGCATATTTTTCTCGATAAGTTGATCCTCCATTTCAGCTTTTTGCATTTCTATTTCGTCCAGCTTTGAAACTAAATTTGGATCGACCTGAAAGGTTTTGCCGGCTTCTAAATCATTCAATCTTCTAATCATTAAGTTGAACTCTTCTATGCAGACAGAGAGATTTAGCTCTAAAGCAATGTCAAAGTAAACCTCAACAGCCTCCTTGGTAGCACTATTCGTGTGCTTAAAACTAAAATGTTGATTCTCATTTCTAACTCTTTTCAGTATGGTCAATTTGTTGTAAAACGAGGGTGATTTTGAAACTATTTTTCTAAGCGGAGAATCAGAACTCAATATTTCTTTCAAGAGAAAAGCTAAGTCATATAAATTTATCTTATACTGCTGCCGCAAGATGCCAAGTTTTTTTAACCAATCTGGGCCATCTATTTCTCTCATTTTTAAGTCACAGAATTTACCAAGCTCCTGTCCAAGTAGTTTAGTGCAGTCAAAAAGAACCAAGTGATTTTTATCTTCGCTTAATTCATTTGGTAAGGATAAGATATTGCTCATAAATTTCTAAGTCTGAAAATCAGACACTAATCCTCTACCTTCCAAAACACATCTCCCTCACACTCCATTATCTTCACGCACAGCGCATTAAGGGACATAGCCCCATTGTATTGCTCTTCAATTTGGCCAAAGGTATTTGTACCAACCACATTTCCTTCATTGTCTACAAGTGGACCACCACTATTTCCACGAGATAAGGGTGCAGTAATAAGTATCTCTAGCTTTGTGCCATTTAAAACATTACCAAAAGCAACAGAGCCTTCATAACCATCAGCACTTCCAATTGCTGCCACCCAGTAACCAGGAAATGGTTCATACTCAGATAATTTTAGTGGAGGCACCTCAAGGACGGCAGCAATGGAAGCTAAATCATTCTCTGCATCCCAATTATCTATAACCGCCTGATACTCCTTGCCAAAAAGAGCTAAGACTGTGACTTTTCCCTTGCCATCTAAGCACTCATCAATTACATGGTAATTAGTAATTAAGGTTGTTGGAAATCTCTTGCCCTGCTCATTCTCAAGATCTATCGCCCAACCAGAGCCAAAGCCACCCTTGTTTTTAGGATCATTTGGCCGACAAAAAATTGTAACTGTGGAGTCTTGAACATTAGTAATGAGTTTTTCAATATTTCTAGGTGGGACATATCCATCACCTCTTGGATCACTTAGGTAGAACTGTTGGGCAGGTGCCCAGGTAAGTAGGAATGCTCCCAAGGCAAAGGGAAGTGCAATGATCGTGGCAAAGGCGGTGATCTTCTGAGCTAAGTTGTTTTCCATTATTGGCACCTATCCCTTAACAATCTTTAAAGTAGGACCTTGGTTACTGGTTGTAACTTCAGCATCCTGTTCAACCTTGTTTTTACTTTCAAAAAAATCCTTAGAAACATCAACTGTTTCATACTCAGTGCTCAAAACAGACCATTTATCAAAATCTATTGCATCTGAAAAAGCCTCAGCCTCTTCAACGCTTCTAGCCTGGACCACTATTTGTAGCGTACTTGTAACGACTGCACTTACTCGGTATCGCATCTCTTCTTCATTCATGCCTTGATTGTGCTCCTATCCACTGACAGTCACCAGGCCTATACTTTTGCTTAGGTCAAGAACTAAGCGTTAATCCCTTTAGCTTGCTTAGTGCCAACCGCGCTCTGACTGCGCACGGTGGTTCTAAAGGAGGACCTGCCGATGATGAAAGACACCATCGGATGAGCAGGAGGTTATAAGTATGAGCGCAATTATTCTTACCGGAATTAGACATGGCAAACACCAATTCACTTTAGATTATCCAGTAGTTGATGGGCAAAAGATATGTATGGCCCATTGTGAGTGTGGTTATGAGGTAGAGATCCTCTACTTTAAAAACTATGGGGGTATTAAGTACTTACAGAAGATGTGGGAGATGCATATTGGAACTTGGAAGGGCTGGGTTTGATTACTTTGGGTGTATTAAATTAATACAGTTTTGCCAATAATTACTCTCTGATTCCCAGACGCTAACTTGTCGTATTATATGACAGGTTTATTTAAAAAATCTTATGGCTTAAATACCATTTATAAAATCAGAAATTTGCTCCCATGCATTTTCAAATTTACTGCCTTCGCCTGGCATTTTGTTTTTACGGAATGAGATTGATTTACCGAAACTCCCAGAAGATTTACCTCTTTTACTGAATCGGAGTAAATACTGGGTAGGAAATATCCAGTATTGAGGATCTTTTACTCCACTTTCAGCTCGACCACGTTTTCCAAAATTGTATCCACGATTCAAATAGACCAAAACTACAAAATCACACTCAAAGTTTTGTACCAAGAAGTTTCCTGAATCTGTTGCCCAACGAGATTTAACTTGAATTCTTGCTTGTTTGCCAGTTTTTGGATTAACAGCCAGCACGTCCCAACCTGGAAAATTAGAATACGCCTTAGTTGCCTGAATATCTCGTATAAGTAAATTCGCTAGTACCAAAAACTCTGCGCCTTCACTTCTTAACTTATTCTGAGCCATGGAAGCTCGCGCTTTTTTAGGAATTTTCTTACTCATGAGTTAGCTGGCCGATCCTTGTATTTCTCCTCAGCTTCGGACATGGCTTTTTCTAACATGTCCCAGTTTGCAGCCTCTGCTTCTGGATCTTCACGATCGCCATAAATCTCTTGCCATTGTTTGTATACCTCTTGAGTAATGCGCAATCTTTCTGATCTAGGAATTGTCATACTTTTATTACCCTTCAATCCGATTAACACTCGGTAGCTCCAACTTTGGCTTCTCCTTATTACGCCTGGTTATCTCAGATTTAATCTCTTTGATGGTTTCTGGGATGCCGTTTTCATAGGCGTAGAGGGCGAGTGCAAATAATCTAGCAAAGGCTTTGCCATCTGCTGCGGAAAACTTAAGCCCACTAGTTTTCTTTCGATTTGATACCCCAATAATAAAATCATTGCCCTCTTCATTTCTGGCAGCAGATAACATCTTGGCAAAGCTCCACTCAGTGGTGTTAAGTGAGCCAGCAAAGATAAGTCGTTGATTAGTTAGTTTTACTAACCCCGCCTCTTTATCTATCTGCATCTCTTGTCCTGGAATGACAGTTCCAGAGAATTGACCAACTCTTAAGCGCACTCCTGCCACTACTGGAATTGATACCCCAGCAGATCCGCCCTTATATGTGGATGGGGTTCTACCTGCTTCATGAAAGATAGCTTGGCCAGTCCATAAAACTAACTCACCTTTTTTCTGAACCAATTGGTGATCCTCTGGTTCATCACCTTTAGCTGCGTTG